>C688J18823_10001480_pt1 | contig 14504 bp, 14 predicted proteins | sample HopSoiMetagenom1_FD_18823 | JGI IMG/M metagenome (IMG submission 18823)
CGGACGAGCCGGCGCTCGGACAGGATCAATACGCGAACAACCATTTCTTCTACGGCTCGAATACCGGCAAGGTGCCGCTGCACAGGATGCCCAACTATGCGGATGGCGACTCGTATCCCGACGCGAAGTCCGATCCGCTCGGCCTGACCTGTCCGATGGCCGCGCACATCCGGAAGGTGAACACGCGCGACGTCTCGAATGATCAGGGAGGGACGCACGCCACGTACGCCCTGCGCCTGCTGCGCCGCGGCATGCCGTTCGGCCTGCCGCTCGAAGATCCGTTCGGCCCCGATCCCGAGGATGGGAATCGCGGGCTAATGTGGGTGTCGTATCAGAGCTCGATCGTCGATCAGTTCGAGTTCCTGCGCGGCAACTGGATGGGGGACGCCAAACCGCCCCGCATGCCGGGCGGCGACGACATGATCGTCGGCATGAACGGCCACCCCGGCGAAGATCGCACCCGCACCTGCGTGCTGTTCGGCTCCGGCCTGCAGACCGCGAACCCGACGACGAAGAACGAATGGATTTTCCAGACCGGAGGCGGCTACTTCTTCTCGCCGTCGATCTCGGCGATGAGGGAGGTGTTGGCGGGGTAGGAGCGGAAAGGGCGCCAGGTGGCAGGTGGGTGAGAGCTACGGGGTGGTGCAGTGGTTTGTGTGCATCTCGGATGCGCGGAAAAGGCGGCTCAGAAGTACGACGCGAGGCCGAAGCTTTCGAGTTTGTTCGTGAGCTTGCGATCGAACGTCGCAACGGACTCGCAGTATTCGGCGGTCGCGACGAGCACGCGTTGCCACGGGCATTCATCGACGAGCTGCACGCCGGGCAAGGCGGCCAGGGCGCGGACGACAGTGGCGATGCGATCGGCGGTGGCGTTGTACTGGCTCTGCAGGACGTACGCGACTTCGAAGACGACGGACTGCGGGACGACGCCGACGATCTCGCCGTCTTCGGCCTGCTGGATCAGCGCGCGTGCGGCGGCGTGCTGGCCGGTGTGTCGATCGATGAAGAACGACACGAACACGTTCGCATCGACAGCAACGCGGCGCACGTCAGATGCGTCCTCGCGTCTTGCGAGCCGCAGCGACGCCAGACCGTGAGCCGTCACTACCTCAACCTTCAGTACGCGGCGGATGACGAAGTGATCGCGAACTGGGACCTACCGAAGGCGCTTCCTTCCGCCGTCGCGCAACTCACCGAGTTCCCTTCCGATCTCACCAACTAACCGCGCCCACAGCGCCGCCCGCCATCGCAGCCCGCCGCCACCGGAGAACGTGCCGAACCGCCATGCACACGCTTCCAACCGTCACCGTCCCGCGCCTCGCTATTGAGTGTTCCAATGAGTGCGGCACTTTTGCGGCGCTTTCCGGCGAGCAACAAAAAAGCCGCCAAGTGGCGGCTGGTGAATCACTTAGATTGGCGGGGCCGACGGGGCTCGAACCCGCGACCTCCGGCGTGACAGGCCGGAGGGCTAACCGACTCGCTTCGGACGTCGCCGCGTACATCCCCTCGATTGTCGCCATCGCTCCTTACCAGTACGTCTCTGTGACATCGAGCACCCCAAATTCGATGTGCTGGTTGAGTGCCACAGCCGGCTGCCAAACACCTTCGTGAGAAGGCCGATGAGATCGTCGATGGGTACGTCGAGCACTCCGACATCGAGGAGATCGCTCGGAGGAGGCGAAGGACGCACTACAGCGTGTCTTGGAGCGGAGCACGGCATCGACAGGGGGAGAGGAGGCAACTCGGCGCTGACGCCGAGCACCCCCTTTTCGGACGTTACTTCCAGTTCGGACGCAACTTCTGCATCCGCTTCCACAGCGCAAGCGATGCGGCATGTTGTTTCGCAGTCATGGAGTGCTTCTCCTTTCCCCCTATCGGGGTGTATCTGATCTACTTATGCGGGCAGAGATCGGAGAGACTGCCAGCGCGTGATTCCTTCGAGACCACCGCAAGGGATCGGGGGACCGAACGACCGCTCCTATCCCTATCAGGCTCACGGGATTGAGGAAGGGGTCAAGACGCTGACTTCTGGCCTTGGGTGACCGCAACTGGGAACGCGACTGTCGGCCGACTTGTTGATGGCATCGTGCGTACCCCGACCCCGACCGAAGCATTCGTCCACGCCGTCTGCCGGCAGTCGTTTCTGTCCCTCTGGAGCTACGCGAGCCCGGAGGGGAAAACCCATGGCCGGGAGATGTGCGACATCCTCGTCGTCTGCGACCCGGACATCATCATCTTCAGCGTGAAGGAAGTACGGCCGACGAAGCACGCGGATGATGCTGTCCGCGCGCAGCGGTGGGTGCGGGCGGCCGTCGATGAATCCGTCGACCAGGTATACGGCGCCGAGCGGTTCATCCAGTCCGACAAGCACACGCATATCCGGCAGGAAGACGGATCGGACGCCCTGCCATACCCGCCGAAGGATGTTCGTCGCATCCACCGCGTCGCCGTCGCCCTTGGCGGCGACGGACACTTCCCGCTTCCGTTCGGCGACTTCGGCAAGGGGTTTGTCCACGTCTTCGACGAGCGCTCGTTTTCGATCCTCACGTCGAACCTCGACACGATCACCGACTTCGTCGACTACCTCCGCGCGAAGGAGGAACTGTTCTCCACGAGAACGGATGTCCGATTCGCGCTCGAGGAGGACATTCTCGCCGTCTACCTGCATGGCAATCGCTCCTTTCCGCCGGCGGACCTCATGCTCATCGAGGAAGGATCTTGGGCCGAGTTCGAGAAGAAGCCAGAGGTTCAGGAGAAGCGCGCCGCGGACGAGATCAGCTACGTCTGGGATCGGCTTATCGAACGCATTGGTCGAGATGTCGCCGCCCGCAACATGCTCTTCGAGAACACGCTCAGCGAAGACGAGAGCGTCCTCCGCGTCATGGCGCGCGAGAACCGATTCAACCGCCGCATTCTCGGCGAAGGACTCGTCAGTTTCTTCAAGGCCTCGACCGAGGGCCGCGTGCGGTCGCGGGTCGTCCCGTCACTTTCCGGCATCGGCTACGTCTTCCTGGCTGCGCCGCGGGACGAGGATCGCGGGAAGCGAAACGACGAACTCGGGATGCGGTGCTTCGTCGTGCGCCATCGAATCGCTCCCATGGAAACGGTCATCGGCATCGGCACGGAGGTGAAGACCGGAGAGCCTGGTGCGTCCTGGGATCTCCATCTCCTCCACATCCCGAACGATGAATTCACGGATGAGTTCCGCGAGAAAGCCGAGGAGATGTCGACGGCATTCGGCTATTTCAGTAACCCGGTGGAGACCCCCGTCCATGTTGATGAGTACCCGGGACACTGCCCAGTCTGAGCGCTTTTCTTGAAGGTCGTTGCGACTATCGTGATGAGCAATCACAACTTGCCATATGCACGTAAGAGTCGAGCGGTGTCCTGACCATCGATGATGCAGTAACGCGCGTTCTTCTTCTGGCCCCGCAAGTGTGCGACTTTCCCGGCGAGATCGCGAATGACGTTCTCCGAAACGATGCCGACGAACTGAACGACGAAGAGTGCGGCAGGAGAATCGACGAGACGGAGAATCTGATCGCCGTTCTTTCCGCAGTCCCGCAGTTCCATGGCTCGCTTTCGAAGCCCGTTGCCTTTCAAGAGAAACGCGGCATCGACGCGGCTGCCGTTGATGACGATGTTTCCCGTGAACAAGTCGTTGCTTTCGCCGCCCCAATCGAGCTTGTGCACCGGCACAGCCAGGATATCTTCCAGTGCTGTCTGTACGGAGTCCTCTGATATATCCAGATACCCCCTGTCAAGGACGTCGGAGACGTCCGTCGGCGTGACCTTCCTGACGTTCGCGAAGCTATCAATGTCGTCCACGAAGAGGCGTTCGCTTGGCGGAACGCCAGCCTTCTTGCGGGAAGGTGTTACAAGGTCAGGGTGCCTTGAAGTCTGCACGCGTAGCCGATTGTGTGCCGCCAACACTGCTTCGATAAATCGCGAGCCGTCGAATGTGCCTTTCTCGAAGACATGCTCTGTCGGTACGCCGCGCCGCACGAGTGCGGAGCTGACCGCTTCGTTTAGATTCCCGCTCAATACAAGCACTTCGACCAACGGGTTCTTCTCCCGAAACACAGCGAATTCGTCGAGGAGCCAAAGGAAACCGTCGTAAGCGCGCGGATGACCGAGGTGTAGATCCATCACGACGAGGTAGCGTCGGCCGGTTTTTATCGTGCGGAGCGCCTCCGCACCTTCGTGTGCGACGTACTTCAGTGATTGCAAATCCGAAACGCTACGAACTAACTCCTCGACGGCTCTCTGCCAGTCAGGGTGATCTTCGATGTGAATAAGAGTAATCGTCGACGCGCGCTGAGATCTTGAGCTCATGTGCGACTCGCGACCGAAGTCATTCGCCTTTGTTTTCGTCCGAGACCAGATCGAGACTGAAGATGCGCGGGAGGAGAACTTCCGTTGTCGCGCCGCGATCACTCGTGACGACTCGCATCTGACCACGATACGAGCGCATAAATGATCGCACCCATAAGAGACCCATTTCCGATGTGGTCGATTGATGGTCCTGCGTGGCGCCTGTTTTCTCGCGGTGCAGTAGAACGCGGATTGCCGGAACGCCATTGATCTCGGTGGTCAAAGTTTCGATCGTCAACGTTTCGCGGGGTGACATTGAGTCGATAGCATTCTGCGTCAGAATCTTAAGAAGCGCGGCCAACTGTCTCTCGGGCGCGACGATTGAGTCATCGGCGAGTTGGTAACTCTTCTTGAGTCGAATCACACGAAAGCGATCCGACGCGGCGACGTCGTCGAGCATGCTGTGAAGGTGCGTCTGCGTCAGCGCAGGAGGATCGGCTTGGAGGTTCCGGACGCGCTTCAGTTCGTCTCCGTAGTCTCGAATCAGCCGGAGAATCTCCCTGCCTCGTTCTTGCGTAGCCGGCGGATTCGTCGAATCGCTCGCGATCATCGCCGCGTGATGTCGCGCGAGCCCCAGATCGCTTGCCGCCCTGTGAAGAGTCTCGCCGAGAGTCAAGCTAATTAACGCGAGGTCGCGCTGGTTTTCTAAGGAGGACCCACCTGTACCGATGATGAGTGTAGGCTTTGTCACGTCATCCCCTCCGCCTTGGAGTTTACGCCGGCCAGCGGTTCCCTACCTCTCCGTGTACGAAGCTTACGCCTCAGCGTGATCCCAGTGCCGATCATCCAGGACAAGAAGGAACTCGATGCCGAGCGATGGCGCCGTTTGCCGCGGAGCGTGCCGCGCTGACCACGCGTAAGCTCGCCTATCTGGATCGGACGCGCGCAAACTCGAATCGACCGCGCAGCAGGCCGAAGCCGGGATTGCCGAGGGCACGTACTCCACGTCGCGCTCTGCGCTCGCTTTCAAGTGGCGTCGTGACACGTTTTTCCGTGGAACATTCGCGCCAAACAGCCGAATCCCGCGTGCATCGAGCGTCGTCGCCATCGCCTTCGCGTGACAGACCGACGGCAACGTTTCCCTGGATCACCACGCGGTCGGAGCCCGAGAGCACTCCCTCGATCTGCTCGCGATGACGTTCGATCAGATTCGCCATCGCCTGACGATAACGCCGACCGGCGCTCCGGCTTACTTTCTTGGTTTCGGCTACGCCGAGGTAGGGAACTTACGCGCTCGTGTCTCTCCTATATGGGTCTATCGGAGGAGAAAAATGAAGCATGCGCGGCGGCTGCTCACGCTAGCCATCCTCGGTCTCTACTGTTTGTCCTGCGCGACCGGAGTCAAGCCGAAGCGATTCCATTCTCAGGAAGAAGCAGGATCGATCGCCGTTTCGATCCAGTCCATCGCACCCTTCGACGAGCAGTACATCGAACAATTACAACCGAAGGTGGAGATGCCGGCGGACGCGGCGGCGATCACACTGACGCAGATCCGGCAGATCCAACAACTCCGGCAGTTGCTGATTGAGGCAGGTCTCGGCTTGCCCAACTCGACGGTCACCGAGTCCAAGACTATGACGAACACGCCCAAGGAAGGCCAGCCCTCGGTGACCTTCACCAATACGGAGACGAAAACGCCGCCCGATTTGACGAAGTTGCCCAGCGGGCCGACTTCCGATCTGAAAGCTCCCGATGCTCTCACTCTTCCGACCACGACGCTCGCTCTCGACACGGCGTTGAGCCTCCGCGCGAAAGCAGCGCTGCAGCAGGAAATCGCGCTTCTCAATCGATACGTCCGCGACGCCGCGGTTACGCGCGGCACTCGTCCCTATGTCGTGCGTCTGCTGGTGACGCTCAACCCGTCCGCGCGATTCGAGCCGTACGATGCGTACACGGCGATCTCGCTCTTCTCCGCGAATCCTGTCGTCGAGCCGCCGCCCTTCTTTTTCAACCCGAAGGACGACATTCTCAAGCTGGTTGTTCGCGGCGCCGGGACCGGTGTCTGCGGTAAAACCGTGGAGGCGATTCCGTTGTTCGTCACCGACAATATCGAGGCCTCGCTCGACAGCATCGCCGGCACCCGAGCGATCGGACTCAAAGGCGGCGTCAATGGAATCGTGCAGAACGTCGGCGGGCAAGTCGGGGTCAACGCGCAATCGCAAGACATCGAAAAAGCGCAGGCGCGAACGCTGAATTCGTTGCAGACGATCAGCCGGCTGTCCGGCAATACGGTCGAGACGCGCTTCGGCGCCATGAATGCTGCTGGTGGCTACCAGATGCTGGCGCGCACCTACAATGTCACGGTGCTCGTGCTGGTGCCGACATTGCGCGGGTATCTTGGCAAGTCGCATCCGCCTACGAGCGACGACATGGAGAATATGGAAACGAACGGCGCGTGGAGGTCCGGCTATCAAACCTTGAGCGACGCGTTTCGAAAGGCCGGGAAACTGATGGAGAAAGTGAACGGCATCGACGTCAACAATGCCGATGAGGTCGTGCGGGGCGCCGACGAAATCTTGCTCTGCAGCGACGTCGCATTCAGCGCTCTCTCCCATTTCATCGACACGGACAGCGGTGTTCAATTGCGGTCGGGCTTCGCCGGCTCTTCCGCGTCCCTCTTGCAAGCTACCGCTCAGAACTGGGGCATTCCGTACGAGACGAACGCGCAATTGCTGCAACAGTTGCTGTCCTACGCGCAATACGATTCGTACGACGAATTCGCAAAAAAGGCAGTGAGCACGGGCCGCCCTGATCTAAACGGCACGCGTCTGGAACCGTTGCGTATGTTTTGGCTCGATTTCGTGTCGATCGCGCGATCGTCCGGCCGTCTAACGGGACGGTTCGCACTGCCGCAGGACGGGTTTCAATTCTTCGCAGGCGATCGCGGGACGCTGATGGACGACGGAAAGGTCGCGACGATCACGCTAGTCGGCTCGAAGAATCTGACCAAGACCGCCTTGGAAGGATCGCTGCTCATTGACGGAATGCATCTCGTCGCAAGCTCCGCTGTCGACGTGGCTACAGATGGACGACGTGCGACATTTACCTTTCCCTCTCCCTTCAAGCTGGTGAACCTCAAAACCGGAGACAATCCGGTGGAGCCGCAAAAACTCACAGTCCGGGTTCAACGAGGCGGTGGTTCCAAGCCCTTCGAGCCGCAAATCATTGACTCTTGGACTGCCGAATATCCGCCTCCAGCAACACCTTCGATTTCAACAAAGAGTCTCAGCTACCTGCGGATCTCCGAAACGCCGAAAGACGAAACGCCGAAAGTCACGATGGACGTTACGGCGCCCCACATTGTCATCACGACCGTCGAAGCCGGCGGGACGTTTGCGGTCTCGTTCCGCACCGATGCCGATCCGAAGCCGAAGGTGCGATTTAACGTTGACGGCGGCTATATCGTCGGCACTGTGCCCGACACTGCAGAGGCGGACGCCGACCGAGTCGGCGAATCGAATCAAACCTACATCGTCGCGGTGAAGAATCTCTCGCGGGGAGGGAAGCTCACGATCCGCGCGTTCCAGGCGACGGCCAAAGGCGGGCGGGGCACAGCGCTCGCTCCGAAGACGATCGATGTGCTGGCTCAGCCGGAAGCGCCGGACACGCGGAGAGGTGTTCTGCCATGAGGCGAATGATGCTCTAGGAATCGTAGCATCGCCGTGTTCGCGGCGTTGCTGTGCGCTCGCTTTTAAGCCCGCTCGCGGTTCGCTTTTGCGTGGAACATTCGTGCGAAAGTGGCGGACGTTGCAGCTTTTGGTCGTGGGGCCTACGGCGATTTTCGCGCGAGTCTGTAACTTTCTAAGCGACCCGCCCAGAAACACGAAAGCCGCCAAGTGGCGGCCGATGAATGGGTTATTTTGGCGGGGCGGACGGGGCTCGAACCCGCGACCTCCGGCGTGACAGGCCGGCGTTCTAACCGACTGAACTACCACCCCGCGTGGAAACTTCGGTAACCCTGCGCCTGTAACGCGCATTCCCCGAGGAGCGCGCATCGTAAAGTCCGGGCGGTGGGGTGTCAAGGCGAGAATCCTTCCTCATGGCGAACCCGATGGATGGCGTCTCGCGCTTTGATCGTTTCATTCTCGATCACCGCCAGCGCATCCTCATGCGCGACGGCGAGATCGTGCGCCTGACCCAAAGCTTCCGACCTCCTCGAGCTCCTCGTCTCGCGGCCGGAAGTCCATTGACGGCAGCGTGGCGAACCTGCTGGGGCTCGATCAATCGCTGCGCCGCGTGGCAGATCGCGCTCGCCACGCCCGGGCGCCAGCAGGCGTATCTGCGCGCGGTCGGACTGCTCTCACACTCCGGCCGCGACGCGCGCATCTGATTCGTTTCCGGCTTTACGACGAGCGCAAGGACCTCGATGCAGCGCAATCGCACGCTCGCGCGGCGATCCGCCGCACGCCCTCGCTCTCCGACGCCCGCGCCGCAAATCACGACGCCTCGTACTCAGCGCTTTCTACCGGCGGCCGACCAGGGGCGGACCTCGAGTTTATTCGCCCTGTGGACGCTCAGCGCTTCTCCATCCACCATCTCGCCGTTCAGTCCGGCGATCGCCGCGGAGCCCTCGGCGTCCGTGCGGTACTCGACGAATCCGAATCCTTTCGACACCCCGCCCACCGCACGCCGCGCCACATTCGCGGAGTCCGGGTTTCCATACCGCAGGGCGATGGCGTTCAATTGGGAGTCCGTGATCTGCGACGGAAGATTTCCGATGTAGATTTTCATAGACGCGTCCTCATTGAGAACTCCGCGCGGCAGCCGTTGCTGACCCATACGCCGTTTTCGTCGGAGCCCCACGTGCGGTTGATCACGCAGTTGTTGCGGCTGATCTCCCGCGTGAGGTCGACGCCGAAGCGGTTGGCCGCGCGGCAATACGTGCGGCCCTGTCCGTTCGATTCGCAAACCACCGTCTGCAACGGCTGGTTCCGGCCGCGGTCACGGTATGTGCCGCCGTTGCCGGCGATCAGGAACTCGGCGCGGCAGCCGCGGTCGACCCAGATACCGCGGCTGTCGGAGCCCCAGGAGCGTCCTTCGACGCATTTCGATTTACGGCTGAGCTGCCGCCCGATCGTGATTTGTCCGAACGTGTCCGCCGCGCAGCGATGGCGCCGCCCGTCTTTCGATTCGCAGACCACGGTAATCGTGCGGGTTTCTCGCTGATGGGCGCCGCGCTCGCCGTTGCGCATGTCCCAGTTCCCGCGATTCCGATTGTCATTGTTTTGCGCCGATGCCGATCCGGCGGCGAGGGCGGCGAGTGCAGCGGCAAGAACGATGGTGAATGTCTTCAATGGTGGACCTCCGGTCCGGATTCACGTCCGTTTTGGAATGGCGATGAGCACGACGCCGGCGACGATCGCGCCGATCCCGGCCCAGAGCGGGACATTGACCGTCCTCTTCTCTTTCACCGAGAAGTCGAACGGACCGATCTTTGCCTCGTGCATGGCTTTCGTATAAGTGAAGTTGCCGTACGCCAGTCCGGCGATGCCGGCGATGATCAGCACGAGGGCGATCACTTTGAGCGCGGTCATGACCACAACCTGCGGCCCGAGCGGCCGCCGCTGACGAGACGAACGATGAAGAGCAGGATGATCGCGCCGAAGAAGGCGACGATCAGTGTGCCGATCAACCCGTGGCCGATTCCCAGGCCGGCGGCCTGAGAGACGTACCGGCCGATGAATGCGCCGATGACGCCGACGATGATGTCGCCGAGGAGGCCGAAGCCGTGACCGCGCATGAACTGACCGGCCAGCCAGCCCGCGATTGCACCGATGATGACAAACCAGAGGAGACCCATGGGACCTTCTTTCTTGAGGTTGTTGGGGTTGTTGAGGTTGTTGGGTTGTTAAGCGATTGAGCGATTGAGCAATTGAGCTATTAAGCTATTAAGCTATTAAGGAATCTCTGCACACGTGTCATCCTGAAGCCGCGTAGACGGCGAAGGATCCGTAGATCGAGCGCGTTTTGTTTCAGCAACGGGTCCTTCGCCGTCTACGCGGCTCAGGATGACACCAGCACTTGTGGGTCGCTCTCGAGCTGAACAGCTCAAGAGCTCAATACTTTGTTCTTTAGTCGCGGACCCACGGCTGCTGGGTGACGGCGCTGACTTTGCGATCGGTGAAGGCGATCCACGTCATCTGCTTGTCGTTGTAATTCGTGATGTAGCCCCACGATTCATTCGTGCCGTCGACAGTGCGGCGCTCGGCGTCGTGACGCATGATGGCGCGCACGTCGGTCAGCGTCTGTCCCGTATGGATCTGGGCGATCACTCCCTGATTGAAGATGGCGTTGCCGCAGGCCTGGGCGTCGCGGTGATCGCGGTGGCAGGGGCGGATGGTTCCGGCTTCATTCATGCGCCCCGGGGGAAGGGCCGAGTTCATGGCCGACGTGCATCCGGTGAGCGCAAGAATACCGACGGAGACTGCAAGGAGCGTCCTTTTCATTTGCTGCCTTTCTTGTTGCGGTGTCTGACGAAGGAGGGGTGGGTCAGCTGACTTCGGTGAGCCTTATGACGTTCTCGATGATGGCTGCCACGCGGGGGAGCAGCTCGGGACGGACGGTCGCCAGCCGGTCGATGAGCGGTTTCAGATGGCCGATGTCGCCGAGGTCGTTCGGCAGCAGGTTGCCCGCCTTTTCCCCGAGGGCGCCGGCGATGCGGATGAAATCCTCGACGTACAGTCCGCGCTGATTCGATTCGAGCCGTGCGAGCTGGGCCGGCGAGATCCCCACGCTTCGCGCCACGTCGGCCTGAGTGCGGGCCTTCGATTCGCGGAGCTGCCTGAGGATGGGGCCGTACATGAGAAATGGTTATGCACGCGGCTTGCCAATATGTCAACGTTGAGGCTAAACGTTGCCGAATCGGAAAGGGCGCTGTATGGTGTTCATGTTATCTGCAGTAGACGGCTGACCAGCCGGTTGCGATAAACGTCCGACGAAGCCCCTGCCACTCCGGCAGATGCCGCGCGCGTCCCGCCACTGACTCCATCTCAGGCGAGTATCCACGAAAGGACGCGCACGATGGGTTCACGAGCTATTTCCTCGCACGCTGCTATGCGTGTGGGCGGCACCGGCGCCTCGGCCGGCGGTTTCGAGAGGCACGAGGAGCGGCGAAGCACCAACGCGGAGCTCGAAGCGGCGAAAGCGGAGCTGCAATCGGCGAACGAGGAACTGAGCACGTTGAATGACGAGCTCCGCCTGCGCAACACGACGCTGGTGCGGATGAACGACGACATCGAGAACCTTCTCGGCGCCGTGGAGATCCCGATCCTCTTCGTCGGCATCGATCTGACGGTACGGCGCTTCAACGTTACGGCCGGAACGCTGCTCAATCTGCATGCCGATGCCATCGGCCGGCCGCTGCGCGAGGCGAGATCGGCCATCGACGTCCTGCTGCTCGACAAGCTCGTTCGTGCGGTGGTGGAGACCTCGGATCCGACCGATATCGAGGCTCAGGACGCGGCGGGTGACTGGCGTCTGCTGCGCATCCGCCCGTATCGCACGTCGGGCGGCGCAATCGACGGCGCGATCGTCGCCGTGCTCGACATCGATACGCTCAAGCGGAGCGTGCTGATCGCCGAGGAAGCGACGCGGGCGGCCGATATGCTCTCCCGGGCCACCGAGCTGCTGTCGTCGTCGCTCGACTACGAGACGACGCTGGAGTCGCTGGCGCAACTGTCGACCGCGGCATTCGCGGACTGGTGCGCCGTCGATCTGTTGAACGAGGACGGCTCGATCCGCCATCTCACCGTCTCGCACGCGAATCCCGTGTTGCGCGAGCTGGCACTGCAGTTCCAGGAAGTCGCGTTCAAGGAGCCGGAGCACGCGCCGGGTGCGCCACAGGCTTTGCTGCTGCGCAAATCGGTGCTGCTCACCGACATCGCGGAGTCGCACCTGACCGGCCTGCCGCCGGAAGCGAAGATCAAACAGTTGATCGGAGCGCTCGGTGTGCGGTCGCTGATCAGCGTGCCGTTGATCGTCCGCGACAAGTTGCTGGGCACGACGACCTTCTCGTCATCGCAGCGGCGCTACATGCGGCTCGATCTGCAACTGGCCGAGGAGTTGTCGCAGCGCGCGGCGGTGGCCATCGATACGGCCATGCTGTTTCGCGAAGCGGAACGGGCGAACCGGTACAAGGACACGTTCCTCGGCACGGTCGCACACGAGCTGCGCACGCCGCTGACCTCGATCGTGGGATGGGTGCAGCTGGCGAAGAGCAATGTCGAGATGTCGTCCGAGGCCCTCGGGCACATCGACCAGAGCGCGGGAGTCATGCGGGTATTCATCAACGACCTGCTCGACGCCACGCGCATCCGCGAGCAGAAGCTGAGCGTGGACATGGAGGAGATCGATCTCGCTTCCGTGGTGCGCGCGGCCCAGGAGATGACGGCGCTGAGCGTGGCCGAGCGGGGCATCCATCTCTGTTCGATTCTCGATCTCGATCCGGCGCCGATGCGCGGTGATCGCGTGCGGCTGCTCCAGGTGGTGTGGAACCTTTTGAGCAACGCCGTCAAGTTCACGCCGGCCGGCGGGACGATCGACGTGCGGCTGGAGCGGGTGGGGAACGACGTACGGCTGTCGGTCTCGGACACCGGCAGCGGCATCAGCGCCGAGTTTCTTCCGCATGTGTTCGAGTTGTACCGGCAGGCGCCTCAGGTCGGGAATCACGTGCCGGGACTGGGGATCGGCCTGGCCATCGTCGCCCAGGTCGTGAAGCTGCACGGAGGGACGGCGCACGTCGAGAGCCCCGGCCCCGATCATGGCTCGACCTTCAGCATCACGCTGCCGTTGCTCTTGTCCGGACGCCGCGCCGGTAAATCGCGGCGATCAGGGGAGAAGTCATGAGACAGGCCATTCGAATGACCGCGGGAAAACTCAATCGCAGTGAAGAGCTGATCGCCGACGAGAGAGAAACGGCCGCCGCGATGCTCAGGGCGAATCCCGAATTCGGGAACCCGCACGTGGTGCGGTGCAGCTGGTGTCATGAGACGCGAACGCTCTTCCGCGACGAGAACGATGGCCCGTTCGAGCGGACCGCCCACGGCTGGCGCTGCGAGTCCTGCAACATCAGCGCGGCGAGCCAGGAAGTGAAATTTTGAAACGCACTTTGGTGCCGAACCATCAACCGTCAGACGAAATGGAGATCCTCATGCGCAATACCGCTTCGTGCCTGCTGTCATTCGCCGTGGCACTGCTGCTCACGGCCAGCCCTTTGAGCGCACAGATCTCTCTGGGAACGGCGCAGAATTTCGGCGTCCTCGGCGGCTCGACCGTCACCAACACCGGCGCGACGACCGTCAACGGCAGCGTCGGCGTGAGTCCCGGCAGCGCCGTTACCGGCTTTCCGCCGGGCGTCGTGGTGGGAGGCGCGATCCACAGCAATGATGCGGTCGCGCAGCAGGCGCAGAACGACCTCACCACTGCCTACAACAACATCGTCTCGACGCCGTGCACAGTCGATCTGACGGGGCAGAACCTCGGCGGACTGACGCTGACGCCGGGCGTCTACTGCTATTCATCATCCGCGCAGCTGACCGGCGCGCTGACTCTCGACGCCCTCGGCAATGCGAATGCGCTGTTCCTCTTCAAGATCGGCAGCACGCTCACCACCGCCAGCAACTCCTCGGTGACCGTGATCAACAACGGCGGTAATAGTTGCAACAAGGCCTACTGGCAGGTCGGCAGCTCGGCGACGCTCGGCACCGGCACGTCGTTCGCCGGCGACATTCTCGCCCTGACCAGCATCACGCTGACGACCGGCGCGAATACCAACGGCAGAGCATTGGCGCGCAACGGTGCAGTCACGCTCGACACGAACAACGTCAATACGTGCGGCGTACTGGCCTGTCCCATCATCACCGTCAATCCGGCGACGCTGCCGAACGGCAATTTGGGGACGGCGTACAGCCAGACCGTTTCCGGCTCCGGGGGAACGGCCCCGTACACGTTTACCATTTCCAGCGGCGCACTTCCCACGGGGCTGGTTCTCAATGGCGGCTCCGGTGCGATCACCGGCACGCCGACCACGGCGGGGACATTCACGTTCACCATCACCGCCACCGACGCCGCCGGCTGCACGGGCAGCCGTTTGTACACGGTGACGATTGCGAGTGCGGGGTGTCCGGCCATCA
>C688J18823_10001481_pt1 | contig 14501 bp, 16 predicted proteins | sample HopSoiMetagenom1_FD_18823 | JGI IMG/M metagenome (IMG submission 18823)
GTCCTCGACGCGCGTTGCGCTAGCAGCCGATCGAGCTCGGCGCGCGGCAGGACGTAACCGTTCACGGCGACGGCCTCGATGCTGTCCAGCGCATGGATGTCGCGCAGCGGGTTGGAGCGCAGGACGACGAGGTCGGCGCGCTCGCCGACGGCCAGCGTTCCCGAGCCTTCGCGCAGGAAGCGCGCGGCGTTCACGGTGGCGCAGCGCAGCGCTTCGTAAGGCGAGAGACCCGCGGCGACGAAATTGGCGAGCTCCGCGTGCAGCGACGCGCCCGGCACATTCCAGGGATTGAGCGAATCGGTGCCGGCGAGTAGCGGTACGCGTTCCTCGTGGAAGATCGACACGACCTGCTGGAAGGCACGGGCGCGCTCGGCCTGCGCTCGGCGCCATTTGCCGACGTCATCCATGCGCGCGCGCCGGGTCCAGCGAGTGAGCGTGGCTTCCCAGTCTTTGATGACGGAGGGAGTGACGAATCTGAGCGCGGGATCACGCAGGCCTTCTTCCGGCGCGAGCGCATTGCGCTGATGAAAGACGAGGGTCGGCACGTTCCACGTCTGCTTCTCGGCCAAGAAACGCGCCAAGCGGCGAATGGCGTCGAAATCGAGCCGCGTGCCCGGCACCGGGTCGAAGCGGTCCCAGAATGCGGGCGGGTCGCGGCGCAGGTGGCCGCGCGCCACGTTGTGCAGCTGGTCGAGGCAATAGGCGCCCGCCTCCACTGCTTCCTCAAAGCTCATCGCGTTCGGGCAGTTTGCCGTCACCGGCACCGGAGATGCCTGGCAGAGCGCGCTCAGGTTCTCCGGCGTGAGGAGCGAGAAGGCCTTGATCTGCTGGTAGCCGACGCCGGCGAAACGCTCGACGAGGCGCGCGGCCTGCGACGGCCCGGTCATCGCCACGCCGCGCGGCATGTCGGTGCGGCCGGTGGCGTCGACGCCGTCGATCGGCGGGCTGATGGTGGCGACACGCGGACTCGGGAACTCGCCGCGCTCGGCGACGCGGCTCATCGCAAGCTGGAACGGCACGCACACGGTGCGCACGCTGGTGATGCCGTGCGCGAGGTAGAGCGCGCTGTCGGCCGGGTCCCAGTAGTGCGTGTACATGTCCGCGAGCCCGGGAATCACGTAGCGCCCGGTGCAGTCGATGACCCGCATGCCTCGCGTATCGACCGAGGGGCCCAGCGCGCGAATCACGCCGCCGTCGATCACCAGCGTCTGGTCGGCGAGCTCGCGCTCGGTATCGAGCGGCAACACCGTTACATGCGCGAGCGCGAGCGGGCCGCGCTCGCGCTCGGGAAACGGAAAAGGCAGGAACTCCGCTAGAACTTGTACGCCCTCGCCTGCTTCTTCACCGCCTCGGCATCGAAGCCGTTGATCTCGTCGATGAGCTCGTTGGTGACGAGGCTCTTGACGTCGACCTTGGTGGTCATGCCGGTCGCGCCCTCGGTCGGAATGGCGAGGAAGTTCTGCAGGCGATCCCAGCCGCCCGCGTCGGAGAGCCCGTATTTGCCCGGCTGGCGCGGCTTCATGATGGCGAGGGCGGCGTTGAAGAAGATCTTGGTGTAGGCGGGATCCGTGTGCTCGGCCGGATTGACCTTCTTCATGATCGCGATCGCGGCATCGGGATTGGTCTCGGCGAAGAGCGTCGCCTTGGCCATGGCGCGCCCGAGGCCGATGACGTAGCGCCGGTCCTGCTTGAACACGCTCTCGGTCGCCACGGTGGTCTCCGAGGCGAGCGCCAGCTCCTCGCTATCGCAGGTGATGCACTTCAGCTTGCCGCCGAGCGCCTGCTCCACCGGAACGGTATTGTTCCAGGACAGGTTGAGCGCCTGCACCTTGTTGTCCTTGAGCGCCAGCGCGTGCACCGGCAGCGTCGGCCCGAGGGCGACGAAGTTCACATCGCGCGACGGACTCATGCCGGCGTGCTGCAACTGCGCGCGCAGCAGCGGCAGGTCGCCGCGCGTGAGGTCGATGGTGCCGATGTTCTTGCCCTTGAGGTCGGTGAGCTTGTTGATCGGCGTGGACGGCATGACCTTCACGTCGAACGTATTGCGGGTGAGGAAGTCGTAGAACGCCTTGTACTTCACGCCCTCGGCGTAGCCAAGCAGCGTGTTCGGCGCAAGGATCACCGCCATCTGCGCATTGCCCGCGGAGAGCTGCTGCACCACGGCGCTCGAGCCGTTCACCACCTGCAGGTCGAGGTCGATGCCCTCGTCCTTCATATAGCCGAGCTCCTTCGCGGTGCTGAGCGGGAAAAAGGTGATGCCATCCCGGAACGGCAGCAGCACGCGGAATTTCTTCAGCGGCGGCGCGCTTTGCGCGGCGACGCCCGCGGCGAACGATGCGAGCACGAGTACGGCCAGGACTTTGCGAAGCATGATTACCCTCCTTAACCAGTGAAGCGGCTGCGCCGCCAGAACACGATCTTGCGCTCCAGGACCTCCATGATGCCGTAGAGCACCAGCCCGAGGACCGAGACCACGACGATCACGGCAAACACGAGATACACCTTGAGCTCGAAGCTGAAGGTGGTGATGAGAGTGCCGAGCCCTTCCTTGGCGGTGACGAACTCGGCGACCAGCGCGCCGATCAGCGCCAGCGTGAGCGAAGTCTTCAGCCCGGCAAAAATCGAGGGCAGTGCGGTCGGCCACGCGAGCTTCCAGAATATCTGGCTGCGCGAGGCGACGAGCGAGCGCATGAGCAGCACCTCGTTCTCCTCGACCGATTCCAGGCCGACCACCGTGTTGATCACCACCGGGAAGAACGAGATGGCGATCGCCATCACTATCTTCGACTCCATGCCGAAGCCGAACCAGGTGATGAAGATCGGCGCGAGCACCACCTTGGGCATCACCTGGAAGGCGACCACGTACGGGTAGGCCACTTCCTTGAAGAGCCGCTGGTTGACCATCAGGATGCCAAGCGCGATGGCGGCGATGCCGCCGACGAAAAAGCCGATCAGCGTTTCGGCCATCGTGTACCAGACGTGCTGGGCGAACCAGTTGGCGGTGAAGAGGATCACCAGGCCGTCCCAGATGCGGCTCGGCGCGGGCAGCACGAGCGGGGAAACCAGGCCTGCGCGCGCAATGACTTCCCAGACGATCAATATCACGATGAAGCTCAGCGGCGAAAGGATCGTCCCCGCCCTCATCGCGCGACCCCGAGGTATTCACGCACCTCGAACGCCTTGCGCGCGAAGTCGGGCGATTTCATGGTTTCAATGGATCTCGGCCGCGCCAGCGGCACGTCGACCACCGACACCACCCGGCCCGGCTGCGTATCCATCACCACGATGCGATCGGAGAGGAACACCGCCTCGTTGATGCTGTGGGTGACGAAGATGATGGTCTGGCCGCGCTCGCTCCAGATGCGCAGGAGCTCGAGGTTCATGCGCTCGCGGGTGAATTCATCCAGCGCACCGAAGGGCTCGTCCATCAGGATGATCGGCGGATCGGTGATCAGCACGCGCGAGAGCGCCGCGCGCTGCTGCATGCCGCCGGAGAGCTGGCGCGGATAGGCGTCCTCTCGCCCGGTGAGCCCGACCATGCTGAGGATGCCGCGCGCCTTCTCGGCTGCCGCGGCACGGTCCTGGCCGAAAACCTCGATCGGCAGCAGCACGTTCTCCAGCACCGTGCGCCAAGGAAAAAGCACCGAAGTCTGGAACATCACCCCGACATCGCGGCGCGGACCGGTCACCTTTTGTCCGGCGACGGCGATGTCGCCGGTGCTGGGATCGAGCAGGCCGCCGATGAGCTTGAGTAAGGTCGACTTGCCGCAGCCGCTCGGCCCGACGAAGGAGACGAACTCGCCGCGCCGGATATCGATGCTGACCGAGCGCAGCGCCTCGAAGCCGTTCGGAAAGACCTTGCTGACCCCGCTGACTGCAATGGCGCCAGCGTTCGCCACCATCCCTTAGGCCGTCGCCGGCGTCTTGCCGTGCAGGTAGTCCCGCGAGAGCTCGTCCCAGCTCAGGCTTTTCGGATGGAAAACGGTCGGCTCGCGCATGATCGGCGGCACAGTGGTCACGGCGGGCGGCGTGGCACCGGTTTCCTTCATTGCCTTGGCGGCGGCCAGAAGCAGGCGCCGCATCTGCACCAGCGTCGCGTCGGAGGCGACAAGATGCTCCTGGGTGCGATCCATGATCGTGCCCATGCCTTCGGTGCACGCCCGGTCCTGCGCCCAGATGCCGCGGATGCCGGAGAACGACACCGTGCGCTGCTGCGCCCGGTCCTGCTGATAGTTGTTGGAGCGGTTCGCCTTCGGGATCCATGCGCCGCCCGGCTCCGGCGTCGCCGGCAGGTAGCCCTCCGGCGGGATGTGCGCGCCGGTACCGGTCATGAGGCGCGCGCGCTCGTCGGCGGTAAACGGACGCTCGTGCAGATACTGGATGCGCCACACCATGGTGTGCTCGTCGTCCATCGGCTGCCAGACGTTGCAGTGCACCGGGCTGCCGACCGCGCCGGGCACGTACACGTAGAAAGGCAGCACGAGCTGCGTGAAGCGCCAGTAGTTGCGCTCCGCGCCGGCGTCGCGCCGTGCGCCGACGAACAAGCCATAGTCCGTCTTCAACACGTTGATTTGCGGACTGCGGTCGGCGGCCTTCACTTCCTGCTCGATCGCCACGTCCGAGAGATGCCGGTCGGAGAGGACGCCGGCCGTCCCCTGGTAGCCCGACTTGCCGCGCGGATCGAGCGGCGCGTGCAGGAAGGAAACGTGCGAAGGATCCAGATCGCCTTCCAGCGCCTGGGCGTAATTGCATTCGAGGAGCTGCTTGGTGACGATCTTGTGCTCGGCCGGTACCTCGCTCCAGCCGAGCTCCGGCGCAGCCGGCGGCTCGCCCGCGCCCATGTACGCCCAGATGATCCCGCTTCTTTCGACACATCTGTAATTCTTGGCGCGCACCTTCGATCGAACATCACGATCGCCCGCCGCGTTCGGAATCTCGAGGCAGCGGCCTTCGACGTCGAACTTCCAGCCGTGATAGATGCAGCGGATGCCGGCGTCCTCGTTGCGCGCGAAGTAGAGCGGCGCCCCGCGGTGCGGGCAGTTCGCGCCGAGGATGCCGACGCGTCCATTCGTGTCGCGAAACGCGATCAGGTCCTCGCCGAGGAGCCGCAAACGCACGGGCGGGCCGTCGCGCTCGGGCAACTCGGATGAGATGAGCGCCGGCTGCCAGTAGCGGCGCATCACCTCGCCCATCGGCGTGGCGGGCCCGATGCGCGTAAGCAGCTCATTGTCTTCCCGGGTCAGCATCAGTCGATTCTAAAGCGATCGACGCCGAGGTCGAGGGCCATGGTTCGCTGGCGAGCCTGCTCGAGGTACGGAAGGAGATGCTGGTTTCGCTTGCGGATCTCCGAAAGATCGCGTTGCAGTGCCGGCGCGAGCCGCTCGACTTCGGCGTAGAGCGCATCCTCGTCCACCTTCGTCGCCCTGCCGTCCTTCAGGACCCACTCTCCATCCACCAGCACATGGCGCACCGAGCGCCCCGCTTCGGTGAACACGAGCTGCCGAACTGCATCGTTGAGGGGCACGAAGGCCGGATCGCGCAGCGAAACGAGCGTGATGTCGGCCTTGTAGCCGGGCGCGATGCGTCCGACCTCGCCGGCGAGACCGAGCGCGTCGGCGCCGCCGACCGTGGCGGCGGCAAAGGCCTTCTCGCCGCCCTCGCCCGCGATCTGCGCGAATAGCTTCATCCCCTGGAACAGGTTCTGGGCATCGGAAGCGCTCGAGTTGTCGGTGCCGAGCGCGAGCTTCGCCCCGGTCTCCATATAGGCGGCAATCGGCGCTACGCCGCTGCGCGTCTTGAGGTTCGACGCCGTGTTGAGTGCGACATGGGCGCCGGCGGCCGCCACCTGCTCGATCTCGTCGCGCTTGAGCCAGACGCCGTGCGCCANCGTGAAACGCTCGTTAAGGAGCCCGACGCGACCGAGATGCCGGATGAGCGAGCCGCCATCGGCACCGTAATGATTGCGCGCGATGCCGGCATTGCCCTTCGACTCGTACACGTGGCAAAAGACGCGCAGGTTCTCCTGCTTGGAAAGCTCGGCCAACCGGCCGAGGTACTCCTCCGAGCAGACCTCGGGCGTCGCCGGCCCGAGCGCCCAGGTGATGCGCGGATGCCCGGCATGGCGGCGCCGTTCGCCGTTGATGCGCTCGATCAGATCGCGCGCGCCGACGCCGCCCTTGACCGTCGGGCTGACGCGCAACTCGCGTGGGATCACCTCGTTCCAGAAGGGCAACGGGCGGCTGCCCGGCACGTCGCCCATCTGTAGCGCGAACACGCAGCGGATGCCGATGTCGTCGTACGCCTGCATGATCGTGTCGACCTCGCCGGGGTCGAACGGATGCACGGTGGCCATGTCCTGCAGCGTGGTGATGCCGGATTTAAGAGCTTCGAGCGCGCCGATCAGCACACGCGCCCGCACCTCGTCGCGCGAGCGCTGCGGATAGTTCGGCGGCACGGCGTGCAGCAGCCACGCCTCGAGCGGCATCGGCTCGAAGCAGCCCTTGAGCAGCGTGTCGTGCGAGTGATAGTGCGCGCTGACGAGGCCCGGTATTGCGAGCATGCCGCTCGCGTCGAGCGTCGTTTCGCCCTCCGCGTGACCAACCGCGGTGATGCGATTGCCGCTGATCGCAATGTCCCGCACCGCCGGCCTCGCCTCGGGCGCGAGCGGATCGAGCACGCGTGCGCCGCGGATGACCATCAGTGGGTGTCGAACACCGCCTGGTATAGCGGCAGCTTGTCCTTTCCCGGGCCATAGCGCAGCAGGCACGCCATCAGCAGCAACCGGGCCTTCGTCGCCGTGAGATTGCGGCCGCCGATGAACGGGCCCTGGGGCGCGGTGAAGCCTTCGTTGTTGCCGCGGCCGACGATCACCACCGGCATGCCACGCTCGACCGCGCTGCGCAGCACCCGCGTGCGCGCCGCCGATGCAGCGGTGCCATAAGGCGAATGGCCTTCGAGCACGAACCCCGCGCGCGGATAACGGCGCGCATTGCGCTCGATCAGCGCCGCGATGTCGGCGTCGTCCTCGGGATCATCCTCGGCGTAGTAGTTCGCATCCTTGACGATGCTCACCTTGGGAATCGCCTCGCCGAGCAATTCACCGCGATCGTTCTTCACCTCGGCCGGCAGGCGCGTGAGATTCACCTCCGACTGGTAGGTATGGCGACGCGCCGGGATGTACGTCAGCGTCGGCGTTCCTTCGTGCCCGACGGCGCCGACGATGCCGCCATGGCCGCCGGTCACCACGTAACCCCCAGGGCGCGCGTCGCCCTTCTGCACGTCGCGCACCGCGAACAGGCGCTGCTCCTGCACCAGCACCACGCCGAGGCGGTTGCGCCCGGCCTCGTCCGCCCACGCGCGCGAGACGATGAACTGCGTGGAGTCGACCAGGTTCTTGTCGCCCTCGTTGCCGATCATGCCGTGCACGCGCTGCGACGAGTTGCCGCAGATGGGCAGCGTCGTGTCGATCAGGAGGTTCAGCCAGTACAGCGTCTCCTCGATGCGCGGGCTGCCCTGCGTCCAGATCGCGCCGGCGTACTTGCCGCTCGCCATGATCTGCTGCACGGCGTTGGTGATGGTGGCGAGCGCGCCACGCGGCGGCGACATGGCGAGGTGGTACGGGCGGTACGGGAAGAAGTCGCGCCCCATGACCTCGTTTTTTTGCTTGTAGCCGGCCGGCGGCGTCACGCGATAGAAATCGATATCGGCGCGCGACGAGATAAGGCTCGAGTGGCCGTGGTCGTCGTAGCCGAGGCGGTCGATCTCCTCGAAGAGGCGCGAGCCGTCCGGGTAGAACGGCTGCCGCGAGCGCTCGGCGCTCGCCAGGCGCTCGGCGCCGTCGTGCTCCCAGGGCTTGCCGTCCGCCTGCACCGCCATATACGGCAGCGGGTAGACCCCATCCGCCGGGTCGAGCGTGACCTCGTAGACCGGCACGTCGTTCGCGCTCTTCCTCTGCCGGTTGAAGTTGCCGTCGCGATCGAGATAGCCGTCCGGTGCACCATAGAGCTCGGCGGCATCGCTCTCCAATGGATGCGCGCTGAACTGCTCGATGTACACCTTCGCCGCCTTGGCAAGGCGCTGTGGCCGCAACGCGTCGTAGCGGATCGGCTGGCCGCTCTCGTCTCGCAGGAGCTCGAGGCCATGCCGGCTGCGCGCCTTGTTGCTGGTGACGAGCGCCGCCGAATTGGTGACGGTGGCGTTCGACCCCGCGATATGAGCGATGCGCGGCTTCATGGAGGCATCTTATAGTCACGGCCTTGGCAATACGGCACCACGTTCACGTGCACTCCATGCGCCTCGCCACCGGCGAAGAGGTGCTGATTGCGCGCGTGCTCGCCCCCGGCGGGGAAGTCGGCTACGGTTTCAGCTTCCGCCTGGACGCCACCGAGGCGCGCCACATGGCCGAATGGGCCGCCGGCCTGCGAAAGGATCGGCCGGCGTACGAAAGCCAGCTCGATCATGCGTGGGAGCGCGCTTACCTGTCGGATGAGGAAATCGAGTGGAAAATCGAGCAGGCCTTTGCGAACATTAAGTGGATAGGAGACTGACATGGGAAAAATGGTCGAGTACAAGCGTCCCGACGGCAAGAGCGTGAACGGCTATCTCGCGGAACCTCAAGCAGGGTCCAAGGCGCCCGCGATGGTGGTGATCCAGGAATGGTGGGGCCTGCAGGACCAGATCAAGGGCGTGGCCGACAAGCTCGCCAAGCAGGGCTACCGGGCGCTCGTGCCCGATCTCTATCGCGGCAAGGTCGCGCTCGAGGCGAACGAGGCCAAGCACCTGATGGAAGGCCTCAACTTCGGCGACGCCGCCGGCCAGGACATTCGCGGCGCGGTCCAGTACTTGAAGAAAGATTCGAACAAAGTCGGCGTGACCGGCTTCTGCATGGGCGGCGCGCTGACGGTGCTCTCCGCCTGCAACGTGCCCGAGATGGACGCCGGCGTCATCTGGTATGGCTTTCCGCCGCTGCAATACGTCGACGCGAGCAAGATCAAGGCGCCGCTCATGGGCCACTGGGCTATTCACGACCAGGCGTTTCCGATCAGCGGAGTCGACGAGCTCGAGAAGAAGCTGCGCGATGCGAAGGCGAGGTTCGAATTCCACCGCTACGACGCCAAGCACGCCTTTGCCAACGAGACCGCCGACTCGAAGAAGCTCGACATGCTGCGGTACAACCCGAGCGCCGCGGCGACTGCATGGGACCGGACGATGGACTTCCTCGGCAAGAACCTGAAGTAGGGGTCCGTCAGCGGGGCGTCGCGTCGCCGCCTTCGACGATCACATTCTCGACCTCGCCTGCCCCGGCTCGCCGGAATGCGGCGGCTTCCTGGTAGCCGGGAGACTCGAAGCAAGCCACTGCCTGCTCGAGCGTGGGAAATTCAATCACCACGAAGCGGTGGAATTTTTCCGGCCCCTCCATGACCTGGTAGCGGCCGCCGCGGGCGAGGACCTTGCCGCCGAACTTGGCGATGATGGCGGGGACGCGATCGGTGTACTTCTTATAGGCGACGGGCTCGATGATGCGGGAGCGTGCAACCCAGTAGGCCGGCATTCGTTGTCACTTTCGGGGACGGAGCCCGAATTAAATCAGGCTCCGACCCCGAATTGCGAAAGTTACGCGATGACCGTTATGCGGCCGTGCATCTCCTCGTGGCCCGACCCGCAAAAGATGTCGCAGAGGAAGGTGAACTCGCCCGTTTTGTCCGGCGTGAATTCCACGCGCACGACTTTTCCGGGAATCATGTCGCCGCGCACGTTGAAGTCGGGCAGGTTCAAGCCCATCACCACGTCGCGACTGGTCAGCTCGAGCACCACTCGCTGACCCTTCTTCACCGTGAGGTTGCCCGGCGTGTAGTCGAAGCGCTTGGCGCTGATCTTGATGACTTTCGCGCGCGGTGCCGGCTGCGCCGCGACGTAGCCCGCCGTCGCGATACCGAGGAGCGCCAGGACGGACGCGATGAGCGCCGCTTTGAGATTGAGGTTCATGGTCAGGCTTTCTGCACCGGGTATTCGGTGATTTCGTAACGCGCCTCGTCGAGGTCTGCCTCGACGGCGCGGAAGCCAAGCCCCTTGTACGGTTGCGCGGGGTCCCAGGGCAGCGGCGCGCGCGTCGGCTGCGAGCCGGGCGCGGGCAGCGGAAACATGAGGCCTTTCGCCGCGTGGTGCGCAATGTGGCCGGTCATATGGTGGTGTTCCTGGTGGATGTGCCCGTAGAACACGGTTGCATTCTTGTAAGGCATCAGGAGCTCGATGGCCTTCGCACCGTCGCGCGTCGCCCAGTCCCACTGCGGCACCAGGTCGAAGAGGGGCCGATGGGTGAAGAGCACGATCGGCTTCGCGGCCGGCTGCGTCTTCAGATCGGCCGCAAGCCAGGCGAGCTGCTCGTCGCCGATCTGCGCGCGCGGGTCCGATACGTTGTCCACCACGACGAAATGCACGCCCTTGTGGTCGAAGCTGTAGTGCGTGCGGCCGAAGAATTCCTGGAACGCCTTGCCGTTGTCGAGCGATGCGTCGTGCTCGCCGGGCATGAAGTAAAGCGTCTTGACGTCGAGCTCGCCGACGATCTTCTTGAATTCCCCGAGGCGCCTTCTGCGCTCCACGGGGTTATCGGTGGTGTGCGTGAGGTCGCCCGTGAACATGACGAAGTCCGGCTTCTCGGCGAGCTGGTTGATCGAGCGCACCGTTTTCGGCAGCGTGCCCTTGGCGTCGGGGTTGGGCGCACCCTCGAAGCCCCAGTGACTGTCAGACAGCTGCAAGAAGAAGAAGTCGTCGTCGCCATGCGCGTTCGCCATGCCCGGCAGCGCGGAGCCGAACACGACGCCCACGCCACCGATGCCTGCCAGCTTGAGAAAGTCGCGCCTGCCCATTCCCTGTTTCATTCATGCCTCCTGATCCGCGGTTGAAGTAAAGTGCCTGCCCTACGCCGTAGATACCGGTGGCACGCGGCCGCTATTCCCGGGAATAAACGCGCGACGCGGCCGGTATAGCGCGTATGGCCAAAATTCATGTGCTCGCCCCGGCGGCGCACCCCATAAGAAAGGCAGCGGATCCCCTGGTCTCCGACGAGCGCAGCAGGGCCCAGCGATTCGAGCGCATATTCCTGCCGCACCTCGACGCCGCCTACGACTTCGCGCGCTGGCTGACGCGGGACGAGCGCAACGCCGAGGACATCTGCCAGGAAGCGTATCTGCGCGCGTTCAAGTCGCTCGACAGCTTCGAGGGCGAAAGCGGCCGCGCATGGCTGCTGGCGATCGTGCGCAACACCTTCTACAGCTGGTTTCGCAAGAACAAGCCGGATGCCGCAGCGGTGCCCTTCGACGAAGACGGCACCATTGCCGGCGCCGAGCTCGAGGCGCCCATCGAATCGATGGACCGCATCCTGCAGCAGCGCGATGCACGCCGCGTGGTCAACGCCGCACTCGAACGCCTGCCGCAGGAGTTTCGTGAAGCCATCGTGCTGCGCGAGCTCGAAGATCTCTCGTACAAGGAAATAGCGGAAGTCGCCAACGTGCCCATCGGCACGGTCATGTCGCGCCTAGCGCGCGCACGCAAGCTCCTCCTGCAGCACCTGCAACACACCCGGGAGTCGTGACATGGATTGCACAGAAACCCAGCGCCGCTTGCATGCCTATCTCGACCAGGAGCTCGATGCGCCTGGCGCGGTGGCCATCGACCAGCATCTCGCGTCATGCGCGCGCTGCAAGCGCGCCTTTGCCGCGCAATCGGCGCTGCGCGCCGGCATTCGGCGGCACGCGGACTACCACCATGGCGCGCCGCGCGATCTCGCGCAGCGCATTCGCGCCCGCGTCGGCGCCGAGGCGAAACCGCGCCGGCAGTGGTTGCACATCGGACATTGGCTGCCGATGGGCGCCGCGGCGGCCGCGGCGGCGGTAATCTCGTGGACGGCGGCCATCCAGTACGCCAACGTGCCGTCGGACCAAATGCTTGCCGAACAGGTCATCGCGGGCCACGCGCGCGCCATGGTCGCGAGCCGCCTCATCGACGTCGCGAGCTCGGACCAGCACACGGTGAAGCCCTGGCTATCGAGCAAGCTCGACTTCTCGCCGCCGGTGCCCGACTTGGCGGGTGCCGGCTTCCCGCTCGCCGGCGGCCGGCTGGACTACCTCGACAAGCGGCCCGTCGCCACGCTCGTGTACCAGTCGCGCCAGCATGTCATCGACCTCTTCGTGTGGCCCGACGCGAAAACCGGCGACACGCGACCCCAGGCCCTTTCGAAACAGGGCTACAACGTGCGGTGGTGGAAGCACGGCGGCATGAATTACTGGGCCATCTCGGATACCAATGCCGCCGATCTCAAGGCGTTCTCCGAGGCGTACGCCAGCGCGAATTAGGAAGCTGCGGAAATAAACGCGGCCCGCCGCGGGTAATGGCAAGCATGACCCTCATTCGTCTGCTTGCCACCCTAGCCGCCGCCGCCGTAATCATCGCCGGCGCCTCCTTCACCCTCGCCGCGCTGCGTCCCGACCCGGCGACTTTGCCGTTCGACGCGACCGACATCAGCGACGTGGCGTGGGGACGCGACTTTCATCTCACGGGCCATGATGGCCGCGAGCTGAAGCTCGCCGATTTCCACGGCAAAGTGGTTGCGCTGTACTTCGGCTATACGCGCTGCCCGGATGTCTGCCCGACCACCATGGCCACGCTCAGCCAGGCCGTCGGTCTCCTGGGCGATGACGCCGCGCGCGTCCAAGGCCTCTTCGTCACCGTGGACCCGAAGCACGACAGCCCCGACGTGCTTGCACGATACGTTCATTCGTTCAACGAGGGCTTTATCGGCCTCTACGGTGACCGCAAAGCCATTGCGCGCACGGCCTCGGAGTTCAAGGTCGAAGCCGGTGAACATCACTCCATCCCGGTTTACCTCTTCGATGCCAATGGCCGCCTGCGGCTCATGATCCGCCCGGAGGCGACGCCGCAGTCCATCGCGCACGACTTGCGCCTGCTAGCCAAAGCCGGCTAGCGCCGCTGCGCCGAGCACAGCGAATAGGGCCGCGGCAGCGATGCGCATGAAGCGCAACGGGAAGGCTCCCGGCATCGCGGCGGCCAGGAACACTGCCGGTACATCCGCGCACAGCATGCCGAGGGTGCTCGCGGCCACGACGGTGAAAACACCGTCGTACTTCGCCGCAAGAACGAGCGTGCTGACCTGCGTTTTGTCGCCCATCTCCGCGAGAAAGAAAGCAATCAGCGTGACGATGAACACGCCGTAGCGCTCGGCGAGCGGCGGCGCCTCGCCCAACTCATCCGGCGCGAGCGTCCATGCGGCTATGGCGAGGAAGGAAACGCCGAGCGCCCAACGCAGGAGCTGAGGGTCGATCGCGCCGCGGAACCACACGCCGGCGGCGGCCGCGATTGCATGGTTAGCCACCGTCGCGACCGCGATGCCGAGAATGATCGGCAACGGCCGTCGATACCGTGCCGCGAGCATCAGGGAAAGCAGCTGCGTCTTGTCGCCGATCTCGCTGATCGCGACCGCCGCCGCAGTGACAAAGAAAGCTTCCATGGGCCCTCGTGATACCGCACGAGCTCGGCCCCTATTCCTGAATAAGAAGGAGGCACGGGCGGTATAGCGGGTACCCCACTACTCGAGGTTCACCATGATGCCGAGACTTGTCGTTTGCATTTCCATCATTGCGGCCAGCACGCTGTGCGTGAGCTGTGCCGCCACTGGTACGGCGCAAAAACCCGACTGGTACGCGATCGGCGCGAACGAAGGGCGCCTTGGCGCCGGCCCGCAAGACGATTACCTGGAGTCGCGATTCAGCTCCTCGGCGGATCGGCAGCTCTACGTGCGCGGCTGGGAAGACGGCTTCGCGCAGCGTCCCATGCAGTCCTGGTGAGCGCGCGTACCGGCGCGCCGGCATTTCTATTCCGGGCAATCGAGCAGGCAAACCAGAAAGCGAAAAGGAAATAGATCGCGCCCGTCCGTCGGTACTGCCTCCTGAAGGAACAACACAAGGAGTCAACCGATGGACGAGTTGCAGAAATTTCGAGCTGCGAAGCGGCTGCTGAGCGGCATCGGCGCCGCGGCATCGCTCTTCGCTGCCGCCAGCCCAGCGCGCGCCGACGTCACGTACAAGGCGCCCGGGTCGGACACCACGCTTTACGTGCGCGGCTATGTAAAGGCCGATGCGATCTGGAGCGACCACAGCACCGGCGTCGACAGCATCGGCGATCAGGAGCTTTTGCCCGGTCTGATTCCCGTGGGCCCCAGCGCCGGCCAGCACAAGAACAACCAGGTGACCTTCCACGCGCGACAGTCGCGGCTCGCGCTTGGCACCAGCACGCCGACCGCCTATGGCGACATGGCGACCTACATCGAGGGCGACTTCTTCGGCGCCGACAGCACCGAGTCGTCCAATTCCAACGGCTTTCGTGTGCGCCATGCCTACGGCTCGCTCGGCAGGCTGCTCACCGGCCAGACATGGACCAACTTTTTCAACGAGCAGGCGTACATAGAGACGCTCGACTTCGGCGGCCCG
>C688J18823_10001482_pt1 | contig 14495 bp, 10 predicted proteins | sample HopSoiMetagenom1_FD_18823 | JGI IMG/M metagenome (IMG submission 18823)
CGCGGACCACGGCGCCGGTGTCCTCGATCGTCACACCGATGTGGTTGGGACCCATGGCGCCGTAGGTCCACCCGGACCGTTCGATCTCCGGGTTGGGCTGCAGCAGCGAGTAATTCACCTCGCCGTCGCTGAGATCGAGCGCCTTGCCGGGATAATGGCCAGGGGTCCGCGCGTCTCCCAGACGCTTGAAGCCCAGCACGTTCTCGTAGAACTCGGCGGTCCGCTCGAGGTCCTGGACAACGATTCCAAGGTGTCTGATGCGCACTGCTGTCTCCCTGTCGTGTCGTCTTCCGTAATAAGGAAACTATTTCTGCAAATCAGACTCTAGGTCCGCGCGGTGGTCCCAGTCAACGGCTGCTCAGGTGTCGGCGAGCTCGCGAGGCACCACGAACACGTCGACCAGCGCACCGTTGCGCCACACCGTCATCTCGATGCGGCGGGCGATCGCGTCCTCGACCATGAGCTTCTGGATCGCGGTCGCGGTGACGATGTGGTGGCCGTCGACGCTGACCACGATGTCGCCGCGGCGAAGGCCGGCGTCGGCGGCCGGGCTGCCCTTCACGACGCTGGCGATCTGCAGTCCGGTGGTGGTGCCGAGTTTGGCGGCCAGGGCCGGAGCGACCGGGATGCGCGCGCCCGCGATGCCCAGCCAGGCCCGGCGCACCCGGCCCGTGCTCATCAGCGACGCGATGATCCTGTGCGTCGAGTCGTTGACCGGAACAGCAAGTCCCAGACCGACTCCCGCGACCGCGGTGCTGACGCCGACCATGCGGCCCCGCCCGTCGGCGAGCGCACCGCCGCTGTTGCCTGGATTGAGCGCGGCATCGGTCTGGATCACTTCATCGACAACCCGTCCCGATTTCGTCGGCAACGACCGGCCAAGCCCGGACACGATGCCGGCGGTGACGCTGCCGGCCAGGCCAAGCGGATTGCCGACGGCGACCACGAGCTGGCCCACCCGCAGATCCTCGGCGCGCCCCATCGTGACCGGCGCGGGCACCGCGTCACGGGCCTTGAGCACGGCCAGGTCGGACAACACGTCGCGGCCGACGACGTCGACATTCACAGTGGTCCCATCGGTGAACGTCGCTTCGGCGTTGTTGGCTCCGGCCACGACATGGGCGCTGGTCAGAAGGTAGCCGTCGGGCGTGATGACGCTGGCGCTGCCGCTCCCGTCGCCGCGCGAGGTGCGAACCGCCAGGCTGGCGACGCTGGGCAGCACCACCCGGGCGACGGACGTGACGACGGTCGAGTACGCGTCCAGCGCCTCCTCGTCGTCGGGCAGACGGTCTTCAGCCATAGCCAATTGAGCGCTCGCATGGCAGCGGCTATGCCGTGGTTCGCCACCGGCAGAACTCAGCCGCGCTCGAACACCACCTCGCCGGCGACAACGGTGGCGGCCACCATCTGCGAGTCGAGCGCTTCGAGCACCTCTTTCGGCGGCGCGGCCAAAACGCACAGGTCGCCGGGCTGGCCGGGCGCGATGGCGCGTGTGTCAGTGGGTTGGCTCGACGTGCCGAAGAACATCGTCAAAGCCTCAGGCGCCGAGACACATTCGTCGGGTCCGAGGACCGCGCCGGCCGCGGTCGTGCGATGGACAGCGGCGCGCATGGTCGCCCACGGGTCGCCCTCCCCGAACGGCATGTCGGTGGACAGCGCGACCTTCACCCCGGCCCGCCGCAGGGAGGCCACCCGCCACAACTCGTGAAGTTCGTCGGCGGGGATGTCGGTCAGGTACTGGTCGCCGCGCTCGGCGACGAAGTTGGGCTGGGTCACTACGGTGACCCCGAGTTCTTTGAGCTCAGCCATGCTCCCGTCGGGCACCACGGCCGCGTGTTCGATGCGGTCATGCGGATGGGTGCCCGCCTCGCGCAGCGCCGAGAGGGTGACGACGAGTTGGGCGGCCGTCACACAATGCACCGCGACCGGGGCGTCGGCGGCGTGGCGTTCGGCGACCCACGCGGTGAGTTCGTCCAGGTCGAGGTCACCGTCGTGCAGGATGCGCTTGCCCGGTGCCAGGCAGTGCGCGCGCTGACGCAGCTCACCGCGATGGTGTGCCGCCATCAGCTTCACGATGTCACTGATTTCGAAGTCGGGTGTCGCGTCGGTGACGCCGGTGACGCCGTACCCGATCAGCCTTCGGCTTACCTCGGCCAGCCCGGTTTCGTTGCGCTGCAGCGTGTCTGACCACCTGCGGTCGGAGCTGCGTAGCCGCCCGTCGGGGTGTCCGGCCAGTCCCACCTTGGCCAGCCCCGCCGAGTTCAGAGTCCACAGCACGCCGCTGCGGTGCTGCACGCGGACGGGTTGCCGCGGCGACACCTCGTCGAGCACATCGCGGTCCAGTGGTCCGGCGACCGCCTCGTGGTAGCCGACGGCCCTGATCCAGCCGTCACTGCCGACAGGCGCGTCGGCGAGCGCGCGGGCCAGGTCGTCGCGGTCGCGCACTTCCGCGGGCCCGACGCGGGCCGAGGTCAGCGCGGCCGCGGCCGAGCGCAGGTGGACATGGTGATCATGCAGGCCGGGGATGACCATGTGGCCCGAGGCGTCGAGCACCTGCTCGCCCTTGTGCGGCTCCAGATCGCCGACATCGAGGATCCGCTCGCCCACGCGGATGTCGGTCGCGGTGCCGTCGATTCGCACTGCCCGCTGAATCAGCATGGGCTCAACCGTCGTTCGGCCAGCAGTCGTTCGACCGCGGCGTTGTCCGTACCCAGCTTGGAGGCTGGAGGCGACGGGGCTGGCGTTGCGGCGCAGTGCTTTTCGGTTAGGTCGTCCGTCGCGTAGCTTGCGGTGACGGCGGCCATGGACACCTCGATCAGCTCGCCTCCGCCGCGGTTCAGGGACTCCGCGACGGCGAGCGCGGCGTGTAGGCCGGTCAACGGGTCGGCGATCGCGTCGCCGCAGAACACCGGCTCGCCGTCGACGTGGCCGACCAGGCCGCCGGATACCGCGGCGTCGTCACCGAACGCCACCCAGTTGGCTCGCTCGCCGTCGGCGCCATGGCCGGTGATCCGCAGCCAAACGCGGCCGTCGCACCCCGCGATGTCGTTCGGGCCGAGACCCCGCTGTGCCAGTGCCGCGGGCCGCGACGACTCGATGACGACGTCGGCGGCCTCCAGTAACCGTCGAAGAGTGGCGGGGTCGTCGAAATCGACTGCATACGACAGCTTTCCGCTGTTCATCCAGTCGAAGAATGCCGACAGGCCGGCGCGGGTGCCATCGGGCCTGGCGCGAGTTTCGACCTTGACGACGGTGGCACCGGCCCGCGCCAACAGCTGGCCACACAGCGGGCCGGCCCACATCGAGGACAGGTCGGCGACCAACAGCTCGGTTGGCGGGCGCCGGGCGGCCGCGGTGCCCAGGCTGGTGATCCGCGGTGGCGCGGCTGGTGTTTCGCTGAGGGCGGCGACCGGAAGACCCAGCAGGCGCGCCCGCGCGGTGACGTCGGCGGAGGCGTTGCCGGCCACCCATTGCTCCACCGCCGGCCATGGATCATCGCCGACCGCTGCGGACTCGACGAGCGCGGGCACGGCGTCGACGTCGTCTTTCCGCGATAACGTGAGCGCGCACCAGCCGTCCCTGCTACGCATCAGCCGGGTGGCTCCGCCCGCCGAGACCCTGCCTTGTGGGCAGAGTCCGAGCAGCGTCGCCCGGCCGGTGAGGAATTCTGCGGCGTCGACCGCGACCCCGGTGAGCTGATGGAACGCGTCGGCCGCCCGCCCCGCCCGAGACAGCACGGCGACCGGAATGCCCAACATGTCTCCATTGTGCGATTTCGGCGCGGCTACGGACCCTGAGCGGGCGTAAGCGCTCCGAAATCGCTCAGAACTGCAGGGCGGTGAACCGCCAGTCCAGGACTTGCCGGTCGGGCTCCCCCACGGCAAATACGAGCGACCTCAGCTTCAGCACTCCCCCGCGACCGTCTGGCAACGGCACGGCGCCGTCGACGTGCAGTTCGCTGTAGAGCGTGTCGCCCTCGTGGACGGGGCCGGTGTGATCGCAGGACTCCCAGCCGAGCACCGTGACCAGGTTGGGCAGCAGCCGCGTCGCCTGCGCGAGGGCCAGGCCGATGGTGTGCCCGCCGTAGACAAGCCGCTGGCCGCTGACGCGCCAATCATGGTGTGTCGCAGCGATATTCAGTGTCAGTCGCGCGAGCTCCGGCGCGCTGCTGACTACGTCGGCGGTGCTGTGCAGCACCACACCGGCGAGACCAGAGTCGAAATGAGCGCCCGGCACCCTCTCGCGGTATGCGTCGGCGTCCCAGTCGACGGTCGGGTCCGCCGGCACCACGAGATCGGCACCGATGTTTGTCAGGTCGTCGCTGCGACCGGTTTCGAGTTCGGCGCTCAGCGGAAGCATCGCGCAGCGGTAGAAGTCGAGCACCAGCCGGCCGATCTGGTCGACGGTGGTCATCCGCAGCGCCGCGAGGCCGGTGGGCGTGCGGCCGGGTTTGGCGGAGTTCTGCTTAAGCCCGACCACTTCGGTGCGGGTGAACAGGCTGTCGCCGATCACTGGGAACCGATGAAACGTCAGGCCGCGGTAGAACAGGTTGGCCTTGACGCGCTGGGTGGTCAGTGTGCTCTGTCCGATCGCCACATCGCAGACCAACGCGGGGTGTGCCAGCGCCGCGGTCGCCCCGGTCACGGTGTATGTCAGCTGCGCGTCCAGCGGGAGCCGGAGGCGATCGCCGATGATGGATTGGTGCGCGCCCGCGGCGCCTGAGGACAGGGTCATCGAGGGCGTCGAGTCGAAGACCTGGCCCACCTCAAGGTCGTCGAAGTAGGGGCCGCTCACAGCCGCCGATGTTGCCATTTGGTCGCACAAAGTGTCAATATGGCCGTACATTATGAACGCCGAAGAAACCCTGTTGGTCGAGACGGTGCGGGCGTTTGTCGACCGGGATGTGAAGCCGACCGTCCGCGACGTCGAGCACGCCAACGAATATCCGGAGGCGTGGATCGAGCAGATGAAGCGCATCGGGATCTACGGGTTGGCGATCCCCGAGGAGTACGGCGGCTCACCGGTGTCGACGCGCTGCTATGTGCTCGTCACGCAGGAGCTGTCGCGCGGCTGGATGAGCCTGGCCGGCGCGATGGGCGGGCATACCGTGGTGGCCAAGCTGCTGGAGTTGTTCGGCACCGAGGAGCAGAAGCGCCAATACCTACCGGCGATGGCGACCGGCGAAGTGCGGGCCACGATGGCGCTGACCGAGCCGGGCGGCGGCTCAGATCTGCAGAACATGAAGACGACCGCGCAGGCCGACGGTACCGAGTTGGTGATCAATGGGTCCAAGACATGGATCAGCAACGCGCGGCGGTCCCGGCTGATCGCGCTGCTGTGCAAGACCGATCCTGCGGCCAAGCCTGCGCACAAGGGGATCTCCGTGGTGCTCGTTGAGCACGGTCCCGGTCTGACGGTGTCACGGGATCTGCCCAAGCTGGGCTACAAAGGCGTCGAGTCCTGCGAGCTGACGTTCGACGACTGCCGGGTGCCTGCATCGGCAATTCTCGGCGGCGAGCCCGGCAAGGGCTTCTCACAAATGATGAAAGGCCTTGAGACAGGGCGCATTCAAGTCGCATCGCGGGCGCTCGGGGTGGCCACGGCCGCGCTGGAGGATGCGCTGCGCTATGCCCAGGAGCGCGAAAGCTTCGGCCAGCCGATCTGGAAACACCAGGCCGTCGGCCATTACCTGGCCGACATGGCGACCAAACTGACCGCCGCCCGCCAGCTCACGCTGTACGCCGCCGACCGCTACGACGCCGGCGAGCGCGCCGACATGGAGGCCGGGATGGCCAAGCTGTTCGCCTCCGAAGTCGCGATGGAGATCGCGCTGAACGCCGTCCGCATCCACGGCGGCTACGGCTATTCCACCGAATTCGATGTCGAACGCTACTTCCGCGATGCGCCGCTGATGATCGTCGGCGAAGGCACCAATGAGATCCAGCGCAACGTGATCGCCGGGCAACTCGTCGCGCGGGGCGGGATCTAGTGAGGACGGCCCCGGCGTATCAGGCTCTGCGCGAACAACTTCGAGACGAGATCGCCGCCGGGCGCTACCCCGACGGCGCGCGGCTGCCCACGGAGTCGGAACTCGTGACGCGCCACGGGCTGTCGCGGCAGACGGTGCGACGGGCGTTTCAGGACCTGGTCGCCGAGGGCGTGGTGTACCGGGTGCCGGGCCGCGGCACCTACGCCAGCGAGCCGGGCCGCCACTATCTTCGTCAGCTCGGGTCGATCGAAGACCTGATGAGCCTGTCCGACGACACCACGATGGAGGTGCTGGCCGGGTTGCGACGACGGGTGGACGTCGATGCCGCGAGCCGGCTGCGGCTGGACGACGACGTCGTGTACTCGGTGGTGTTTCGGCGGCTGCACGACGGCGTTCCATTCGTTTTGACCACGGTTCACCTGGTGCCGTCGGCGGCGCAGCCGCTGCTGGCATCGCCGGCGTTGGCCGACGGCGCCGTCGGCACACACACGATCATCGGGCTGCTCGAGCCGCACCTGAGCGAGCCGATAGCCGAAGCGGCACAATCGATTACAGTCGCACCGGCCGACGGCGTCGTCGCCGAGGCGGTGAGGTGTGCAGCCGGTCATCCGATGCTGCGGGTGGACAGGCTGTACTCGGATTCCAGCGACAGGCCGGTCGAGCTGTCGGTCAGCCACTTCCTGCCCGAGCAGTACACCTACAGGGTGACACTGCGCAGGTCTGGCTGAGCGGGCGGATAGAAGCTGCGGGCCCAATCCCGCATGCGCCGAAAGTCGTCGGCCTCCGACGGTGCCAGCGCCGGACGGTCGAGGTATTGCAGGCGGCCCCAGATCGCGATGTCGTCGGGCAACATCCGCTTGGCCGCAGCCAGCCGGTCGTCGTAGTCGAGGTCTTCGGACACCCAGTAGGTGGCGAAGATGTCNGTGGTGGTGTCATCCACCGGTGTCGGACAGATCGAGATGATCTGCATCCCGTCGCCGTNGTCCTCGCAGCTGAAGCTCAATCCGACNCCGTGCCAACATATTTCGACCGGGTTCCCAGCGCCTAAGCCTATCGTGGCATGCCAGCTGGAGTCGCTTGCCGTCGCAGCCAGCAAGGTCGGGCTGACCGGCACCTTGTGCACGAAGCGGTAATGCTGGCGGTCGACGGAGCTTTCGGCCACGACCTGAGGATGCACCGTCACGCGGGCGAAGAACTGCTTTTCGTCGGGGCCCACTGGCCGGAACCAGTGGCTGCCGATGCGATCGCCCAGTCCGCCCCACCCATTTGGTGCCGGCCAGACCGGCGCGTGATGCCGAAGGTCGTGCCAGACGTAAATGCACTCGTTCAATTCGGCAGTGGGCCAGCTTCGCACCCGCGCAGCGTCGACGGCGTGCGGCTCGTACGGGATACGGACGTTGTGGCCGTCGTCGCCGCTCCACACCCAGCCGTGGAACGGGCATTGGATCCCACCTTCGACAACGCAGCCGCCGTGGGACAGGTCGGCACCCATGTGCCGGCAGTGCGCGTCGAGGACGCGGACAGTGCCGTCGAGGTCGCGGAATGCGACGAGCTCCGCGCCGAAGTAGTGCAGCGGTTTTACGTCGCCGACCTCGAGATCGGCGCTCCAGGCCACCTGGAACCAGCCGGTGGGTCGCATGTTGGGCAACCGTGGCACCTAACCGAGTCTAATGATCAGGCGCTTTCCTTGCGGAGTTCCTTGTCCCCGTTGCCGGAGTCCGGTTTTGGCCTCACCGCTAATAGCCGTCCCGTGGGGACGGTCTTACATAAGCTCCCCAGACGATCGGTGGTTCCGATGGTCCGGGCCGCCGTCTGCGGCACGACTGCCGCAACTGCTGACGAGCGGGGCCGACGCATTAACTGTGCGTCAACTGGCGTCTCCGGCCAGTCGCGGAGGTTGCGGGCCGCATTGTGGTCGCGGTCCACGAGTTCGCCGGTCTGCGGGCACACGAGATGCTTGTCGATCCGTCCCTTACCAAGCAATCGACATGGTGTCCCATCCGGCTGTGAGCAGCCATGGTGGATTTGGCTCGACGCAAACCATCGGTCCGCCACGGTGAACTTGCAGCCGTAACGCGCGCTCTTATAAGCGAGTTGCGGCCTAATCGCACCCATCGGGCAGTCGGATACCGCCCTGCGGAACGCCCGCCGGCCCATACTCTGTTTCATAGCGGCCAGGTCGAGATCTTCGATCACTATCTGGCCATAGGTACGCGCTAGCTCGCCGGTGAGCTGATGGGCAGCCTCTCGCCGAAGATGCACACAGCGGCGGTCGAGGCGAACCAGCTTGGCTTTCGCTGCGTTCCATCCTCGAGAGCCGGGTACGCGGCGAGAAAGTTCACGTCCGGCGCGACGCCGCGCCATCAAGGTCTCTTTGAGCGGCGCCGGGTTCCGGTATTCGACGATCGTTTCTTCACCGGTGACCGTGTCGATAGTCGCAACCGTGGCCAATCTCCGCATTCCGAGGTCAATCCCCGCCCGTGTAGTCGCACAAGCGACCCTGCGCGCGGTGGTCGGTGTGCGCAGCGCGTACGTGACCGACACGAACAGCCTTCCCCATCGTTCAGACAGAGTCATGTTAAGGATGCGCGCGTTACCGGAAGCGACATGCCGCTCTACTCGGCGGGTGTTCTCCATTGACCGCAACGGCCCGATCCTCGGCAACAAGATGGTTCGCCGATCCCTTTCCAGCCGCATCACCCCGGTGCTGAACCGCACTCGGCCCGAGTCCCGACGCGCGGACTTGAAGCGAGGAAATCCCATCCTCCGACCGTCGCGATTCCCAGATTTGCTCGCCCGCCAGTTGGACAATGCTTGGGCCAGATCAGCCAGCCCGCTGGAGTAGGCCTCTTTGGAGTTGTTGGCCCACCAGGGAGCTACGTCATCCTTAGCTCGATTCCATGCACGCCTGAGCGACGCAAGATCCCAACCCACCGACTCGTGGCCTGGGTCGGTCTCCCGGGCATCCAGATCTGCCTTCACCCGAGCCAGGCCCCAATTGAACGCCTTCGCCTAGCCCCGAAATGAGATTTGACCCCTTCGCACCGTTGAGGATCTGTTGGCCATTCCACCTCGAACTTCGCCGCTGTCACCGTCCAGCCGGTCGCCATCGCCGTGCCTGGGCTTCCGGTGGCGGCATACGCCGCAGCGTCACCACCGTGGAGGTCAAACAACACTGACACGGACTCGACCGCCGGCCGGTGTACCTCGAAGTCCGGGCCGACGTCCACCAGCCCATTCCGCTCGCACGGTGCCACTGTGCCTGCGATCGCGGACTCAGCAGCGGTGCCGTCTCGCCGAGGCTTACCCGGCAACTGCTCACCACCAGTCAAAGAGGCCACGCGCGCAGCCTGGCCAATCGATCGCAGACCGACGATCACCGTTCAACCATCCAGACGCAGCCCGTCGGGTACCGCGTTATCCCGTGCTCCTGCAATTGAAGACCTGAACATGCACTCATCATCACGAACACCACCGACAAATCCACTCATGAGCCAGCGCCCACTTCCCTGCTCAAGATCGGCGCACCACATAGAACGCCATGCTGCGAGCGCGCCACCTTTGCGGTTCCGGGCGCAACATGCGTGAGCTGATGAGACCAGCAATCACTCGACTTCGTCGACCAGACCCCATCGCAGCGCTGTGGCGGTGTCGATTGTGTGGCCGGACAGCACCAGATAGGCGGTCCGCCATCGGCCGATGCGGCGGGTGATGCTCACAGTGCCGCCCGCACCGGGGATCAACCCGAGACTCAATTCCGGCAGGCCGAGCACCGCGTCGGGATGCGCCCGCACCCAGCCGCAATAAGCGACCATCTCCAGCCCGCTGCCCAGTACTTGGCCGTGCACCTCGGCACGGCAATTGCGGCCGAGACGGGCGGTCAGCTCGTCCAGCACCAGCGCAGGCGAGTACCGGGTGCGGGCCAGATGCGCACTGGCCGGGTCGGCGAACGTGCCGAACTCGGCCAGGTCGCCCCCGCTGCAGAACGACGGCCCGTTGCCGCTCAGCACCACGTCGGTGATCGACGGGTCGAGGCGCGCGACCTCGAGCGCCTCCAACAGTGCGGCGCGCATGTCGGTGGAAAACGCGTTGTGCCGCTGCGGACGGTTGAATCGGATGTGCAGGCGGTCGCCGTCGCGGTCGGCCTGTACAGGATCAGTGATGGCCGGAACACTGGCCGGGCCGCGGTCGGCCAGCCAGCGCGCGAACTCCGGCCCCGACTGCAGCGTCGAGTACGCCAGGGATTCGGTGACGACGCCGGTGCGGGTGGGTCCGGCGGGATCGATCGAGCGCAGCACGTCGTCGCAGACGGCCGCGGCCTGCGGCCAGCGTTGACATCGTTCCGTGAGTTCCGCGAGCGCATCGGATACCGATGGCACAGTGACGGCCCGGCGGTCGTCAGTGCCGTTTTCCGTCAGCGTGAAAGTCGCGTCGTCGGAAGGTGATCCGACGGCGACGACGACACCGCCCGCAAGCTCCGTCACGCGTACCTGTTTATCAGCTCCTGCTTGTAGAGCTTGCCGGTATCGGTACGCGGCAATTGTGCCTCGAACGAGATCGACCGCGGACACTTGTAGTGCGCCAACCGGTCTCGCAGCCAGCCCAGCAGCTCGTCGCCGAACTCGTCGGTGGCGTCGGCGGGATCGATGGTTTGGACGACACCCTTGACGGTCTGGCCCATTTCGTCGTCCGGGATGCCGAAGACGGCGGCGTCCATCACCTTCGGATGGGTCACCAGCATGTTCTCCGCCTCTTGCGGATAGATGTTGACCCCGCCGGAGATGATCATGTGGTGACGCCGGTCGGTCAGGTAGAGGTAGCCCTCTTCGTCGAGATAGCCGATGTCGCCGACGGTTTTCCAGCCGTGCTTATCGCGTGACTTGGCGGTCTTGTCGGGATCGTTGAGGTACTCGAAATCGAACCCGCCCTCGAAGTAGATCTCGCCGGCGTGGTTTGGCGGTAGCTCGTTGCCGTCGTCGTCGAGGATGTGCAGCCCGCCCATCATCGGCTTGCCGACTGAGCCGGGGTGTGCCAGCCAGTCCTCGGCGGTGATCAACGTCGAGCCTATCGCCTCGGAGGATGCGTAGTACTCGTCGATGATCGGGCCCCACCAGTCCATCATCTGCTTCTTGATCTCGACCGGGCACGGCGCCGCCGCATGCATTGCGCGCTTCAGGCTCGAGAGATTATACGAATTGCGAACTGTCTCCGGCAGTTTCAGCATCCGTACGAACATGGCCGGGACGAACTGGCCGTGGGTGACACGGTGGCGCTGGATCGCATCGAGGCACCCCTCGGCGTCGAATTTCTCCAACACCACGGTCGTGTTGCCGGCAGCCTGAATCGTCATCGACCACACCGACGGCGCGGTGTGATAAAGCGGGGCCGGGCTGATGTAGACGGCCTGCGGATCCAGCCAGAAGCTGACCAACCCCGACATCATGCTCGGCACCTCGGCGGGTGGCAGGTGCGAGAGTTCGCGCTTGATGCCCTTCGGCCGGCCAGTGGTGCCTGATGAGTACTGCAGCAGGTCGCCCTCGATCTCATCATCGATCGGTGTATCCGGTTGATCCGCAACACATTCGGGGTAGCGGTACCAGCCGTCCAGATCGTCGTCGGCAATGATGCGCAATTTGGGTGTCGTGTGCTCGGCGAGGTTCTCACATGTCTTTCGCAGTGCCGCTGAGCCGACGATGGCTTTGGCGCTGCTGTTGTCGATGATGTAGGCCGCCTCGGCCGCGGTCAGGTGAGTGTTGATCGGGACGTAGTACAGACCGCAACGGCGCGCCGCCCACATGACGGCGTGGTAGTGCTCATTGTTCTCCATCAGGATGGCGACGGCATCGCCCTCGCTGAGACCGTGCTTGCCGAAGAAGTGGGCGAGGCGGTTGGCCCGCGCTTCGAGTTCGGCGAATGTCAGCACCGTCCCCGACGGATGCATGATGACGGCCGGCTTGTCCGGGTTCGCCGCGGCGTGTTCGCGAATCTGCATGGGCCGACTTTACGACGGCCAAACTTGACGGGTGTCAAGGCCCCTGGTCTTGGCCCGGTTTTCCTAGTTCGAACTTACGATGACGTCACCGGGGGATCGGGGGTGTGTCGTGCTGTTTGACGAAGCGCTGCGCCCAGCCTCCGGGCTCCTGACCTTTCTCTTCACCGACATCGAAGGCTCGACGCGGCGGTGGGAAGCGGACGCGATCGCCATGCGGGCCGCCCTGGACGCGCACGACGAGGTCCTGCGTCAGGCGGTCGAGCAGCATGGTGGTGACCTGTTCAACCACACGGGTGACGGTGTGTGCGCCGCCTTCCCATCGCCACGTTCGGCGGTCGATGCTGCGGTCGAAGCTCAGCGACAACTCGAATTGCCGGTTCGCATGGGGATCGTGACCGGTGAGGCCGAGACGCGCGGTACCGACTACTCGGGCAAAGTGCTGAATCGCGCCGCGCGGGTGATGGCGGCGGGCCACGGCGGCCAGGTCCTGATCGACGGCGCGACTGCCGGCCTACTCAGCGGGGTTGACCTCGTCGGTCTTGGGCTCCGAAAGCTGCGCGACATCGCAAAGCCAGTGGAGCTGTTCCAGGTCCGGGCCAACGGCCTGCGCGGCGACTTCCCGCCGCTGAGGACCATTGATCCGACACCAGGAAATCTTCGGCCGCCAACCACCAGCTTGGTTGGACGGGAACCGGACCTCGCCGAGCTCGAGACGGCGCTTAAGGTGCACCGCTTGGTGACACTGACCGGTGTCGGCGGGGTCGGCAAAACCCGGCTGGCGTTGGAGTTGGCCGCCCGATCAGCTTTCGCATTCCAGGATGGGGTGTTCGTGATCGAGCTTGCCCCGGTCGGGGACCCGGGCGCGGTACCCGAGGCGGTTGCAATCGCGCTGGGCATCACCCAGCAGCCGGGTCTGAGTGTTTCGGACAGCGTCGCCGCGGCCCTGGACGGCCGATCTCGACTCCTGGTGTTCGACAACTGTGAGCACGTCCTGGATGCCGCAGCCAGCCTGATCGAATCGATTCTCAACGCCTCAACGACGGTGCGAGTGCTGGCCACCAGCCGCGAAGGATTGCGCGTCTCCGACGAACAACTGTGGCCGGTGCCCTCACTCGATGTTTACTCCAGTGCCGCGACGTTGTTCGTCGAGCGCGCGACGGCCGTGGTGCCCGCCGTCTTACTAGCTGAGTCAGATGAGGCGGTCATCGACGTCTGCCGTCGCGTCGACGGGATCCCACTGGCGATCGAGTTGGCCGCCTCACGAATGCAATCCATGTCGGTAACCGAGCTGAGAGATCGGCTCGATGATCGCTTCCGCCTATTGGTGGGATCGCGGCGCGGATTGGAGCGCCATCAGACATTACGCCACGCGGTGCAATGGTCATACGACTTGCTTGGTGAAGCCGAAAAGCACTTGCTGACACGGGGTTCAGTATTTGCAGGTGGCTTTGACCTCTTTGGTGCATGCGCGGTGAGCGGTTCCGACGATGAGTTCGCCACATTGGATCTCCTCGATTCGCTTGTGCGCAAGTCTCTTCTGGTGGCCGACTCGTCATCGGGACAGACCAGATTCTCGATGCTCGAGACGATCCGCCAGTTCGCCGAAGAACAGCTTGTACAAACCGGTGAGGCCGATGGCGTACGCAACGCGCACGCCCGATACTTCGCAGGACGGGAGCGTGATGTCTTAGCCCTATGGGACGGACCGCGCCAGCGGGAAGCCTATGAATGGCTCACAGTCGAGCTGGCGAACCTGCGCGGCGCATTTCGGTGGGCTACCGACAACGATGACCTCGACACGGCGGTCGCGGTCGCTAACTTCGCAGCGCTCCTCGGTATTTGGGTCGAACAGTATGAGCCCGTCGGTTGGGCGGAGGAACTCATCGATCGCGCGCGGGCCGTTGACCACCGGCGGCTGCCACAGCTCTATGTGACGGCGGCGATGTGCTATGCGACCGGACGCGTCGGCGACTCGCTCCGCTATGCCACAGCTGGCCGGCTGGCCATCGAAAGCGGACGTTTCGACGAGGTTCCGTACGAGTTCGAAGTTGCACTCAGCGCTACGTACGCGACTGTGGGAGACCCCGACCAGTGGGTTATGTTGTGCCGCGGCATCATCGCGCGAACACCGGGCACTCATACGCTTGCCAAGGCATTCCTGGTAATGGGACTGACGTTCGCCGGCGCCTCGGACGAGGCAATGGCGATGCTGGAAAGCTTGCTTAGCGCTGCCGAAGCCACCGACAATCCCGCCGTGATCGGGTATGCGTTCCTCGCACGCGGTCTTGCTTACCGTTACGTCGACGGCGTCGCAGCGTACGACGCGCATCGTCGGGGCCTGACGATCGCTCAGAACAGTGGCAATGTACTGATCGAGTCACACCTTGCGGGGACCCTGGCTCAGCTCGCGGCCACACACGGCGAACCCACAGACGCCTTCGACTACCTGACCGTGGCCATCCACCACTTTTACGACGCAGGCAGCTTCCTCCACCTGCATGTCCCGTTGGCAAT
>C688J18823_10001483_pt1 | contig 14491 bp, 16 predicted proteins | sample HopSoiMetagenom1_FD_18823 | JGI IMG/M metagenome (IMG submission 18823)
GCTCGGCGACGTGGACGAAATAATCGAGCTGCCTCAGGTCCACCTGTGTAACCGCCGAAGCAGGCGCCTCCTCCCGCGACGATGGTATCGCGAAACACGCTACCAGCTATGCCGCTATCTCTATTTCCTTATGGCCTCAAATAGCGAACAATGGCGGCGCAAGGGGGGATAAGACGATGCACAGGGAAGCCGTCTACGAGGCGTTGCAACGTCGTTCCGCATTGCGCTGGCGAGCACCGCGGCGCGGTGCCGGCAGCCCGCATCCTGTAATCGCGCGCGTTCGGGCAGCGCTGCTCCAGCGCCGCGCGCGTCCTCCTGAAGAGCGTCAGCTGATAGCCGAAGCACGCGCCTTCGCGCTGAGCGTTCCGGCTCCGGTTCGCCTACAGGTCTGCGTGTCGCTGGACGGCTCGCAGGCCTACATCTACGCGTGGATGGAAGCGGCCGTGCTGGCGGCCTGCCCACCCGGCGAGACGGGCAAGAGCAAGGCGAGCCAGGCGCGCCTTGCGCCGATCGGCGAATGGCAGGGCACCTCGGCCGCCGCGGAGGCGCCCTACCACTATGTCGTCGCCACCGACGTCGACGCCGAGAACGAATTCGACTTCAACCGCTGGTACGACACCGAACACATGCCGGGCCTGGCCGCCGTACCGGGGGCGGTGCACTGCGCCCGCCTGACGACCAGCGATGGCGGCCCGCGCTACCACGCCTGCTATGACCTCACCGGCCCGGAAGTCCTCGACTGCGCCGAATGGCGCTCGACCCACTTCAGGAACGCGCGCCGCATCATGTTTCGCACCCTCCTCGACGAGCGACGCCTGGCCGTGAGCAGCGGCTACTTCTAGCGCGACAGCCGCTCGCCGCCCGACGTGCGGTCATCTTTTCGTCGTGCGGCGGAAGTAAGATATCTCCAATCGAGGGGGGTTCCATGGGTCCCAAAGAGGCTCAGGGTTTTACGCTCATAGAGTTGCTTGTCGTGGTGGTCATCATCGGCCTCCTCGCGGGCTTTGTTGCGCCGCGCTATTTCTCGCAGGTCGGGAAATCGGAAGTCGGCGTAGCGAAAGCGCAGATCGACGCGCTGGAGAAAGCGCTCGACACGTATCGCCTCGATACCGGCCATTATCCGAGCACCGAGCTCGGCCTCGCCGCGCTGGTGCAGAAGCCATCCGCCGAGCCGAAGTGGTCGGGCCCCTACCTGCGCAAGGAAGTGCCCCTGGATCCGTGGGGCAAGCCCTACGTCTACAAGATGCCCGGCGAGAAAGGCGAGTTCGACCTTCTCTCGTACGGCAAGGACGGCCAGCCGGGCGGCACCGGCGAAAACGCGGACCTCACCAATCACTGAGGATGCCGTGCGGCCATGCGCTATGAGCTGAAGGCCATCGCGCCCGGCGGGCAGGTCGAGTCGGTCGACTTCCAGGCGCCGGACGAAACGGTGGCGGTGAAGGCGCTCGAAGGACGCGGCTATACCGTGCTCAGCGTGCGCGCCAAGCGCTCGCTCGCCATGGCGTGGCACCGCGGCGAGCGCTTTCCCGTGGCGCTCTTCAGCCAGGAGCTGCGCGCGCTGCTCGCCGCAGGCCTGCCCCTCGTCGAGGCGATCGAAACGCTGGCGCAGAAGGAGAAGCGCGACGAGTCGCGCTCGGTCCTGCTGCGCATGGTGACGCTGCTGCGCGAAGGCCGGCCGCTGTCGGCCGCGCTGGAAGAATTTCCGCAGGCCTTCTCGCCGCTCTACGTGGCGACGGTCAAGGCGGCCGAGAAGACGAGCGACCTCGCGCCGGCGCTGGTGCGCTACGTCGCGTACTCGCAGCAGCTCGAGGCGGTGAAGAAGCGCATGATCAACGCGTCGATCTATCCGGCGCTGCTCATCGCCGTCGGCGGACTGGTAGGGCTCTTCCTGCTTCTCTACGTGGTGCCGCGCTTCGGTCACATCTACCAGGAGCGCGGCAGCGATTTGCCGCTCTTTTCACGCCTGCTCCTCTCCTGGGGCAAGGCGGTCGACCAGAACGGCCCGGCGGCGCTAGCCGCGATCGTCGCTGTCGTCGTCTGCGCGGTGTTTCTCCTTCGCCGCGAAGACGTGCGCCGCTCCATCGGCGACGCAGTGTGGCGGCTGCCGGCCATCGGCGAGCGGCTCAAGGTCTACCAACTCGCGCGCTTCTATCGCACGATCGGCATGCTGCTACGCGGCGGAATGCCCTTGCCGCGCTCGCTCGATATGGGCGCCGAGCTCCTGCACCCCCTTCTTCGCGACCGGCTGGTCGAGGCGAACCGTGCCATCAGCGAAGGGCGCGGCGTCTCCGCCTCGCTCGAGGCGCAGGGACTGGTGACTCCGGTGGCGCTGCGCATGCTCGCCGTCGGCGAGAAGAGCGGCAACATGGGAGAGATGCTCGAGCAGGTAGCCGCGTTCCACGACGAGGAGCTGGCGCGCTGGGTGGACTGGTTCACGCGCCTCTTCGAGCCGGTGCTGATGGCGATCATCGGACTCGTCATCGGTGCCATCGTGGTGCTGATGTACATGCCGATTTTCGAGCTGGCGGGCAACCTGAGATGAGTGCGGTCCTCGATCCCATCTCGCCGGCGCAGATCGCCGAAGCGCGCGCCGCGGCGAAGGTGGCGCGCCGCCGTGTGGTGGATGTGCTGGAGGAGAGCCTGGCGCTCCATCCGGACGCGTTCACCGAGCGACTCGCCGCCACGCTCGCGCTCGAGCGGCTCGACATGGCGGCGCTGCGCCGTGCAGCACCGGCATTCGACCTCCTGCCCTTCGGCGAATGCTCGCAGCGCGGCTGTGCGCTGCTCCGTCGGGAAGACGGCCAGCTCCTGCTCGCCTTCGACGATCCCTTCTCCGGCGAGCTGCAGGCGTGGGCCGAGGAGCGCATCGCGCCCGCCTTCAGCTGGTGCCTCGCGCATCGCGGCGACCTCGTTGCCTTCCTCGCTGGGCACGAAGAATCGCTGCGCGCGCTCGATTCGCTGGAGGAAGAGGCGCCGATCGGACCGACGGATTCCGGGCGCGTCGAGGACCTGTCGCTCAAGGCGATCGGCGACGAATCGAGCGACGTAGTGCGCCTCGTGCGCTCGACGCTGCGCGACGCGCTGATGATCGGTGCGAGCGATATCCATCTCGAGACGCTGCCGAGCGGCCTCACCATCAAGTTCCGTATCGACGGCATCCTTTCGCAAGTGAAGGCGCTGCAGGATCCGCAGCTCGCCGAGCAGACGATCGCGCGCGTCAAGGTCCTCGCCGAGCTCGACATCACCGAGAAGCGCGTGCCGCAGGATGGCCGCTTCAAGGCGCTCGAGCGCGGCCGCGCGGTGGACTTCCGCGTCTCCATCATGCCGAGCATCCACGGCGAGGACGCGGTGATGCGCGTGCTCGACAAGCAGGGGCTGTACGAGACGACGCAGCAGCAGCTTTCGCTCGCCTCGCTCGGCTTTGCACCGGCCGAGGTGAAGCGGCTGCGGCGCCTGTCGAACGAGCCCTACGGCATGCTGCTCGTCACCGGGCCGACCGGATCTGGCAAGACGACCACGCTGTATGCGGCGATCAGCGAGATCAACAATGGCCAGGACAAGATCGTCACCATCGAGGATCCGGTCGAGTACCAGCTCCCCGGGGTGCTGCAGATCCCGGTCAACGAGAAGAAGGGCCTCACCTTCGCGAAGGGCCTGCGCTCGATCCTGCGCCACGACCCGGACAAGATCATGGTGGGCGAGATCCGCGACGCCGAGACGGCAAACATCGCCGTCCAATCGGCGCTCACTGGCCACCTCGTCTTCACCACTGTGCATGCCAACAACGTCTTCGACGTCATCGGGCGCTTCATGCACATGAACGTCGACCTGTACGGCTTCGTCTCGGCGCTGAACGCGATTCTCGCGCAACGCCTGGTGCGCATGGCTTGCCCGCACTGCTCCGAGCCGGTAGCGCCCGAGGCCGAGCTGCTCGAGGAATCGGGCCTCACCCGCGCCGGCACGAAGGGCTGGAAATTCGTCCTCGGCCGCGGCTGTCGCGAATGCCGCGGCGCCGGCTACCGCGGCCGCAAGGCGATCGCGGAATTGATGATCCTCAACGACGAGCTGCGCGAGCTGATCACCGCACGTGCTCCCGTGCGCCACCTGAAGGAGGTGGCGATGAAGCACGGCACCCGGCTCCTGCGCGATGCCGCGCTCGATGCCGTGCGCTCCGGCGAAACCACGCTCCAGGAAGTGAACCGTGTCACCCTCATTAACTAGGCTCTTTGCGCCGAAGCTGCGGCTAACGCTCTCCCCGACCGAGGTGGTGGTCGGCGATCGCCGCATGGCCTGCGACGCCGACTACGGATCCGAGCCGTGGCACGGCGCGCTCGAGCAGCTGAATTCGCTCGACCTCGGTCGCACACGCGTGGCGATCGAGCTCTCCAATCATTTCGTCCGCTACGCGCTCGTGCCGTGGACCGAAGGCCTGTCGACGCCAACAGAAGAAGAGGCCTACGTGCGGCACCACTTCGCGAAAATTCATGGTGCCGAGCGGGCCAAGGCCTGGGCCGTGCGCGCTTCCGAAGCTGCGCCGGGTGACCCGCGCCTCGCGAGCGCCGTGGACGCTGGCCTCATCGCTGCCCTCAAGAAAGGCTTCGAAGGGAAGAAGGCGAAGCTTGTTTCCATCCAGCCGGCGTTGATGGCGCGCTTCAATGCCGCGCGCGACCTGCTTCCCAAAGACGGCGCGTGGCTCGTAATTGCGGAGCGGGAGCGCGCCTGCATAGCGCTGCACGGCGGTCGCGACTGGCGCACGGTACAGAACGCGAAAGGACCCTGGCGGGCCACGCTCGAGCGCGAGCGCCATCGCGTCGAAGGCCCGGTGCCTTCGCTCGTGTTGCTTACCGGGGAAGCGCCGCCCGCCAACGACGCCGCGTTCCAGTTCAAGGCCTTGGGCACATGAAAGCGCTCCGCCTAGAGCTCGACTACCTCGCGCCGCCGCGCCGCGCGGTCTGGCCCGGCATCGCGATCCTCGCCGTTGCCCTAGCGCTCGGCGCGCACTTGGGTCTGCGCTATGGCGAAGCGAAGCAGGCGCTGGTGCGCATCGAGACCGAGAGCGGCCTGTTGTCGCCCGAGCGCCGGCCAGTCCGCGCGCTGCCGCGCGAGCGCTTGCAGGCGGAATCGAAGGCGGCGGAGCTCGTCGTGCGACAGCTCACCGTGCCGTGGGCGGCGCTCATCGCCACGCTCGAAAAAGCCGCCACGCGCGACACCGCGCTCCTGCAGCTGCAACCCGATGCCGACCAGCGACGGCTGCGCCTTACCGCGGAGGCGCGCGACCGGGAAGCGATGTTCGCCTATGTGCAGCGGTTGGAAGGCTCCTCCGCGCTCGCCGAGGTGCACCTCGTCAGCCACCAGGTGCAGAACGAGGACCCGCAGCGGCCGATCCAATTCTCGGTCCAGGCGACGCTCAAATGAAGGCTCGCCTCGAACGCTGGCTGCGCCGCCTCGGCCCTGCCGGCGTGCTCGGCATCGGCGTGCTGCTCGCCTGTGCGGGGTTCTATTCCGACGCCCTCGCGCCACTGGAGCAGCAGGTGCGCGCCGAACGCGTGGCGCTCGAGCGACTTCGCACCCGCACCCCTTACCAGCCGGCCTCCACCGGCCGCGACGAGGAATTGCAGCGCTTCTATTCCCTCTTCCCGTCGTCCGCACAGCTCGGCGGCGAAGTGGCGCGCCTGCACGCCCTCGCGCGGAAGAGCGGTCTCGAGCTCGCGCAGGGCGAGTACCGCCTCGAGCGGCGCGCCGAAGGACTGTGGGCTTACCGCATCACGCTGCCGGTACGCGGCAGCTACTCGCAATTCCGCGACTTCCTCTCGGCGGTAATCGCCGGGGTGCCGGTCGCCTCGATCGACGCGCTGCGCTTCGAGCGCAAGAAGGCCCTCGATGCTCAGCTCGAGGCGCAGGTGCGCCTCACGATCCATGCCCGGCCCTCCGGAGATGTTCAATGACCCGCCTGTTAATACTGCTGGTGCTCGTCCTGCTCACCGGCTGCGTGGCGCCCGGCGTGGTCGACGAGGCAAACAAGCGATACAACGAAGGCCGCGGCGACGAGGCGCTGCAGATCCTCGCCGACGCCATGAAGAAGCATCCGCAGGATGGGCCGCTGCGCGCCGAGTATTTCCGCCTGCGCGACACGCTCATCGGGCAATGGCTCGCGCAGGCCGAGGTGCTGCGCCAAGCCGGCGACCTGGACGGCGCGGAAACCCTCTACCGGCACATCCGCGCCCACGATGCGGCGAACGCGCGCGCCGCCGCAGGCCTCGCCCAGATCGGCGCCGACCGGCGCCATCGCGTCGTGGTGGCGGCTTCCGAGCAGCTCGTCAAGGCAGGCAAGTACCGCGAGGCGCAGGACCTGCTGCGACCAGTGCTCACGGAGAACCCGCAGCAGCGCGACGCCCGACGTGTGCAGCGGGCCATCGACGAGCAGCTGGTGAAGCCCGCCCTCCTCACCGTGCAGCTCAAGCCCACGATCGCCAAGCCGATCTCCATCGATTTGCGCGAGGTCACGCTGCGCAACGTCTTCGAAGTGCTACAGCGCGCGTCGGGCATCAACTTCGTCTTCGATCGCGACGTGCGCACCGACCAGCGCACCAGCATTGCGCTGCGCGACGCGACGATCGAAGAGGCGATCCGCATGGCACTGCTCACCAACCAGCTCGAGCAGAAGGTGCTGTCGGACAACACCGTGTTCGTCTATCCGAATACGCCGCAAAAGCTGCGCGAGTACCAGGAGCTGGTGGTCAAGGGCTTCTACATCTCCAACGCGGACGTGAAGCAGACGGCGAACATGATCCGTACGCTGGTGAAGACGCGCGACATCTTCATCGACGAGAAGATCAACCTGCTGGTCCTCAAGGACACGCCGCCGGCAATCCGACTCGCCGAGCGCCTCATCGCCGCCCAGGACTTGGCCGAGCCCGAGGTGATGCTCGAAGTCGAGGTGATGGAGATCGCGCGCAACCGTCTGCGCGAGCTCGGCATCAAGTATCCCGACACGCTCGCCGTCGGCCTGCAAGGCGCCGCCGGCATACCGGGGCAGATCTCGCTCACCGAATGGCAGAACCGCAGCTCCGACATGGTGCAGCTGTCGTTCACCAACCCGCTCTTCCTCTTTGCCCTCAAGCAGCAGGACGGCACGACTAACGTGATCGCAAACCCGCGCATCCGCGTGAAGAACAAGGACAAGGCGCGCATCCACATCGGCGATCGCGTGCCGGTGATCACGACCACCGCCGCCGCGACCGGCGGCTTCGTTTCCGAATCGGTGACCTATCTCGACGTCGGCCTCAAGCTCGAGGTCGAGCCGCTGATCTCGCTCGAAGATGAGGTCGGCATGAAGGTCGGCCTCGAGGTGAGCAACATCACCAATACGGTGAAGAGCAATTCGGGCTCGCTCACCTACCAGCTCGGCACGCGAACCGCAGCGACCAACCTGCGCCTGCGCGACGGCGAGACGCAGGTCCTCGCGGGGCTCATCAGCACCGACGATCGCCGCAGCGCCGACCGTGTCCCGGGCCTAGGCGAGCTGCCGGTGGCGGGGCGTCTGTTCTCGCACACGCTCGACAACAACAGTCGCACGGAAATCGTGCTCCTCATCACGCCTCGCATCATGCGCACGCTCGCGCGTCCGGACGCTTCGGCGGTCGAGTTTGCCGCCGGCACCGAGGCGTCGACCGGCACGCCGCGCCTCGGCGCCGCACCGCCCTCGCTCTCCGTAGTACCGGGCCTGCCGCCGGAGGGCGCGCCGCAGCCCGATATCCCCGCCGCCCCGCCGCCAGTCACCCCGGCCGCTCCCGGCGCGGGGCCCGCGATGGTGCCCTTCGGCGGCGTGAGGACCGCGCCGCAGTGAGGGCGCGCGGTTTCACGCTCATCGAGCTGGTGATCACGGTGGCAATCGTCGCCGTGCTCGCCTCGGTGGCGCTGCCGCTCAATGAGCTTGTCGTGCAACGCGGCAAGGAAGCGGATCTGCGCCGATCGTTGCGCGACATCCGCGAAGCGATCGATGCCTACAAGCAGGCCTTCGACGAAGGGCGCATGGTGAAGCGCGCCGGCGACTCCGGCTATCCGAAGCGGCTGGAAGACTTGGTCGAGGGCATCGAGGATCAGAAGGATCCGAAGAAGGCGCGGATTTATTTCCTGCGCCGCCTGCCGCGGGACCCCTTCACCGCGGACGCGAGCGTCGGCCCCGCCGAAAGTTGGGGCAAGCGAAGCTACGCCAGCCCGCCCGACGACCCACGCGACGGCGAAGACGTGTTCGACGTCTTCTCCCGTTCCACGCTCGTCGGCATCAACGGCCGCCCGATCAGGGAATGGTGACGATGCGCCGTCGCGGCTTCACGCTGATCGAGCTGCTGGTCGTGTTCACGGTCATCTCGCTACTGCTCACGCTCGCCGTGCCCCGCTACTTCGGCTCCATCGACAAGTCGAAGGAAGCCGTGCTGCGCGAGAACCTGAACCAGATGCGCGACGCGATCTCGCGTTATTACGCCGACAAGGGCAAGTATCCCGAGTCGCTCGACGCGCTCGCCACCGACAAATACTTGCGCCGCGTGCCGCTCGATCCGATCACCGAGAGCGAGAAGACATGGCTCGTGGTGCAACCGCAGGATCCGCAGAAGGGCGGCGTGTACGACGTCAGGAGCGGCGCCCAGGGCAAGGCCAAGGACGGACGCGATTTTTCGGAGTTTTGACGCCCCACTCACCCACCGGGAGAAGCGCATGACCACGAATCGCCGTAATTTCTTCAAGGCTGCGGGCGCATCGGCCGCGGGTCTCACTCTCGCGCAGATGCTATCCGCCGCGAGCGCACACGCGGACGAAGGCCGGCACGAGGGATTCATCAAGCAGGTGCTCGGCGCGCGCATCTTCGATCTCTCGCCCACGTGGGGCGACAATCCGCCGATCGCGGGCGTCAATCCGCCCTACTCCATGTCGCTCTCGGCGACGCACCAGAACACGCGCGGCACCTTCGGCGACGGCGGCAAGCTTTCTTTCGCGGCCGAGGTGCAGCACTTCAGCGGCCAGCACGGCGCGCCTTCCATCGATGCGATCGGCCACATTGCGCGCAACGGAAAAGCGTTCGGCGGCCTCGACGCCAACGCCGTCACCGCTGATAACCGCGGCATTGGCTACAGCGGCACCGGCGCGCACCTCGACATCGCGCACTACCCGAAGGAGATCCTCGTCAACCGCGCCGTACTGCTGGACGTCGGCCGCTTCATCAACCGCGACGCCACGCCGCTCGCCGGCGCGTTCAACGTCACGGGCGAGATGCTCGCCGAGACCGCGAAGCGCCAGGGCGTGAAGATCCAGCGCGGCGACACGGTGCTCGTGCGCACGGGCTGGGGAAAATATTTCGAAAGCGATCCGGCGCTCTACAAGAGCGACGCGGCCGCCGGGGTCGGCGTGGACGGCGCCCGCTTTCTCGTGAAGTCGGGCGCGCGCGTGGTCGGCGCCGACACGCTCACCTTCGAGGTACGCCCTCCCATTGCCGGCACGCCGGGCCAACCGGACTTCGAGGTGTTCCCGGTGCACATGCTGGTGATCGCCGACAACGGCATCAATATCATAGAGAACTACTTCCTCGATGAAATCGCGGCGGCGAAGGAATACGAGTTCGTGCTCGTCGTGCCGCCGCTCAAGGTGCGCGGCGGCACGGGCTCGGCCCTGCGCTCCTTCGCGCTAGTGCCGTAGCGAGAGAACGGATGGCGGCGAGGCACGAGCGGGGCTTCACGTACCTGACGGTGCTTTTCATCGTCGCCATCCTGCTCGGCGGCCTTGCCATGGTCGGCGAGATGTGGGAAACCGCCGCGAAACGCGAAAGGGAAGCCGACCTCCTCTTCGTCGGCAACCAGTACCGCCGCGCGATCGCGCGCTTCTACGAAGGCACGCCCGGCGGGGTAAAGCGCTATCCGCGCACCCTGGAAGAGCTGCTGAAGGATCCGCGCCAGCCGGGCACGCAACGATTTCTGCGCCGACTCTATCCCGACCCGTTCGGCGGCGCCGAATGGGGCATCGTCAAGGCGCCCGACGGCGGTGTCGCCGGCGTTTACAGTTTGTCGGAAGAAAAGCCGCTCAAGATCGCCAACTTCAAGCTGCGCGATGCCGGCTTCGACGGTGCACAACGCTATGCGGACTGGAAGTTCGTCTACTCGCCCGCAGCCGCGGCGCAGACCACGCCGCAAAACGCCACGCCGGCGCCCGCGGGCGGGTAAACTTCCAGCAACTCTAGGGGGAGGAACCATGCTTTCGCGCATTTGCGGCGTCGCCGCTCTTTCAATTTGCATTCCATTTTCCGCGCACGCCGCCCTGACGTGCAGTGACGTTCTCAAGGCGCTGTCGAAGGATCTCGTCGACGCGACGTGCTTCTCGAGTTCCGATCTCACTACCGCCAACCCGCAGACCACGCCTGCCGACAATTCGCTGCCCGGCCTACCGACCGGCGCCTTTACGCCGACCACCGACCGCAGCGTCATCTCGCCCACCGGCGGCGGTACGCCGATTACGAAAGCCGTGCCGGGATTGCAGATTCAGGCGCGCATCGCCTCAGACCCACTGGGCCAGGCGCGCTTCCTCCTTCGACTGCCGGCCGATTGGAACGGGCGGCTCGTCGTCGCGGGGGCGTCCGGGACGAGGAGCGAGTTCAACGGCGACTTCGCGTGGAGCAACTATGTCCTACAGAAAGGCTACGCCTATGCCTCGCAGAACAAGGGCGTTTACAACCTGCGCTTTTCGACCGCCGCGGATCCGCTTGCCTGCCGGCTGAATCCCGATCCCGGCTTCAATGCCTTCTTCGTGCATTTCTACGATAACGATCCGGGCCAGGAATTCGCGCGCTGGGGCGCCTTCATCGTCCAGGCGGGCGAGATCGCGCAAAGAGGCGCGCAGGCCGGTTACGGCCAGCCAGCGCGGTATACGTATGCCGTCGGCACGTCGAATGGCGGCTACCAAGTGCGCCGCGCGATCGAGACCGCGCCGCAGGTTTTCGACGGCGGCGTCGATTGGGAAGGCACGTTCGTCGACGAGCACGCACCGAACCTGATGACCGATTTGCCGGCGGCAGTGCTGAATTTCCCGGACTATCGCTCGGGCGGCTTCAGCAGCGGAAGTCTCGCTGCGCGCAACATCGTTGCCGCCGGGTACCCGCCGGACATCGTCGCGGGAACGGCGTCGTTCTGGGGCAACCACTGGACGCAGTTCTGGGAAGTCACCATCTGCCAGTGGCAGAAGCGCCTCGATCCCGCGTACGACACCTACGGCAGCGGTCTCGCGAACTACAACTACGTGAATCGCCTTTCCGTGTCGGATGTCGGTCAGCAGGTCGCCGCGTTCGCCAATACGGGCGAGATCAAGCGCCCGCTGGTCACCGTCGCCGGCACGATGGATGGCCTGCTGCCGATCAACCACCACGCGCGGGCCTATGCGCGAAAGGTGGAAGCAACGACCAAGGCGCAGCGGGAGAACGATCGCGGCCGTGACGACCTGCGCGCCACGTACCGGTTGTATGAAGTGCAGAATGGCAACCACATCGAGACGTACAGGAACACGTTCACCCAGCTCGAGTACATCCAACCGCACGCGCAGCAGGCTTTCGATCTGCTAATTGATCAGGTCGAGCGGAATATTTCGCTGCCGCCGAGCCAGTGCATCCCGCGGGGGTTGCATATCGCGGCGACGCCAACCGAGCCGGGCCACTGCGCCAGCCTTTTGGTGCCGTGAAGGAATAATCAGGCCCCCTCCTGCTGTTCACCATTCGCAGTCCAACCTGCGAACGGGAGGAGGTCCCATGAGAAAGAGCTTGGCGGGCGCCGCGGCGGCGCTCTTGCTGGTGTGCGGCTCGGTTAGCGCGCAGTCGGATAAGGTAGTGCTTGATTTTCGCAGCATGTCCCCGGTGACCGGGCCATTCGTCGGTACTGCGAATCCGATCCGAGGAATGGGCGGCGGAGGCATCCCCTGGCTGATCAACGAGGGGCGCGGCGAGCTGCGGCACGACGGCAGGCTCGACATCCGCGTGCGGGGCCTAGTGCTCGCCACTACGCACGCCAATCCCGTAGCTGCGTTCCGCGGCGTGGTGAGCTGCCAGATCATCGCCGCCGACGGCACGCCAGGAATCCTCAACCTCACCACCGGCGACTTCCCGGCTACGCCCACCGGCGACGCCGACATCGAGGCCATGCTCGACCTGCCGCCGCGATGCTTCGCGCCCATCATCTTCGTCACCAACTCGGCGGGCCGCTGGTTCGCGGTCACCGGCTACTAAGGAAGTGCGCAAGGCGGCCGCGAAGCCGCCTGCTGCGAAAACGCGAGGCGGACGCGTAAGATTCGAGCATGCGCTCGAGGTCTTTCGCGGCCGTCCTTGCGACGTCCCTCGCGTTGGTGTGCGGCTTAGTCGGCGCCGGTCACGACAATGTGGTTGTCGATCCGGCGCTGAAGCGCCATGCCGGGCAAATCGTCGCCCTCGGCAACCCAGACCAGCAGGGACACATCTATGCGTTCCAGCTCAAGCGCCTGCCGGCTGCGCCGGATTTCGCGCCCGACGAGCTGCGCGGCTGGCGCCTCACCCTGCTCGCCGGCAAGCGCTTCGCCCAGGCTTTCGAGGTCGCGGGCAACACCGGCAGCGAGGTCACCGTGTCGACGAAAGGCGAGCCCCTCGACGGCGTGGCGGTCAAGGACGTCTTCGTCATCGAGAACACTCCGCTCCTGCCTTCGGCCGATCCGTCGCCGCAGTGAGGGCGCTCGCGCTCATCGCCCTGCTCGCCTCGGGTCCGCTATGGGCGCAAGTCGGCCGCGTGCCGGCCGAGACGGTAGATGCCTTCCACGCCGCACTGCGCAACAAGGACACCGCTGCCGCCCTTTCGCTGCTCGACCGCGGTCTCGTCGTCTACGAGTTCGGCCTGGTCGACGCAACGGTGGAGGCCTATGCGTTCCGTCACCTGCCCTTTGATATGGACGTGGCCGTGGCCACGCAATGGAAGCTTGATACGCGGCACGTCGGCGGCTCCGGCGACGAGCGCTGGGTGCTCAGCACCTATCGCGTCACCGGCAAGCAGTCCGACGGCACGCCGATCGACCAGACGACGCTCGAGACGGCGATCCTGCGCCGCGCGGGCGGCAGCTTCCGCATCGTGCACCTGCACTGGTCGACGAACGATCCGGCTTACCAGGCGCGCTCGCAAGGTCAGCGCGCGCAGCCTCCGTCGCGCTAGCCGACGATCGGCTGGGCGAGGATCCAGAGGCTGAGCATCGTGTAGGCGATCATGAGGGCGAGCAGCGGCACCTGGCTGACCACCGCGGCGCGCCGCTCGCCGAACTCGCGCAGCGCCACTACATGCGCAAGGTATACCGCCATCACGTGGCCGACGACGATGAGGATGACTGCGGCGTACCAGAAGACGTATGGACTCGCGACGCCGAGATCGACCTTGTACGCGGCCGTGCCGAATAGGTTCCAGCCAATACCGAACGGGTCCGACAGAAGCGGAATGACGAATTGCCCTGCTGTTAGCAGAAGCGAGAAATAATGCGACAGGTGGTAGGCGACGGCGATCGGCACCAAGGTGAGGACGAATGCGCAGGCCGCTTCCACGATACCGAGGCCCGGTCGCCATGCGCGAGTGAGGCGCACCATCGCTGCCGCGGCGAGGAGGAAGACGCCGAGGAACGCGAGCGGAAACGCGATCAATGTTGCCGTGGCGACGAGCTGCGATTCATCCAGCCCAAGTTCCGACAGGGCGAAGAGCGAGCGTACCAACCCCGGCGAAGACTGCACCGCCGTCCCAAGGCGCTCGGCAAGCGGCGTCTCCATGAAGCCGTCGAAGGTGACAGTGCCGAGAATCAGCACGACGAAGACGAGGAATGGAAACCGCACCTTCTCGGACGAGGCGAGCGCAGCGCCAGGCCAGCGCAGCTGGGCGCGTTGTAAGTCGAGCGGAGCGAAGCGGCCGAGGACGCCGAAAGCAAGCGCGAAGGCGTCCCCGCGAGCAAGCCACGCTTCGCGTCCAAAAAGAAACATGCCGCCCCACGTTATCGCGCTGTACGCGAGCACTACGGTCGCCAGGTATGCCGGCACGTCCTTCTCGCGCCACACCAGCTCGGCCCACGCGAAGCCGAGGAACACGAGTACCGCCGGCCACGCGCCGAGCGCGCGTGGGTAAGGCATTGCGAGCGACGGCAGTCTGTACAGCGTGCGTAGCGGGTTCAATACCGCCCACAGGTCGCCGACCAGCGCGCACACGAACGCGAAGCCAACCCACCACACCACCCACACCATCACCACCGCGAGGTTGCGATAAGGGTCCTGCACGCCGAAGAAGCCGGCTGCGACGGTGAGCACGAATAGCCCCACCGCCACCAGTTTTGCCGTCGTCGCGAGAATCTTGCTTCCGGGCACCGCGATCCGGATCGAGCGCGGCTCGGCCGGCGACGCGCGCAGAAAATAGGCGACGAGGGCGAAGCTGACCACCAGCGTCGCCGCGGCGCCGGCGAGCCACAGCCA
>C688J18823_10001484_pt1 | contig 14479 bp, 14 predicted proteins | sample HopSoiMetagenom1_FD_18823 | JGI IMG/M metagenome (IMG submission 18823)
CCGCCTTGTCCTTCAGCGAACGAATCGGCGCCACGGCGGCGTCGCGGCCGAGGAACTTCGAGATACCGGTGAGCACGACCTCGCCGGTGTATTCGCCGGCAAGCGGCAGCACGTCCTTGCCGCGAATCTTTACGGCGTTGACGTCGGCGCGGCGTAGCTGGGCGAGCACTGCGTCCTCGATGTAGGCGGGCTGGCCTTCCTCGACGATCAGCACCTCGCGCTTGCCGGCGCAGAACTGCACGATTTCGTCCGGCACCATCGGGTAGGTGACGTTCATGCAGTAGATCGGCACCTTGGTATTGCCGAAGGCGTCCGCGAGGCCGAGCGTCTGCAGCGCGCGGATTACGGCGTTATAGAGTCCGCCGAGGCAGATGATGCCGATGTCGGCCATCTCGCCCGCGAAGAGCTCGTTCAGCTTGTTTTCCCGGATGTACTTCACGGCCGCGGGCCAGCGCACATCGACCTTCAGCTTTTCCTGCAAGTAGGTCGCCGGCGGCAGGCAGATGCGGTTGTAGTCGAAGTCCGGGTTCTCGATCAGCGTGCGCTTGGAAAGCTGCGGTGCCTGGTTCTTCTTCGTCTTGAAGGTTCCCTGCACGTGGCAGGCGCGGATGCGAAGCTCGAGCATCACCGGCGTGCTCGAGATTTCCGAGAGCTCGAAGCTCTTTTCCACCATCTCGACGATCTTCGGCAGGTTAGGGCGCGGGTCGACGAGCCACATCTGCGACTTCATCGCGAAAGCGTGCGTGCGCTCCTGGATGATGGAAGCGCCCTCGCCATAATCTTCGCCGAGCACGAGCACCGTGCCGCCCTTCACGCCGGCGGAGGCGAGGTTCGACAGCGCATCGGAGGCGACGTTGGTGCCGACGGTGGACTTGAAGGCCACCGCGCCGCGCATCGGGTAGTTGATGGAAGCGCCAAGCATCGCGGCGGCGCCGGCCTCGTTGGCGTTCGTCTCGACGTGCACGCCCAGCTCATCGAGGATGTCGCGCGCATCGTTGAGCACATCCATCACGTGCGAAACCGGGGCGCCCTGATAGCCGCCGACGTAGGACACGCCCGACTGCAGCAGCGCCTTCGTCACCGCGAGGATCGCCTCGCCGTGGAACGTTTCGCCGTCGCCGAGCTTGAGCTTCTCGACTTCCTGCTTGAAAGATCTTTCCATTATCCGAGCACCTTAGGCAGCCAGACCGCGACCGCGGGAACGAAGAAAACCAGGGCAAGCACCAGCAGGCTCATCGCCACATAGGGAATCACGGCGACAAAGATGTGCGCCATCGTGACCTGCGGCGGCGTGACGCCGCGCATGGTCATGAGGAGCAGCCCGTGCGGCGGCAGCAGCAGCCCGAGCTGCATGCAGATCAGGAACATTACGCCGAACCAAACCGGGTCGAGCGAAAGTCGCTGCACGATCGGCATGAAGATCGGCAGGGTGATCAGCATCATGCTCACCTGGTCGACGAAGATGCCGAGGAAGATGAGCATCGCCATCATGCCGGCGACGATCGCCATCGGCGCCAAGCCTAGGCCGAGGAGCTGGCCGACCAGCCCGTTGCTCGCCCCCGAGAAGGACAGGATCTGCGCGAAGGTGGTGGCGCCGAGGATGATGAAGAGAATGATGGTGGAGATGGCCACCGTGCCGCGCAGCGCCGCGAAGAGATTCTTGAAGGTCAGCGCGCGGTAGATCAGCGCCATCAGCATCGTGGCGAAGGCGCCGATCGCCGCGGACTCGGTGGGCGTCGCCCAGCCCGCCGACATGGAGATCACGACGATCACGAAGATCGAGACGAGCGGGATCACGTACTGCACGAAGGGCAGCAAGCGCGCCCAGCCGTGGTAGCGCGTAAGGGGCGTGGGCGGCGCGAGCGAGGGCGTGATGCTGACGCGAATCACGATATAGGCAACGAAGGCGACCGAGAGGATCAGGCCCGGCACCACGCCGCCGATGAGCAGCTTCGAAATCGAGATGCCGGAGAAGCTGCCAAGCAGGACGGTGAGCGCGGAGGGCGGAATCAGCATGTCCACGGCGCCGATCGCCATCACCGGGCCGGTGGCCATCGTCGGGTGATAGCCGCGCGAGAGCATCACCGGCACCATCAGGCTGCCGAGCATCGCGGTGGTGGCGATGGTGGAGCCCGAGATGGCCGAGAAGATGGTGCCCGCCACGACCGCCACCACGGCGAGGCGTCCAGGCACCTGCGCGATCAGGCGCTCGACGCCATCGATCACCTTGACGGCGATGCCGGTGTGGAACAGCACCTCGCCCATCAGGATGAAGAGCGGAATCGGCGTAAGCGAGAAGCTGGCGATCGAGATCACGCTGTTCCGCGCGAGCTGCTGCACGCCGACGTCGCCGCCCAGCCAGATCGCCGCACCGGCGATGTTCACCGCGATGAAGGTGAACGCCACCGGCAGGCCGGCGAGCAGCAGCACCGTCGAGCCGCCGAGCATCAGCCATGCCGCGAATTGCCACGACATCTCAAGCCGCCGAGACGGCGTCCTCCCGTGGGCCGCGCTCGCCGTACGCGAGGCGGCGCATGCGGAAGGCCATCTCGATCGATAGCAGCGCGAAAGCGATCGGCAGCGGTATCAGCAGCCACCACTCGGGCGTCACCATGGTCTTCACCGTCATCGCGCCCGAGGTGTAACTCGCGAAAGTCATCTTCGCGCCATACCACACCATCGCCAGGCAGCAGAAAAGCCCGACCCCGTCGGCGAGCCATTCGCAGTACCACGCGGTGCGCTTCGGGATCGCGCGCAGGATGATGTCGACCCGGATGTGCTGCCCCTTGCGCAGGATCCATGGCGCGGCGCACATGGTGATGAGATAGAGCATCGCCTCGGTGACGTCGTTGCTCCAGTCAAGGCCGCGCATGGTGGGAATCAGCGCCACGTTGCGCAGCAGAACATCCGTGCAGATCATCATCACCATGGCGAACACCATCACGCACGCGAGCCAGGCGAGCCCCTCGAGGAGCTTGCCGTACAGCTCGGATGCGCGCTCGAGCGTCATTACTTCGCGAGCACTTTCTTCAGCTGCGGGCCGTAGACCGGCGCCGACTTGATCGCCGCCGCCCAGCCGATGTCCTTGGCCTTCTCGACGTAGGACTTGGAAGTGGCGGCATCGAAGGAAATCGTCTGGATGCCGGCGTCGGCCTGGCGCTTCGCTTCGTTCTGGTTGTACGACTTCCAGAAATCATTCTGCTTTTCGTAGGCAAGCGCCTCCTGGTCGAGGAACTGGCGCGCCTTGGCGGGCAACGACTTGTATTTGTCGAGATTCATGATCAGCGACACCTCGGCGTTGTAGAAGCCGGGATCGACGCGGTACTTGGTCTTCTCCTGCCAGTTAAGGTCGAAGAGCGCATGGATCGGCCAGCCGTAGCCGTCGATCACGCCGCGCTCGAGCGCCGTATAGACCTCGCCCGGCGCAGTCGTCATCACGGAAGCGCCCATCGCCTGGAAGAAGTCGCGGTACACCGGCGTGATGCGGATCTTGAGTCCCGTGAGGTCGGGCTTGTCGATCTTCTTGTTGAGATAAAGGTGAAAGGGCGTGAACTCGACGACCTTGGCGACGTAACGCATGTTCGCCTTCTCCGCCCAGATCTTGTTGACGAGGTCGTAGCCGCCGTTCGCGCGCTGTTCGGCGGCGGTGGTCTCGGAAAGCTTGAGGATGTCGGCCTCCGGCATCACGTTCGTATAGAAGGCGCCGGTGCTGAACCCCATGTCGACGACGCCGGTCTTCACCGCATTGCCGACCTCGAACGTCGGGATCGCTTTGGGGCCGCCGATGAAGTTGATCTGCAGCGTGCCCTTGCCTTCCTTGTTCACCTTGTCGATCCATTCCACGGTGCGCTTCACGTAGAACTGGTTCTCCGGAAACGCGCTCACCAGCCGCAACGTCACCTCTTGGGCGTGCGCGGTCGCGGCAACGCAAGCCGCGGCCAGCAAAAAGCCTATTGTTTTCATCCAATCCTCCTCGGTGAGAGGGCGAGGGTAGGCGTCCGGCTCAGTATTTGTCAAATCAATGTGGCTCATGATATGTATCAGATTCATGAATGTAGCGGACCTCGACCTCAACCTCCTGCGCGTGTTCGACGCCGTGCTCCACGAGGGCACCGTCACAGCCGCTGCCGGGCGCCTCGAGCTCACTCAGCCGGCAGTCTCCAATGCGCTCGCCCGACTGCGTGCGCTGCTCGGCGATCCGCTCTTCGTGCGCACGGCGAGCGGCATGGAGCCGACGCCCTTCGCCCGCGGCGTCGCGGAGCCGGTGCGCCAGGCGCTGGCCCTCCTCGATGCGGCGCTCGCCCATGGTCCGGGCTTCGACCCGGCCACCGCGACGCGCGCATTCCGCTTCTACATGTCCGACGTCGGCCAGGTGGAGTTCCTGCCGCCCCTCGTCGAGCGCGTGCAGCGCGTCGCCCCGGGGGTGAAGCTCGAGGCCGTGGCCCTCGACATCGAAGCCATCGCCGCGGCGCTCGGCAGCGGCGCGCTGGACGTGGCGGTGGGCTTTCTGCCGAGCCTCGGCCCGCCGGTCGCGCGGCGCGCGCTCTTTCGCGATCCCTATTTGTGCCTGATGCGCGCCGACCACCCGATCGCGAGACTGACGAAGAAGAAATTCCTCGAGGCCTCGCATGCGCTCGTCACCTTCCGCGCCGGCGGGCATCGCGTCATCGAAGAGGCGCTTGAGCGCGCGGGCGCCGGGCCGCGCATTGCGCTGCGCGTGCCGCACTTCACCGTCGTGCCGATGGTCCTCGAGCGCACCGACCTTATCCTCACGTTGCCCGCGCGCGTGGCACGCGTGTACGAGAGCCGCGGCCGGTTCAAGTCGCTCGCGCCGCCGATTCCGATTCCGCCGGCGGAAGTCGCGGTGCACTGGCACGAGCGCTTCGACGGCGATCCGGGCAATCGCTGGCTGCGTGAGCAGCTGGTCGACCTGCTGGCCGGCTAACCCTTGCCGCGCCCGCGCGCCGTCGGCCGCCTCGCCAGTTCCCGCACCGCGTCCTCGTCGGGCTCGAAGCCCAGGCCCGGCTTCTCCGGCAGCGTGAGCCAGCCGTCCTTCGGCTCGGGCAGCTCGCGGTACACGGCCCGGCAGGCTTCCACCGCGGGATAGTGGTATTCCACCAGGCCGCCGTTGGCGAGCCCGGCATGCAGGTGCATGTTGTGGAAAGGCCAGGCGCCGCCATTGGCAATCGGCACGTTGAACGCGGCGGCCATGCCGGCGATACGCAGGCATTGCGTGAAGCCGCCGCCGATCACGACGTTGGGCTGCAGGATGTCGACCGCGCGATGCTGGAGGAGGTCGCGGAAGCGGAAGGCAAGGCCTTCGTTCTGGCCGGCGGCGAGCGGAATGCTCACGCGCGAGCGAAGGTCGGCGAGCAATCGCGCATCGTTCTGGGTGATCGGCTCCTCGAAGAACGAGATGCCGTAGGGCGCGATGCGGCGGGCGAGCTGCTCGGCGTTGTAAGGATCGAGGCTGCAGTTCGCATCGACGAAGAGCTCGGGCTCCGCACCCACGGCTTCGCGTACGGCCCGCACGCGGCGTTCATCCTCGACAATGACGTCCCGCACGGGACGCGGCGCGTCGCGTTTCTGCAAGGCCTCGTGGCCGACGACCATCTTCAGGCGCCGATCGCCCTTCGATACCCAGAGCTTTGCCGCGGCGGCGAGCTGCTCGCGGTCGTAGAAGGAGAAGCCGAATGTGGCGTACGTTGGCACCGTTGCGCGCGCGCCGCCCAGCAGGCGCCAGATCGGCATGCCGAGCGCCTTGCCCTTGATGTCCCACAGCGCGACGTCGATTGCAGCGAGCGCGTGCGGGCCGTAGCCGGTCTGGCCGCGCGGGCTGAGCAGCCAATAAAGGCGATCCCAGATGCGTTCGTGTGCGAGCGGGTCCTCGCCGAGGATCGCCGGGCCGGCGACTTCGTTCACCGCCGCTGCGACAACCTCCTCTTCCGTGATCGCCGTGAAGCCCCAGCCGTGGAGGCCGGAGGCGGTGTCGACGCGAACCATACACGCGGAGAGCGACGTGTCGCGCTCGATGCCGAGCATGCGCACGCGCACCGGCAAGTTGAGCGCGAAGGCGCTGACATGCGAGATCTTGTCCACGGTCAGATCGGCATCGAAAGATGGCTCGGCACCGTGAAGGTGTCGGCGATCACGAAGCGTTCCCGAAAGCGCAGCGCGCCGCCCGACCCGACGATGCGGTCGCGGTATTCCCCGGCGCTGAAGATCTTGCTGTGGCCTTCGTTATCGGTGTGCAGGACCAGGTAGTTCGCGCGCGCCAGCCAGCCCTCGCCGTCGCGGCCGGTGATCTCGACGTTGCTCACCATGCGCCGCTCGTAGTGGATCTGGTAGATGTTGACCTCCTTGAGGGAGACCACCCGGTCGCGCAGCATGCGCTTGTTCTCGAAGTAGAGCCAGTATCCCTCGAGGCCGTGGTCGCGGTTGTCGCGCGGCTGAATGTAATAGCGGCAATCTTCGGTGAAGAATTCCGGCCAGTCCTCGAGGCGGTTTTCGTCCAGGCAGCGGGCATAGCGGTAGTTGAGCGCGACCACCTCGCGCTCGAGCTCGGCGGCGATCATGCCCCCACCTTCATGCCCATGAGATCGCAATACCCTTTCCAGAACGTGCGGATCGGCACCTCGGTGACGAGGTGGTCCTGGTCGGCGAATTCGCGTCCGCCCATCTCCACGAAGGCGTGGCCCTTGCCGCTGGCCGACAGGATGCTGGCGTGGGCGAGCTCCAGCGCCTCGGCGTCCTCCATGGACAGGTAGCCGCCGGGCCCGAGCAGGTTGCCCTGCATGCGCCGCCGGTGCAGGCGCTCCTCGCTGTCGTCCGCATAGACGAAGTTGATCCAGACGAGCTCGAACTCGTTGACGCTCTTCGGGATGATGTGGCGAAAGCCGAGGTGGTTGGCGATCTGCGCGAGCACGAACGTCGGGAACATGGAGAGCACGGTCGACACCATGCCGTCGGCGTGCTCCTCGAAGTACTCGACCACCTCGGGCGCCTCGAGCTGGAACGCCGACTTGTACGTCGCGACCTTGGCATAGGTGTCGCCCATCTTCTCGTCCTTCTTGCCGTAGGTCGTGAGCACGCAATGCAGGCCGTTCTGCGCCATCTGGGTCGAGCCGCGCTGTGAAGTGCGGAACATGCCGAACTTGGAGTTGAACGCGTGCAGCAGCGCGCCGTGATAGCAATCCTTCAGGTTCTCCACGTAGAGCTTCCAGTTGCCGCGGATCAGCTGGCGCTGGTAGCCCACCACCCGGATCGGCCGGCTGCAGAGCGCATCGAAGCGCTTTCGCACCGGCTCGCCCATGTAATCGGCGAGCGATGCCATGTCTTTCGCAAACGTGCCAAATACCACGCCGCGATACGACTCCACGCGCAGCGTCTCCAGGCAGTGCTCTTCGGGCTTGAAGTCCGCCGGATAGCCGCCGTTGCCATTGATGCCGCGGCGATACGGGATGCCTACCAGCTTGCCCGCAGCGTCGTAGCTCCACTGGTGGTAGATGCACGTATGCGTGGCGGCGTGGCCGCGTTTTTCGCGCACCACCTGGGCGCCGCGATGGGCGCACCGGTTGACGAACGCATGCACCTTTCCGTCCTTGCTGCGGTTCAGCACCACCGGAGTGACGCCGACGTAGGTCGCGACGAAGTCGCCGGGCTTCGGAATCTCGGCTTCCAGGCCGAGATAGTTCCAAGTACGGCCGCGGAAGATGCGCTCCTGCTCGAGCTCGAAGAGCTGCGGATCGACGTGCACCGAGAACGGCACCTGCGTGAAATCCGCGGCGGGCCAGCGCGATTGGGGTATTCCGGGTTTCAGCACGGCACTCATGCGATTTCCTCCTGGGATCGGCGATGATGGTCGCTGCATCGTCAAACCATCGTCAAATCCCGGGGGAACCGCATTGATTACTGATTGGACGATTCGCGAGGTCGCCGGCCGCATCCGGGCGCGTCAGGTTTCCTCGGCCGAGGTGACGGCCGCCTGCCTGCAACGATTGGAGCAGCTGCAGCCGGTCCTGCATTGCGCTATCCGCATCGACGCGGAGCGCGCGATGGCTGCCGCGCTCGAAGCAGACCGGCGCGACGCCATCGGCCCGCTGCACGGCGTACCGCTCGCCCATAAAGACATCTTTGCGCGCGAGGGCCAGCCGATGACTTGCGGCTCGAAAATCCTGGCCAAAAATGTCGCCACGAGCACCGCGGTCGCCCTGCAGCGGCTCGACGCTGCCGGCGCTCTAGACCTTGGCGCGCTGAACATGGCCGAGTTCGCGGCCGGCGGCACGGGCCATAACGTGCATTGGGGTGATTGCGTCAATCCGTGGAACACCGCGTACACGCCGGGAGGATCTTCGAGCGGCTCTGCGGTAGCAGTCGCGGCGCGCGGCGTGTTCGGATCGCTCGGCACGGATACCGGCGGCTCGGTGCGCTGGCCCGCGGCGCTCTGCGGCATCACGGCGCTGCGGCCCACGACGGGGCGCGTGAGCCTCGACGGCGTTTTCCCGCGCGCCTGGTCGATCGACACGGTAGGCCCAATGGCGCGCACAGCCGAGGACTGCGCGCTGCTCTTCGCGGCCATTTGTGGCGAGTACATGAGCATCGAGCTGCCCCGCACCGGTTTGCGGATTGGCGTCGTGCGTGGCGCTTGGCGCGAGAACGTGACGGACGAGCACGCCGCGGCGCTGGAGGCGAGCCTCGGCGTTTTCCGCGCGCTGGGTGCAACGCTCGTCGATGTGGATCTGCCGCATCCGGAGCCGGCCTTTCGCCTCGGGGACGTCGTGGTGAAGTCGGAAGCGGCGGCACTGCATGCCGACTGGCTGCGCGAGCGCCCGGATGAGTACGCACCCGGCATCCGGCAGCAGCTCGCCTCCGGCCTCACCATCCCCGCGCCGCAATACGTGGACGCGTTGCGCTCGCGCGAGCTGATACGCAGCCAATATCTGAGAGCGTTCGAGAAAGCGGACGTGCTGCACGTCGCCGCGTATCCGTTCCGCGCGCCCACCATGGAGGATTGCGCCCCGCGCTCGGCGGGCGCCGTCGACGCCTTCTGGGCCGCCTATCCACGCTTCACGCGTCCCCTGAGCTATGTCGGATTGCCCGTGCTCGCGCTTCCCTGCGGTTTCTCGGCGAGCGGCATTCCCATTGGCTGCCAGCTGATCGGCCGCCCGCTTGAAGAGCAGCGTGTCCTTGCCGCGGCGCACGCGTACCAGGGCGCGACCAAATGGCACCAGGCCGCGCCGCGGCTCGCCGTTTAGGTACGATTCCCAGACCATGCGTCAACGCAACGTCACGGGCGCCTTCGAATTGCGTTTGCTCGGCGGTTTTTCGGCATCCGCGCGCGGGCGCTCGGTTACGCTGCGAACGCGCAAGGATCGCGCGCTCTTCGCTTACCTGGCGCTGTCCGAAGGCAGGCGCCATAACCGTAGTCGCCTCGCCGCGCTCCTATGGGACGACGGGGCCGGCGATCCGCGCCAGAGCCTGCGGCAAAGCCTCATGGTGATTTCCCGCGCCTTGTCCGGCGTCGGTCTCGCGCTCGACGCCGGCCGCGAGGATGTACGACTTGAGCCCGCGATGCTCTCGGTCGATGTATTGGACGTGCGGCGTCTCCTGGCCGGTGACTCCATTGCGCCACTCGAGCACGCCATCGCGCTCTACTCGGGGCCGCTGCTCGAGGACCTCGGGCCGATCTCGCCCGCCTTCGACGATTGGCTGACCGTCGAGCGCGAGCGTCTGGCGGCGGCGCTGGTCGATGGGCATCGGCGTCTTCTCGATCTCTATGCGGCCGCCGGCACTCCGCAACGCGCCATCGGCGCGGCTTCACGACTGGTCGCCGCGGATCCTTATAGCGAAGACGCGCGCTGCGAGCTGATGCTCCTGTATGCCGAATGCGGCCACACGCGGGCCGCGATGGCGCAATACGAGGCCTACGCCGCGCTGCTGCGCAAAGAGCTTGGCGCGGAGCCGGGCGAAACGGCGAGGGAGATCCACCGGCTGCTGCTGGAAGGCCACGCACCAGCCCGGCGCGTCAAGAGGCAGCGCGGCCTGCCGGCCCGCGCGCCGGCTCCCAAGCGCGCCGTGGATGACTTTCTCAAGACTTCGGTGCTGGTCCTCGAGCAGATGCCCGACTGCGTGGTCGTCACCGACCTCGACGGACATATCGTCGGCTGGAACCAGCACGCCCGCAGCAACTTCGGCTACGACAAGCGCGAGGTGCTCGGACGCAAGCCGTCGTTCCTGTATGGCCCGGGCGCCGACTTCAGCGTCTCCGCCGAGCTGATGCGCAAGGCCGTGCGTTACGGACGCTGGTCGGGCGTGCTGCGGCTATTCAACAAGGATGGCTCGTCCCGTCTGCACAAGCGAACCATGATGCCGCTGCGGGACGCCGATGGGCGCGTCATCGGCGTGTTCGGGGTGACCCGCCCGCTTACGCGGCCGGTGCCCGGGCTTTAGCTGGAAATCCTGATGCCCAGCGGCTTGGCGCGACCACCGTTGGTCGCGTTGCGATCTGCCGGGCAGGCGGAGACTGCGGCGAGGATGTTCATTTCCGCGCGCAGGTCGATGTAATCGCCGCGCTTGGTCTCGGGCGGCCGGATGGTGAAGGAGCCGTCTGGGCGCAGCTCGACGTTCATGAACACGTTGAACACGTCGACGATGTCGTCGCCGGTCAGGCCGTGCGGTGCCAAGGCCTCGGCGAGATTTTCCTGGCACGAGCGATGGCCGAGGTCGCCATCCCTGAGCTCGTAGATGCGCTTCGAGCAGCGTCCGCCCATGTTGCCCCAGTGGTTGCGAACCGTGTCGTCCAGCACGGTAAGCATCACGTTCTCGCGCGGCGGCTTCGAGTAGAAGTGCCGGAAGCTCTTCGCGGTGCCGGTGCCGAGCAATCCGTTCAGCGCCCAGGTCTGGCCGACGTGAAAGACTTCGCGCGGATCGTCGGCGTTGAAGAAGCAGCAGTCGCCGACCTGCCGCTCCTCCACGAGATGGATTCGCAGCACCGCGCCGCGCGGGACGATGAACGCCCGCGCGCGGCCGGCGGGGATGACGAAGTCTTCGCTCAACGAAGCTTGTCGGAGGCGGCCTTCAGCTCCTTGATGGGCTCGGGTGCGCGCTTCGAGAGCGTGTCCCAATAGGCGTCGTAGGCCGTCTTCGGCAGGCTGGCGCCGAAGTCGACGATCTGGATGCCGGCCTCCTTGATCTTCTTCTCGTCGGCGGCCTTGCGCTCGGCCACCCAGCGCACGTTCTCCTGCTCGAGCCAGGCCGCGCCACGGTTCAGCACCGCGCGCTGCTGGTCGTTCAGCGACTTCCACTTGTTCTCGTTGACCAGCACGTTGACGATCACGTTGTAGAAGCCCGGGTCGATGCGGTACTTGGTGTGCGCGCCCCAGCCGAGGTCGAACATGCCGATCGCCGGCCAGCCGTAGCCGTCGACCACGCCGCGCTCAAGCGCGGTCAGCACCTCTCCTGGCGCGGTCTGCACGAGCGATACGCCGAGCGCCGTGAAGAGCGGCGTGTAGTTCGGCGTGGTGCGCAGGCGCATGCCCTTGAGCGAGTTGTTCTGCGGCGGCTTGCTGGTCCAGATGTGGAAGCCGACGCCGTCGCCGTACGCGGAGAGGATGTGGGAGTTCAGCTTCTGCGAGGTGTACTTCTGCAGGATCGGCCAGAACGGCGTCTTCTTCAGCTCCGGCGTGTGCTTCGGCGCGAGGATCTGCGCGTCGCACTCGGGGCAGAAGTTGGTATAGAACGTCGGCGCGAGCGAGACCATGTCGACCACGCCGTTCTTGATGGCGTTGCCCTGCTCGAAGGTCGGGATGGCATCCGGGCCGCCGCGCAGGTCGATCTTCACCAGACCTTTGCCGTCCTGGTTCACGCGGTCGACGAAGCGCACGAAGATCTCGCCGAAGGTCGTGTTTTTCGGCACGAACACCACGGCGCTCAGGGTGGTTTCCTGCGCTGCGGCGCTGCCGGCAGTGAGTGCGACGAGCGCGGCGAGCGCCCCTTTGAGCATGTTCATTTCTCCTCCTTCTCTTTATCCAAGTTGGCAAGCATACGGGCTAGATGACGGTCGAGATTCTCGCGCTGCGCGGCGGGCACGCCGTCGAGCAGGCGCTCGTTCAGCGCGACGACCTGAGGCAGGGCGCGCTGGTACACGCGCTCCCCTTCCTTCGTCAGCGAATAAGTGGCCCAGCGCAGATCCTTGCCGGCCGAGCGCCGCACGAGGTTGGCGCGCTCCATGCGCGCGCAGAGCCGCGACAGCGTCGAATGCGGAATCAGGGCGTCGCGCGCGAGCGCCACGATGGGCACCGGGCCCGCGCCCGCGAGAAAGCCGAGCACCCGCCAATGCCGCAGCGTGAGGCGGAATCGGCGCAGCACGCTGCGCAGTTCGGCGTTCATGCGCTCCGCGAGCCGGTTCAGCAAGTACGGCGTCGCCCGTCCGATGACATACGCATCATCAGGTTCCGATTGACGGGCTCGGACGGCCTGCGAAACAATATGCATATGCATACTGTAGCCGATTCGGTGGTGCGCGGAAACGCCGTGCACCGGGCGGCCTACACCGATGCCGCGCTTTTCGCGCTCGAAGAGGAGCGCATCTTCCGGCGCGCCTGGCTCTATGTCGGCCACGAGAGCGAGGTGCCGCGGCCGGGCGACCATGTCCTCACGCGCCTTGGCCCCGATGAAGTGATCCTCGCGCGGCGCGAGGACGGCGGCCTCTCGCTCCTCCACAACCGCTGCGCGCATCGCGGCGCGCGCGTCGTGTCCGAGCCGTGCGGCAACGCGCGCCAGCTGCGCTGCCCGTATCACGCGTGGAGCTACCGGCTCGACGGCTCGCTGATCGGCGTGCCCTTGGCCGAGGGCTATTCCAAAGACGCCAAGCTTCCCGGCCTTGCGCCCGTGCCGCGGGTCGAGAGCTACAAGGGCTTCGTCTTTGCCTCACACAGCGCGACCGGTCCATCGCTTTCCGATTTTCTCGGCGGGTTGCGCAGCGCCTTCGACAACCTCGTCGACCGCGCCCCGGCCGGTAGCCTCACGCGATTCGGCGGCTCGCTGCGCCTCGAGTACCGCGGCAACTGGAAGATGTTCCTCGAGAACGCGGTCGACCTCGTGCATCCCGGCTTCGTGCATAAGAGCTCCGTCGACGCGGCGCGCGCGCATCCGGAAGCGCTCGGCGCGGACGCCATCACGCAGCAGGGCGCGCAGATGTTCCTCGCGAACGGCTTGCGCGCGACGCAGTGGGATGAAGTGCCATTGCACGCCTTCCCGGGCGGCCATGTCTACATGGGCGGCTTCTACAAGGAGGGCATGATCGCGCCGGAGCGCGAGGACCCGGTATTCGAGCGCTATCGAAAGGCGCTGGTCCAGCGCCATGGCGAGCAGAAGACCGCCGACGTCCTATCGGTCGACCGCTTCAACAACATCATCTGGCCCAACATCTCGGTGAACGCGCGTTTCGGGGCCATGCGCATCGTGCGGCCGCTCGCCGTGGACCATACCGTGGTCGACGTGGTGTGCTTCAAGTTGGACGGCGCGCCGCCGGAGATGCACGAGCTCACGCTGCAGTTCGTGAACCTCGCCGCCTCGCCGGCGTCGCTCGTCGCCTCCGACGACCTGGAGATTTTCGAGCGTTGCCAGCGCGGGCTCGCCAATCCGGGCAACGAATGGATCGACATGCGCCGCGGCGTGCTGGGCGATCAACGGCAGGCCGATGGATCGGTCACTTCCAGCGGCACGAGCGAGCTGCCGATGCGCCACCAGTTCCATACCTGGCAGAAGTGGATGTTCGGGTGAGCGACGTCGAGGCATTCATCCTGCGCGAAGCGCGGCTGCTCGACGAGCAGCGCTACGCAGCGTGGCTCGAGCTCTTCGCCGAAGACGCCATCTACTGGATTCCGACGCGCGCGAANCAGGAATCGCCGCACGACGCGCTCTCGATCATCTATGAGCCGAGGAGCCTGCTCGCCGTGCGCGTCGAGCGCCTCTCGCGCGGCGAGATGCACGTGCAATCGCCGCCTTCGCGCACCGTGCACCATGTATCGGCGATCGAAGTCGATGGCGATGAGGCGCGCTCGGCGCTGATCGTCGCCGAATGGCGCGCGGGCGAATCACGCTTCTTTGCCGGCCGCGTGCTGCACCGCCTGCGCCGCGGCCCCAAGGGCTTGCAGATAGCGATGAAGCGCATCGACCTGATCGACGGCGAGGCGCCGCATCGCGCGATCGCCGTGCCGCTCTGATGGAAAGCCCCGTAAAGGCCGGCGTCATCGGTCGCGGCATCCCGCGCTCGCATGCGCGTCGCCTCGCGGCGGGGCGCGGCGCGTACGCGGACGACCTGCGCTTCCCGCGGCTCCTCCACGCAGCGTTCCTGCGCAGTCCCTACGCTCATGCACGCATTGCGCGCCTCGATCTGTCCGCAGCGCTGCAGAGCGAAGGCGTGGTCGCGGCCTACGATGCGGCGGCGCTCGCGAGCGTCTGCAAGCCGTGGCAGACG
>C688J18823_10001485_pt1 | contig 14479 bp, 16 predicted proteins | sample HopSoiMetagenom1_FD_18823 | JGI IMG/M metagenome (IMG submission 18823)
ACGCTCGGCGCGTCCCGGATCGCCGCCGGAGGCGTGGATCTCCGTGCGGATCACGCCCGGGCGCACCGCATTGACGCGGATGCCTTCGGCGCCGACCTCCTTGGACAGGCCGAGCGTCATCGTATCGATCGCCGCCTTCGCCGCCGCATAGTCGACGTATTGGCCGGGCGCTCCGATGCGCGCGGCGACCGAAGAGATGTTGACGATCGAGCCGCCGCTGCCGCCGTAGCGCGTCGACATACGCTTCACCGCTTCGCGCGCGCACAGGAAGCTCCCCGTGACGTTGATCGCGAACATGCGGTTCAGGCGCGCGAGCGTCATCTCGTCGACGCGCGCCGCGCGATCGACCACGCCGGCGTTGTTCACCAGCACGCTCATCCTCCCGAGCCGCCGGTCGACCTCCTCGAACATGCGCAGGACGTCGGGTTCCTGGGCCACGTCCGCGGCGACGGCGATGCCGCCCGTCTCGCGCGCCAGCGCGTCGGCCGCGTTGCGATCGCGCACATAGTTGATGGCGACCTTGTAGCCTCGCTCGGCGGCGAGGCGCGCGGTTGCCGCGCCGATGCCGCGGCTGCCGCCGGTGATGAGCATCACTTGCGCCATCAGCGCCCCCGCATGAAGAGCCTGTCCAGGTCGGCCATCGAAAGCTGGTACCAAGTCGGACGTCCGTGGTTGCAGCTGCCGGAACGCTCGGTTTCCTCCATCTCCCGCAGGAGCGCATTCATCTCCATGATGCTGAGCGTGCGATGCGCGCGCACGGCGGCGTGGCACGCCATGGTCGCGAGGAGCTCGTTCTGCCGCGCGGCGAGCATGGCGCTCGCGCCGTAGTCGCGGATTTCCTTCAGCAGGCTGCGCGTCAGCGCCGCGATGTCGCCGCTCGCGAGCAGCGTGGGCGCCGCGCGCACCGTGAGCTCGTTCGGCCCCGACACCGCCACTTCGAGGCCCAGGCGCTCGAGCGCCTCGCGGTTCTCCTCCGCCGTGGCGGCATCGAGCGCATCGGCGCTGAGCACCGCGGGCACGAGCAGGCGCTGGCGCGAAACATCGCCCGTATCGAGCGCGCGCTTGAGGCGCTCCATCAGGATGCGCTCGTGCGCGGCGTGCATGTCGACGAGCACAAGACCTGCGTCGTTCTGCGCGAGGATATAAATGCCGTGCAGTTGTCCGAGCGCGAAGCCGAGCGGCGCGCTTTCCTCGCGTACCGGCAGCGGCGCCGTGGCCGCGGCCATGAACGCGTGGTACGCCGCCGCCGGCTGGGCGAGCGCGAGCGAGGACTGCACTGCGCCGGCGGCGGGCGCAATGCTCGCGTAGCTCACCGGCGCTGCGGCGGCGCTCGGCGCGAGCGCGCGCTCGAGCGCATGGCGCACGAACTGATGTACCGGGCGCGAGTCACGAAAGCGCACCTCGATCTTCGCCGGATGCACGTTCACGTCGAGCGCGCGTGGATCGAGATCGAGGAACAGCAGATAGGCCGGCTGCCGTTCGCCGTGCAGCAGCTCGGCATAGCCTTCGCGCGCGGCGTGCGCCAGCACGCGGTCGCGCACATAGCGGCCGTTGACGAAGAAGTACTGGCTATCGCTGCGGGACTGGGCGGCCTGCGGCGTACCGGCGAGGCCACGCAGGCGCATCCCGCCCGCGGCCGCTTCGACTGGCACCGCCGCCTCGGCGAGCTCGCGGCCAAGGAGCGCCAGCGCTCGCTCGCGCAGCGAGTCGCTGCGCAGGTGGCGCGTCGCGCGGGCGTTGTGGCGCAGCGAGAACGCGATCTGCGGCTGCGCCAGCGCGAGACGCCGGAACACCTCCTCGCAATGGCCGAACTCGGTCGGCTCACTCTTCAGGAACTTGCGGCGCGCCGGGGTATTGAAATAGAGGTCGGCCACGGTCACGGTGGTCCCGGGCGCGCGCGCGGCGGGCTCGACCTCGCCGACATCGCCGCCTTCGGCGCGAATCACCGCGCCGTGCGGCGCGTCCTTGCGGCGCGTGCTGAGCGCGAGGCGCGATACCGCCGCAATGGATGCGAGCGCTTCGCCGCGGAAGCCCATGGTGGACACCGCTTCCAGGTCCGCGAGGCTCGCAATCTTGCTCGTGGCATGGCGGGTGAGGGCGAGCGGCAGCTCTTCGCGCGCGATGCCGTCGCCGTCGTCCTCGACCTGGATGCGGCGCATGCCGCCCTCGTCGAGCGTGATGCTGATGGTGCGGGCGCCGGCGTCGACGCTGTTTTCCAGCAGCTCCTTGAGAACCGACGCGGGCCGCTCCACCACTTCGCCGGCAGCGATCTGGCTCACGAGAAGCTGCGGCAGCACGCGGATGGCGCTCACACCGGGATTATAGAATCCGGCGCATGGAACTCCTCGCGGCGGCGTGGGATCTCATGGTGCATCTCGACCAGCATCTCGCGGCGTTCGTCGCCGAGCACGGACGCTGGGTGTACGGGCTCCTTTTCGTCATCGTCTTTTGCGAAACAGGGCTGGTGGTCACGCCATTCCTGCCGGGCGATTCGCTGCTCTTCGTGGTCGGTGCGCTGGCGGCCGCCGGCGGCATGGACATCGTGCTCGTCATGGCGGTGCTGGTGGCCGCCGCGCTGTGCGGCGACAACGTCAATTACTGGATCGGCCGCTGGACCGGGACACGCTGGCTCAAGCGCTGGATCAATCCGGCGCACCTGCAGCGCACGCACGACTTCTACGAACGGCACGGCGGCAAGACGATCATCATCGCGCGCTTCATGCCGATCGTGCGCACCTACGTCCCTTTCGTTGCCGGTCTCGGCGCCATGCCATACCTGCGCTACCTCGCGTTCTGCGTGGCCGGCGCGCTCGCCTGGGTCGGCGCGATCTGCAGCGCGGGTTATTTCTTCGGCAACGTGCCGGCGGTGAAGAGCAATCTCACGCTCGTCATCGTCGTGATTGTGCTCATCTCCATNTCGCCAGGCGCGATCGCCTGGCTGCGGAGCCGCTCAATTCCTCGCCAAGGGTGAAGCAGGACGCGGCGGATGCCGCGCGATGAAGTCGCGGATGCCTTCCAGGATGGCACGCGCCAGCTGGTCCTGGTAGCCGCCCTCGTTCAGCCGCTTCTCTTCCTGCGGATTGGAGATGAACGCCGTCTCGACCAGGATCGAAGGCACGTCGGGCGACTTGAGCACGGCGAAGCTCGCCTGCTCGACGCGCGGCTTGTGCAGCGCATTGACCGCCCCGAGTCGTGCCAGCACCGAGTTGCCCAGGCGCAGGCTGTAGTCGATGGTCGCAGTCTGCGAGAGGTCGATGATGGTCTTGCGCACATAGTCATTCTTGCCGCCGAGCGCCACGCCGCCGATCAAGTCGGATTCGTTCTCCTTTTTCGCCAGCAGGCGCGCGAGCTCGGAGGTCGCGCGCCGCTCCGACAGTGCGAAAACCGACGAGCCGCGGGCGTCGGAGCGCACGTAGGAATCGGCGTGGATCGAAACCAGCAGATCGGCCTTGACCTTGCGCGCCTTCTCCACGCGCACGTTGAGCGGCAGGAAGTAGTCGCCCTCTCGCGTGAGCAAGGCGCGCATGTTGGGCTCGGCGTCGACCAGCGTCTTCAGGCGCCGGGCGATCATGAGCGTGACGTCCTTCTCGCGCGTGCCGCGCCGGCCGAGCGCCCCCGGGTCCTCGCCGCCGTGCCCGGCGTCCAGGACAATGGTGGCAAGCCGCGCCATCTGGTCCTGTGGCGGCTGCTCGCGCTTCGCGCCCTGCGCGATCAGCTCGGCGAGCGGATCGACGGCCTCCGCGGGATAGATGTCGAGCACCAGCCGATGACCGTATTCCGCCACCGGCATGAGCGTGAACACTTGCGGCTTGACTTCGCTTTTCAGGTCGAGCACCAAGCGCACCACGCCCGGCCGATTGCGCGCCACGCGCAGGCCCTTGATGTACGGGTCATCGGCCATGACCTTGCCGTCGAGCTCTACGAGGGGCGAGGTCATCTCGGATTCCAGGTCCACCACCAGCCGCTCGGGGTCCTTGACCGCGAACACCTGGTACTTGAGCTCAGCGATCGATTCGAGCGTCAGGCGGGTGTAGTCGCGCGCCGGCCAGATTCGGCTCGCGATGACTTGGGCGTGCGCGCTCGCTACGGAAAGGAGAGCGACTGCAGCCAGGCATGCCCAGCGGGCGAATGTGCCTCGACGCGGGCGCGCCGCGCTTCGCCGTCGTAATCCAGCTGCAGGCTCAGGTCCGGCGGTGGCAGCAGGTCGCGCGCCCGCTCGGGCCATTCGACCAAGCAGGCCGCCTCCGGACGGAAATAATCGCGAAGGCCCGAGCTCAACCACGCGTTCTTATCGGCGAGTCGAAAAAAATCAAAGTGATACAAGTCTAAGCTCGAAAGCGCGTAAGGTTCAACCCAGGCATAGGTGGGACTCTTGATCGGACCCGTCACCCCGAGGGCGCGCAACAGACCACGCACGAGGGTGGTCTTGCCGCTGCCGAGCTCGCCCGAGAGATGCAGCACGCGCCCCGGCGCGACGCCGCCCGCCAGCGCGGCACCGAGCCGCGCGGTGGCGGCGGCATCGGGCAATTTAAGATCGGTCGCCATGGACTACCGCGTGCTCGTCGAGCGCATTCGCAATTGGGGGCAGGAGCTCGGCTTCGAGGGCATCGGCATCGCCGACGCCGATCTCTCGGCTGCCGAGCCGCGCCTTCTCGACTGGCTCGCGCAGGGACGCCATGGGGAGATGGAGTATATGGCCCGGCACGGCGCACTCCGCGCGCGGCCGGCGGAGCTCAAGCCCGGGACGCTGCGCGTCATCTCCTGCCGCATGAGCTACGCAGTCGCGGATGCCGATCCTCCCACGGGCGAAGGGGCGCAGGCCTACATCGCCCGCTATGCCCGCGGGCGGGACTACCACAAGGTCCTGCGTAGCCGGCTGCAGCGCCTTTGCGAGCGCATCGAAGGAGAGGTGGGCGCGTTCGGCTATCGCGTGTTCACCGATTCGGCGCCGGTCATGGAGGTCGAGCTCGCGGTGCGCGCCGGAATCGGCTGGCGCGGTAAGCACACGCTCGCCCTTTCACGCAGCGGCTCCTGGTTCTTCCTGGGCGAGATCTACACCGACCTGCCGCTGCCAGTCGACGCACCGATCGCCGAGCATTGCGGGACGTGCCAGCGCTGCATCGATGCCTGCCCGACGGGGGCCATTACCGGTCCGTATCAGCTCGATGCCCGGCGCTGCATCTCCTACCTCACGATCGAGCACAAGAGCGCGATACCGGAGGAGCTGCGGCCGCTCATCGGTAACCGGGTGTACGGCTGCGACGATTGCCAGCTCGTCTGTCCATGGAACGGCTTCGCGCAGCCCTCTGCCGAGGATGATTTCGCGCCGCGCCATGGGCTCGACCGCTCGACCTTGGTAGACCTTTTCGGCTGGACGCAAACCGAATTCGACCAGCGCCTGCGCGGTTCCCCGATCCGCCGCATCGGCTATGAGCGCTGGCTGCGGAACATCGCCGTCGGTCTGGGTAACGCGCCGGGAGGTCCGGATGTGATCAATGCCCTGCGTGCCCGGGCGGACCATCCTTCCGCGCTTGTCAGGGAACACGTGCAGTGGGCACTCTCACGGCATGACGCGCTGGCAACCTGATCGGCTGCTGCCGGGATTCGAAGCCCTGGAGCTCGACTTCCCGGCCGATTACGACGGCCAGGTTGTCGCGACCCTGGTGCGCCTGCCCACGGCCCATGCCGAGCGCGGCGCCGTGCTCTATGTGCACGGCTATAGCGATTACTTCTTCCAGCGCCATATGGCCGAGCGCTTCGCGGCTGAAGGCTATGCCTTCTACGCCCTCGACCTGCGCAAGTACGGCCGCTCGATGAGGCCGCATCAGCATCCGAACTTCTGCAAGAGCCTAACCGAGTACTACGCGGACCTCGATGCGGCCCTCGAGACGATCGGCGAGCCGGTGCTTCTTGCCGGACACTCGATGGGCGGGCTCGTCTGCTCGCTCTATGCGCACGAGGGCGAGCGGCGCTCGCAGGTGCAGTCGCTTTGGCTGAACAGTCCGTTCTTCGACTGGAATCTGCCGGAGTGGCGCAAAGTGCAGGTGCACCTCGCGGCGGCGGTCGGGCGCTATTACCCCTTCCTCAACGATCCGAAGGCTTTCCGCCCCGATTACACGCGCACGTTGCGCACGGAGTGGGAATTCGAGGCGGCGCTCAAGCCGGACTACGGCTTCCCGCTTTTCTACGGCTGGCTCGGTGCAATCAGCGACGCCTTCGAGAAGCTGCATCGCGGCCTCGCCATCCAGTGTCCGGTGCTGTCGATGCATTCGGACCGGACGGACATGGTGCTCGACTGGCGGCACATTGCGCGCTGGTCGCGCGTGCTCGGACCGAACGTCACCGTGCTCGCTTTCCCGGGCGGCTGGCACGACCTCGTGCTTTCGCCGGGCCGCATCCGGGACGAAGTGTTCAGCGCGCTTTTCGCCTGGGCGGAACGAGCCATAGCGTTGCCAGCGTAGCGAGCGCCCAGGCGGCGTACGCAGCCGTGAAGATCCACTCCGGCGCGCGATAGAAGAGCAGGCGCTGCACCCACCGGCCGACGAACGACTCGGGGCGCACGCCGCCACGCGCCAGGTCTTCCCACACGGTCAGCGGACAGGCGATGCCGAGCAGCGCCTCCATCGCGACATAAGCGATCGCGCCGAGGTGCAGATAACGGAACCAGGGGTTTCGGATCCATCGCCAACCGAGCGCCGCGCCCATCCACACGGCGATCAGGCCGCCGATGATGAAGAGCACGATGGCGAAGTGGACGACGAGAATCGCGTCGCCGACCAGGAGCGCGCGCATGCGTTGGATAATAACCGGCCGATGAAGCCTCACCTTCGCGTGTACGCGGGCACCGCCGGCCATTCTGCGTGGTTCAGCGACGATCTCGGCGAGACCTGGGTGCATCCCAATAGTCACTCCGGTCTCTATCTCGAAGCGCGCGTCTGGGCGCTCTCCAGCCACCCGCGTGTTCCTGAGTCGGTCTACGCCGGCACCGACGACGGACTCTATCGCTGGGACGAGCGCCTGGCGCGCTGGAGCCGGCTCGAGTCGCCGATGCGCGATGTCTGGGCTGTCGCGCAGCACCCGCAGCATCCGCAAGTGGTGCTCGTCGGCACCCGGCCCGCGGCACTCTATCGATCGGAAGATGCCGCCTGCACCTGGCGCAAGCTCGAGGTGCCGGGCCTCGCCGATTTCTCGGAGGTGAATCGCGGCCCGACGCGCGTCACGCAGATCCTCTTCGACGGCGCCACGGTCTGGTCGACGGTCGAAATCGGCGGCATCTTCCGCAGTGATGATGGCGGCGAGCATTGGCAGCGTGCCGATAGCGGATTGGTGTCCGCCGATGTGCACGGCATCGCGGTAGCCAAAGGCCGGGTGCTGGCGACGACCAATCGCGGCCTGCATGCAAGCGATGACCGCGGCGCGAGCTGGCAATTCCAGAAGCTCGATTCGCCCTGGCAGTACACGCGCGCGCTGGTGCCGAGCGCCGATGGCAGACGCATTTTCCTCTGCAATGGCGACGGTCCGCCGGGATCCACCGGCCGGCTCCTTTTGAGCCGAGATGGCGGGCGCACGTGGACGCCGTGCGAGCTGCCGGGCACGCTGAACAGCACGCCGTGGTGCCTCGCGGTGGACGCGAGCGATCCGCAGCTCATCTTCATGTGCACGAACCTCGGTCAGCTCTACCGCAGCGAGGACGGCGGCATCGAGTGGCGTCGACTGAAGCACGAATTCGGCGAGGTGCGCGCGCTGCACTGGCGCGCCCTACCGACGGACATGCCGAGAGGCGAATTCACCATCACACGACGGACGGTGCCCGCATGACACGTTTTCCGAAGCTCACCACCGATGACATGACGCCGGCGCAGCGCGAGGTGGCGGCGGAGATCGCCGCGGGCCCGCGCGGCGAGGTGCGCGGCCCGTTCATCGCGCTCATCCACAACGCGGAGCTTGCGCGCCGCGTCCAGGCGCTCGGCGAATACCTGCGCTGGAAGACCAGGCTGCCGCCGAAGATCGTCGAGCTGGCAGTGCTGGTGACGGCGCGGCGCTGGAGCTGCCAGCACGAATGGTTTGTTCATTCGGAGCTCGCGCGCAAGGCGGGCCTGCCGGAGGACGTGATCAGCGCCATTCGCGAGGGCCGCGAGCCGCCGCTCAGCGGCGATGACGCGCTCATCTATGCTTTTTGCCGCGAAGCGCATGCGACGGGTAAGGTCGGCGACGCGGCGTTCGAGCGCGTGGTGCAGCGCTATGGACGTGACGGTGCGCTCGACCTGCTAGCGCTCAACGGTTACTACTCGATGATGGCGATGGTGCTCAATACCGCCGGGCTGCCGCTACCGGGCAACGCGGCGCCGCCGCTCGCGAGCTTGCCGGCATGACACGCAGGCCGGTGGTGGCGAGATGGATCGTGCTGGCTGTCGCGATGGTGGCCCACGGCGCGTGGGCGCAAAGCTGGCCTAAGAAGGCCGTTCGTATCGTCGTGCCGTTCGCCCCCGGCGCGCTGACCGACATCGCTGCCCGCGCCATTGGTGCCGAGCTCGGCGAGCAACTCGGCCACCAGTTCATCGTCGAGAACAAAGGCGGCGCAGGCGGGACGCTCGGCACCGCGGATGTGGCGAAGTCGCCGGCGGACGGCTCGAGCTTCGTCTTCACCGACAACTCCTACATGATCTCCGCCGGTCTTTACTCGAAGCTGCCGTACGACCCGGTGAAGGATCTGCTGCCGGTGACGCTCGCCGTCGAGGCCGCGGCGATCATGATCGCGAGGCACGACCTGCCGGCGAAGAACGTGAGCGAGCTCGTGGCGCTCGCCAAAGCCAAGCCCCGCACGCTGACCTACGGCTCGGGCGGGCAAGGCTCGTCCGCGCATCTCGCCACCGAGCTTTTCCTCGCGCAGGCCGGCGTAGAGATGGTGCACGTGCCGTTCAAGGGCGTGGCGGCAGCCATCGCGGATGTCGTCGGCGGACGCATCGACGTGACGATCTCGACCGTCGGCGCGGCGCTCGGGCAGGTGAAGAGCGGCAAGGCGCGTGCGCTCGCCGTCACCGGCAAGGAGCGTGTGCCGAGCCTGCCCGACGTGCCGACCTTCGCGGAGTCCGGCTATCCCGATTACGACATGGTGTATCGCTTCGGCTTCCTCGCGCCCGCCCGCACGCCGCCGGCGATCGTCAATCGCATGCGCGACGAGGTCGCCAAAGCGGCGGCCAAGCCGCGCGTGCGCGAGCTCCTCATCCCGCAGGGCGCGCGGCCGGTCGCCTCTACGCCGGCCGAGTATGGCGCGATCATCGAGCGCGAGATGCGCACCTGGAAAGCGGTGATCGAAAGGGCGGGGGTCAAGGTCGAATGACGGCGAAGGACAAGCTCGCGCGCGGCGAGCTGGTGCTGTGCATGGGCCTGCGCCAGGCACGGACGCTCGACGTGGCGATGATCGCGGCCCAGGCCGGCTTCGACTGCGTGTATGTCGACATGGAGCACAGTCCGATCTCGCTCGAGACCACCTCAAGCATCTGCGCCGGCTGCCATGGGCTCGGCATCACGCCATTGGTTCGCCCGCCGTCGCATGCCGCAGACTGGATCTCGCGAGCGCTCGACGGGGGCGCGCAGGGACTGATCGTGCCGCACGTATCGAATGGCGCGCAGGCCAAGGCGATCGTCGCGGCGGCGAGATTCCCGCCGCTCGGCAGCCGCTCGGTCATGGGCCCGACGCCGGCGCTCGGCTACAAGGCGATGCCGCTCGGCGAGACCAACAGGACGTTGAATGCGCAGACGCTCCTGATCGTCATGATCGAGACGCCCGAGGCCGTCGAGCGCGCGGACGAGATCGCGGCGCTCGAGGGCATCGACATGCTGCTCATCGGCTCGAACGACCTGTGCACCGAGCTCGGCATTCCGGGCGAGTTGCGCCATCCGAAGCTGCGCGCGGCGTACGAGGCGGTGGCGCGCGCGTGCAAGAAGCATGGCAAGACGCTCGGCGTCGGCGGCATTCGCGGCGACCAGGAGCTGCAGAAGCAGCTGCTCGACCTCGGCGCCCGCTTCATCATCGCCGGCAACGACGTCTCCTATCTCGCCGGCGCCGCACGGGCCGACGTGCAGGCACTGCGCAAGCTCGCGTGAAAGGCGCCTGCGATACCCATTTCCACGTCTTCGGCCCGGCCGAGCGTTATCCGCCGCGCGATCCGAAGCTGCGCTACAAGCCGCCTTACGCGCCGCTCGACGATTACCTGGCGTGGGCGCAGAGCAAGGGCTTCGAGCGCTTCGTGCTCGTCCAGCCGAGTGCCTATGCGCGCGACAACACCTGCATGCTCGATGCGATGCGCGCCATGCGCCATCCGTGCCGCGGCATCGTCGACGTGGACGAGGACGCGCCGGAGCGCCTGCTCGCTGAAATGCACGATTCCGGCGTCTGCGGCGTGCGGGTCAACGTGTCGCCGGTGCATCCGCCGGAGGAAGGGCTGGCCGAGCGGCTCATGCCGCGCATCGACCGCCTCGAGGCGCGCTGCGCCGAGCTCGGCTGGCAGCTCGATTTCCTCCTGCCGGGATGGCTGACGCAGGAGCTGCTGCCGCGGCTCGCGAAGCTGAAGGTCGACTTCACGCTCGCGCACATGGGAATGTTCCTCGCGAAGGATGGGCCGCAGCAGCCCGGTTTCCGGCTGATGATCGAGATGCTGAAATCGAGCCGCGGCTACGCCAAGCTCACCGGGGTCTATCGCGTGTCGAAGACACCGGGCTTCAGCGATGCGAAGGCGATGGCGCAGGCGCTGATCGGCGAAGTCCCCGACCGGCTGATCTGGGGGAGCGACTATCCGCATCTCTCGTTTGCGGATGCCGTCGACTCGGAGCANCTCTATGCGCTGCTCGCGGCCTGGGCGCCCGACGAGGCAACGCGCCGGCGCATCCTGGTCGACAACCCGGCGAAGCTTTTCGGCTTCTAGCCCACCGTTTGCAGTTAGCCCTTTTCGCGCGGCCGCGCCGCATCGGCGATCCACTCGCTCCAGGAACCGGCGAAGAGCTTGCCGCCGGGCAGGCCGGCCACTTCCATCGCCAGGAGGTTATGGCAGGCGGCCACGCCGGAGCCGCAGTAGTTCACCACTTCGCCCGGTGCACGCCCGGCGAGCACCTGCTCGAACGCGGCGCGCAATTCTTCCGCCGCCTTGAACTGGCCGTTACCGCGCACGTTGTCCATGTTGAAGCGGTTGAGCGCGCCGGGAATGCGGCCCGCCACCGGATCGATCGGCTCTTGCTCGCCGCGGTAGCGCGCCGGGGCGCGCGCGTCGAGCAGCACGCGGCTGCGGAGCGTCTTGGCGATCGCGTCGACCGGCACCGACATCTCGGCGCGCAGCCGCACGGTGAATTCCGCCGGACGCGGCTGCGGTATCTGCGCATCGACCGGACGGCCTTCGGCCGTCCAGCGCGCGAAACCGCCGTCGAGCACCGCGACGGCGTCGTGGCCGACCCAGCGCAGCAGCCACCACAGGCGCGCCGCCATGGCGCCGTTGGCCGCGTCGTAGCAGACGATCTGGTCCGTGTCGCGCACGCCCTGGCTCGCGAGCCAGGCGCCGAAGATGTCCGGTGCTGGCAGAGGATGGCGGCCGTTGCGGCCGTTCTTCGGACCGGAGAGGTCGCGATCGAGATGCGCGAAGAGCGCGCCCGGAATATGCGCCTCGCGATACTGCCGCTCGCCGAGGTCGGGCTGCGCGAGGTCGTGGCGGCAGTCGAAAACGCGCCACTCGCCCAGATGGGCGGCGAGCTCCGCGGGAGAAACGAGGGTGTTAAATGCCAAGCTTGCGATGCAGCCACTCGTGGAAGTGCACTTCGGCGTCTTCCATCGGTGACTGGTAGGGACCTTGGTCGTCGAGCCCCTGCTCGTAGAGCGCGCGACGGCCGTTATCGAGGCGCTTGCAGATCTCCTCGTCTTCCAGCGCGGTTTCGACGTACGCCGCCTGTTGCGCTTCGACGAACTCGCGCTCGAAGCAGGCGATCTCCTCCGGATAGTAGAACTCGACGACGTTCGTCGTCCGGGTCGGCGAGCGCGGGATCAGGTTGGAGACGATGAGCACGTTGGGATACCACTCGAACGTCAGGCCGGGGAAGTAGCTCGCCCAGAGCGCGCCGTGCTTGGGCTCGCGGCCCGCGAGCTGCTGAAGGCAAGCCTCCTGCCAGCGTTTATAGACCGGCGTGCCCGGACGCTGCAGTCCGGCCTTGGCCGCCACGATCTGCACCGAGTACTCGTCGCCGTAGTCGACGCTGAAATTGTTGCAGTCGGTGAAATTGCCCAGCCCGGGATGGAACGGGTTCACGTGGTAGACCTCGAGATACGTCTCGACGAAGGTCTTCCAGTTGATGTCGTACTCGTCGATGCGCACCGAATCGAGCACGTAGCCCGAGAAATCCCAGTCCGCCATCGTGGTGACGCGCGCGAGATCCTGCCGCGGGTCGCGCGGCCCGGCGAAGAGCAGCCCGTTCCATCTCGTAAGCGGCGTGGAACGGAGCTTGACGCACGGGCTTTCCGGAAAATGCGGCGCGCCGAGCAGCTCGCCCTTGAGGTCGTAGGTCCAGCGGTGCAGCGGGCAGACGATGTTCTCGGCGTTGCCGCGGCCCTCGAGCATGATGGCCTGACGGTGGCGGCAGACATTGGACAGAAGCTCGACCCCGGAAGCATTCCGGACCAGCATCCTGGCGTGGTTCATCCATTCGAGCGTGTGATAGTCGCCGACGTTGGGCACCATCAACTCGTGGCCCACGTAATTCGCCCCGGCCTCGAAAAGAAGCTTCTTTTCCAACTCGAAAATCGCCGGGTCGAAGTACCAGGAAACCGGCAGGTGGCAATGCGCGGGTTTCAGCTCGCGCAGGCGGGCGACGTTGGACATTCGTCTTCTAAGAGACTAAAAACACTGCATTTTACCCGAACGCGCGTTTGACCGCCCGCAAACCCTCCGATAACTTTCGTCGATGAGCAAGCCGCCGCCCGAGCTCACATTCGAAGCCGCGCTCGCCGAGCTCGAGAAAATCGTCACCGGCATGGAAGGCGGCGAGCTTTCGCTCGAGCAGGCACTCGCCACGCACAAGCGAGGCCTCGAGCTCGCGCGCTTCTGCCAGCAGCAGCTGGAAGCCGCGCGCGAGCAGGTCAAAGTCCTGGAAGGCGAAGTGCTGAAGCCGCTCACCGACCTCGGCAACGGCGAATAGTGACCGACACGGCCTTCCAGGCCTGGATGGGCGACGTGCAGGCTCGCATGGAGGCCGTGCTCGCGCGGCTGCTGCCGGCGGCGCACGTCGCGCCGACGCGCCTGCATGAAGCGATGCGCTACGCCGCGCTCGGCGCGGGCAAGCGCGTGCGGCCGTTACTCGCCTTCGCCGCCGGCGAAGTAACGCGCGCCGAAGCGGCGAGGCTGGAGATTGCCGCCGCCGCCGTCGAGCTGATCCATGCGTACTCGCTGGTGCATGACGATCTGCCGTGCATGGACAACGATGTCCTGCGGCGCGGCAAGCCGACGGTACACGTCGAATACGACGAGCCGACCGCGCTCCTCGTCGGCGATGCGCTGCAGACCCTCGCATTCCAGCTCGTCGCGGAGCACCGTCTTGCCGACGAGCCGCGCGAGCAGCTCGAGATGGTGAAGCTCCTCGCGCTGGCGGCGGGCTCGCGCGGCATGGCGGGCGGCCAGAGCATCGACCTCGAGGCGACCGGCAAACAGCTCGCGCTGCCGGAGCTCGAGTTGATGCACATCCACAAGACCGGAGCGCTGATCCGCGCCGCGGTGCTGATCGGCGCAGCGTGCGGACATCCGCTCGGCGCGCACCAGCAGGCCGGCCTCGATCGCTACGCCAAGTCCGTGGGCCTCGCTTTCCAGGTGGTGGACGACCTTCTTGACTACGAGGGCAACACGGCGACCCTCGGCAAGACCGCCGGCAAGGACTCGAAGCAGGGCAAGCCGACCTATGTGTCGGCCGTCGGCGTGGCCGGCACCCGGGAGCTCGCCGAGGAGCTGCGCCGCGAGGCGCATGCAGCGCTCGCCGCGGTCGGTGAGCGCGCTGCGCGCCTCGCATCGCTCGCGGACTTCGTGGTTCTGCGAAAATTCTAGGTCCCATGGCTATCCTGACCGGCGAGCTCCCTTCGGAGGCCGCCCCCTACAATCCCCGGATGTACGAGCTGCTGAAGACGATCGACGATCCAGCGCAGCTGCGTTCGCTCGAACGCCGCCTGCTGGCGCAGCTCGCCGACGAGCTGCGCGCCTTCGTGCTCGAGTCGGTGTCGAAGACCGGCGGCCATCTCTCGTCCAATCTCGGCACCGTGGAGCTGACCCTCGCGCTCCACTACGTCTTCGACACGCCGGAAGACCGCATCGTCTGGGACGTGGGCCACCAGACCTATCCGCACAAGATCCTCACGGGCCGCCGCGAGGCGATGCCGCGCCTGCGCATGATCGACGGCATCTCCGGCTTCCCGCGCCGCGCCGAATCGAAGTACGACACCTTCGGCACCGCGCAT
>C688J18823_10001487_pt1 | contig 14467 bp, 13 predicted proteins | sample HopSoiMetagenom1_FD_18823 | JGI IMG/M metagenome (IMG submission 18823)
GCCACTCCCCGATAGCTTCCAGCCACGGATAGCGGTCGTCGTCGTCGAGGGCTTGACCGGCCGTCATCTTCGCGATGTTGGCGGGTGGGTGAAAGTCGTCCGCGTCCGCGAACGGCACCCTCAGGCGCTGCGCCAACGCCGCTCCGACGGTCGACTTACCGGAGCCAGAAACGCCCATGACGACGATTGGTGACGCCATCCCCTCCACCTACCCAGTTGTGCTTGACGTCACACAGCATGTCTCAATAGTCATACGATTGCAACTGTGAATCGAAATCATCTGTTTTTAACGACGTCAGCAAAGCTATGACAAGATGTATGCGTGACCACCGAAGCAAAGGTCGGCGCTCTGCACGGCAATTTGCTCGCTGCGCTGGGCACCTCGATCGTGTCCGGGGANTACCCGGCCGGGCAGGTGCTCACGCTCGACGGGGTCAGCACGCAGCACGGTGTGTCGCGCAGCGTTGCCAGGGAGGCGATCCGGGTGCTGGAGTCGATGGGAATGGTCGCGTCACGCCGGCGGGTGGGCATCACCATTCAGCCGTCCCAGAAGTGGAATGTCTTTGATCCCGAATTGATTCGGTGGCGTCTGGAGGCCGGCGACCGGGCCGCCCAGCTGGTGTCGCTGTCAGAGCTGCGGCGTGGGTTCGAGCCGGCCGCCGCGGCGCTGGCCGCGCGGCGCGCCGACCCGCATCAGTGCCGGATCATGGCGGCCGCAGTGTCGGACATGGTGGTGCACGGCCGCTCAGGCGATCTCGAGGCGTATTTGTTGGCGGACAAGATCTTTCACCAGACGCTGCTCGAAGCCAGCGGCAACGAGATGTTCCGGGCGCTGAACGGCGTCGTTGCCGAGGTGCTCACGGGCCGCACCCACCACGGCATGATGCCGGACGTGCCGAACCCGGCAGCCATCGAACTGCACGACCAGGTCGCGCGCGCGATCCGGCTGCGGGACGAGGAAGCCGCCGAGCGCGCCATGCGAGCGATCATCGACGAGGCGGTATCCGCTGTGGCCGAAGAGTTTTCAGAGCCGTCCTAGGGACGGGGCGCGTAGCTGTAGTTGATACTCCCGCCGCTGACGGTGGTGACCGTCAGCGTGAACGACGCGGTCTCTGCACCGGTGACAACCGTGCAGTCGACGGTGTTGCCTGCCTTGCCCTCGAGGTTGCCCGCACACTGCACAGAGTCGGGCCGTCGCCCCGGTTGCTTCTCGAATTCGTCGAGCAGCGAACTCGCGACTTCCTCCTTGGTCAGCATCGGCACCACGTCGAAGTTCATCATCAGACCCTCGACGCTTTTCACTTCGACCGTGCGCCGCAGTTTGGCTCCGCCCGCGTCAACCTCACAGTGCGCGGTCGCGCCGACCTTGCCGTCCAGACCCGATTCGCAGGACACCGACGTGACCTGCGCCTGCGCCGCGTCCGTGACAAGCCTCGAGACGGCCTTCTCTAGTTGCTCTTTGGATATCGCCGGGCTCATCTCGTAGTTGATCGCGCTCCCGTCGACACCGGTGACCGTGATGACGGGCTGGAAGCTGTTCGTCGGGCTCATCACCACCTCGCAGCGCGCGGTTTTGCCGACCTCGCCGACCAGGTCCTGTCTGCACGTCACCGATTGCGCGTGTTCGCCCGCCTTGGCCAGCCGATCGGCAATGTCAGTTTGCAGGGCATCCTGGTCGACGACCGGCGTGTCGCCGACGCCGACGCTCGCATCACAGCCCGCGACCAGTGCACACATTGTCGCGAGAGCGCCCACGGCTGTACTCACCATATGCAAGGGCCGCCTCCTGGACCGTTGCTGGCTCGCCGCCCTCCGAGCGTTTGCACGGACCATAGCAAGTCGGCTGCGGGCGTGATGGTTAACTGCCAAAGTGGCCAGACGACCTTCGCTTGCGCGCCGGTTCTTTGATCGCTTCGAACCGGTGCACGCCATCACCTACTTCTCTCCTGAGGCCCGGACTGCCTTCGACCAGCTGGGATTCCGCGGGTTCTGGGCGAGCTACTTTCCCGCTCGATCCGCCCCGTTCGGGGTGGTGCCGCCGGAGGTCGTCACCGCCGCGTTCTACAACTTTGCTCCTGCACGCGTCGCCAAGGCACTACCCGCGGCGTGGGACGTCGCCTCACCGACGGACCTTCTGCGCGTCCGCCAGGAGTCAGCGGTGGCGGCGCTTCGCCGCTACGGCGTGACGGACGACGAAGCCGGCGTCGCGAGCGAACTGGCCGAGAGGGCCGCACGTGGCGCGCCACTCGACGGCCGGCCGTTATTCGCCGCGAACATGGCGCTGGACTGGCCCGACGATCCCGTGGCCGCGCTGTGGCACGCCGTCACGCTGTTGCGCGAACAGCGCGGTGACGGGCATGTGGCCGTGCTGTCGACGCTCGGTGTGTCGGGCCGCGAGTCCAACGTGCTGCACGCCGCTGCCGGCCGGGTGCCGCAAGAGATGATCATGCGCAGCCGTGACTACGACGAGGAGCAATGGGAGCACTATCGGGCGCGGTTAGCCGGTCGCGGGCTGCTCGACGCCGACGGTGCGCTCACCGACGCAGGCCGAGACCTCAAGCAGCGCATCGAGGACACCACCGACCGACTGGCGCTGTCGGCGCTCGACGCGCTTGAGGATGACGAAATCGAGCGGCTGTTCCGTGCGCTCACGCCGATCACGCGCAAGGTGGTCGCCGCCGGAGATGTGCCAGCCGCAACGCCAATGGGACTGGGCCGCGACGAGCTCCACGACGACAGCGCCCACTTGACCTAACCTTTCGCGCGAGCGTGCGTGTCTGCCCCTCGACACGCCGTGTTTTGTGCACATTTTGCGCACGCTCGCGGCGCGCTGAGGGGCGTGGTCGCGCTGGAGCCGCCGTCAGCCTGATCGGCGTTGACCTTCTGATGTACGCTCCGCGCTGATGCGGATCATCATCACGGGCGGCAACAGCGGTGTTGGCAAGGCGACCGCCGTCGCGGCAGCCGAGAGCGGCCACAGCGTGGTGATCGCCTGCCGAAGCATCGAGAAGGCTGAACGGGCCGCCGCCGATATGTCGGGCGACGTCGAGGTTGCGCAGCTCGATCTGGCCGACCTCGCCAGTGTGCGCGCATTCGCCAACTCCGTGGAATCCGTTGATGTGCTGGTAAATAACGCCGGCGTGATGGGCCTCCCACTGAGCCGCACCTCGGACGGCTTCGAGGCGCATATGGGCACCAATCATCTCGGCCACTTCGCGTTGACATGTCTGCTCGGCGACAAGATCAAAGACCGAGTCATCTCGGTGGCAAGCGCGATGTACCTCTTCGCTCGCATCCATTTCGACGACCTGAACTGGCACACCCGCAGGTACCGGAAGACAGCGGCCTACTCGGAATCCAAGCTGGCCAATCTCCTGTTCGTCCGCGAGCTCGCCAACCGTGGCGTCCGGGCGTACGCATCAGATCCGGGTATGACAGATACCGGTATCACCAGAGAGATCGCTGCCGGGCTACCGCGGGCCGAGCACAGCCCGGTGTGGCGCCTCCTGCACACTCCGGCCCAGGGTGCGCGGGCGACTGTTCAGGCGTTGACAACCGAACTGCCCAGCGGCACGTATCTCGCGCCGCGGTTCAATCAGTGGGGCAAGCCGCGAGTAACGGGCTTGCGCAAGAAGGCCCGCGATCCATCGGCGGCCCGTCGGCTCTGGGAGTTGTCTGCGGAACTCACCGGTTGCGACTGGCCACGGCCGAACTCGTAACGGTCTACGCACCTTCGCTGTGCGACGAGCGTGCGCAAAATGGCCGCGAAATGCGGCGTGTCGGGGCGCAGACACGCACGCTCGCGGATAAGGGGCTAGGGCTGGTTGCGGTTCCACTCGACCCAGCCGACTCCGGTGCGGCCGTCGTCGGTGGTGACAGTCGCCCAGGCCCGCGGGAAGTGGCTGACCCGCCCATCCGGCGCCGTCAACAACACCGGTGCGTGCCCACGGATGTCGATGGTGGCAGTCACATCGCCATAGGAGATCGTCGTTGCCTGCGGTAAACCATTGTCGCCGAACGTTTCCCGCGCGGTGACCGTCTGCAGTTCAACGAGCGGGTGGCCCGGCTGCTGCAGATAGCCAATACCCAACGGCGGGGCGCCGGGGATGCGAATGTCCACACCGTGGAGGTGCGTGCCGTCGTCGAGATGCAGTGCACTCCACACCCAGTCCATGGCCCACCAGTCGCGCACACCCCAGGAGTGGTCGCGTTGACCGGCGACTTCACGCACGGATACCTCGCGACCGTCGACCGTGACGGTGCCCGACACCATGCACGGGATCTCATAGCGCGGGGTGATCCGGTATTGGTACGGCGTGCCCGCAGTTGTCCACACCAGATCCATCGTCAGCTCGACGGGGCTGCCCGCTTCACCACGCAACAGCGCGGCCGGTTCGTCGTAGGACTGCCCCCGTCCCCGCATCCTGACGCGGTATGACCGCAGCGGCTCGGTAGCGTCGAGCGTGAGTTCGATCGCACCGGTGTCGTGGAAGTCATTGAGCGCGAATGTCGGCATTCCCGGGCCACAAATGAGCCCGTTGATCCACGAGGTGTTTTGATTCGGATACAGCCCGAGTCGTATCCAGCCACCGACACCCTGCCCCAGGTCGGCGAAGTCGAAGTACCAGCTCTCGTTCCACAGTGGCTCATCGGTCGCCACATGGGCACCCTCATCCTCGGCTGTAGGCGTAAGCGGCTCGGCCGCAACGGGTTCCGGGAGTGCCGCCAGTGCATCCGTGTCGACCACATGCTGGCAGTGCCGCCGCAGCATCACCATGAACATATCGTCGCCCCGCTCCGTCTGAGCGACGAGCATCGACGAGACGATCGCCATCATCACCCCGAAGAAGCTCTGCCGCCGCACGCCGTCGCGCACGTCGTCGAGGCTGATCAGCGCATTCGCTCCGAGGGCGTCGTGGTAGGCCCGCAGCAGCGCATCGTAGTGATCGCGGCGCAGCTGGTCGGTCAGCGCACAGCCGAGGAAGTACGCGACGTCGGTCATCGCCGGACCCCACGTCACGGTCTGCCAGTCCACCACCGTCAGCGGACGGTCGGCGCCTGGCTCGCCGAACAGCATGTTGTCCAGGCGATAGTCGCCGTGCACGAGACCGTGCGCACGCTGCTGCGCGGTTTCTCCTGCGACGTACGCGTCGAAGCTTGCGACCAGCCGCTCGCACACCTCGCAATGCTCCGGCGCGATCTGGTCGCCGTACCGCTGGAAGAACCCGGCGTACAGCTGGCCGATCAACGCCTGATTCATCGGCGACTCGCGGTTGAGCCAGTCGGCGTTCGCCATCGCGGTGTCGCCGAGCAGCGGCGCGTGCACTCGGGCCAGTTCCGACAGCGCCAGCATCGCCTGTTCGACTGTCGCCCCACGGATCTCGTCGCCCACGACGGCCGGCCCAGCGTCGCCGAGCAGCAGGTCGAACGCGCCCGTCTCGGCGTCGAAGGCGGCGTGGTGGCATGGCGCGATCGGCCCGTCAAGGCCCGGCGCGATGTCGGTGTAGAACCGCACCTCGCGTTCGTAGAGGCCCAACGCGAGGCCGGTCTGCCTGCTCACCGGGTCGGTGGCAGCGACCTTGAGCACCACTGAATTCGGGCCCAGGTCGGCGTCGGCATAGGTCAGCACGACGCGATAGCACTCGCTCATCTGGCCCGTGCCGATGCGTTCAAAGGCGAAGTCGCTCACCGGTACGCCCAGGGCGTCGGTGAGCCACTCGACCGTCAGATCGGCAGGCCGCTCCACCACGTCAGTGGTGCGCACTGGTGCTCGATGTGTGGCACATGTCCGGTGGCGTCGCGACCACGTCCAGCGACGGGTTGCGATCGAAGAACCCGAACGGCTTGAGCCAGAAGGACACCACGTCGACGGGCATCACCGGCCAATCTTCCGGCCGGGTGATGTGGTGGATGCCGAACACGTACCACATCACCACATCGGTGTTCTCGATGGACCTGTTGGCGAGTGTCCAGCGACCCAGACCAGTGTCATGCTTCGACTGGTTCACGAATTCTCCCGCGGGCCAACGCTCATCGGGGTGGTTCGGAGTCACCCATAGAGTATGCGCAATCACGTTGGCGCGTTCGACGACCGGCGATTCGGGGTCGAACATCGGCGGAATCGCGCCACTCGGAACCAATTTGTACGACGGGTGGACGCCGAGACCGTTCACCACGTTGGTGTTCACCACCTTCCAGCTGCGCTGCGTAGCGAAGTTCACGTCCTGCTTGGCTTGGCTCTCGGTGCGCAGCGGGATGTTGTGGACGACGAGCGAAAGGCCGTGTGGATTGCCCGTGCCCATCGGCTCAGGATGGGACTCCGTCATGTAGACGGTGTTGTCGCTGCCGTCGATGTCCATGTCGAGCCGGGCAACCAGGAAGTGTTGGTGGAACGGCGCGTACGTGCGCTCGTCGACCAGAGTGCCGTTCGGATGGGGCTGCCCGGGCGACAGCGGCGTGGTGACCATGATGCCGGTGGCCCGCACCTCGCATTCGATATTGCCGTCTTGATACAGCCGCCAGTACACGAGGTATTCGTAGTTGGCGACGGTGACGTGAAAAGAGATCGTCAGCCGCCGCATCCGGCGCACCTCGGCGCCGATGTCGTGATCGACGTGCTTCCACAGCACGGCGTTGTCTTCTTCGTGGATGCAGATGGCATTGGTGATCGTGTACGGCTCGCCCTTGCTGTTGTGCAAAACCGCGTCCAGGTAACGGATCTCGCCCAGGCAGTCACACCCGAGTTCCAGCGACGTGGTCATGAAGCCAAGGCCCCACTCGCCGATGTCGAATGCGGTGCGCCGGTAATGGTCCTCCGACGGGTCGCGGTAGGGAACGATCATCTCCGCGAACGACAATCGATGTGCGACAGAGCGGTTCCGGTCGCCGTCGCGGTAACGCACAGTGTGCAAGGTCATTCCCTCGCGGTGGTTGAAGCCGATGCGCAGCGACCAGTTCTGCCACTGCAACAGGTTGCCGTCCAACGTGAACGACGGCCCCTCCGGTTGGGTGATGTGCAGCGGCTTGAGCGGCTCGCGGCGCGACGCCGAGCGGATGCGCTCGGGGATCATGCTCGGCACGTATTCGCCCATGACATCCGGAGTGTCGACGCCACCGCTATCTTCGACGCGCAACAGCTCCATCGCATTGAGGTCGATCACGCAGTGCAGGCCGCTGATCAGATTCGCGTAGGGATTGGCGCCCGGCACCGCCTTGACCCAACTGTCCGACCAACCGAGCCGTCGGTCGCGGTACTCCGGCGGCGCGACCGCGTCGCCATACGTCCAGGTGTCAAAGAACACCAGATCCATGTCGGTGACACCGCGTTTGGCCAGGGCGGCAATGACGTCGGGATGGGTGCGCAGCAAGTGGTCGCACTCGACGAACTCGTCGACGGTGAAGTTGGCCTGCACGCCGGGGATGTGCTCGAAGGACTCGACGCGGTCGTCGGTCAACGACACCACGCTCTTGTATGTGGCGTTGTTCGACCGCTGCAGGCAAATCACGTCGGCGCGTCGAGACGGCGGCGGTCCCCCATCGTCGAATGCGCGCAGTTCGGTCTTGCCCGGTTCGGCCAACTCGATCGACGCGAACCGCCAGCCGTCACTGACACCGTGTTCCCGGTGCAGGATCGCCGCAACGGCCCTGAACTCGTCGCCGTTGAGCGGATCCAGCGGGTGAGCCACGGGATTACGCAACCACATCCGCGCGGCGCCCCGCAGCCGATTCGGCGACGGCGTCAGCCGGTGGCCAGCGAGAATCCTTCCCACGCTTGCCTGCGGTCGGCGTGCGGGTCGTATTCGACACGGGGACGCCGATCGAACACCATCACCGCACGGTCGGCACTCGTGTACGCGGGCCAGCGCTCGCCGGGCACACCGGTACGGCTGAAGGCCCGCCAACAGGCCTGCACTTCGTCGCTGACCCGCAACGCCGACCGCCGGTCTGCCGCGGCGGTCAGCAGCCGGCCGAACTTTGTGCGGTAGACGTCGAACACCGCCAACAACTCGGTGGCATGCGTGGCACCCAGGCCGGACCAGCGCAGTGTGCGCGGCGCGTAGTCGTAGCGGTAAAGATAGGTCGGGGCGTGCCGGCTGTGCGCCTCGGCGATCTGCCACGCCGCCGATCCGAACGCGAAGTCGCCGCCGAACTGGATACAGGCCGCGGGGTCCGGATATCCCGGGTATGCGGCGGTAATGCGTTCGCGCTCACCGGGTTCCGCCTCTGCCAGCAGCCGCTCGATCATCGGCTGGGTCATCGGTAGGAGCTTCAGGAACCGGCCGAAGAGCCTGGCCTCCTCGGCGTTGGTGCCAACGATGAGCGGCACGCGGTGCGCCTTGCCGTCACGCATCGCCTCGACGGGGTCCAGCGGCAGGTAGTCGGTACCGCGGGTCGGCCCTGCCGCAAACGCGCCGAGCATCTCGCGCTGGCCCTGCCTGACAAGCCGGTCGAACGCGTTCACCAGCTCTGCCGGGCGGGCCGCCATCACCGCGTGGGCGCCGTCCTCCTTGCGGGCCCCGAGCAGCGCGGCGAATTTGGTTGCGTACTCGGCCGCCACTTCGGGCGAGCGGACCATACCTGCGGCCGGGCTCTCCGAAATCACATGGGCGAACAGGCCGTTGGCGGCCGGAACGGCCAGCAGCGTGGCGACGGCGTGCGCGCCTGCGCTCTCGCCGAAAATCGTCACGTTGTCCGGGTCACCGCCGAACACCGCGATGTTGTCGCGCACCCAGCGCAGCGCCATCACGAGGTCCCGCAGGTACAAGTTGTCATCGATGGTGATGTCGCGATTCGACAGCGTCGACAGGTCCAGGCAACCCAGCGCGCCCAGCCGATAGTTCACCGAGACATACACACATCCCTTACGTGCGAGCGCCGCACCGTCGTAGATGGGCGTTGCCGAGCTACCCATGAAGTATCCGCCGCCGTGGATGAACACCATCACCGGCAACGGCTGATCGGCAGGACGTTTGGGCGTGACGACGTTCAGCGTCAGGCAGTCCTCGCTCATCGGCTGGTACTTGCCTGGGGCGAGGATCGTGTACATGCGCTGTTGCGGTGCACACGAGCCGAACCCGTGGCAGTACCGCACCCCCGGCCACGCCTCCACCGGCTGAGGAGCACGCAGCCGCAGCCGGCCCACCGGCGGGCGTGCATAGGGAATCGATCGCCACCGGTTCACACCGTCGCGGGTGAAGCCTTCGACCGTCCCGGACGCGATCGTTGCGCGGACGATGTGTTCGTGCATAAACCGACGGTATCGAACGAGCATCGCCGCCGCGCCTGGCCAGCGATCGCGTGTCGGCCCGCTAGCCTTGGCCGTTATGCGGATTGCTGGCCTGATCGCGGCGTCTGTGCTGGTGGCGGGGTGTTCACAGTCGGTCGGCGGGGACGCTGAGCGATCGGCTCCGTCGTTGACGGTGCCTCCGAGCACGACGCGGACCCCACCATCCACAACGTCGCCCACCTCGACTACTCCCGCCAAACCGCCCGGCCCCGGGACGCCGATGGCTGACGTCGTCGCCTGGGTCCAAGCGGGCGCGCCTGCCGATCCTGATCGCTATCACTCCGCAACGCGTGACGGCGCGACGACAGATCTTGGCCAGGACGTCGCATTCGTCACGCCGTCGGGCAAGACCAACTGCATGACCGACACGAAGCACAGCGACGGTGCACTGGCGTGCCTGGTGGATCTGAAGAATCCGCCGCCGCGGCCCGAGGACTCTTACGGAGAGTGGAAGGGCGGCTGGGTCGACTACGACGGCAAGCTGATCACGGTCGGCCACGTCAAAGGCGACCCGGGGCGGTTCACCGCCGGGAGTGGACCAGAGCTGCCGTACGGTCAGTCGCTGGCGTTCGGCGACTACCGCTGCCGCAGCGATCAGGCCGGCTTGGTCTGCGTCAACTACGCGTTTCAGTCTGCGGCGCGGTTCAGCGACGCCGGCGTGCAACCGTTCGGGTGTCTCAAACCATCCGCGCCGATGCCTCAGGTCGGTGAGGTGTTCAGCTGCTGAGCACCGACTCGTGGGCCGGGTAGGCGTGCACGATCACAGAGCCGAGCTTCGGAATGGCATGAGCCAATTCATGTTCGGCGCCGTGGGCAACGGTGTGCGCGTCGGCCAGGCTCAGTGAGGGATCGATGTCGAGTTCGGCGTCTGCTTCGAGCTGATGTCCGACCCAGCGCATCCTGACCCGTCGAACCGCACGGACTCCCGGCCGGGCGGCCAACACCATGGCAGCGCTGTCGACCAGATCTGGATCGACTCGATCCAACAGCCTGCCGAACACATCGCGTGCCGCGAAGATCAACACGACGGCGATGGCAGCGGCGATCAGTAGACCGACGATCGGATCGGCCGCCGGAAATCCCAGCGCCGCCCCGATGGCGCCAGCGACCACGGCCAGCGACGTCAAACCGTCTGCGCGCGCATGCATTCCGTCGGCCTCCAACGCGGCCGACCCGATGCGCTTGCCCACCCGAATGCGGTAAAGGGCCACCACTTCGTTGCCGAGGAATCCGACGACACCGGCCGCCGCAACCCAGCTCAGATGGGTCAGCGGGACAGGATCGACCAGTCGGCGGACCGCCTCGACGGCGGCTACCACCGCAGAGATCGCGATCATTGCCACAACGAACAAACCGGCCAGATCCTCAACTCGCCCAAAGCCGTACGTGTACCGCCGGGTGGCGGCCCGCCGGCTTATCGAGAAGGCGATCCACAGCGGCACCGCCGTCAATGCGTCTGAGAAGTTGTGCACGGTGTCCGCGAACAGGGCGACCGAACCCGATAACACGACGATGACGAGCTGTGCCGCGGCGGTGATGCCCAGCACCACCAGGCTGATCTTGACGGTGCGGATGCCGGCGGCGCTGTCGCGAAGCGCGTTGTCGACGCTGTCGGTGTGGTCGTGGCTATGTGCGATACCCATCAGCCCGTCCCCTTTTCGTGCAGCAGCCGCAGCTCGCCGTTGTCGAGGTGGTGGGCGGGCACGCCGCCGGCGGCATGCTCGGCGTTGTACACCGCGTCGGTGACGAGCTGGCGGACGTGGTCGTTTTCCAGTCGGTAGAACACCTGGGTGCCCTCACGCCGGGTGCGCACCAACCTCGCCATTCGCAGCTTGGCCAGGTGCTGTGACACCGACGGCGACGGCTTGCCCACCCGTCCGGCCAGGTCGTTGACTGACAGCTCGCGGTCAGCGAGCGCCCACAGCAGCTGAATGCGGGTCGCGTCGGAGAGCATCCGAAACACCTCAACAACCAGGTCGGCCTGCTCGTCGGCCAATCGGCGTCCGCAGACCTGCTTATCTGCATTCATACGCAGATAATAGCGGTTGCTNAGNCNGGTCGGGCGCCCTCCCGTGCCCGGCTGGGATAGATCTGCGTCATGCCAATCGCCCCGACGATCACCACGACCGGAATCACCGCCTTGGTCCAGTCNGTGGTGGCCGGTGTCTTGGCGGCCACAATTCCAAGCACCGCGATCAGTGCGAACACCAACGCCCACATCAGAGTGAGTACCCGGTTGGTGCGACGGAATGCCGCCTTCTCCCAATCCTGTTGCGGCGCCGATTCAGGCGCGTACTGCGCGGTGAAGGGCACGAACGCCAGGGAACCCAGCGCCATCGCCGCCAGCACACCGCTGGACAGCGTGGTGGCGTAGGTGTCCATCCAGTCACGGTCCTCGGCGCCTGCGACCATCCCGACGATGGTCACCGCGACGAAGAACACGATGGTCACCACCTCGAGCAGGCGGGGTCCGCCGCGGCCTGCCGACACCCCCAGGATCAGAGCTGCGATCACCGCGCATATCGCGCCGAACATCCAGGTGCTCGGCCCGTCGGCGACCACCCAATAGATGATCCACGGCGCGAACCCGATGAACGGACTGCGCTCAAACCATTCGTCCACACCTCAGTTCTATGCGCGAACAGACGCAAAAGTGCCCAAAATGCGGGGCGAAATTGGGCACTTTTGTTTCTGCTCGCGAAGTCAGGCGACGCCTTTCTGCTTCAACAGCGGCAGCACGCCCTCGGCGAACCAGTAGGCCTCCTCCAGATGCGGATAGCCCGACAGGATGAACTCGTCGAAGCCCAGCGAGTGGTACTCGTATATCAGGTTCGCGACTTCCTGGTGGCTGCCGACCAGCGCCGTGCCCGCGCCTCCGCGGACCAGCCCGACGCCGGCCCACAGGTTCGGATAGATCTCCAGCTGATCCACCCGACCACCGTGCAGTGCCGTCATCCGTCGCTGCCCTTCGGACTCCGATTTGCCATGCAGCTCAGTGGCTTTGGCGATCTGGTCCGGCGTGAGCTCGGCAAGCAGTTCGTCGGCCACCGCCCACGCCGCAGCAGAGGTGTCGCGGCTGATGGTGTGCAACCGGATGCCGAACCGCACACTGCGGCCACGCGCTTCCGCGAGCGCGCGGACCTTCTCGATCTTGGCGGCCGCTGCCTGCGGGGGCTCGCCCCACGTCAGATAGACGTCGACGTACTGCGCGGCGATCGGCAGCGCGGCACCCGACGAACCACCGAAGTAGATCTGCGGCACCGGATCCGGCGGCGCGGACACCTTGGCGTCCGAGACCGTGTAGTACTTGCCCTCGAAGTCCACGGAGTCCTGCCGCCACACCGAGTTCACGATGTGCAGGAACTCTCCTGTGCGGTCGTAGCGCTCGTCGTGGCTGAGCCAGTCGCCGAACCGGCGCTGCTCGAGGTCATCGCCTCCGCTGACGATGTTGAGCAGCACCCGCCCTTCAGAGAACCGCTGCAGCGTCGCAGTCTGCTGCGCGGCCAACGTCGGCGGCACCAGCCCGGGCCGGAACGCGACAAGGAACTTCAGCCTCTCGGTCTCGGCGAGCAGCGCCGACGCGGTCAACCAGGCGTCCTCGCACCAAGTTCCGGTCGGTGTGAGCACGCCTTCGTAGCCGAGGCGGTCGGCGGCGCGCGCCACCTCGGCCAGATACGGGCGGCTGGGCGCGCGGTAGTTCGCGGGCACAGTGTGGTGTGACGACGCATGCGACGCACCGACGATCGAGCGGCTGTCGCCGTTGGTGGGCAGGAACCAGAAAAACTTCGCCCGCGGAGCGGGCAATTCGGACTGGGCCCGCGGAGCGGGCAATTCGGACTGAGTTGACATGTCCATTTCCTTAATTGGTGCTGATGAGAAGTGGTCGAAGCGTGTCGTTGTACCGGCGATCGACCCAGTCGTTGAACTTCGGTGCAGGAGAATCGATCTGTCCGGATTCGGCGAACAGGTCCGCGATCTTCTGCTCCGAGGCGACGATCTCGTCGTCGAGTTCTGTGGGCAGCCGCAGGCTGCGGCCCTGTGCGACCGCGGCCACCTTCGGGTCGAGTCCGACAGCGGCCGCGTAGCTGGCCGCCCACTGCTGTGGATGGCCTTGCGCCCATCGTGCGGCTTTTTCGAATCGCACCAGCAGGTCGGCCAGTGCGGTATTGCGCTTCGGGTCGGCCAGCGCCCCATCGGACGCGATGCCGAACCAGTTTCCGTTGGTCACATCCCTGGCCTGCCCGATGCTGCGCAGCGGCAACTGCGCAGCGGCCTGTGCGGTGTAGGGATCCCAGATCGCCCACGCGTCGGCCTGGCGCTGGGTGAACGCCGACAACGCGTCGGCGGGCTGCAGGAACACGAGCTTCACGTCGGAGGGCGACAATCCGGACTTTTTGAGCTGGGCCAGGATGTGGCCGTGCGCCGAACTGCCCTTGCCGACCGCGACACTGCGTCCGCGCAGATCGGCGATCGACTGGATTGATGAATCGGCATGCACCACAATCTGATCGCCGTTTCCGCCGCCGTCGTAGGCCGCCACCACCTTCACCTTTGCGTTGGAGGCGGCACCGAAGATCGGCGGGGTGTTGCCGGTGATCGCGAAGTCGATCTTGCCTGCCGTCGCCGCCTCTATCTGCGGCGGGCCAGACGTGAACGTGGAGAACGCGATCTTGTACGGCAGGTTGTCCAGCGCTCCGGCGGCCCGCAGGAGCGCTTCGGTACCGCCCTTCTGGTCGCCGACTTGCAATGTGAGACCGGATAATTCGGACAGCGACACGGTCGCCGGGGCCTGTGTCGCGCCGGAGCTGTCCGTGCGTGACACGCAGCCCGACAGCACCGCAACTACGGCTATCAGCACAGCAATCAATCGTGTTTTGGACATCGGGGCTTCCTCTTTCAGATCTGGACGCCGAGCTTGTCGAGCAGCTCGGTGCGGTACTGCTCGGTGGGTGCGCCCGGTGACTGGCGCGGTTCGTCGATGGTCAGCGTGTGCACCACGCGGCCGGCCTCGAGGACGAGGACCCGGTCGGCGAGGGCGACGGCTTCGTCCACGTCGTGCGTCACGAGCAGCACACCGAAGCCGTGCTCGCGCCACAGGTCGAGGAGCAGCCCGCGCATGCTCAGTCGGGTCAGTGCGTCCAGCGCACCGAACGGCTCGTCGAGCAACAGCAGTTCAGGCTC
>C688J18823_10001488_pt1 | contig 14465 bp, 19 predicted proteins | sample HopSoiMetagenom1_FD_18823 | JGI IMG/M metagenome (IMG submission 18823)
GCAGCGGCGACGCTCAAGAACGTGCTCGCCGAACGGTCGCGCGGCGAACCGCCCCCATGAGGCCCTTGACCGACGACCGCGGCGGGATCGTCGCGAAGCTNCTCNGCATCTTGCTCGTGCTCGCGATCCTCGCGAGCGCCGCCGTGTACGTGTATGGCAAGGGCCAGCAGCCGCTCGAGGCCGACATCGCACACACCGCGACGAGCGACGGCGACCGACAAGCGGCCACGATCGGCGTCGGGCCGCACATGGCGGTGTACGCGGCCACCATCGTGCGCAANGCCGGCCGGCTGCCCGTCACGATCGAAGGGCTCGCGTCCGTGCCGCGAGAGCCGAGCCAGCCGTACGTCCCGATCACGATCNAGCTCGGCGACGGAANNACGGCCAACCCGACGAACGGCGCGTTCGTCCCACCTTCGCTCGANCCCGGGACGGGGATCGGGGTCGTCGTGACGTACGCGATCGATCCGAACCTCGATTGCTCGGCGTACACGCGNCGACCGAGCAAGCNGGTGCCGTTCCCGCCGCTGCCGCTGCGCCTGTCGAGCTATGGCGTTGATACGACGCAAACGCTGACGTTCGAGATCGCGCCGACGGTCAGCGGGATCACCGAAGCGGCCTGCGAGCGGGCGCTCCCGTAGACGCAGGGCCGACCGGCGTCGACTCCGGCGCTGAGCCTACGAGGGACCCTCGATATGCTGCGAGCATGCCTTTGCTGCGGATGGAGTCGCTCCCCGAGGACCTCGTCGCGCCCGTCCTCGTCGTTGCGTTCGACGGCTGGGTCGATGCGGCCGGCGCGTCGAGCGCTGCCACGGAGCACCTCGCGGCGGGCGGCACGCTCGTCGCAACCTTCGACGACGACACGCTTTTCGACTACCGCTCACGCCGGCCGACGCTCGACATCATCGACGGCACCCTGCAGAAGTTGATCTGGCCGGCGATCACGATCCACCGGCGGTCGATCGGCGGTCGCGACGTGCTCGTGCTCCACGGTCCCGAACCCGACTTCCGGTGGAAGGAGCTTGGCGGCGAGCTGAGCGCCTTCTGTCTGCAGGCCGGTGTCATGCAGTGGGTGAGCCTCGGGGCGATCCCGGCAGCCGTGCCGCACACGCGGCCCGTGCCGGTGCTCGCAACCGCTTCACGCGACGGGCTGCTCCACGAGCTCGACACGAAGGGGCCGCCGGGCTTGCTCCGCGTGCCGAGCGCGGCACTGTCGTCGGTCGAGTTGCCGGTGAGCGAGGCGGGCGTGCCGGCGGTCGGGTTCTACGCGCAGGTCCCGCACTACGTCGGTGGGCCGTACGCCGCCGCGAGCATATCGCTGCTGCGTCACCTTTCTCGGCACCTCGGCGTCGAGATCCCGCTCGCCGAGCTCGAGGACGAGGCCGACGCGCAGCGCGCCCGCCTCGACGCGGCGGTCGCCGCAGACGACGACGTGCGCGAACTCCTCGAACGGATGGAACAGAGCGACGACGAGGAGCTTCCGACCGGGGACGACCTCGCCGCCGAGATCGAGCGGTTCCTCCGCGATCAGAGCTGAGCGTCGGGGCGCGACGGCATCAGCTCATCGATCCGCAGCGCCGCCGTCGTCGTGCGTTCGTATTCGCGCACCGCGTGCCACGGCACCAAGATCCGTCGCTGACTCACGAGGCCGCGCTCCGCATCGATCAGGTCGTCGATGAGGAGCCCGGCCGCCCAGGGCGTAACGTCGAACCGCTCCGAAGCGACGACGATCTCCTCCCCGTCGATGGAGCCGTCCTCGATGACAACCCGCACGACCGAGTGCGGCTGCTCGATCTCCGCTTCGCGCGGCGGGAGCGACCACGTGATCCGCTCCACCCGTGGCCAGGGGACCACGAGCCTGCCGAAGACGGCGCCGTGCTCCGACTGCTCGAACCCGGCCAGGTGGTGCGCCGTGTCGAGCCAGGCGCCATCGGGGCCCACGCTGCTCACTACCACGGTTCCCACCTCGGTCACGGGCCCGCCGTCTGTGTCCCCCATACGACCTCCTACTACAAGCGTAGTCCGGTATCGCGGGCATCGCGGCCGGTAGGCTTCGGGGATGCCGAGGGCGCCGGGGCGGACCCAGATCCACCGTCATCCGGAGCGCGCCGAGGGCGATCCGGCGGTTCTGCGGCGCATCCTGGATGACGCGTTGACCTGCACGGTCGCGTTGGTCGATCCGGACGGCCGCCCACGGGCCCTACCCACGATCCACGCGCGTATCGACGACACCCTGTATCTGCACGGATCACGGGCGGCGCGAGCCTGGAAGGCGGCAGCGGCGGGGGCTGATCTCTGCGTGGTCGCGACCGTGGTGGACGAGCTCGTGCTTGCGCGCACCTCGCCGCACCACTCGATGAACTATCGGAGCGCGGTGGTGTTCGGCCGCGGCCGCGAGGTCACCGACCGGGATGAGCTGTATGCCGTCGCGCGTGCGATCACGCGCCATGTCCTGCCCGGCCGCGAGGACGACGCTGCCGAACCCGGCGACAAGGACTGGCTCGAGACGCTCATCCTCGCGATGCCGATCAACGAAGCCAGCGCCAAGGTGCGCAGCGGACCGCCGGTCGACGACCCCGAGGATCTCGATCTCGAGGTGTGGGCCGGCACGCTGCCGCTGCGGACGGTTGCCGGCGCGCCGAAGCCCGCGCCGGATCTCAGGCGCGGGATCGACCAGCCTTCCTATCTGAGCGTGTTCCGCCGGCCGTGACCTCGGCCCCGAGGCTCGCGGCGCGCGGCGATCTCGACGACGTCGTCCGCGTGTTCGCCGACGCCCTCGCGGCGGACCCGATGATCACGTGGCCGCTGCCGCCCGGCGCGACGGCCGAGGACGCGGCCCGCCTCTTCGGGATCTTGATCCACGACGCGTACGCGTCACTGGACGTGATCTGGGTCGCCGGGGAGCGTTCGGTGGAGGCAGCCGCCGTGTGGCTGCCGCCCGAGCAGGTGTTTCAGTTCGAGGAGATCGAGGCGGCGACGCGTCCGCGGATCGAGGCCCTGACCAACGACGGCGGCGCTCGCTACGCCGTCTTCTGGGATTGGCTCGGGGAGCACCTGCCGGCCGAGCCTTGTTGGTTCCTCGACATCCTCGCGGTGCGCGAGAACGCGCGAGGGCGGGGACTCGCGTCGGCGCTCGTGCGCCACGGCCTCGTTCGAGCGCACGGCGCGGGCCAGCCAGCGTTCCTGGAGACGGCGAACCCGACGAACGTGCCGATGTACGAACACCTCGGGTTCCGCGTGGATGAGCGCGCCGTCGCGCCGGACGGCGGTCCGACGATCTGGTTCCTCCGCGCCGACCCTGGCTAGGAGAGCTTGACGACGCGGGGTTGCGAGCCGTTGCGTGTATGACACCGCCACGCACCATCAACCAGTCGGAACACCGCCGTGACGCGGTGAGGCATCTGCTTCACCTGGCCGGCCCCGTCGTCCCACGTGGCCGTGCCGACGGCATTCACCCAGGCCACAGGGCCATCGATCGTCACCCGATGCTCCGTGTAATCGATCGTGAAGGAGCCGGGCAGCCCGGCCATCCAGACGACGAACGAGCGAAGCTCATCGGGGCCTACGGCGTGTTCCGCCTCGGCTGAGCGCCAGAGCGTGAGATCCGGATCGGCCGTGAACCGGTCCATGATTGCCTCGATATCGCCTGCAGCGAACGCGTCATCGAGTTCAAGGAAAGTGCTCCACACCGCCTCGGCCGACCGCATCTGCCAAGCGTAGTGCGCACCGCGGCGGTCTGTGTGCTATATATCTCTCCCCGCTATATCGGGCCGATATATCGGACCGACACACCGACGACCGACAACGGGGACCGACGTGATCGAACTCGCGATCTTGGGGCTGCTGAAGGAGCGTCCGATGCACGGCTACCAGCTCAATCGCGAGCTCTCGGAGCACTTGGGCGGTCTCTGGCGCGTGTCCTACGGCTCCCTGTATCCGTCGCTGCGACGGCTCGAACGCCAGGGCGCGATCACCAGCGAGCCGGGGACCGGCGCCCGCCGCAAGACCGTCTACGCCATCACGCCCGAGGGCGAACGGCTGTTCCTCGAGCTGCTCGAGGAGACGCCGCAGGAGAACCAGACGGAGGACGCTCGGTTCCGCGTTCGGCTCGCGTTCTTCCGGTACCTCCCGCCGGAGAGCCGCATCAGGCTGCTCGAGCGCCGGCGGCAGGCGCTCGAGACGCGCCTAACCGACTTCAAGACCCATCTCCGCGCCGGCGCCGCGGCCGACGACTACCAACGCGCGCTGCTGGAGCACGCGCGAGCCGGCACCGAGTCCGACATCGCTTGGCTCACGGAGCTGATCCGGAACGAACGCCACAGGTACGAGATCACCGCCCCAGTGGGGGACCGGCGCCGCGCGAGTGCGACGCTGCGGAGGAAGGAGCGCACACGATGACTGAGGTTCGCATCGCGATCGTGGGGCTTGGCAATTGCGCCTCGTCCCTGGTCCAGGGTCTGGAGTACTACAAGGATGCCGACCCCAACGAGTCTGTCCCCGGCCTGATGCATGTCGAGCTCGGTGGCTACCACATCCGCGACATCCGCATCGTCGCGGCGTTCGACGTCGACGCGAAGAAGGTCGGCACGGACGTCGCCGAAGCCATCTTTACCGAGCCCAACAACACCATCAGGTTCTCCGACGTGCCGCCGTCGGGAGTCACCGTTCAACGCGGCCATACCCTGGACGGCCTCGGCACCTACTACCGCGACATGATCACCGAGTCTGACCAGCAGCCGGTCGACGTGACGCAGATCCTGCGGTCAACCGCTGCCGACGTGCTGATCTCCTACCTTCCCGTCGGCTCAGAGCAGGCAGACAAGTTCTACGCGCAGTGCGCGATCGACGCCGGCGTCGCGTTCGTGAACGCGCTGCCGGTGTTCATCGCGAGCGACCCCGTGTGGGCCAAGAAGTTCTCGGACGCCGGCGTCCCCATCGTGGGCGACGACATCAAGTCGCAGGTCGGCGCGACCATCACGCACCGTGTGCTCGCGAAGCTCTTCGAGGACCGTGGTGTCCACCTCGATCGGACGTACCAGCTCAACTTCGGCGGCAACATGGACTTCATGAACATGCTCGAGCGCGAGCGGCTGACGTCGAAGAAGATCTCCAAGACCAACTCCGTGCAGTCCCAGCTCAACCAGCCGCTTCCCAAGGAGGAGATCCACATCGGTCCGAGCGACCACGTCCCGTGGCTCGAGGACCGCAAGTGGGCGATGATCCGGCTCGAGGGCCGTAACTTCGGCGACGTGCCCCTCACGATCGAGATGAAGCTCGAGGTGTGGGACTCGCCGAACTCCGCCGGCGTCATCATCGACGCGCTTCGGTGCGCGAAGCTCGCCAAGGACCGCGGCATCGGCGGCCCGATCATCGGACCGAGCGCGTACTTCATGAAGAGCCCGCCGGTGCAGTTCACCGACGATGAGGCCCGCCAGATGGTCGAGGAGTTCGCGGACGGCGACGCACCGCTCGAGGTCGTCGACCGNCCCGCCGCTCGCGAGACCGTTCAGAGCTGATCACGCACACGTCGTGCCCCGGGCGCCCCGCGGGGCGCCCGTATGCTGCGGAGCGATGAGCGCGCCACCCCAGTTCGGCGCCGTGGCGCGTGCTCGGTCCGCGCTCCGGTCGGATGACTTCCGCAAGCTTCTGTGGATCCGCCTGTGCGGTCAGGGGGGCGACGGGATCTTCCAGGCGGCGCTCGTCGCGTCGGTGGTCTTCAACCCCGACCAGCAGAACACCGCGAGGGGCCTGCTCGCCGCGAGCGCGGTCACGATCTTGCCCTACACCGTGCTCGGGCCGTTCGTCGGCGTGTTTATCGACCGGTGGCCGCGCCGCGCGATCCTCACGATCTCGCCGCTGCTCAAGGTCGCATTCGTTCCACTCGTGCTGTTCGACCCGCTGCAGTGGCCGATCAAGATCTTCTTCTACGCGGGGGTGCTCGCCGTGCTCTCGATCAACCGGTTCCAGCTGGCGGCCGCCTCCGCGGTCGTGCCGCGGCTGGTCCCGGCCGACGACCTGCTGATCGCCAACTCGATCGCGACGGTCGGCGGCACGCTCGCGCTGCTCGTCGGCGTGTTCGTCGGCGGGCGGATCGACAACGCGGTGGGAACGGTGACGGTGATCCTGATCGCAACCGTGGCCTGGTTGGTCGCGTCGCTGATCGCGGCCCGGATCGGGTCGGACCTCGCGCCTATGACGCTGGAGGAAGCGCCCGAGCTGCTCCGGCGCGCGCTGAAGCGGGTCGTGGTCGAGACGTGGGACGGCGCATCGACCATGTTCCGCACGCCGCACGCGATCGGGCCGATCGCCTCGATCACCGTCGACCAGATCGGCCAGGGTGTGATGCTCACGCTCGCGCTGGTCGTGTTCCGCGAGCAGCTCGGCGAGGGCGTTGCGTCGTTCTCGAACGTGATCGGCGCCGGCGGGGTCGGCGTGCTCATCGGGATCGGCACCGCCGGGCTGCTCGAAGAGCGTCTGCCCAAGGAACGGATCGTGTCGCTCGGGTTCTTGATCGGCGGGATCGTGCTCATCGGCGCGGCCGCGGCTATCGAGGGCCCGGTCATACTGTTCGTCGCCGGGGTTCTCGGCCTCACCTTCGCGTGGAAGAAGGTATCCGTCGACACGATGGTGCAAGAGTCGCTGCCCGACGGGTACCGCGGACGCGTGTTCTCGGTCTACGACTTCTTCTACAACATCGCTCGCCTGGCGGCGGCGTTGATCGCGGTCGCGCTGTTCCCGGTGCTCTCGTCGACCGCGACGCTCATCGTGATCGGCGTCGTGTTCGTCGCGTGGACGCCGGTGCTGCCGTGGCTGGTGTCGCGCCGCGCGCAGATCGACCTCGGCATCGACGAGGCAGGGCTCCCGACGTCGTTGCGGTGGGGGGCGACGAGTGAACCGGTGACGGTGCTCGAGACGAGCGACCTCGGGTACCGCCTCGCGCTCGAGGACGGCAGCGTGATCGACGTGCGGCGCGCGATCGACGCGCCCGGATGGCGCCTACTGCGCGAGCGGGAGGGTTAGCGCGCCGGGATCGGGGCGGCACCGGCGGCCCGCTCGCGGTCCGTCTGCGGCTCCTGAGCCTCGGCCGTCGCGCGGCGTTTGCGCATCGCGAGCACGACGACACCGATCGCGGCGGAGAGCGCACCCATCAGCGCGAACTCCACGCGCGGCCCGAGCACCTGACCCAGCCACCCAGCGATCGGCGCGCCGATCGGCGTCGAGCCGAGGAAGACGATGCCGTACAGCGCCATCACGCGGCCTCGGGCCTGTGGCATCGCGTTGAGCTGCAGCATCGTGTTGCCGTTGATCATGAAGCACATCGCCGTGTACCCGAGCGGCACCATCGTCAACATCGCGACACCGAGCGTCGGAGCAAGGGCGACGAGCACCATCGATCCGCCGACGAGCAACGAGAACACGCCGAGGCGGCCCATGCCGGGGTGCCGGTTGGCGTGTGCAGTGGTCACCGCGCCGACCAGCGAGCCGACCCCCGCCGCCGCCGACAGCAATCCGAACTCGCGGGGGCCGGCATTGAACGACACCTCGGCCAGCAGCGGCATCAGCACCTGCCACTCGAAGACGAACGTGAACATGATGGCCAGCACGATCAGCGGCCGTCGGAGCTCATCGGTGCGCCAGACGTACCTCAGGCCGGCGACGAGGTGGCCGCGCTCACGGGTGGACCGCGGCTGCGCATGGAACTCCGACGGACGCATCATGATGAGTGCGCTCAGCACGAACAGGAACGACACCGCGTCGAGTCCGAAGCACCATGCCATCCCGGCCCCGGCGATCACGAGGCCGGCGATCGCGGGGCCAACCACCCGCGCGCCCGTGAACGCCGCGCTGTTGAGGCTGACCGCATTGGTGAGCGACTGCTCACCGACCATCTCGACGTAGAAGCTCTGCCGCGACGGATTATCGATCGCCGTGATGCATCCGTAGACCACCGACAACGTGTAGACCATCCACAGCTCGATCACGTGTGTCGCCACGAGCACGGCGAGGCCGACCGACACCACCGCGAACAGGCTCTGGGTGACGATCAGGATCCGCCGCTTGTCGAAGCGGTCTGCGAGCACACCACCGAACGCCCCGATGACCAGCATCGGGCCGAACTGCAGCGCCGCGTTGACACCGAGGGCCGCGCCGCTCCGCGTGAGCTGCCACACGAGCCAGCCGGTCGCCGTGAACGTCATCCAGGTGCCGATCGCCGACACGAACTGCCCCATCAGGAACAACCGGAAGTTGCGCGACGACCGCGCCGACGCGAACGTCTGCTTCAGGGCGCCGATCGGGCTCATGGGTCACCTCCGTCCTGCGCGAGTCGGTCCAAGATCTCGGCGGCCTGGCGCAAGGTCTCCCGCTCATCGGGCTCCAGCGCCTTCAGCCGCTGGGTCAGGAACACGTCCGTGCGGCGCCGGGCGGCGTGCAGCAGGGCGGTGCCGGCGGACGTGGTCTGCAGCCACGTCACGCGGCCGTCGATCGGGTCGGGCAGGCGCTCGATCAGCCCGCGGTCCACCAGCTCACGGATCGTGCGGGTGATCGTCGGCTTCTGGACATGCTCGAACCGCGCGAGCTGACCGGCCGTGACCGGTCCGTGCCGCTCGACCGTACGCAAGGCCGCGTGCAACGTCGGCGTGATCTCGACGTCGGACACGTGGCGCATCCGGCGGGCGGCGCGCCACACAGCGACCCGCAGTTGCGCCGCCAGCTCGGCGGGTCGGATGTCCGGGCGGGTTCGGTCCATGCCACGATGATAGTACGCAACACTAACTAGTGTCTCGTACGATTCCGCGGGGCCTCCTTACTGGACCGCTGAACCTGCAGCCATCGATCGCCCCAAACCGAGCCGGACGCAGTCCTGCGTTGAGTCGTTGCATCCACCCGGACGCGGGCGCACGCTGCACCGATGCCGCATGCGGATCATGAACCCGGCACGCGCGAGGACTGCGAGGAGTGCACCGCCCTGGCGTATGAGCCTGGCTGGTACAAGGCGCTGCGCGACGAGCGCGTCGTCGGCAGGGACCGGACCGTGGTCGCGGTGCCGGAGCCGGACGACGCCGAGGTCGACGTCATGGTGAACGAGATACCGCCACAGGCCGCTCGCCGTCGCCGCTGAACCAGGGCCGCCGTAGGCTGGCCGCACCGTGCCGCACGATTGGGACGCCGCCACGTACGACCGCCTGCCCATCCCCATGACGGGATGGGGGTTGGAGGTCCTCGAGCGCCTTCGTCTGCGCGGCGACGAGACGATCCTCGACGCTGGCTGTGGAACCGGGCAAGTAACCGAGGCGCTCCGCGAGCGACTCCCTCAGGGCCACGTGATCGCGCTCGACGCGTCACCCTCGATGATCGCGGCGGCGGTCGAGCGGCTCGGCGCCGACCGTATGACGTACCTGACGCACGACCTCCTTGACCCGATCCCGATCGACCGGGTCGACGCGATCTTGTCGACCGCCACCTTCCATTGGGTCCCCGACCACGACCGACTGTTCGCGAACCTCGCGGCCGTCCTCCGGTCGCGCGGACAGCTGGCCGCACAGTGCGGCGGATGGGGCAACCTGGAGCGTGTGAACGCGGCTGCCGCGCACGCAGGCGGCATCGACCTCTTAGCGACGAAGGTGTACGCGACACCGGAAGAGACCTGGACCCGCATGGAGGCCGAGGGGTTCGTCGACATCGAGACGTGGCTCACCGAAGCGCCCATCGAATTACCGTCCGACGAGCTCGAGCCCTACCTGCGAACGGTGATCCTCAGCGGCGAGGTCGCGCGGCGGACGCCGGAGGAAGCGGATGAACTTGTTCATGCCGTCGCGGTCGAGCTCGGCGAGCCGGCGATCGACTACGTGCGGCTGAACATCCTGGCGCGCAAGGAGTAGCTCAGATGAACAGCGGGATCGCTGCCTCACGCATCTCGCGGATCGCGGTTGCGGCACCGATCGGCTCTTCCAGCCCGTCGAGCAGATCCTCGTGCTTGAGGCCCAACAGGTCCATCGTCATCTGGCACGGGATCAGCTTGACGCCGAGTTCCTGTGCCAGGGGGATCAGCTCGTCAGGCTTGGCGACGTTCTGATCCTCGGCAAGCTTTTTGAACATCGCCGGGCCGGCGCCCATGAATTGGTAGTGCGACAGCTTCGCCTTCTGCGCGGATCCGGGGTTCATCACGGACATCATCTTCTGCATCCAGTTATCGCCGGTGATCCGCACGCCGGGCTTCACGATCGCGAACAAGCCCCAGAAGGTGAAGAAAACGCTCGCCTCCATGCCGCTCGCCGCTGCGGTCGTCGCGAGGATCGTCGTGGGCCAGATCCGGTCGAGCTGACCGCCCCACGCGATGATCGTCATCTTGTTCTTCTTCTTCACCTGCGCGGCTTGGTCGGCCTCGAGCGCCTCGACCCGCTGCAGCAGGTCGGCGAGCGATGGCGCCTGATCGACGCGGTCTTCGGTGATGGCCATCGTCACACCGCCCGCGAGATCAGGTAGCGGAACGAACCATCGGCAAGCGTCTCGGCGCTCTCCACAACGTTGCCGGTGAGCTCGGCCCACGACGGGACGTCGGACTTCGAGCCGGGGTCGGTGGCGAGGAGCTCGAAGGCTGCGCCCTGCGGAGCCTCCTTGATCGCCTTGGCGAGACTGACGAGCGGCCCCGGGCAGGATTGACCCTTGGCGTCGACGGTGATGATGGTGGTGCTCATGCGGAAACCTCCGAAAGGGTTGCAGGGGAACGTGCAGAGACGGGACGAGACGCCGCGCTATTCCGTGGCGATCACGAACAGCCGCAGAGGCGGTCGGGGATCATCGCCGCGACCAGGCCGGCTTCACGGGTGCACACCATTTGCAACTGCAAATCGTACCCCCGAGCAGCATCGACGGGCAACGCTCTAGTAGCCTCATCTACGGCATGACGGACTGACGACTCCTCAGGGATCCATCCGCGCGGCGTCGACCGCGTCTAGCAGGAGTGAACCCATGCCCGCCCAACTCGCGATCCGTCGCGTTTCCGTCTCGCTCGCCGGTCGATCGGTGCTTTCGTCGGTGTCGTTCGCCGTCGGACCCGACGCCCGCATCGGTCTGCTCGGCCGCAACGGCGTAGGCAAGACCACGCTCCTACGCGTCTTGGCGGGCGCGGTCCCTCCCGACGCGGGCAGGGTGATCCGCGCGCCCGAGGATCTGCACGTTGGGTACCTCGAGCAGGAGCCATTGGCGCGCAGCGGACAGACGCTCGGCGAGCTCTTCGAACGCAGGACCGGCATCGCGGCCGCGCTGGCACAAGCCGAGGCCCTCGCTGCGACCATGGGGCAGGACCTCGAGCTGATCCAGCGGTACACCGACGCGCTCGCGCGCGCGGATGCACTCGGCGCGCACGACCTCCACGCGCGCGCGAGCCGTGCGTGCAGCCGACTGGCGGTGCCCGACGACCTCGACCGGCCGGTGGCGACGTTGTCCGGCGGCCAGCGGGCTCGCGCGGCGCTCGCGGCGATGTCGATCGTGCGGTTCGACGTCATGCTCTTGGACGAGCCGACGAATGACCTCGATCTGGACGGTCTCGATGAGCTCGAGCGGATCGTCACGGCGTTCGACGGCGGGATCGTCGTCGTCTCGCATGATCGCGCGTTCCTCGATCGATGTGTCGATCGCTTCGTCGAGCTCGACCCGTTCACCCACGAGGGGTCCGAGTTCGTCGGCACCTGGAGCGACTACGAGCGGGAGCGGGAGCTCCGTCGGGAGCAGCAACGCGATGCCCACGAACGCACGAGCGCCGAGCGCTCGCGACTGATCGCGCAGTCCACCGAGATGCGCAACCAAGCCGCATTTGGCGCCGCGAAGATCCGAACGAGCGACGAGCCCTCGAACGCCATCGTCTTCGCCAAGACGCAGCGCGCGGAAGGCCGCGGCGCGAAGGCGGTCACCCTGCGTGGCCGGGCGGAACGGATCGAGGTGGTGGACAAGCCACGCGAGCCGTGGGTCCTCGCGATGGACCTCATGCCGACGGCGCTGGGTGGCGACCTCATCGCGAGCCTCGACGCCGCGACGGTCGAACGTGGGTCGTTCCGGCTCGGACCGGTCGACCTGGACATCTACCGGGGCGACCGCATCGCGTTGCTCGGTCCGAACGGCAGCGGCAAGTCCACGTTGCTTGCCGCACTGACCGGCGAGCTTCCGCTCGCGACCGGGAGCCAGCGGGTCGGCAGGGCGACGGTGCTCGGAGCCCTCAAACAAGATCGGACGGAATTCGACGGCACCNAACCGCTCATCGAGCGGTTCCGGGGAGCNACCGGCCTGGCGGTCGACGAGGCGCGNACGCTTCTGGCGAAGTTCGATCTCGGCGCCGANGACGTTGGGCGTCCGTCCGTGGAGCTCTCGCCCGGCGAACGAACCCGCGCCGGTCTCGCCGTGTTGATGGCGCGACGCGTCAACTGCCTCGTGCTCGACGAACCGACCAACCATCTCGACATCCCGGCGATCGAGGAGCTCGAGCGAGCCCTTGACGCGTATCCCGGGACGCTGGTGATCGCGACGCACGACCGGCGCCTGCTGGAACGCGTTCGGATCAGCCGGCGCGTGATCCGTGCTTGACGTCAGGGAACGTGGGGCTCGCGCAAGCAGCCCTGATCGCGGCCGAGCAGGTGAAGACCCGCGAGATCGCCGGGCCCGAAGTCGGTGACGTAGCCGCCCGACGGCTCCATCAGCTCGGCCTTCGAGTTCACGTGATCGAGTCCCATGATGTGGCCGAGTTCGTGCAGGATCGTCGGCCCCTGGTACGCCGACGACGCCCATCCGGGCGGGTTGTCATCGGACGCGTTGATCACCACCCAGCCGCTCACGAACTGTGGCGTCCCGTCCGGCGGCGCGAGCGGACGTGAGACGGCAGCGAACTGGTCCTCGCCGTCATGGAACGGGATATCGGTCTCCGATTGGGTCGCCCAGGCGATGACGACGGGCGCCCATCGCTCGCCGTACTCCGACGGGAGGTACGACGATCGGTCGTGCTGCGGGATCTCCTGGGTCGATCCGTCGAAGACGAACGAGATGCCGGTATCGACCGACACACGGCGCGTCGCTTCCTGGACGTCCTCGAGGGAGCCCGACGGCGCCTCTTGGACGTTCACGACGTAGTGGATCGGCTCACACGGGTTCCATCGAACGGGGTGTCCGCCGACCGTCGCCAGGAAGCGGTACTCGTCGCTCGAACCCTTGGGTCGCGATAGATCGGCAACAACGCCACCCACAAGGCCGAGCGACCCGACCACCGCGATCGCCGTGAGAACCGCCACGACGGCGGCCAGTCCTCGACGGCGTCGTGGTGGGCCGATCGTCGGGGGAAGCGACGTCCAGGCGAGGTCCGGTCGCTCGGGAACGGCCTGATCCGGACGACGAGGTGGCGGGGAGGCTCCCGGGTCCATCGTGACCATCGTAGGAGCGGTATCGGCGAAGACTGGAGGCCACTCGAGCGGCGCTATCGCACCAGTCGGCGTCGCTCGAGCGGCCAGTAGACGAGCACGACCTTCGCCTTGAGCTGATCGAAGCGGACCGGACCGAATGCGCGGGAGTCGGTCGAATGATGAGCGAAGTCGCCCTCGACCCAGTACTCGTCGTCGCCGAGTTCGCGGCCGCCAACCACGCTCCCCGGCACGCCGATCAACCGCTTCACGATCTCGTATCTCGGCCGCTGTGGATGCTCGACGACGACGACATCGTCGCGATGGAACCGCTCCGGCGCGACGACGAGCGCCCAGTCGCCGGGCAGCAGCGTCGGCGCCATCGATACGCCTTCGATCGCGACGCGGGCCGGGTGGTACCGGGCCAACGTGAACGCCGCTCCGGCGACGAGCGCCGCACCCGCGACGAGCCCGGACGCCGCTTTGCGACCACGGCGATAGGATTCGATATCAGGCTGCTCGGACACCTCGTCCGAGGCCGAGGACTGTTCGTCCGGGACGTCAGAAGGAGGGGGTTGATCCATGTTCCATCGCATCCTCGCACCCCGTCGCACGGTTCACGCGCATTGCGATCTGCCGTGCGGCGTCTACGACCCCGCACAGGCCCGCATCGAGGCCGAGTCGGTCAAGGCGTGCCAAGAGAAGTACCAGGGCAGCGACGACCCGATCTTCAAGGAGCGCGCGATCTTGATCAAGGAAGAGCGCGCCGACCTCGTGAAGCAGCACCTGTGGGTGCTGTGGACCGACTACTTCAAGCCGGAGCACCTCGAGAAGCACCAGAACCTGCACGACCTGTTCTGGAATGCGACGAAGGAAGCCGGCGCAGCGAAGAAGTCGGAGGACCCGGGGCAGGGACAGAAGCTGCTCGACGCGGTCGACGAGATCGCGAAGGTCTTCTGGGAGACCAAGAGCTAGCAGTCGCCAAGACGCGGTGAAGGGCGGGGCCGTCGGGTCCCCGCCCTTCACACGATGCGCCCCCCTCGGCGCACGCGCTACGGATCCTTAGGAGGCCGGACGGCCGGG
>C688J18823_10001489_pt1 | contig 14462 bp, 12 predicted proteins | sample HopSoiMetagenom1_FD_18823 | JGI IMG/M metagenome (IMG submission 18823)
GACATTGGCTTCTTTCTATGGAAAAGTACTGATCGTTAAGTTATCGTTAGCGGCAGGAATGATAGCCATTGGAGGTTTCAATCAGGCAAGAATTTACCCTCAAGCCCTGAAGGAATCGACAATCGTTGCTATTAAAGCGACTGTAGAGAGAAGTAGCAGAAAAATTGGTGGGAACAAAAGAACATTCAAGGGATATTTTAGCACGGCTACAGATTCAGTTAAGAATTTAACTACTCCAAAAGAAAATGAGAGCAATACAGATAAAGGAGAATATTTCAATACCCCATCTCCCGCAACTACAACAGCAATATCTAAATTCAATAAGACTACAAAAATAGAAGCGTTAATTGGAATAGCACTACTTCTGGCGGTAGCGGTTATGGTCAATAGTGGGTTACCTGATAGTGAATTTCAGAGTGTGATACAGCAACAGAAGCAGCAATATCAAAATGGTCAGGCTTTACTTGCACAAACTGCCAACAAGCCATTTACTTCGACGAGTTTTACGCAAGACGGAGATATCATTAGACTCTCTATAGATCCATATACACCAGGCAGTAACAATTTCCAGATCAAATTCTTGAATTCAACGTGGATCCCAATAGATATTAGCTCAGCAAAGATAAGACTGACTCAGACAGAAAAGGGAATTGGGCCAATTGAAGTCGATACCAGACGAGTGGCTTCTGCAACTAATGAATTTTCGACTAGTGCATCCTTTGGAATACCGGGAAAATGGGAAATACAGATTGAGGGAACGCCCAAAAAAGAAAATGCACCCAATATTGTAGGCACTTTTGATCTGTTAGTCAAGCCTCCTCTTGATCAGACAAAATTCAATGTTCATGAATATCATATACCGTCAAACATGAATAGTAATAGTTCTGCGACCCAGCCGCTTTATCCGGTATATGACAAAAGCAGAAATGTGATATGGGTCGGTGATACATCCATCGGTAGCGGAAGGTTATTGGCATTTAATTTAAGTAGTGGAAAGTACTATTCTCATAGCCTTAGCGGGACAAGTATAGTTACAAGTATTGCCCTAGACTCAAATCACAATAATGAAGTATGGTATATTGATCCATTGAACAAGAACCTCGGGAATTTTGATCCCAATACCAATACTAATACTCTCTATCGAATAAAGAGCCAAGGACCTCCATCTGGTGTTACAATATCCAATAGCATCAATAATAGTACAGTTTCTAATATCTGGATATCACTGCCCGCGGACAATGAGTTATTAAGATTCAATCCACAAACTAAGAATTTTACCAATTATCGCATACCTACCCCGAATTCTGGTGCCTTAGGTATAGCCGCGGATAACAGCGGCTTAATTTGGTTTGCGGAGGCTGGTTCCGGAAAGTTCGGAAGTATTGATACTAACAGAAACTTCAAGATAACTGAATACCCTTCAAATGGTAAAGACATTAACAATAGCTTATTGAAGAGTCCAACTTCGATTCTTATCGATCCAGACACTGACAATATATATATCTCAGAACATGATGGTCATACTGTAACTGTTTTTGATCCAGTATTAAAGACATTCAAGCGATATCCTGAACTAAATCCTAAAGGCCTGCCATTTGGAATGGCGCTAGATGGTTATCATAATTTGTGGGTTGCAGAACACGTAATAAATAAAATATCTGTTATCGATACTACGACCGGAGAACATAAGGACATTAACATTCCAGCAAGCAACCCATTCACTCAATGGTTAACTGCCGACACTAATGGAAATATTTGGTTTGCCGAACAAAGAGGAAATTCACTTGGCACGGTAAGTGCTATTGCAGGCCCGTTACAAGCGAGTTCCAGCCCAAGTCAAGCAAAATCACCCAATAACACAAATAATGTATCAAATTCTAAAAATAACGTCATTCCTCAATTGAGCTTCAGTTACGCAGACATCATAGGGCCGGGTGTTGCTGCTGGTATCATATTTAGTGCAGTATTTTACGCTAGAAGCATACTAGACCTAAAAAAGAGTATGAGTCAGCTGGCCAGAATAAATAATACTGAAATCGATAAAAAGAAGGCGTAGCATTGGATGTAATATATAACATCAATAGCAGAGAGTTCTTCCTAATCCTAGTCAAATCTGGTGTATCCGATCTTACGCTTGGTATTAAACTGTATTTCCCTTCGAATTTTAGTGTATTAATGAAAACAATTTTTAGAATAATAAATCCAAGCCGCAGAACCTAATCTACTATCTAACGTAATCTGCGTAACTACAAAGTGTAGTAATAATAGACGGCTTGATAATTTGAGGATTTATGTTAATGTATAATTTGAAGCCACATAGTGTATATGATGAAGATATTAAGAAATCAGACCTGCACTTCAACTTTCAATATTCGTAGATAAACACTTCATCTCAATACGAATCATAATAAGTAATTATTATTCAGGATAATTCAGCTGACTATTAGTAAAGGGCTGGGAACAAGAATGGTAGTTAAAGTCGTTATGGATATACATCATTATGATTAAATTAATCAAGACAAGACTCTTGGAGATAATAACCTGGCACAGATGCACCGAAACTAAAGCGAATAAAAAAAGTTTAAAAGAGCAGAATGCCAAGGAAATTATATTGTTCTCCAAGATCTTGTTGTTCGCTATTATTGTACTTTTCGCATTTTTTACCTTAGCTACGATTGGGGCCGGCCATCCTAGCAATCAAGTTGAAGGAAAAAAATCAGCGCACACGTCTGATCGGAACAGTAACGAGGTATCAGATAATGAGCCGTCTATACAAGTCTGCTGTAGCTGGGCTGCCAATAAGATTGGTGATGAAGGCCTAACATATAGGATCTTAGGCGGGAACGCTATGACTGGACAAGCGGTGCGCAGTGCTATCGACGATTGGACTAAACATATTGATGGTTTAAAGTTCACTGAGCTTGACTCTTCTGACAATAGCGCAGACATAACCCTAAAGTTTAATTCAAAATTTTCCCAGGACGGCAATGTACGACATATGAAATTGGCTGATAAAGGGATTAATCTAAAGGCTATTGCGCCTGGAGCAACGCGAATTAATTATAATCTTCAAAATGGCGAGATCACCAACGCTATAACGACTGTATCGAAATCCATTTTTGGCGAAAAATTAGACTTTGATACAACTGAGCAGATTGCAAAACATGAGTTAGGACATGCGCTTGGTTTAGGCCATGCAAATTTTAGCGGTGACCTAATGTCTCCTACACTAAACGACGAATCAAAATCTATCTCGAATTGTGATATCGACGCGGTTTTGGATGCCAATCACATGTTAAAGGATGAAAATAGCAAAAGTACTTCTGGTAATTCATTTAGATGTTCTTAGGACTTTGAGGGAAGACATTCTAGCGATATTTGGTAAAATTGAATCCAGGGCACGAACGGTATCTAATTGCATGATAAAACAATGGAATTGCAAATAAGAAAGAGAGATTACGAAGAATCAGTGGGTGCAGTAATTTCGTACGCTCCGAGACAATTCATGTTTCGGACATCATTATGTAGACTACAATGCAAATCTAGACAGTTTTTGCTGATGAAAAGTCCTAGAGGAGATTGGAATTTTGTTAAGGGTCATAGAGAGAATGGAGAAACTGACTATCAAACGCTCAGAAGAGAAATTCAGGAAGAGACAGGTATCAGGAGATTCGCAGTTTTAAACTATCTTGGCGATGTAAACTATACCTTCCTAAAGAAGGACACAGAGATTGAAAAAGTCGTAAAGTTCTATCATGTTAGTACGTTTAATTCTCAAATAACAATCTCTCAAGAACACGTTGATTACACATGGCTTAGATATAAGCAGGCTAAGGCACTTCTGACTTTTTGGCAATCAAAAGACATCCTCGAAAAAGTTTCTGAGATATGAATAAAGAGGTTTTCATCATTGATAAGACCATAGCGTCTTGCTTGTTAACTTTATTCGTATAAATCATATCATCGATAATTATCAAAGCCTTGCCCAATGCATTTATCTGGTTATCACTTATGATTATCAATAGAGATAGTCTCTATAGGAGTATTAATCTTATTCTAATTAGGAAGATTAATAACAATTTATATATAAAAGCGTCGCATTAGTTTAATACTCTATAATATTAATGATAATTCTGTTAACAGAGACTTTAAGTAATACAGTTACCTGATAGATAATGAACTAACATGGCACAGATGCCAGCACTAATTCCTAAAGAAGTAGAAATACAGAGACTGAAAAAGATATACATAATGGTCATTATGCTTGGTTCAATCGCAGCATCAGTAGAAGTAGACAATTTCGTTGATGGATCACTACATCAAACAGCTATTAGAGATAGCGCATTTACACCAGCTCACTGGTGGTTGTACAGTCACTTTATCGCTCTCCCACTAGGATGGGGATTTGTGGCAATGTACGACAGAAGAGTGCCTATTCTAAGAGGGCCGAATAACTCAATGAATACAGGCTTGAAGATAACTATCATAGGTTATCTAGCAACGATGTTTACGATTGGCATAAACGAAATGTGGCACTTCTGGTTTGTTGAAGAGATATTTTCAGTACCTAACCACTGGATGTTTAACATGGGAGTAGTAGTTGCTTTCATGGGAGCTCTTGCATATGTAGTGAGAGTTTACGCACGTTTAGTGGAGTTAGGGGCAGAAACGCCAGCAAGGAACCCATATGTAGCTGAAATGTACAAGCTAGCACTAGAAGGTAAATTATATAGTAGGTCCATCCCGTAATACGACAATATCGAGTTCAAACCGACTGTAAGTCAAAAGTATCCATTCTCCTTTTTTTGAAACTAGATTTTTAAGTGTTCGTAGGTTATTGAAGCTTCCCGTTTAGGCTTTTGTGTAATAGCAGTACCGGATTTCATATGGATTGATACATCATTGCTGGTTCAGAATCCTGCAGTCAGGAATTCAATCTTTCGCTTTCATATTTTATCTGAACAAGTAATAATAATAATAATTTAGGACGGCTTCGTTCATAACGCAGCAAACTCAATTGCAATTAATTAAAATCCCTATTCGAAGCGTTCGATTATTAATATTTGCCAATCAGACTTGTTGATATTTGTTCCTAAATGAGAGCAGAGATCGATATGTGATTGATAAGATGAGTCCTCATTTATTCGATAACTGCCTTACTTATTTAACACTGGTGCTGCTCAATTCATCAATATTATTGTAGAGATCCAGATATTGTATTCCCTTGGTTGTTGTTTTATAGACTTGATTGATTTCTTCATATTGTAGCAGATCGTTTTGTGACAGTATCAAAAGATATTCCTTAAGTTGGGCAAAGGATAAGAAGGCTTTATACATAATCTTAGTCTTAGTAGATCCACCTTCCTTGTTTGCACTTTCTAAAATCATTGCAATTATATCGGTTCTGCTCCTATATTTCAAGTGGCCAACTATAATTTAGATAATAACTATTTATGATATGCTAACATAATTACCTAGCTTCATTTAAATCTCTATCTTACATATTTATATTAGATAAGATTTCTATTCCCTTTACTTATTTGTATTTCTTCTCGATTTGAGTATTTGACTAAAGAATAAGGAAATACCATTAATTGGTTTAGTCAGTTCCCAGATTGCCGTCCGTAATACACATTTTATCGTATTGGATCTAGTGCATGATACTGACTAGATCTCTCATTTTGTCATTAGTCATGCAGTAGCAAATGGGCTGGGTCCGGGACCCAATTACAAGAATACTCGGTACCTATTCGAACTAGTATGAATGATATTCCAATTTATGAAGCCGTAGCTGTTTGAGAGTGGCAAATAGTTTACAGCATTTTTCACATTTCCACTGATTTGCTCTAGCCTGTTCGTAACTTGAATAGGTTGCCTCCTTGCTCTCGTACCTCTTCGTTTTAAAATTGTATGTATAATGATTATAATTAACCTTATATTTTAACTTCGTTAAGTCTACCATGCTTTACTTTTATACATAGTACCATCTTAAAAATCAATATGCTACTTCTCTAAATAACATTATGCAGTAACAAACTATTATTCTATTGTTACTCGATTATTTTTCAATCAGATGATTTTTTAATCGCACAAGTATGGTCTTGCTTTCATCCTATAATGAAGGAGAAGGGCCAATTAGATGTGAATTCTAATTCTCGCAGCTAAGTTAACCAAATTATAGTCAAACTTTACTACTGATATTTAGATAGGTAAACTTTTTTCAGACTAGTTAATTTTAACTGTTCTAAATTTGAATCTTAGTTTGTAACCATGACACAATAATTGATTCTGTCATGAGGACTAAGACGAGGTAAGTTGTATTTACGATGCCAACTAGGATGCAGATGGCCGTTAGCGTACATCGCAACATTTCGTACTCATTAAACAAAGTTTTATGGTACAGTATACGAATATTTGGCGTCAATTTGTAGATTTTGCGTATATCTAAGCAGTAATATTCATCATACATATAGCTCAATAAGTGCTTTAGGTAAGGTGTGGCGTACTAAGATCAGATATACAGTATTGCAGACATACGGTTCAGAGAGGATGAAACAAAAGTCATTAACGAACAAGATAAATAAAAAAAGATCTTCTTCTGAATCGAAGAATTGTACTAAATATAGTGACATGTAAATGGAATGGGGATGGGGAAAAAGTGGCTCTCGGCGAAATGAGTCAAGAAAGCTTGATCTGGATAATGTAGCTAACGTTACCCTTTTTATCGCCGTGTTTATAGGAATATGGCAAATAGTATTTTTATTGAACGTGTGGCCTAAGGTGGCATTACCTTCTCCGGCAATGGTTTCAAGTTCGTTTGAAGGACTAATACAGGATAGGACTCTCATCGACGGTATAGCAGTTACAATGTATCGGCTTATTATTGGATTCTCGATATCAATCATCGTTGGCATTGTAATTGGATTGGCCATGGTAAAATTCTCAGGTTTCGGAAAAACAATGAGTTCGTTTGCGGTTGGACTACAATCTTTTCCAAGTGTGGCATGGGTGCCATTTGCAATTCTGTTAATTGGGTTAAATGATTTTGGTATATTATTCGTAGTTATAATGAGTTCGGTTTTTTCCGTCATGATGTCTACCTACAGTGGAGTACGCAATATACCGCATATTTACGTACGCGCTGCCAGAAATATGGGGGCAAAGGGTTTTTCACTTTTCTGGTATCTTATGATTCCAGCAGCTACTCCTTCTTTGCTCATTGGTTTAAAACAAGCGTGGTCTTTTGCCTGGCATGCATTAATAGGAGCTGAAATACTTATAGCAGCATCTGTGGGCTTAGGGCACGTGCTCTTAGTTGGCAGAGAATTTCAGCTAATGGATCAAATAATTGCTTCAATGATTACGATATTTATCATCGGATTAATATTTGACCGACTCCTATTTTCCAAATTGGAAGACAGAGTAAGAGAAAAATGGGGATTGAATCAGACTACAGAACATTAACATATGCTTAGAAAGCATTGTAGTCCTATATAAGAATCAAATGACTGTGGTATGATATTTTACCTTCAATGATAGCACATAGCTGATGTTGAAAATTGACTAGGGAAGGAAATTCTTGAAACATAAACTTGTACATTCATTACACAAGAATTGAGAAAGTCTTTTGAATGTTCTAATTATCGTAGCATTAATAAGCTTTTATACAAACAGAATAATAGTCATGCGTCTATTCAATCGAAAGCAGGAAGGTAAGCAAGACCAAGAGACTGAACTTAAAGGTAAACCAGTTAAATGCAAGGAATGCGGCATGCAATTTGAAAGTAAAGAGAGACTCAAGGTACATTCTAAGAAGGCTCATTCAGGAAGGGGAGAAAGGAAGAAAAAAACTGGGGTATAATGCATACTATTAACAAGGTAGGAGATTTGCGGAGTTGAATTAAAATCCTAATCACTATGTTGTGATGAGCTCGCTACAGCATGTAGACTTGAACAGCTTGGAGAGGACAGTGGCATAGGACCAGCATATATGTTGGCATAGCTGTATTCGTTAATTAGAGTATTAAAAATTTTTATGGAATAGATACCATGATGGTATATATCATTATAGGTTAATACCGCTAATTCGACCCATCGGTCAAACTTTGGCACTCAATATATATGACACAAACAGAACGCAATATGCGATCCAGATCATATTAAATAGTATAACTAGTACAGGAATTCACAACGACCAATTACACTGCCAATATAATCTATTTCTAGCACTAATTAATTGGGCTATCATTTGGTACTAATGATAACATTGTCGCTTTTAGCAATAGCACTTATCATTAGCAACGATTAGTTCACAGGACTGACCTACCGACAATGGCAAAAAATGAGTAATATAATATAATGCGATGCTATGTACTTATTCATACCTTTATAGTTCGGAACAGCAGTAAATGCCTCTGGCAGAAAATACTGTGAAACGATCATGGGGGAAAAGATATACGTGCAAAGCAATAGATACAACTTATCCTCTTATTGGTACATACTGCAATGGTATTCCCCATGTATCTTTCCACTTAAAGTTGCAGTCATGACAGACAACAACCTGAATTGCATGACCATTTATAACTTGATATCTTTCAAGACTCAAGCACTCGCAATTACATTTTGGGCAAGGGTATGGAGATTCATCTTGTTCCGTATTCCAATCCTCCATATAGTTACCTGATTCTCTTTTTTCAACCAACATGCAATTCAGTATTATCGATTCAATATATTCACTATTCGAAGCTAAGTCTAATGCGTATCGATAAATAATTAATTCCATAAAATATACTCTTTATTAACTTACTGTACTATAATGAATTAACTTTGTTTAGACATTTCGTCAAGATGTACTAGTCGAAATTGAAGGCCTCATTTATCATACAAAAGTCGATAAATCCGTTATTTTAGACAACGTTCACCACGGTAACGATCTTTGATATTCTGAAAAATCGATGCTCTGCGATTATACATTTCGATAATGTGACTAGTAAACTGAAGAAAAAACAGAGATATATATTACTCTAACTATATTATCCAATTTTATGTAGATCGTATGGTGACAACTTTCATCTTTTTCGAATAGCTTTGGCCTACATACGATGATCCTTGTGTTATGTTATGACATGATATCTTTTGAAAGTCGTGAACCCTTCTTATACCTTTGAAATATAAAATAGTTCAATTAAGTAATACAATATTTTTACGAAATTTCCCCAGCCTTTAAATATTATCTTCAAGGCGACTGCGCATCTTCAGCTAGAGATTTACCACGGGGGGAGAGAAAAAATATCCAGAATTATTATGACTAAATGTCAAAAGAAATGTTATATGATCTTGAGAACTCAAATCACCGATCCCTTGTCTAGAACTCTTTCCTTCTTCTGGAGAATATATTGGATTAAAGCGAATTAAGGTCTCTTTTGGTTACGTGATATTCTTGTTATCTGATTTACTTTTCTTGTCTATCATATCATTCAAAGTAGTATATATATGCAGAAAATGCAGTCCCTTATCTGTTGTTCTATAGGTTTGCCCTTGTTTAGAAAATTGTATTAGTTGCCTATCCAATAGAAGAGAAAGATATTCCTTGAGCTGCTGATGAGAGAGAAATGCACCATACATTATCTTCGTTTTAAGTACAGTACCCTCGCTGGCAACCTCCAGTATCCTTGCAATAATTTCAGTCCTTGTTCGGTACCTCATGCTGAGACTTTTTATCAACTTATTACACTCAATACGATAATAAAAAGTAGCGCATTTTTTCTCTATAAAGTATATTGATAATAATGTATTTTCTTAGCACTGTAGAATCATTACTCTGCGTGAGTTTTCAGTTAATCACGCTCTAAAAAGTCTAAAATCCTTGACATAATCTCTCTGAACTGGAATATACTTGAATCGATTCTGGAAAGCATAATCCTTCTTAAACCTGTCCGTCTGTGATTTATCTGCATTATAATACACTTTGATCATCCAAACCATCCTATGTACAATGGATGGAAGACTTGGTAACAAAGATAAGAGGTTCCAAATATACTAGAGATGTGATGGCGCCTATTTATTCAAGCTAATCTAACTACATAGTTTGGCTTCTTTTCGTGATATTTTTATTACTTAGACAAACGGCATATTTTGCAGAGTTTATGAATTTAAGAATGTACTAAATGTGATACTCGAAAAGTGATTATGATCGTGTATATCATAATCATGAAGCTTCTAATTCGCTTGTCCGAATCCTCAATCTAGGACATAATGCGTCACATGGACTCTATCAAAACTCTGCAAAAAAATAAAATGTGAAGGAGAGCACCTGATCTCAACTCGGACACTTTCTGAATGAGCCATTAATACGTTCTTATCTGCACAGGTCTACTGTGGATTCACTAGAAAGTCGCACATTAACTTGTACAATATAGGTCAAAAATTACCAACAAGGGCCTAATATGCTCTGAACCTCTCCCCCAAGACGTAAGATGCAATCTTAAGTTCCAGAACCTCGTTCGCCCCTTCATAAATAGTAATTGCTCTAGAGTCCAAGAAGTGTCGCGCGACTCGGTTGGTCTTTTTATAAGCAAATGATCCGAAAATCTGAACCGCTCTGTTTGATGCGTTAAATGCAGCGTTACTTGCAGAAAACTTCGCTAAGGCAGACAGGTTATCAGCTTCAGCCCTCAATACAGAATATTCTCTATTATTTCTAGTCATTTTTAATTGCCATCGATCATCACTCATCTTTAAACCTTCGATATAGTTTTGGAGTTTTTGTCTGACAAACGCAGCTCGGTATATTAGCCATCTAGACTTTTCTATATTCAAAATTATTTTCGCAATATGTCGTTGGATTAATTGCTTTTTTGCTAAAAGTGAACCATGTTGGACCCTTGTCTTGGCGTGAGACACAGATTCGTTCAGACAGTCTTTCATTACACCTACTGCGCCGGCTGCTACACTAAGCCGTCCATCGATGAGTGCACTGTAGGCGATATTTAGACCCTGGCCTTTTTGACCAAGCAAATTTGTTTTTGGAATAATGCAATTATGGAACGAAATCTCGGCATTTTTCACAGTCAACATTCCGACCTTATTTTTCATTTCCCTTATAGTGATACCCGTGGAATCAGTGTCAACAAGAAATGCTGATATATTCTTGTCGTTACTGCCAGTTCCTCCGATTTCCCTTGCATAAGTAGTGAGTAAATCCGCAACGCTTCCATTCCCTATCCAGTGTTTTTTTCCCTTTATAACAAAATGATCACCTCTATCTTCAAAACTGGTAGTGATAGAAGATGGATCACTTCCGGCATTAGGCTCTGTAAGTGCAAATGCCATTATGTTTTTGCCCGTAGTAGTATATGGTAGATATCGCTTTTGTTGTTCATGGTTCCCCCATGTCTGAAGAATCATTTCACCAATTGAGATATGCGCCGAGAAAAAAGTTCTTAATGAATTCCCTTCCTCACCTAATCTTTCTATTGCGAGAAGATAGGTGAGAATATCATATCCTAGTCCACCATATTTTCTAGATATAGGGCATCCCAGCATGCCAACTTTATTGAATTCAGAAATTATTTTCTTGTTAAATGTTTCTTTCAAGTAACATTGTTCTTCAAATGGACGAATTATTTTGCATATCTCGTCAACTTCCTTTAAGAAATGTTCTTGTTTCCTTGAGATTTCGAAATTCATAATAGATAAATTGGAATAATTCCTCACTGATTTACTTATCAAGAAGTCTATAAAAGCTTGCTATGTCGTTTTAATTCGTTTGATTGGTGTCCCTTTTAGTAATTAATCCTAACTTCCACTCTTATCACATCTTTAGACGCACTTGCACATTAGCAACTTCACTCTAGACAGCAATTTGGTAGCACTGTGGCTTCATTTCCATATAAGAATGTCCAGATAGACAGTAGTGGTATGAAAAGTAAAATAGCTATTATTATATCGGTGTTATACAAACGGCATAGTGTTTAAATACTTTCGATATGAAACGACATTAAGTGAAATAAGATGCCAGTCGCAATAATTCCAGATATTAGCGAACAACACTGTATAGGCTGTGCGCTCTGCGTTGAGATTTGCACTGCTCTTGGTCCAGATGTTCTTAGAGTGAAACCTGTAGAAGGATGGAAGAGGGGTAAAGCCTTTGTATTTTATCCAGAGAGGTGTATTTCTGATGGTGCCTGCATCGGAGTTTGTCCAACAAAGGCAATATTTTGGATGAGGCCAATGGATTACACACCGGGGCAGCCAATTCCATTGAAGAAGAATGCAGTATTTGTCAAGGGCTGGGAAGAGGGTTAATTAGTTTAGCCTCATTAAAGTCCTAAATCTCTTTTTTTGATGCAAAGTCTATAAATTACTTATTAGGTTTATTGTCTAATTAATGGCGCATTTATTGTTATTCTCTAGCGCATTAATTCATGTGTTGAACCTTAGAGCCGTCTAATCAGTATCATTTCAGAAGGTGACAATACAATGCCCCTCATGAATTTTCTGATTACCAATCTTAATGCGGAGGCCAAAATCAGAGTGAAGTCTGAATCGGGAGCCTATAACAATTTGAGCATAAAAGATAAAGATAAAGATAAAGACATGTCACTTGCCCGCATTAGTTAGGTTATTAATACTTTGAAATCTTTTAAATACAATAACTATGACAAAATTCATAGATCATATTCGTCATAATTTTGACAAATGATAGATGTTCACAATAACTTAATTTACGCATATCATAATAACTGTTATAATGCAGCTCATAAAAAAGCTGGAAATAAAGTCAAGGAAGAAAATTGTTGAATTTCTCAACGAGCAACCGGTTGGTAGGATAGCTTCTATCGATAAAAATGGTTATCCACAAATTATTCCGATGAATTTTGTGTATTCATCTATAGATGATACCACTAGTGATATGAACAACAAAATAAGTAGAGACGCCGTCTATATGCATTCTCATCGGTCTGGAGAAAAGCTTGACAATATTCGAGTAAACCCTAAAGTAGGGTTCGAAGTTGATCAACATATATGCTTTTTGCCCTCTTATTATTTTCATCCCCACGATGCTTCACAGGCTGACACCCTGTATATCAGTATAGTCATAAAGGGAGAAGCTGAGATTATTAATGACTGCGAAGAGAAGACCGTTGCATTAAATATGTTAATGCAAAAATACCAAAATAGGGACAGATATCAGGAACTTAACCCATCGATGCCATCTGTACGCGAAGTTGCTGTGGTTAAAATATCACCACACGAAATCCACGGAAAATACAAAATAGGTCAACAATGGGCACCAGCTTACAGGCTAAAAATTGCCAAAGCTATCGTTAATAGGGAGGAAAAATACAAGGTTAAAAAGATTTTGGATGTTATGAGGATAGAAAGACTATCCGATGGAAACCTCAAAATAATCGAGGAACCACTAATGTAATACCACCTTATTCCCATACTGTTCAATCGAATTAGTAATAACTATTATATATTCATCATTTATGCCCACAGATCTGAAAAGTGAACATGGTATATCCTACGATTTTGCCGGAACGCCTATAGGGATAGAAATTGTTAGTATCCTTCGGCATAAGCTCACTTTTTAGCTGCAAAGCATCGGATTTAGATACTTTAATCATTGCCAAGCGATCATCTAATATATCCTTCCAAGGGATTTCAGAAGATGGATTCTTGACTCTTACAATCATTGCAATTATTCTTGCCGGAAACTCCTCGTCTACTATGACCGAATACTCAAAATCGTCCCTTTCACCAAATGGATCTGACACAGTGTACGGATCAATCTGTACATATCGTCTCAACTTAGCTCTAATTGAATATGATAGTGCGGTCATTATGGCAATATCAGTTGTCCCTAACTTCTTAACCTCTTCGATTGTAGGAGGCCTCAAGGGTGTTATTAACATAAAATGTTATATTTATTATCATTATATAATTTGATCTCTGACATAAATTCTGATTATTACGCCACGTATTTTTCTCCCCGCATTGGTTAATGCGTCAGAGTTTCGTTAAATATTTTCAATAGTATATCACATTGAAATTATTACAACATAATGCATTCATCTTGCAGTTAGCATCCGAGTCTCATAATACAATAGTGTTTGCCGTGGGGCGTATGTAGTAAGCTTGAATGCAATTTTATTTAGGCAGGTATTGCATTTAATAGGGACAATTTATGATTGAGATCTCTGTAGGGCATACCCCTGATGCAGATGACGCGTTTATGTTTTATGGAATCGTATCAGGTAAAGCTAAAAGTTCAAACTTCAAAATAAAGCATATAGTAAAAGACATAGAGACACTAAATGAGGCAGCATTTAGACACGAACTCCATATCACAGCAATTTCTGCACACGCGTATTACTATTTAAGTGATTATCAGATACTTCGTACTGGTGGGAGCTTTGGATCAAATTATGGACCTATTGTCCTATCCAAAAAGCAAC
>C688J18823_10001490_pt1 | contig 14460 bp, 10 predicted proteins | sample HopSoiMetagenom1_FD_18823 | JGI IMG/M metagenome (IMG submission 18823)
TCGGGCGGATCAAACATGCCCAGCTTCATCCTCCAAGTGAATAAACGCCGAACCGCACGATCGATGTCCTGATTCGAGAGCAGTCCCGTCTGGGCAGCTTTCAACACAGCATCTCGCTCCATCGCAATCTGCTGTGCAGGCCATGCACAAATGATGTCCATTCCTGACTTCACCGCGTCCGCCATGCCTTGCTCTAAGGTTTTGGTGTAATGGTGATGCAACGCAATGTCGCTTGCGGCGCCGCAATCTGAAACCACATACCCCTGAAAATGCCAGTCATCCCGAAGATGCTCTTGCAGCAGCATAGGCTGCGCGCATGCCGGCTTGCCATCGATTGCGTTGTAAGCGCACATCACCGATCCGGCGCCTGCGGTCACGGTTGCTCGAAACGCGGGAAGGTAGGTGTCCTCGAGATCGTGATTTGAAACCTTAATGTCTACCTCATGCCGTGTCGGCTCTGGTCCGCTGTGTACCGCGAAATGTTTCGGTGTTGCGAGGGCCTTTAAATATTTCGGATCATCCCCTTGCAATCCAGTGACATATGCGACGCCCATTTGCGCCGTGAGGAACGGATCCTCGCCATAAGTTTCCTGTCCGCGCCCCCAGCGTGGATCACGAAAAATATTGATGTTTGGCGACCAGACGGTTAGGCCGTGAAACCAGTCGCTGTAACCTTTCTCTTTCACGCGGGCATAGTATTTGGCCCGGAACTCTGTCCCGATCACATCTGCTTCTTTGTGCAGCAGGTCGGGATCGAAGGTTGCTGCCAATCCAATTGCCTGCGGGAAGACAGTCGCATAACCCTCGCGCGCAGCACCGTGCAAACCTTCGCTCCACCAGTTGTACTCAGGAATGCCAAGTCGCGGAATCGCCGCCGCCGTGTGCACCATTTGCGAAACCTTTTCTTCCAGCGTCATGCGGGAAAGCAAATCGTCAACTCGCTTCTCGATTGGCAAACCTGGATTGCGGAAGGGCGCGTTCTCGATTTCCGACGAAACTTGCGAAACACTTCCTGGTTGATTTGTGTCTTGGGCAAAGCTGAAAGTGGAAAACAGCGCTAGCAAAAGAAGAATTTTTTTCATGCCTAACGGTTCCTCGCTATGTTGCGGGCTACATTGTGCCGGCACCAATCTAAATCAAAACGCAGAAGGATGGAATCGTCATGTGCTGAATGACACCGAAAAATGTGGAACGCTTAACCGCCAAGAACTCAAACGAAATTCCTACGCGTGAACTTTTGAGGCCGTCTCTCGAATATGCTTCCAGGCCTTTTCTACATGGCGCTCAGTAGTATTGGTCTGGCCTATGCAGAGTCGCAGTGTGAATTTGCTGTCGAGCTTGGTGTGCGTTAGGTATAAATCGCCGCTGTGGTTGAGAGTATCCATCAGTTGTTGATTGGCTTGATCTCCGGATTTGAGCCGGAAGCAGACAAGATTCAGCGGCGCCGGCGCAGCTATCTCAAATCGTTCGTCCTTTCGAAGCCATTCAGCGAATTGTTGGGCTAGGCGAACGTGCTCGCGGATATGAAACTGCAAGCCTTCGATCCCGTAATAGCGCAGCACAAACCATAATTTCAGCGAACGAAAACGTCGCCCGAGCGGAACCTGCCAGTCGCGATAATCGATCACCGCGCCGGATTCCGTAGCCTTGTTTCGCAAATACTCCGGCAAGACACTCAGGGTCTGAATCAGCGCCTTGCGATCAGCCACGTAAAAACAATCGCAATCAAAATTGGTGAACATCCATTTGTGCGGGTTGAAGCAGTAGCTGTCGGCAAGCTCCAAACCATCGTGCAGATAGCGGAATTCCGGGCAGAGCGCGGCAGTTCCGGACATAGCAGCGTCAACATGCAGCCACAAATTGTTTTCCCGGCAGATTTGCCCAATCGCCGGGACTGGATCAATGCCGTTCGAAGAAGTGGTGCCGACAGTGGCGCAGACGAAAAATGGGGTAAGCCCGGATTCCCGGTCATTTTCTATCGCACTCGCCAGACGCTCCGGTTTAATCGCGAACTTCTCATCGACTTCAATAAGCCGCAAATTTTTCCGTCCGATTCCGGCGATTTGAATCGCTTTCTCGACCGATGAGTGGGCTTGGGAGGACGTGTACGCGACCAGCTTCCCGCGGCATCCTTCTCCATTTGAATTGAAGTTGGTTGAGCGTTCTCTCGCGGCCAGAACGGCGCAAAGAGTGGCGCTTGAAGCGGTGTCCTGAATCACGCCTCCGCCTGTGCTCGTGGATAGGAATTTGTCAGGCAATCCCAAGGCCGGCACCAGCCAGTCAAGCACGAGCGTTTCCAGTTCGGTGCATGCCGGACTCGTCGCCCAGAGCATGCCTTGTACTCCCAGCCCTGAGGACAGCAGGTCTCCCAAGATCCCCGGCCCTGACGCGTTGCCAGGGAAAAAAGCAAAGAAGTTCGGCGATTGCCAGTGGGTCACACCGGGCAGAATTAACTTCTCGACATCTCTAAGAAGAGCGGGAAATGGTTCGCCCTTCGCCGGCGCGCTTGCCGGCAGAGATTCCCGAACCGCCCCAGGCTTTACTTGCGAGAGCACAGGAAACGATTCAATACGCGAGTAGTAATCCGCGATCCAGTCGATCACTTCGTATCCGTGCCGCCGGAACTCATCAGGCGACATATGGAACGATTTCGTTTCAGAGGGTGTATTGGCGGCAGAGAGCGGTCGCGATCCAGCTTTGCTCATTCTGCAAGTTTAAGCCAGGCGGCCATAGAACATGCGCGTGACATATTCAATCACAACTTGTCCGCTGTTCTGATGAACATCGAAAATGCGATGTAATTCGCGCAGCATCGGCTCATGATTGAGGTGCCCCGGCCCGGGCGCATACGAGGACGACAGTAGCCGGCCTTCCACTCCCGCATAATCAAAAACCTGTTGCAGATCGAAAGTGCGCTTTTCAAAAGGCAAGGGATCGAAGAACTCCCCGACAACCGTGTGCTCATGCCGGACTTCGTTGTAGTCGGTCCCGTAGCGAAGCAACAGGTCTTCATAATCGCGTAGAAACGGGCTGCTGTCGGTTTTTCTTTCATTCCAAACCAGCACTGCCCAGCCGCCCGGCTTGAGAATACGGGCGAATTCCTGACGCGACTTTTGGCGATCGAACCAGTGCCCGGCCTGCGCGGCCGTAACAAAATCGACGCTCTGAGCGTCCAGCGTTGTTGCCTCGGCAGTACCGGTCACGCTTCTGAACTTCGGATATGCGGCGAGAAATTCTTCACCAGCTCGCCGCATCTCCGAGTTAGGCTCGACTGCAAAGACTGGATTNCCGTGNTCGAGCAGCAGCTTGGTAAAAATTCCCGTTCCAGATGCGATGTCCGCAACGATTGAATTGCTCGTGAATCCGCAATCNCGCTTCAGAGTTTCGATGNCCTGCTTCGGATACGAAGGNCGGAAACGGGCATAGGTGTCAACCCGAGAAGAAAAACGATGGATGGAATTTAACGGCACATCTCTCCGAGATTAATCGGCAGTGATTTTTCNAATTTGTATTCCCAAGTCCTTCAGCTGCGCCTCATTTACCGGGGTCGGAGCGTCCACCATCAAATCTACCGCCCGCGCGGTCTTCGGAAACGGAATCACTTCTCGCAAACTTTCCGCACCCGCCAGAATCATTACGATACGGTCCAGCCCCAGTGCGATTCCGCCGTGCGGAGGCGTGCCATATTCGAGCGCTTCTAAAAAGAATCCAAAGCGCGCCCGCGCTTCTTCATCGCTCATACCCAACGCCTGGAAAATCTTGGCCTGAATATCCTGGCGGTGAATACGAATTGATCCCGAGCCCAACTCGGTTCCATTCAGCACCACGTCATACGCCAGCGCTCGAATTTCCCCCAGCGGCGATTTGGGATCGTGCACTGAATCGATGTTCGCTTCGAGTTTCGCCATGTCTTCTTCGTGCAGCGAGGTGAAGGGATGGTGCGCCGGATTCCAGCGCTTTTCGGTTTTGTCCCACTCAAACATAGGGAAATCGCTGACCCACAGGAAACGGAAATCCTTCTCCGGATCGCCACTCTTCTCAAATGCCTTGTGCCTGTCCGCATATTTCTGTGCCAAATCCAGCCGCAGAAATCCGCACTTCTCGCAGAAATGCTGCACGCTCTGGTCCATTACCGCGGCATTCTCTTCGCGATTGGCCGCGCCCGCAAGCAACCAGAGATCATCCGGTTCGATGGCTGAATAACTCATGATCTTGTCTGAAAGTCCCGGATAGTCTTTCGCGAACCGCTTGGGATCAGTCATTAGCTGCACGAACGACGGTCCTTGCACATGCTGATAAGCACCGTAAGTTCCAATCGTCCGTCGCTCGGTTCCGGAAATTTCCCCGGCCTTCGGAATGCGAATCACCTGCAGCGGAAATTCCTTGCGCATGCGGAATTTCGTCGCGAGTTCTTCCCACTCTTCTGGGGTCAAAGCGTTGCGGCCATCAACCATCGCAGGCAAGCGCAGATCCGGCTTGTCATTTCCATAACGCCGAATCGCTTCGTCGTAGCTCATTCGCGGAAATGGCGTCTTGATGTCATGTCCCGCAGCTTTGAACGCGGCGGTCAGAAATCCTTCAACCACGGCCCACACCGACTCCGGCCGAGGATAAGTCATTTCCAAATCGATTTGCGTAAACTCCGGCTGACGATCGGCTCGCAAATCTTCATCGCGGAAGCAGCGCACAATCTGAAAATATCTATCGAATCCCGAGATCATCAGGATCTGCTTGAACATCTGCGGCGATTGCGGCAGAGCGTAGAAGCTGCCCGGCTGCACGCGGCTGGGAACGAGATAATCGCGTGCGCCTTCTGGTGTTGAGCGTGTCATGAACGGAGTTTCAATTTCGAAGAATCCTTGATCGGAAAGATAATCCCGAATCGCCTTCGAAACCTTGTGCCGCATTTCAATATTGAACTGCATGGCATCGCGCCGCAGGTCGATATATCGATACTTCAGCCGCATCTCTTCATTNGGCAGAACGGTCTCGCTCGGCAGAAACGGCGGCTGCTTCGCTTCGTTCAGGATGCGCAACTCGTCGACGACCAGTTCAACTTCGCCCGTAGGAATGTTTTTATTGACGGTATCCGAGTCGCGGCGCTTAACTTTTCCGGTAACCGCGATGACATATTCGTTGCGCAACTGCTCCGCTTTTTTGTGGGCCGCAGGATTTAATTCGCGGTTCAACACCACCTGAGTTACGCCCGTACGGTCACGCAGATCAAGAAAGATGATGCTGCCAAGATCTCGGCGGCGGTTGACCCATCCCATGAGCACAGCTTTGTCGCCTGCGTCAGAGGGACGGAGAGCACCGCACATGTGCGTGCGTTCTAAATCGCCTAAAAAGTCCAGCAAGTTTTGCCTTTCGGAAAGCTGTCAGCCATCAGCCGTCAGTCGTCAGCTTAATATGGATGCGGATTCGCCTCGCTAACAGCTGGAAACTGACAGCTGAAGGCTCGATCTGTCGGTGGGCCGAATAAATAATTATAAATGCCGTTACGAGGGACTCACGAAATCACATTAATACATTACCCTCACCGGAGTAGTCTGTTCGAACTTCAGCTTCCAATCATTGCCTTGACGCACCCACAGATCAGAAACCTTGAAGTACCGGGGAAAGGTCAGGTTATCTTCACCCAACTGCTTAATCATCGCATCTGACAAGGTGATCGCCGTACTGTAGGAGACCATAATGGAGTCGTTGTCGATTCGAAACTCTTGCGGATCATAAAAGAGGAAATCCTTCAGGAAGCCCTCCTTGGCCGCGCCCAGCATCTCCTGGCGGCCGCTGAGATCACCGGCCATGTCGACGCTGCGAAAGTTGTCCGCGAGCAGATCGTTCAGGGCCGCGACGTCTTTTGACTTTTCTGCTTCGAGGAAGGTCCGCGATTTTGCAATGAGTGCTTGCGCCTCGGGGTCGCTTGGCGGCTGCGTAGATTGAGCTAGGGAAGCGGCGCAGAACATGAGGACGCATACCAGTAATAAGACTGATTTCATTTTTCCTCCGGGGTGTTGCGAAGTTTTGCGACGAGATCCGCGCGTGGAACCGAACTCTGTTCGCCCATCGCAAGATTCTTCAGCGCGAACACGCCCGCACTGAGCTCATTCTCACCCAATATCAGCGCGTATTTCGAGCCCAGCTTGCTCGCAGTCTCCAGCGACTTTTTCAAACGAAAGCTTTCATCTCCGAGTTCGACGACGATGTTGTTCCGGCGGAGTTCGCGTGCCAGACGAGCCGCTTCCCTATTCATGCCAACGCCGAGCGGCGCGATGTAAACGTCAGGTTTGCGGAGCACATCTTCAGGAGTTTTGCCCAGCGACATCACTAGCCGGTCTTCGCCGATCGCAAATCCAATACCCGGAGCAGGCGGACCGCCGAGCGCTTCTGAAAGGCCATCGTAGCGGCCCCCGCCGAGAATTGCGTTCTGCGCTCCAAGATTTCCGTGAGTAAATTCGAATGCGGTGCGGGTGTAGTAGTCCAAACCGCGAACTAATCTGTCGTTCAGTGTGAACGGAACTCCGACCGACTTCAGAATGACTTGTACTTGCTGAAAGTGTTCGCGACATGGCTCATCGAGAAACTCGCTGATGCGCGGAAGCTTCTCGATGATCGGCTGGTCTTCGGGCACTTTGCAATCAAAAACACGCAGTGGATTGGTCACAGCGCGGCGCTGACAATCCGAACACATTTTGTCTTTGACGGGCTCGAGCGCCTTTCGCAAAGCTTCGTTGTATGCGGCGCAATCGTTCGCGCATCCAATGGAGTTAAGCTGCAACTGCCAACCGGTAATTCCCAGGCGATCGAGTAATGTTGCCAGAAGTTCAAGAATTTCGGCATCGCGCGCCGGAGATTCGCTTCCCGATGTTGCCGGGCCGATGACTTCGGCCCCGATCTGGTAGAACTGCCGATAGCGGCCTTTCTGAGGTCGTTCCCTGCGAAATTGCGGCCCAATATAAAAAAGCTTGTTGAGACCGCGGTCCCAGAGTTTGTGCTCAATATAGGCGCGCACAACCCCAGCGGTATTTTCAGGGCGAAGAGTGAGGGACTGGCCCTTATCGCTTTCAGCTCGGCCTTGGTCCTTCCACGTGTACATTTCCTTTGAAACGATGTCGGTCTCTTCGCCAACCCCTCGTGCAAAAAGCTCTGTCGATTCGAAAATCGGCGTGCGAATTTCGTGGAAGTTGTAGGCGCGAAAAACGTCACGCACGGTGGACTCGACAAAATTCCACAGCGCCGTCTCCGGCGGAAGAAGATCGCGTGTTCCTCGTACGGCTTTGATCATGATCGTCGTGCGGCGTAAGTCGTGCGTCGTGCGCTGCTGTCTAAACCTTGTCATCCTGAGCGCAGAAAATGCTTTCGCTTGCGAAACCATTTTCAGAGTCGAAGGCCCCCCGCATTGCGTAGCCCAAAGTGGCGCTGCAGGGAATTCTGGCAACGGCGCGTGCGAATGCCTTTCAACAGCAAATTCACTTCAGCGATTGCAGGGGTCCTTCGACTCCATATGATCTTCGCATATGCGAAGATCACATTCCGCTCAGGATGACAACTTCAGACTGGCTACCGCTCCGCCAAATACGCATCCTTATATCCCAAATAATTATTGCCGTACCGCATGATGCTCTCTTGATCTTTCTGATTCAGCTTGCGGCGAAACTTGCCAGGCGATCCCATCCAAAGCGAGCCCGGCTCAACAATCGTCTTTTCGGGAATCAATGTCCCCGCCGCGATGATCGATCCGGCACCAATCTTCGCTCCATTGAGAATGATCGATCCCATGCCGATCAGACAACGATCTTCAATAGTGCATCCATGCAGCGTAACGTTGTGCCCCACCGTGACGTACTCTCCAAGAAACACTCCGTACTGCTCTTTCATTCCGTGCAGCACGCTGCAGTCCTGGATATTCGAGTGTGCGCCGACGCGGATTGAGTGCACATCCCCGCGTAGGACAGCGTTCATCCAGACGCTCGCGTGCTCGCCAAGGACTACGTCGCCGATGATCTGCGCCGAGTCGTCGACGTAACACGAACTCGGAATTGTTGGCGAAATACCTTTGTAGGAGCGGATCATGAAGAAACAATCAGCACGTACTAGCAGTGAGCGGCGAGCAATGAGCTATCAGCTAAGTCGCGAGCTTCCTCACGTTCGCTCACAACTCGCTGCTCACTGCTGATCACGCGTGCTAAATCCTAACAAATTTTCCCATTACGGTACGCAAGAGAGAAGTTTTCATTGCATATCACTGACTCAACTTGCGGTTCGTGGTATACGGGATGCAGTCTCCCGTCGAGGCCGGACTCACTTTCTAGCGGAGTGAATCCATGCGGCACGCCAGCTTCTGCTTTGCAACGCTTCTTCTGTTGTCATTATTATGCCGTGCACAGGACGGATCCACCGGAGCCGTTCGCGGCATGGTGCTCGATGCGCTAGGCGGGCGGATTGCCGGGGCAACCATCGCGTTGGTGAATGATTCGACCACCTTTCACTACCAGCAAACTACAGATGCCGAAGGACGGTTCGCCTTCGGACTGCTCCCGCCCGGCGATTACTCGGCGCGAGTTACTGCTGAGAAAATGTCTCCGCAACTCAGCCCGTTTTTACGCGTGACCGTCGGCGGTGTCACCGAAATTCAATTCACACTCCAAATTGCCGGACCGCGAGAAAACATCACGGTATCGGCCGAACCTCGCACCCTAGAAACCGAACCGCGTGGCCTTTCGGCGGTGATCGATGAACGCGCTATCCTCAATCTTCCTCTGAACGGCCGCCGCTTTACTGACCTCTGCCTGCTCACCTCCCAGGCGACGACAGATCCGCGCGGCCAAAACTCCAGCTCAAATGGTGACCTGTCATTCGGCGGCATTCGTGGCTTTCAAACCAGCTATCTGGTCGATGGCGGCGACAACAACAACGCGTTCTTCGGCCAGGCGCGTGGCCGGTACCGGGCCCCTTACCAGTTCTCGAATGAAGTGGTTCAGGAGTTTCGAGTGTCGCCGAATTCTACTTCTGCCGAATCCGGCAGGACCGGCGGTGCGGTAGTCAATGTGGTGACGAAATCCGGCACTAATAAATTTCACGGGACGGCTTTTTATTATCTACGCGACAGTCGCTTTGACGCGCGTCAACCCGAACTCAACAACAAGCCCAACGATCGGCAGCACCAGTTCGGATTCACTTTCGGCGGGCCGCTGCGGCGCAATCGCGTCTTCTTTTTTGCCGGATACGACCAGCATATTTTTCATGAGCCGACGATTGTGCGTTTTGTAAACGGCGGCGCTACGGTCATTCCACAACTCGGCGCAGGTCCGGTCACGCCGGGAGACTTTGAGGCCGACGACCAAGCCCTGGTGTTTGCAACCGCTTCGCAGCTTTCAAAACAAGCGGGTCTTTATCCCACAGAGCTACTGGGCAATGCGGGTTTCTCGAAGCTCGACGTCAATATCTCGTCACACAATCAACTCGCGCTGCGGCTGAATACCTCGCATTATTCAGGATCAAACAACGTGTTCATGGATCCATCCAGCCCACTGACGACCTACGGGATTTCCGACAACGGAATCGAGAATGTGGAGACCGAGACTGCCACCGCATCTCTCACCAGCGCGCTTTCATGGCGGACGGTAAGCCATCTGCGGGCGCAGTTTTCACGCGACCTGCAGTGGTCGCAAACCAATTCGAACACCCCACTGACTCGTCTTCCTGGCATCCTCGATGGGTTCGGGCGTTCGAGGATCTTGCCACGCGAAAGCCATGAAAACCGAGGCCATTTTGCCGAGACCATCAGCCGCGAAGGTTCGCGGCATTCTTGGAAGTTTGGCGGTGATGCGCTGCTCACAAAAATCTATGATTTTTTTCCTTCGAACTTTGGTGGAGAATTTATTTTCGATCCTATTCGCGTAAATCCATTTACGTTTCAGCCCATGCTCGGCGGTCTGGAATTAACCCCATTACGCGCCTACGCCCATCAGGTCCCACATTATTACGTTCAGAATTTTGGATCCGCCGTCAGCCACCCCGATACAAATGAATATGCAGGCTTTGCACAGGACATGATTCGCGTGACTGATCATTTCAACGTCAGTTTGGGCCTCCGTTATGACTTGCAGACTTTCAGTACAAAATATTTGAGGACAAACCCAGTGTGGCCCGATTCAGGCAAGGTCCCGTTCAACTCTAAAGATTTTGCACCGCGAGTCGGGTTGTCGTATTCCATCGGCGATCAGCGGCCGCTAGTGGCGCGAATCGGATATGGTCTGTTCTATCCGCGAATCCCGCAAATCTACAATTCGATCATCGAAACCCAAAACGGTATTACGCCGAACTCGATCTTCCTCAACCAGACGAACTTCTATAGCCGGCAAGTATTCCCGCAGTATCCTTTCTCGCTAGTTAACTGCGCGCTGCTTGCAAATTCCTGTTCCGTCCCCACTGACCTAAGGCAATTTGCGGAAGGCGATGTTTCCGCTTTCGCTCACAACTTTCGCTCGCCCGAGGTGCACCAGGTCAGCGTCAGCCTGGAGCGTGAACTCGCCGATCGAGTGATTGGAGAAATTTCGTATTCCTTTGTGCGCGGACAAGGATTGATCCGGGCCCGCGACGTGAATCTTCCGCCTCCGGTCCGAGTCGATTATCCACTTTACGATGCATCGGGAGTGAACTTGCTCGGCTACGGAGNCGTGAACACTTTCGCAACCTGGCAATCTTCGACTTCGTTCACCTGCCCATTTCCGCCATGCATTAATCAGGTCGCCCGTCCCATTCCGCAACTGGGTTCNATTGATGTTTTTGAGAGCGCGGCGTCCAGTGTCTACCATGGCGCGACGATCTCGATTCGACGTCAGATGACCCACGGACTTTACTTCCGTCTCGGGTACACATATGCGCACGCGATGGATGANGGCCAGGACGCTCTTGTNGCCGGACGTCCGGCGACCGTACAGAATTCATATGCTCCTAATTCTGAGCGTGCAAACAGCGTGACCGATCAGCGCCATCGTTTTGTCTTCTCCTGGATGTATGAGCCGCACGCGTTGAATGGTGGTCAGGGCTGGCTCGGCAAACTTAGTAAGGGATGGAAAAATTCCGGCGTCATCACCGCGGGCAGCGGCAGACCCGTGGATGCAACCGTCGCAGGCGATGCCAATCAGGACGGAAACTACGGCAACGACCGATTGCCCGGAGCCAGACGAAATTCATTCGTGGGGCCGGATTATTCAACCGCCGATATGCGCCTGGCGCGACGAATCTTTGCAAGGAATGGCTGGAAGCTGGAACTAACTGCGGAGTCTTTCAATTTGTTGAATCGGCTCAACAGTAGATTCCAACTCACCAGTGATGGCGCCATGAGCAATGCCGCGCAGTTTAATTATGGAACTAAGATTATTGGAATCAGGCACTTCCCTGCGTATTACCAGGTTCCGACCAATTTCATGCGTGCGACAAACGCTTATGCACCTCGACAACTCCAATTCGCTTTGCGATTGGGGTTTTAAATTTGGGAACGGCTTAATGATTTCAAACCCTCAAGTTTTCCGGTTGACAAATCTGATATTTCCTTGACTTTGTACGGCTAAATTGCAATAAAGGACGGGTTCAAACAGGACCGGTTTGGGGGGTGTCGTTTTCGTTGTTCGAGTGCGATTGGAAGAAGGCGAGTCGCTGGAAACTCTCTTCGTCAATTTAAGCGGAAGGTGCAGACGAAGACATTCATTAAAGAAGTGAAGCGTCACTCCTTTTACCTGAAGTCAGGCGAGAAGCAGCAGTGAAATCGCTGGCCGGCAAACGTAACCGCAAAAAACAACGAAAAGAGCAGGGAAAAAGCATATAGGGCCGCAACCGGGTTGCGGCCGTACACGTTATTTAAAGACACCCGTCTTAATCGAAATTATCGTCCTGCCGGGACTTGTAAAGCTGTATCCGCATACTTCTCCGTGCGGAGGGCCGAACCCAGGGTAGCAGTTCAGAGGGGGCTAGATTACGCACTAAGCGCGACCGCAACGTCTGCGCCTAAATGCACTGGGCCATAAGGAGCTCTCGGATGGAATTCCAGGACAGGACTCTCAAGTGTATTGACTGCGGAGCGGATTTCGTCTTCACCGCAGGCGAGCAGCTTTTCTTCCACGATAAACAATTTAAAAATGAACCCAAGCGCTGTAAGACCTGCAAGACAAAGCGGCTGACCTCCGTAGGTGCCGTGCCTGTCAGGCAAGGTTTTCCAATGCGACAGAAGGTTGAAACCACCGCGGTGTGCTCACACTGTGGCAAGGAGACGACCGTACCTTTCCGTCCCACTCAGGGCCGCCCAGTATTTTGCCGTGAGTGTTTCCGGGATCGTCGTCAAGCGGCGAGCGCCTGATTTTAGAGAAGATCTTGCAGCGGCCGAGCTGACAGCATTCGGCGCCTAGCCGGCCTTTTGTTCCTTCTGCGAAGGTGGGATGTCGAAGTGTGCGAGTCTCGCCCGCGACTGTTTCTCGTCCTGGTGCTGGACCAGTAAAGCCTCAATCTGCCGCAGCAAATCCTGCGTCCCTATTGGTTTAACCAGCACTGATTGCGCACTGTTATGCTTTCCATCCGGATTGCGAGGTGGATACGCCGTGAGTAAGGCAGTCGCCGGATTGTAGCGTTGCTGGCGGGCGGCGCGAATTACGTGAAAACCCGCATCGTCAGTCTCCATCCGTGAATCAGTGATGACCATGTCGTACTCGCTGGATATCAGCTTCTCAATGCCTTCGGCTGCCGAAGACGCGGTTTGCACGTCAAATTGATTTAATTCAAGTACCGCCTTCAGCGTTAGCAGTACGGTTGCGTCATCGTCAACCAGTAAAATTTTGCGTTTCATGAATGCCTCGAGTACGAATTGGGGGACCGCGGCTGCGCGAGAATCGAGCGATCTACATACGCTAGTATAGTGAAGTGCCAAGTTTTTACGTAGAAAATTTCGGTTGCCGAGCCACTCAGGCGGACGGTGCGGCCATAGAGGAGCAATTTCGGGAAAGGGGCCTCACTCGGGCCGAACATCCCCAAAGCGCGCGATTTGTGGTGCTTAATACCTGTGCTGTAACAGCTTCCGCCGAGCAGGACGCTCGCGCCGCCATCCGCCGGGTACGCCGCGAGAATCCCGGATGCGAAGTAATAGTTACCGGCTGCTACGCGCAGAGGGCGCCTCAAGAGGTGGCGTCTCTGCCAGGCGTGTCATTTGTAATTGGTAACTCTCACAAGAATAGTCTGGCCCAGATCTCTTTGCGGACGGAGCAGCAGGAGACTTCTCTCACAGATTTCGTTCCTGTTACACACCTGGCGAGTGGAAACCATTCACCCACTGGTTCGATTCATGTCTCCGATATTTTTGCCCACACTGAATTGATAGCTGCCCCGGTTTTTGATTCTGCCAACGAGCGCACTCGCCCCAATTTGAAAGTTCAAGATGGATGTAACAATCGTTGCTCGTTTTGCATTATCCCGTCGGTGCGAGGGCGAAGCCGATCGCTGAAGTTGGATGAGGTTCTCCGGGAAGTAAATCAGTTGGTCGAATCCGGATACCGGGAAGTCGTCATCTCCGGAATCAATTTGGGGCGCTGGGGACGCGACCTTCAGGATCAGACCGTGTGGCGCGGGCACTCTCGGCCGCCGACGTTAGAGGATCTAGTTCGGGCCATCCTCGACGACACCAGTCTGGAAAAGCTCCGCATCTCCTCAGTCGAGCCCATGGACTGGACCGATTCATTTATCCGCATGATGGCCGACTCGCCCCGCATCGCAAAGCACGCTCATGTACCCATGCAGTCCGGCAGTGACGCGGTGCTTCGCCGCATGCACCGCAAATATCGCCCCTGGCATTATCGCGAGAAGATTGAAAAAATCCGCACGGCTATGCCCACTGCTGCTATCGGCGCCGACGTTATGGCCGGCTTTCCTGGCGAAACCGATCGTGAATTTCAAGAGACTCGCCGGATGATTGAAGAACTGCCATTCACTTATTTGCACGTATTCACATTCTCAGCGCGTCCAGGCACGCCCGCGGCCACTACGCCAAATCAAGTACCCGTGCTAGTGGCGCGCGAACGTAATCGCATTTTGCGGGAACTTGCGGCAAAGAAAAAGCAAGCGTTCATGCGCGAGTTTGTGGGACAAAAGATTGAGGCCATCACACTCAACGTAATTTCCGAAACTGCAGATGGAATCTGCACGGAAGCGCTGACCGATAACTACTTAAAACTGCGGGTAAAAGGAACACACCAACCTAATCGCTGGTTTAAGGCCCACATATCTTCGGTCGGCAACGATCACCTAGTCGGAAATATTTCTCGCGTTATCTAATCACTGATTCCTTCCAAACTGCGGCTTGTAAATGCCAGACGCACCTCTCGGGGTAATCTCGTGAGATCATGGGAGGCTCACCATTTACTCATGACACAAATTTTGCTTCCATTAAGCCACGGCAGAAGTCCCATAGCTATG
>C688J18823_10001491_pt1 | contig 14456 bp, 9 predicted proteins | sample HopSoiMetagenom1_FD_18823 | JGI IMG/M metagenome (IMG submission 18823)
GTGGTTTATAGAAGCACTAAAAAACCAAAGAGAAACAAAAGGTACGCCGTATTAGAGGATTAGATTATGAAAAATTAATACATAAGCTACCGTGGTAAACTATCATTGTAGAAAATGACTTTTCATTTGGAATAATAAACCATAGTCTGGAGAAGAACAGGTATAGAGACTTGTTCCAATAAACAACCGAATTTATTATGCATATATGTACCGTTAAAAAGTGCATTTTATAACTATAAAATAAGGCACAAACGTAAATAAAAAGATACTAGTAGTGCTCCAATGACTGGCATTGACTATATCCAAGTTTAATGATTTCAAATTGCAGTCATATGTGATAACATTACACCAATCTAATATATTGTTGGGGTAGATATATAGTCTGTAGTCCAGCCAAATCAGGTATTCTATCATACGAAATGAGTTCTTGCTGCCTTATAACTTCGTTCATACTGTAAATTCTCCTTACGAGGTTCCAGCATGTCTCTACAATGGCCACATGTTGATTTTGTAGTTCGCCAGGGAATCCGCAGGGGACCTGGGCCAAGCCGAGAATTAGCTACATATCTATTATAAAATAATCAATATGATTCAAATAGATGGAGAATAATTGGTTATAATTTTAGAAGAAGAAGAGGAGCAGCCGATTTCGTCTTTGAATTGATTTTATATTATTTTATTGTTATCTTATGTATTTATGATTAGAATAGATGTTAGGAAGAGCACCCAGAGCTATTATATAAAGCCAGACTACCAATACCGCCGACACTACATATCGCTACTAACGGATATCCTAATGGATCTATTATAAATTATAATAAGAATACAAACCATGATCATTTAAATGAGTTATTTATTTAGGGAAGAAGATAGCCATTCACGACATAAAGAATCAAGAGAGGTAGAGAATGTTCTTGTGTTGCAAGGAGGAGGCTCATTAGGAGCTTTTGCATGTGGAGTATTCAAAGCATTAGTAAAAAGGGATGTAAGAATAGATATAGTTGCAGGTACATCCATTGGAGCTGTAAATGCTGCTATAATTGTTGGAAGCAAAAATGACCATCCTGAAAAAGACCTTGAGGATTTTTGGATGGAGATTGCTGAAAGTAGTCCCACTATCATCCCAGACACTTTTTTCCTTGATTATGACAATAAAGCTAAGAGATACATTTACAAGAAAATATCTGCTGCTTCGGCTAATGCTGCGATGTTTGGTGTTCCCAAAATGTTTACTCCCATATGGTCACACTGGCCTCCTTGGAGCTATGATGAGGATTATAATAATAGCAATGGTATTTTTTATCATCGCGATAAAGGAGAGCATCAAGAACACTACTATGATTTTCTTAACCCAATAAATTGGACTTATTTCTATGACCATTCGGCACTTGCAAAAACACTCGATAAATACATAGATTATAAAAAGCTCAACCTTGCTGCAACAAAAGAAGAATTACCAGAGGTACTTCGACTTATAATAACTGCTGTAGATGTGATGACAGCCAGACCACTTATATTTGACAATACGAAAATGGAAATAAAAGCAAAACATATCCTAGCAAGCTCTGGTTATCCAATATATGGATTTCCATGGATTGAACTCGAAGATAACTTGTATGCGTGGGATGGTAGCCTACTTAGCAATACTCCCGTAAGAGAAGTCATTTATGCATCTCCAAGGAACGATAAAAATATCTTTATTGTAGAAAACTACCCAAGAAAAATACATAGACTTCCCTCCAATATGGCGGAAGTTGAAAGCAGAGCTAAAGATATTATTTTTAGCGATAAGAATATGGATAATATAAAAATGTCAAGACTTATTACCAGACACATCCAGCTTATAGAAATATTATATGACATTGTGCAAAAAAAAGTTGATATGTCTAAGATTGATCCTCATCAGTTGCAAAAGATAAAGTCAGAATACAATACTCTAATCAACAATTATGGTGCACAAATAAAATCTGTTACAAGAATAGTAAGGAGTGAATTAGAATCACCTAGTATGCTGCAAAATGCAGACTTTTCTACGAAAACAGTCAAAGAACTGATAACACAAGGTGAGAACAAAACTATGGAAAAGTTATCATATTGCCAGAGTGTTAATTATGATTTTAATATAAAATAGTAGTAACATTTCCACCTTTATAGAAAATTATGGACGAACATAACGTGGTCTGTTATACTAAATTTTATATCAAACTACATACTTCTCCTAATACAGAGAGTAATATCTTTCCATCTACTTCTCTTGGTTGACCTACTGTAAGGTAACTCGCTGCACCGCAGGCCGAGGCTCAGTCGGTTTCCCATTAACTCCTGGAGATGATAGAACATGTACTATTACCAACGATGTTAATCCTTGACTAACAAGGATATGTCTATCAGTGAATAATATAAAAGAAGACCAGATGGTACATATGAAGGAATAGACATAATCAACTAAATTAATAATCCAATTTTATTATTTTTGCTTTAGAATTGGAACTTTCTTCACAAAATCAATATTGTGGGAATATACTTGACGCGCGAGCGAAGGCTTGATTGATTATCAAAATAGATTAAAAAGTTAGACATACTCACATATGGTGAGTAAAGAATAAATATCTATTTTAACATTAATGATACTTAAGTACAGTCAATATGGATGATGTAGATTTGAGCTCTGCTAATCCAAACAACGCGAGTGTCACAAATATTGATCTTGCCAACAATTTTTATTCTCAAACGCCTTTTACTTCCATAAAGATACTGATGGTTTCACCGGAGTACCCGCCGATAAATGGCGGTGTCGGACGATATACCTACAACCTCGTACGCGAACTTGAGACACAAGGTGTAGATGTTTATGTAGCATGCGATAAACAAGGAAAGGGAGATTTTGTTGGGCTCTCTCCTACCAATATTCATAACTCCGAAATTCTATTAAGTTTGGTAGATAATTTTAGGCCTGACATAGTACATATACAGTATGAGCCAGGTTTGTATGGTCTAAAGCTGGATTCGTATAAGCCAGGCAAAATTCAGACCACGATTGACTTGTTCTATGAAAAATGTACTGTTCCCATAGTTACTACATTTCATTCAGGATATACACTCAGACAATGGATGCAAATACCAGAAATAATATTGAATAAAAAGGAAAGTCTGTTGGTTTCACAAAAGAATACAGATAATGATAAACACACATTATTATCAAGCATAAAGAGCAGGTTGGAAAGTATTAGCATATACTGGAAATATCTTGCCAACTATAGAGCATTTCAAAATCAGAATAAGGAAAAGCTACTCAAAAGTAGTGCAGGTATAGTTTTTTCTGATTATATGAAGGCTCTCATTAGCGCCAAAAGTAAGAACAACTGCAGTGGGGAAAAACCTTGCGTAATATATCATGGTGCGGAGCCTGCAACGTCAACTTTTAGAATCAGTAAAAATGAAGCAAGACTTAGATTTAGCTCTCTCCCACAAGGGAATAGCGACAGGATTGCTTTAGCCTTTGGATTTATGACAGTTGCTAAAGGCTGGGATATCTTGGAAAAAATGAAAGTACCAGAAAATTGGACAATTGTAATCAATTCATCCATAAATCACTCTACTGGCGAAAGAATTCAGCTAGACGGACTTGCAAACGATGCCAGTAACATAATAAATTTGAATCAAGATTATCTCTCAGAAGAAGATCTTTCAGCACTATTTTACGCTTCAGATACAGTCTTGTTACCATACAAAATTTCTTCTGGGTCAGGCGTTATGTTCGATGCTCTGGGACATGGAATTCCATTCATTGCTTCAGACTTGCCTTTCTTTAACGAGTTTGCCGCAAAAGATCTTGGGATAACTGCTAAAAGAACGCCGAATGCCTTCACAGACGCTCTCATAGAACTGGATAAGACTTATGATAAATACAAAAATGCCGTAGAAGGCTTCAAGAAAAATTTGAGATGGTGTATTACAGCAATAAATCATATCAAACTGTATCATGATATACTCAGACCGACTAAGATATTTACAAATAATCAAGTCACTGCTACCATTGTCAATAGTCCTCAAGACCAGTCTAAGTCCCTATAGGATCATATTCATTAGTTGATGACCAAGTGAGTGAATTCAAATTACTGAGCAAATCATAAATGGATATCCAAGACATTCGTTTAAGAGCATTCAATAAAAGAATATACTCGTATGTACTTCTAAAGTCAAGTTCCTTCTTATACAAGCTTATTTCGGGTATCCTATTCGTATAGGTAGATCTAGCTGCATAGTGTTATTTTTTTTTCGGTAGATTAATAATTTTATGATTTTCTTTTCCTGCATTTTCGGTAGCTTCTACTTCGAGAGTTATAATGTACATTTATTTTGATATGCTCTTTTTTTTACACCGCGTAATTCTGCTACTATTTTTATCCCCTTATCTGTGAGACATCAATTAGTGGTTCTTATTTGGAAGAAATTAGTGGTAGTCAAATATTATAAACCCCACTGCCTAGCCTACTTTTTTCTATTCCTACTGTGAATGGTAATTTGATATCTTTCAACGCTACAGCCCCATGTTTATAATTAATCCCTCGCTTAGTGAATCACATAAATAGATGGACCATACTCTCAAATCTTTGCATTCTTAAACGCCTCTTTTACCAAAATCAAGTGTAAATGATTCATTTTCCGTGGGTTATTCTTCATCTTTTTTTAAATGCTGATATACATCTCGTCAATGCTTCTAAATACATCTTAAACCTGATCTTGCGCGGAAGTATATTCTAACCAATTATGAGATATTCCATATGCCAGAAGCCCAAAAACAGCCATGCAGCACAAATACAATAAGTATCACTCAATAAATATAACGACGAAACTGTGATAACAGAACCTGAAAGATTGTACATGGCATTTCATTTCAGTACGTACGACTATTATTGTTTTAGTTAAAATTATATATGATAAACACCATTTGTTAGTAACTGAGGAGATATCTAAGAATATGTCTTCATTACAACAACCACAAACTCCAGTTCTCTTATTAAAAGAGGGGACAACTGAAACAAAGAAAGAAAATGCACAAAAAAACAATATAACAGCTGCAAAACTAATAGCTCAAATTCTCAAGTCTAGTTTAGGTCCCAGAGGATTGGACAAAATGTTGGTGGATCCTATGGGAGACGTAACCATTACCAACGACGGAGCCACGATTCTCAAGGAAATTGAGGTACAACATCCTGCCGCAAAGATGATGGTGGAAGTCACAAAGTCAGTTGATAATGAAGTTGGAGATGGCACGACATCAGTTGCAGTATTTGCAGGAGCATTGCTTGAAAAGGCAGAAAATTTGATAAACAAGAAAGTGCATGCGACTGTTATTGTAGACGGTTATAAAAGAGCATTAAGTAAAGCAGTAAGGATACTGAAGGATATGGCTACAGAGATAGATCCAAAGGACAAAGGAGTTCTTGTTAAAGTAGCAAAAATATCGATGGCATCAAAGATTGTTTCTGCGAATTCTGCAATATTGGCAGATCTAGCAGTTGATGCAATTCTAAAGATTCTTGAAGAGCAGGGATCTATAGATAGCGATGCCAGAACAGATAATCTAACTAGTTCTAGCAAAAACAAGTACAGAGTAGACTTGGATAATATCAAAATCGAAAAGAAAGCCGGAGCATCAATAAATGATACAAGACTAATACAGGGAATTGTATTGGATAAGGAGATAGTACATGGAGGAATGCCCAAGAGAATGGAGAATGCTAGAATTGCGTTATTGAATTGTGCCCTAGAGGTCAAGAAACCGGAATTCGATACCAAACTTAATATCAATACTCCACAACAGATGCAGAAATTCATAGACGAGGAAAACAATTTGCTGAAATCAATGATAGATAAAATTTCATCCGCTGGTGCTAACGTAGCATTATGTCAGAAGGGTATTGATGATACGGCACAGCACTATTTGGCTAGAGTAGGTATTCTTGGCGTAAGAAGGATTAAGGAAAGTGACATGTCCAAGTTAGCCAAGGCTACAGGAGCAAGAATGATCACGAATGTAAATGAATTAACCACTGAAGATCTAGGCTATGCTCAAGTCGTTGAGGAGCATCAAGTTGAAACAGACAAGTGGGTCTTTATAGAAGGGTGCAAGAATCCTAAAGCTTTATCAATTCTATTAAGAGGGGGCTCAAAGAATGTAGTTGATGAGGCAGAAAGATCTGTACACGATGCACTAATGACGATTAAAGATGTGATAGAATATCCTTATGTTATACCAGGAGGAGGAGCTACAGAAGCTGTAATTTCACAACAAATAAGAGAATGGTCTAATTCGCTTGAGGGACGTGCCCAATTGGCCGCAGAACAATTTGCTGATAGTATTGAAATAATTCCAGTTGTACTTGCAGAAAATGCTGGCATGGATCCAATCGATACACAAGCTCAGTTACGGTCAAAGATTACAAGTAATGAGCCTAGGTATGGGATTGATGTGGTAAACAAGAAGATTGCTGATATGACTTCAAAGAATGTATATGATCCTCTTGCCGTAAAGGAACACATACTAAATGGGGCAACCGAAGTTGCATGTATGATCCTACGAATCGATAATATAATTGCGGGATCTAAATCCAAAGATATGCCATCAGGACCAGGCGCTGGTGGCGGTCATGCCATGCCAGGAGGTTATGGCGGTGGTGACTATGGTGCAGATATGTGAATAGAATCTATCATTTTTCTTTTGGAACATTTCAATTATATTTAATAGAGCAGTTTCCTAATGTCATCACTCTCTAGAAATATTAACAAGATGAAAAAACAAGAAGAAATGTATGAAAATATAAAATGAGAGTAAATTAGCCATGGTAAGGGAGATAATGGACAGTACCTCGTTTCTAGCCGACACCAACGTACTCCTAGATGTACTGGGTAATGAAACAAGAAGAAGAATTTTGAGCCTAATCTCACACGAACCCATGTATTTTAATCAGCTAGCTAGGGAAATGGGTACAGGACAGCAGGCAATTTTGCGTCATGTTAAGATTTTAGAAGATTCTGGTATGATCGAATCTTATCTCCAACGAAGTAACCTAGGTGCACCAGATAGAAAATATTATAAACTCAATTCTTCATTCAATATCAATATTTCAGTTTCTCACGACAATTTTACAGTAAGAAATCAAGATATCACAGAATCAAGATATAAAGAGGCAGATTCCCTTTACAAAAAATTTGATAAACTCCATTCTATTGCACTTCATCACGTCGACGATAATTTAAAAGAACCCGTAACTCTGAATGCAAAATATATTAGACGAAAATCAATGGTCTCCCTAGGTCAGTTTCTTTTAATGTTACAACAGAATCTAGATGGTGTAGAAGAACAAATACTACATTTAGAGACTCGGCTCAATGATCTTAGGGCACTAAAGCAGAATATTATAAAAAAGATACATGAAACTGAGAAAGTTAATTTTGATGATATTGAGCGTCGTCTTATGTGCCTCATAATGGAGAGATGTGCTCTCCAAAAAGAAGAGCAGCTATCTATTTCGGAATTTGCAGAGATTTTGGACTTGAAGGAAAATACAGTAAAAAATGCTCTGGCTAGAATCACCGACAAATTAGGAATGAAATCCAATACGCACGAATTATTCAAGAATTTGGGTTAGATGTAGTAGTATTCCTCCAGTACGATTATGAAGTAGTGACGCTGTAGAAATTATTGTACCACGTGACCAATTAAGAAAAATGTGGTAGTCTGAAAAAGATTTATTCCAATCGATATTTACATAGACCAGTATCATATAGGACAACATATAAGTAAATATTTGTAAGTAAGCTAGCTAAATGGTTCGGTGGCTCCAACAAGAGAGAGAAAGAATTAATCTAGTACAGTATCTGAATAAAACCTGGTCGACTCGACGTACAAAATCACGGACTGATGTACGGACATAATTGGGTACTAATAAATATATTCATTTTAGATTTAATCAATTATTCGCTTGTTTCTAAGTTCGTGTTCTTCTCTTTCAGATGTTTGATGCTCATTTAGAGTATCAACAGTATCAAATTCTTGTCCACATTCCTCACATCTAAGACTTTCACTTGATGACATTTACATATTGTATTACGAAGTATTATTAAAAACTTACTTAGGTTGATTAATAACCAATTCACATGTAGAATGATGATTCATTAAGGAATGCAGAATGCATATCAACATATACAATTACGATCGTGGGATGGTAGATATAGTAAAATCGAGAGACGAATCCGATCTAATATCTATAGAATCATCTTATGCCTTTGGGCTGCAGATGGGTTGCTGTTAAGTTGATGGCGTTTGCTTAGTATGGCTACTACTACTAAATAGTAGATAGTCTATGTATAATGCAGAAAGACACCGATATCCAACCAAAAATCAGCATATTGGATTGTTTTGTTAGACTTTTTGAGTCAGCAACCACTTGCATAGCAAACAATCTCTCCTTTGATTTAAGATTACCAGGTTTTTGATTGAACGGCAGCCAGAATAAATATTGAAGAGTAGGGATAGGACAACGACTAATGGGCCTTTTGCCTCTTAGAAGTGCTTATCTGAGGCCAATTTTCCGTGATAAGATTACCGAATAATTATTTAACAATTTATTTACTAGATCATTTGACATGCAGACTTGAATTATAATGAGTAATGACAAATAATTCAAAAACCTAGATTGTACAGCTAAGTGGATCGTGCAAGTATATTTTACAATATGGTACTCGAAAATAACAGACGAGTATCTTGGTCTATTGCGTAAAAAAAGTCAGTCAGTTTACTGACTAGACATTTTTGTTCTTAATATCTCATATGTCTTAGCCGCATCCTTGTCACTCAGAATTAACACAACCTTATTTGACGTTATGAAAGCATCATGTAGGGGGAGTTGATAATTGTATAGTAGACGAACTATATATGATAATATGCGATATGAATTTTTCTCAAGATCTGCCTCTTGATGATTTGTAATATTAAGTTCATTATTAGATGGAATAGTGATTGTGATTTTTGACAATCCTTTCCTTATTTTTTTCAGGTACTTAGCTGACCCCGGTCCCCTAGTGTTAGAAAATTCTTCATTTTCTATAAACAGACTTAGTCGCCTACAGGTCTGAAATAGACTATATTCAGTCTCTCTACCAAAAATATCTGATAATACATTTGATAGTTGATCATGTGCAATTTCATCCTTTAACTCTAGATTAACAATATTTCCGATTAATGATATCTTGATCGAAGATTTTGTATTGCTAGTAATGGCATTCAGATTGTCGTCAGCTATATGTTCAAAATATGCTGGAGCGTCTAAACGATTTTGCTCTCCTTCCTGCTCTCTTATAATATTTGCGATTCTCTTCAATCCAGCTATAATTGTCCCGACATTGACATCATAAGCCGTACGTTTCTCGATTTCGGGCTTAACTTTTTTGGCCAAAGCCGCATAACTAGCGATTCCTGATTGGAGTGCGGAATAGTATAATGCATTGGATACTAAGATTTCTCGAATTATTTCTGTTATCGAAACTGGCTTGTCAAAAATAGACACTGTAATAAAAAGTAATATAAATATCTCTAAGTATTAAACCTGCCTATAAACGACGATAAAAATATATAGAGTAACACATATTACAATATGTTAGGTGACATACAATATGTGGAGAGATCCATGGAGATTTAGTTCGAGAATCTTTGAAGATGTAGATAGGGAATTTGCAGAAGCTGAAGACATGGTCGGTCGGCTGTTCAAGACTGTAAGAGAAGGATTTCCTTCAGAAATAGGCGGCATGCCGTATTATTACGGATATCAGGTCACGGTAGGTCCAGATGGAAAACCCAGGGTGAGAGAGTTTGGAAACATCAGACCAGCAGCCAAGGGCTTAATCGAAAAAACAGGTGTACGAGAGCCACTAATAGATACATCCATAGATGAAAAGAATAACACACTTGTAATTACAGCAGAGATGCCTGGAGTAACAAAAGAAGATGTCAAAGTGAACATTCATGAAAATTATGTTTCAATACATGCTGAAAAAGATGATAAAAAATATCACTCAGATATACCAATAAATAGTGAGCTGGAAAGTAAATCTGCAAAAGCAACATACTCTAATGGAATACTGGAACTAAAAATTAGGCTGAAAAAAGCTCCAACACCGCAGTCAACGGAGGTAAAAGTAGAATAACTTATTTCCAATTTTATTTTAGTTTGAAAATTTGTAGTGGAGGTGGGATGAGAGAATATGGTAGAAGATGATACTTCTAATAATAACAATAATATAACGCTTAGGATTGCCGAGACCAATCCAAAGTTCGTGGGTAGAGGAATTGCTTTAATTGATCCAAAGGTAATGCAGGAATTATCGCTATCAACCGGTGATGTAATCGAAATAGCTGGAAAAAAGAAAACCTATGGTTTACTCTGGTCAGGCCAGCAGATTGATTATGGTAAAGGATTGATCAGAATCGATGGCTATACTCGTAATAATATTGCTGCAGGAATTGATGACAAAGTGGAAATACGAAAGGTTAGCAATATAAGAAAAGCAGAACAAATAATTTTGTACCCTACAGAAGAGCTAAATGTTGTAGGACTTGAGGAACATTTACCGGAATTACTCGAGGGACGCATATTTTCCAAGGGAGACATGATTCCGTTAAATTTAATGGGTAAGAAAATCGGTTTTGTAATTACTAGTGTATCACCTCAGACGTCATCCAATGCAGCGTCTCTAGTGGATAGAAACATCACTGAATTCATTATTGGTTCTGTGCCTAAAAGTGCAACTGGACAGGGTGTTGTTCCTAGAATAACCTATGAAGACATAGGTGGACTCAAAAATGAAGTTCAAAAAGTAAGGGAAATGATTGAGCTTCCGCTAAGACATCCAGAAATATTTGAAAGAATAGGCATAGAAGCGCCGAAGGGAGTTCTTTTGCATGGTCCTCCCGGCACAGGAAAGACGCTGTTAGCAAAGGCAGTGGCCAGTGAGACAAACGCTAATTTCTTTTCTATAGGTGGTCCAGAAATAATGAGCAAGTTTTATGGCGAAAGTGAAGAAAGACTAAGAGAAACATTCAAACAAGCTCAGGAAAATGCTCCATCTATAATATTTATTGATGAGATAGATTCGATAGCACCGAAAAGAGAGGAGGTTTCAGGTGATGTTGAAAAAAGGGTCGTATCCCAACTATTAACATTGATGGATGGATTAGAAGCAAGAGGCAAACTTGTAGTAATAGGCGCTACCAATCGGCCTAATGCATTGGATCCAGCATTAAGAAGACCAGGAAGATTTGATAGAGAAATCGAAATTGGAATACCAAATCAAGAGGGTAGATTTGATATCTTACAGATTCATACTAGAGGTATGCCGCTAACAGATGATGTTGAACTAGAATCCCTTGCTAAAGTTACACATGGTTTTGTTGGTGCTGATTTAGAAGCCTTAGCAAAGGAAGCAGCAATGAGATCATTGCGAAAAGTACTTCCTGAAATCAATATGGAGCAATCAAAAATTCCGATCGAAACCTTAAATAAAATCAAGATTACAAATCAAGATTTCAGTGACGCGTTAAAGGACATCCAACCATCTGCTATGAGAGAAGTCCAAATACAAAAGCCAAATGTAAAATGGGAGGAGATAGGCGGACTAGTTGATATTAAGGAAGAAATAGCTGAGGCTGTAGAATGGCCGCTAAAACACGCAGATCTATTTAGAGAGGCTGATGTTAAGCCCCCAACAGGTTTACTATTGTACGGTGCTCCAGGAACAGGAAAAACAATGATTGCAAAGGCAGTTGCAACAACTTCTGAAGCCAATTTCATTAGTATAAAGGGACCTGAATTATTATCTAAGTGGGTAGGCGAATCAGAAAAGGCAGTTAGAGAGGTATTTAGAAAAGCTAGACAGGCAGCGCCCTGTATCGTTTTCTTTGATGAATTGGATGCTGTAGCACCGCGGAGAGGATCTGATGGTGATGCACGCGTAACAGAAAGAGTAATCAGCCAGATGCTAACTGAGATGGACGGACTAGAAGACCTTGACGGAGTCGTCGTAATAGGTGCAACAAATAGACCAGATATGATAGATGAGGCACTACTACGACCAGGAAGATTTGATAGAATACTTGAGGTTCCTTTGCCAAATAAAGAGGCACGCAAGGAAATACTGAATATTCATACTAAAAGAAAACCACTTGATAATACAGTAGACTTGGAAAAAATATCGGAGTTAACTGAAATGTGGACCGGAGCTGATATTGCAGCAATGGTAAATGCCGCAGCAATATCTGCAATCAAGGAACATCTCACTATTAGGAATGAAAATAATAATAACACAATTAAAAACAAGAGAGAAGCTACGTCAAACTCATCCCTAAAGTCAACAACAACAATAACGACAACCGAAAGAATACCTAGCAATAATAATAATAACGATGATGTTGAAAATTCAAATCCAATCAAGTTCATCGGTAGCACCAATACAAGAACACCATTAAGAATTTCAATGAAACATTTCGAAAACGCGCTTCAAAAGATAAAGAAAAGAGATTACAATAAACATGGTGTGTAAGGGTATATGTATTCGTCATAAGGCACAAAAGCCACCAGGACTCAGTCGTTATGCTGTGGGACAGAGACGCTGCCAAATCTGCGAAATATTTATGATATGGTATTCGTCATTCTGTCCATGCTGCGGCTACAGGTTAAGGACTAAGCCAAGAAACATGAATTATGATGTAAAATTAAGGATAAGCAACAAAACAAACGAGGCTAGAAGGAATTTAGTGCCCTTGCGTCCGTGCATAAAAAAGACTATTATCGAAAGGCTTCCTGATACAAAATGAATGGCACGATTATAGAACATTCGACTATAGTGGATTCACTGAATTTGCTAAGACAAACGGGGTAACTTACATTCTGTCAATCACACGAATACAAAATAAGGGATCCCTTGTGGAATCAGATATCGTTAATGGCTTCGTGCTTAATGGCTCCGTCCCTTCCTAGTAACGTTCTCCTGATAAAAGCTGTAAAAATTGGTATCCTTATTTTGAGCACGAATTAATGAACTTATTACTGCGATTATCTTTGTAATAGTTATGGTACCTTTTGTGCCGATATTACTAATATTAGTAAAACTTAAATAAAATTTGGTTGCAGATAGTGGTCCAGTCATATGCCAATGGATCTAGTTCGCGCCAGCCGATAACTGAATCAGATGTCATAGGCCCTTACCTAAACAACAAATCGCTTTAATTCTATTTAGTTACTGAACCAGATACTCCCAATAGTCCGTCGTTAAGAAATTCCGTCTTTAAACTAATTTTAACGTGGTTGCAACTTATAAAAGCAATATTGCAAGTATTTTACTATGAGTAATCCAGAAAGTGGTGATATAGAACCATTTGACTGGTTCAATAGATTCTTTGGAGGTAGTAGACGAAACCGTGGATGGGGACTTTCATTTCCAGACGTATTTAGGAGTATGGATGAAATGAGAAGAGATATGGAATCAGAATTTGAAGATATGTTCAAAAACATAGAGAATAGAGCTCCAAAGGATTTGATAAGAGAATACGAGTCTTCAGGGGGAGGTAAAGTAAAGGAATATGGCCCATTTGTTTATGGATATTCAATGACAATAGGTCCTGATGGTAAACCAAAGGTTAGAGAGTTTGGAAATATAAAATCTCCGTTCCGAGGTAGAGGCTTTTTTAGAACAACACCAGAAATATCCTCAGAACGCGAACCTTTAGCTGATGTAACAACAACAGATAAAGATGTAAAAGTTATTATCGAAATGCCCGGAGTTACCAAGTCCAACATCAAAATTAGTGCCTATGATAGCTCAGTTGAAGTACAAACTACCGAAGGTGCAGAAAGAAAATATCACGAAGTTATTAATTTACCAGAAGAAGCTGATATTGAAACAGCTAGATCTACCTACAATAATGGAATACTGGAAATAATATTCAAGAAGAAAGATCAGACTAAATTTAAAGGAAGGGAAGTAAAAATAGACTAAATAATCGGAAGTCTTTTTTATTCATTCTAAATCTAATCTATTTAGATACTTAACTATAGTATAGTGGTCACTAATACCTTGTCCGTATGGATTAGTAATCATCAAAATTTTCAGTTCTATCTTTGAAATACTCAATTAATCTTTCTATGATACTTTTTTCGAAGGGCGAATGAAGTAGGTGTTTAAGATCAAGATAAGCACATGCCTCTGGATACCATGTCTTTATCTGCTAGATTAAGATATCTAAAGAAGACAACAACAAGCATGAGGGACAAAACTGCCTAGTGCCCCTCTAATGCATCCCGATCCCAGTCGGCAGACTCAGCGGCTGCTTCATATGTACTCTGTAGGAAACTAAGCAAGACATCATCAGGTGACTTTGCAGTACGAACCACTCCGTA
>C688J18823_10001492_pt1 | contig 14455 bp, 13 predicted proteins | sample HopSoiMetagenom1_FD_18823 | JGI IMG/M metagenome (IMG submission 18823)
CAGGCCCCACGCGAGCGACTGCGCGCCCGCCACGTTGCGATACGTGCCGGGCTCCGCCGGCGCGGCCTTGACCTCGACGCGGTGCGCGAAGAGCTCGGTCGTCTCACCGAAGTTGTAGCCCGCGTTGAACGCGGCGACGTTCGCATCGAGGATCTCGGGCTTGCCACCGAACTTCCGCTCGAGCCACTCGAGCGTCGGTGCGGTCGGACGTCCGTACATCCACGACACCAGCCCGAGCGCGAACATGTTCTTCGCGCGCTCGGCCTCCTTCTTGCCGACCCCGACGGGTTCGACCGCGCGAACGGTGATCGACGTCATGGGGACGGAGTAGACCTGGTAGCCGTCGAGCGACCCGTCGGTGCGCGGATCGGTCGTGTACCCCGCCTTGTCCAGGTTGCGCTGCTGGAACGCGTCGTCGTTCACGATCAGGGTGCCGCCCCGGGCGACCGTGGACAGGTCGGCCTTGAGTGCGGCGGGGTTCATCGCGACGAGCACGTCGGCGTGGTCGCCGGGCGTCGTCACATCGGTCGAAGCGAACTGGATCTGGAACGCCGAAACGCCGTGGACGGTGCCGGCGGGCGCCCGGATCTCGGCCGGAAAGTCGGGCAGGGTCGCGAGGTCGTTGCCCAACAGGGCCGTCGCATTGGTGAACCGGTCCCCCGTGAGCTGCATCCCGTCGCCGGAATCGCCGGCGAACCGGACGACGACGCGCTCTCGTTGTTCGACGGTGGTGCTCATCGGGTGGTGCTGGTCACTCCTCGGAACGGGGGTTTTGGACCGTCGAGACAACAGCGTACTGCCGCCCGGCACCGAACGACCGCATCTGTGCTTGTATCCACAACATGCGAACACGACGGCTGGGTGCACACGGACCCGAGATCTCGGTGATCGGCTTGGGGGCCTGGGAGGCGGGCGGCGACGCCTGGGGCGCGAATCCGGCGGACGACGATGTCGTCCGAGCGTTCCACGCCGCATTCGACGCGGGGATCACGTGGGTGGATACCGCGGAGGTCTACGGTTCGGGCGAATCGGAGCGGCTCGTCGGCAAAGCCGTGGCGCGACGAGGCGACGACGTCGTCGTCGCGTCGAAGGTCGCGCCCTCGCCCGAGGGGACCGGCTTTCGCCCCGAGCAGGTGCGCGCGGCCTGCGATGCCTCGCTCGATCGGCTCGGCATCGACGTGCTGGACCTCTATCAGCTGCATTGGCCCGATGAGACCGGGGTCCCCGTCGAGGAAACGTGGGGCGCGATGGCCGAGCTCGTTGCGGCCGGCAAGACGCGCGCGATCGGCGTGTCGAACTTCGACCAGGAGCTGCTCGAGCGGTGCCTGCCGATCCACCACGTGGACTCGCTCCAGCAGGAATTCTCGATGCTCGCGCTCGACGACCGGGCGCTGATCAGATGGTGCGGCGAGGCCGGTATCGGCGTCGTGACGTACTCGCCGCTCGGGGTCGGATTCCTGACCGGGCGCTACACGCGCGCCGACGCCGAGCGGATCGACGACTGGCGCAGCGGCAACGAGTGGACCACGCCCGAACAGCTGGACGAGACGTTTCGGATCGTCGACGGCCTCCGCCCGATCGCCGAGCGAGAGGACATCTCCATGGGCGAGCTCGCGCTCGCCTGGAACGTCGCGCAGCCAGGGGTCACCGCCGCGATCGCCGGCAGCCGCAGCGGCGAGCATCTCCGCGCGAACGCCGCCGCCGGGGATCGGACGCTGGAGCCCGGCGTGCTGGACGAGATCGAGGCGCTGCTCGGCTAGTCCCGAACGTCGCCGCGGTCCCGTTGCACCTCACGCATCCTGCGGACGATCCCGTCCAACAGCTTCAGCGTGAGGCTTGGCTCTTCCCGCAGCAGATCGCGGAGCGTGTGCCGGAACAACCGAAGTACGCGCATCGGCGTCTCGGCCGTCACGGTCGCCGACCGTGGTCCGCCGTCCAGCGTCGAGAGCTCTCCGAAGAAGTCACCGGGCAGCACCGCTCCGACCTTCCGCCCGCGGCGCGTGACCTTGCCCCGGCCGTTCAGGACAACGAACAACGTTTCGCCGAGCATGCCCTCTTCGACGATCGGCTCCCGTGGCTCGAAGGCGAGCTCATCGCTCTGGCTGGCGAGACGCTTGAGGTGCTTGCTCGAGAATCCGGCGAACAGCGGGACGGCGGCGAGCGACTGCGCGTTCTGGCGCACCGTCCGGCGAGGCAGCTGCTCGGGCAGGGGGGTCCCGAGCCGTCCGCTCCCGCGGCCGAGGATGTCCGCGGCTCCCTGACTCATCCCGCGAAGCCTACCCCGGGCGGGTCGGGCACCGCCAAGCGGTCAGCCTCGCCCATCGCGCCTCCGCGACCGGCGAGCGCCGGACCTCCGGTAGTCTCGATGAACATGGCCGACGACGTTCGCAACAGGCTCCAGCGGCTCCTCGACGAGCGCATCGTGGTGCTCGACGGGGCCTGGGGCGTGCTCCTGCAGGGCTGGGGGCTTGACGAGGCCGAGTTCCGCGGCGAACGGTTCGCCGCGCACGATCACGACGTCAAGGGCGACCCGGACCTGCTCAACCTGACACGCCCCGACATCGTCGCGTCCATCCATGACTCCTACTTCGAGGCGGGCGCCGACATCACCACCACGAACACCTTCACCGCGACCTCGATCGGGCAGCAGGACTATCTGTTGCAAGACGCCGTCCGAGAGATGAACCTCGAAGGCGCGCGGCTTGCGCGCGAGAGCGCCGATCGCCACGGCGGACTGGTGGCCGGCTCGGTCGGCCCGCTCAACGTCACGTTGAGCCTGTCACCGAAGGTCGACGACCCGGCGTTCCGCACCGTGAACTTCGATCAGGTCTACGAGGCGTACGCCGAGCAGATCGTCGCCCTGCGTGACGGAGGTGCCGACCTGCTGCTGATCGAGACGATCTTCGACACGCTGAACGCCAAGGCGGCGGTGGCCGCGGCGCTGGACGTCGCGCCCGAGCTCCCCCGCTGGATCTCCGTCACGATCGTCGACAAGAGCGGACGCACGCTCTCCGGCCAGACCGTCGAGGCGTTCTGGACCTCGATCGCCCACGCCGATCCCGTCATCGTCGGGGTCAATTGCTCGCTCGGCGCCCGGGAGATGCGTCCGTCGGTCGAGGCGCTCGCGCGGGTCGCGCCCGTGCCGGTCGCGAGCTACCCGAACGCGGGCCTCCCGAACGCGTTCGGCGGGTTCGACGAGACGCCGGAGATCACGAGCTCGTTGCTGGGCGAATTCGCGCACGCAGGTCTCGTGAATATCGTCGGCGGGTGCTGCGGTACGACACCCGACCACATCCGGATGATCGCCGAGACGGTCCGCGACGTGACGCCCCGCGCGCTGCCCGCGGCCTCAACCGTCACGTCCTTCGCCGGCCTGGAGCCGTTCCGGATCACGCCGGAGACCGGCTTCGTGATGGTCGGCGAGCGCACGAACATCACCGGATCGAAGGTCTTCGCGAGGTTGATCGAGTCCGGCGACTTCGCCGCGGCCGTCGACGTCGCACGGCAACAGGTCGAGAACGGCGCGAACCTCATCGACGTCAACATGGACGCCGACCTGATCGACGGCGAGGCGGCGATGACGCGGTTCCTGAATCTCGTCGCGACCGAGCCCGAGATCGCGAAGGTGCCGATCATGATCGACTCGTCGAAGTGGTCGGTCCTGGAGGCGGGACTCCGATGCATCCAGGGCAAGGGCGTCGTCAACTCCATCAGCCTGAAGGAGGGCGAGGACGATTTCCTGGCCAAGGCCGCCACCATCCGTCACTTCGGCGCCGCCGCGGTCGTGATGTGCTTCGACGAGCAGGGACAGGCCGACACCGTTGAGCGCAAGGTCCAGATCGCGGAGCGCTCGTACCGGCTGTTGGTCGATCGCGCCGGCTTCGACCCAACCGACGTGATCGTCGACCCGAACATCCTGGCGGTCGCAACCGGCATGGAGGAGCACAACGAGTACGCGAAGGCATTCATCGACGCGACGCGCGAGATCAAGCGTCACTGCCCGGGCGTGAAGATCTCCGGCGGCGTGTCGAACCTGAGCTTCTCGTTCCGCGGCAACGACACCGTGCGACGTGCGATGCACTCCGCATTCCTGTATCACGCGATCACGGCCGGACTCGACATGGCGATCGTGAACGCGGGCCAGCTCGACGTCTACGAAGACATCGAGCCGACGCTGCTCGAGCACGTCGAGGACGTGATCTTCGATCGGCGGCCCGACGCCACCGAGCGGATGGTCACGTTCGCAGACACCGTCAAAGGCGAGGGCGCGAAGACCAAGCAGGAGGATCTGTCGTGGCGTGACGCGCCCGTCGAGGATCGGCTGGCGCACGCGCTTGTGCACGGCATCGACCGCTGGATCGTCGAGGACACGGAGGAGGCGCGCGCCAAGGCGGCGCGCCCGCTGGATGTGATCGAAGGACCGTTGATGGTCGGGATGTCGATCGTCGGCGACCTGTTCGGCGCGGGCAAGATGTTCCTGCCGCAGGTGGTCAAGAGCGCCCGCGCGATGAAGAAGGCGGTCGCCCACCTCGAGCCGTACATGGAAGCGGAGAAGGCGGGCGGCGCGAACCAGGGCACCGTGGTCCTTTGCACCGTCAAGGGCGACGTCCACGACATCGGGAAGAACATCGTCGGCGTCGTCCTGGGGTGCAACAACTATGAGGTCATCGACCTCGGCGTGATGGTGCCGGCCGAGACGCTCCTGGACACCGCCGCGGAGGTCGGCGCGAGCCTGATCGGGTGCTCCGGTCTGATCACGCCGTCCCTGGACGAGATGGTCGTGGTCGCGAAGGAGATGCAGCGGCGGGAGCTCCACACGCCGTTGCTGATCGGCGGCGCCACGACCTCGCGCCAGCACACCGCCGTGCGGATCGCGCCGGCCTACACGCAGCCGGTGGTGCACGTCGTCGACGCATCACGCGTCGTCGGCGTCGCGTCGTCGCTCCTGGACGACCAACGCAAGCCCGCGTTCGACGCGCAGAACCGGGAGCTGCAGGAGAAGCTTCGCGCCCAGCACGAGGAGCGCCAGCGAACGCCGTTGGTCCCGTTGCGGATCGCCGCCGAGCGCCGCACACCGATCACGTGGCGAACCGAGGACGTCGCGCCCGCGCCGTACACGGGCGCGCGCGTGGCGGAACCGACGATCGGGGATCTCCGCGACGTGATCGACTGGACGTTCTTCTTCACGGCCTGGGAGCTGAAGGGCTCGTTCCCGCAGATCCTCGATCACAACATCTACGGCGAGCAGGCCCGCGAGCTGTTCGCCGATGCCCAGGAGCTGCTCGCGGAGATCGAGGCCGACGGGTCGCTCCAGATCCGCGGCGCCTACGGTCTGTGGCCGGCGGCGAGCGAGGGCGACGACATCGTGCTCGGCAACGGCGTCACGCTTCCGATGCTGCGCCAGCAGGCAGATCGCGGCGACGAGCCGAACCGGTCGCTCGCCGACTTCGTCGCGCCGGTCGAGACCGGGCTCGCCGATCACATCGGCGCGTTCGCCGTGACCGCCGGCCTGGGCGCCGACGACGTGGTGAAGCGCTACGAGGCGGAGCACGACGACTACCGCGCGATCATCGTGAAGGCGCTCGCTGACCGGCTCGCCGAGGCCGCTGCTGAATGGCTCCATCGAGAGGTGCGACGTGCGTGGTACGCGCCGGACGAATCACTGCCGGCCGAGGACCTGATCGGCGAGCGGTACCGCGGGATCCGGCCCGCGTTCGGCTATCCGGCATGCCCGGACCACTCGCTGAAGCGGCGTGTGTTCGATCTCCTCGACGCGCGCAACCTCGGGATGGACCTGACCGAACACGGTGCGATGCTGCCGGCCGCGAGCGTGAGCGGGCTGTACCTGCAGCATCCCGAGGCGCGTTACTTCAACGTCGGGCAGATCGGCAAGGATCAGGTCGAGGACTATGCGCGCCGGCTCGGCGAGAGCGTGTCCGAAGCCGAGCGCTGGCTCCGCTCGAACCTCGCGTACGATCCGGACTGATCCGCGGGGCCGGGCGACCGAGCGGTAGGCCGTGCAGCGGATAGCGCGTGTTCGCGCCGCTCGGTAGGGTGCAGGCAGTGAAGACCCTCACGCGTCCTCCCCAGACGCCGGTGCGGCCGCGCGCGGTCGCCGAGGCTCCTCGCCGTTGGCCGCGGCGGCTCGCCGCGGGTGTCGTGCTCCTCGCCGTGATGATCGCCGCCGTCGCCGGCGTGTGGATCGCGAACATCGAACCGCTCGCCATGGGTCACGTGAGCTACGCGATCTCGGGCCGCGGCCTGCACGTGACGCAGCGCACCGTCGACGCGCTGGGGGTGGCCGGGACGGTGCAGACGCTCGCGATGCGGCCGGATATGACCTTCCGGTACCGGTTCTCGGTGACGAACACCGGCCGGCTCTCGGTGACGATCGTCGATGCGGGCGCCGAGACGCCTCGCGGCATCTCCACCAAGGTCGTCGCTGCGGACCCGTCCGTGCCAGCCGCCGCGCCATCGGGAGGGTTCGGGCCGTTCACGCCGATCACGCTGTCACCGGGACAAACGGCCGCGCTTACGATGCAGGTGCACGTGGCGCCGGACGCATGCTCCCTCGCGGGGTCCTCCGCCGCGTGGCACACAGAACCGATCACGTATCGGGTGCTGGGCGTGACGCGACACGCCGAGATCGCAACCGGAACCGAGATACGGCTCGAAAGGACCGGGGCGACGAGCTGCTAGCGCGGCCGGCTCAGTGGAACGAGTTGCCGCACGCGCATCCGCCTTGGGCGGCGGGATTGTCGATCGTGAACCCCGTCTGCTCGAGCGAGTCGACGAAGTCGACGGTCGCCTGCGACAGGTACGCCACCGACATCTTGTCGATGACGAGCCGGACGCCGTGCTGCTCGCCCACGGTGTCCTTGTCGGAGGTCTGATCGTCCAGGTACATCGCGTACCGGAGACCGGAGCAGCCACCGGGTGAGACGGCGACCCGCAGCGCGATGTCGTCGCGGCCCTCCTCGGACAGGAGCTCCTTGACCTTGGTCGCAGCGGTCGGGGTAAGTGTCAGCATCGATCCTCCGTCGGGTTCCTACGCATCAGATTGTAACCGGCGATCCGCGCGAAACCCCATCGTGGAGGTCGGGTTCGTCGTCTTCCGCCGGAGCGGGGGCTCATACCTTGCCCGGCAAGGCCTCGTCGCCGGCCAGCGTCTCGGCCAAGCGCTCCAGCGCGCCACGAGGATCCGTGAGCGCCACGTCCGGGCCGACCAGGTCCACCAGGGACCGCACGAACGCCCCGGGCGCGTCGGCGCTCGCCACGCCGCACAGGATCGCCACCGGGACCCTCGCGAGCCCCGCTTCCTCGAGGACGCCGGCGGGCACCTTCCCATGCAGCGAGCCAGCGTCGAACGACCCCTCGCCCGTGATGACCAGCGACGCCGACGCGAGCCGGTCCATGAACCCGACGGCCTCCATCACCACCTCCACGCCGCGACGCAAGCGTGCACCCGTGAACGCAAGGAGGCCGAATCCAAGGCCGCCGGCGGCCCCGCGCCCGGCTCGTGGGACCGGTCCACGCCGAGGTCACGCGCGGCGATGGCGGCCAGATGTGCGAGCGCACGGTCCAGCACCACGACATCGTCCGGCGACGCGCCCTTCTGCGGACCGAACACCGCGCTCGCCCCGGCGGGACCGCACAGCGGGTTGTCGACATCGGTGACGCCGATCACCTCGACCGTGCGCATCCGATCGAGGACCGGACCGGCGTCAAGGCGGTCGAGCGAGACGAGCGCCCCGGCTCCGTCGCCGATCTCGGCGCCATCGACGTCCAGGAAGCGGCCGCCCAAGGCGGCCGCCATGCCCACGCCACCGTCGTTCGTCGCCGAGCCCCCGAGGCACACGAGGACGCGCCGGGCCTCCGCGTCGAGCGCGGCGCCGATCAGCTCACCCGTACCACGGGTCGTCGTCCGCCACGGTGCTCGCCGCTCGGGCGGCACCAGCTCCAGACCCGACGCCCGCGCCATCTCGATCACGGCGGTCTCCCCGCGCATGCCGAAGGCCGCGTCGACGCCGTCGCCGAGCGGCCCCGAGACCCGGCGCGTCAACCGCGTCGCGCCCGGATCGTCCGCGGGCGCGAGCACGTCCAACGTGCCCTCGCCGCCGTCCGCCAGCGGCACGATCTCCACGTCGTCCGTCGGCCGCGATCGGCGCCAGCCTCGCGCGATCGCGTCGCCCGCTTGGCGCGCGGTCAGGGTGCCGCGGAACTTGTCTGGGCACACCAGGACGCGCATGGCGGCGACTGTACAATCCGCCCGAACCGACCGGGGAAGGCGCGCCCAGCACGTGACGATCAGCCAAGAAGACCTGGTAGGCATCGCGCATGCGGAGCGCCAACGCCTCGGTCGGATGATCCAATTCGCCGAGCCCGACACGTGGGAGGAACCCAGTGCAGCGGCGGGCTGGTGGAACCGCGACGTGATGGCGCACGTGGCCGCCGCGGACACCGCGGCGGCGCAGCTGCTCGCCGGACAGCCCGCCGAGGAGCTGGATCAGTTCCGCGAGCAGCTCGACGGTCAGGTCTTCACCACCGACGCATGGAACGCCTGGACGGTCAACCGCCGCTCGGGCATGGACACACGCACCATCGTCGACATGTGGGGAATGGCGGCCGAATCACTCCTTGAGCACGCCGTCCGTCTGTCCCCCGAGGAGTGGCGGGACCGCCGGTTCGCATGGCTCGCGGGCGACATCGCCGCGCCGTATCTCGTGCAGTCCCGGGTCGTCGAGTGGTTCCTGCACGGCGAGGACATGCGTGCCACCAACGGCGTCGCGCCGGGATGGCAGTTCGGCTGGCAGCACTGGCCGGTCCATCTGACGATCGACCTGGGCGTACGGATGCTCCCATGGACGCTCGCCGAGGCCGGCCATGAGCTAACGGGCCGGTCGGTTCGGATCGAGGTGGGCGGTCCGGGACAGGGCGCCTGGCACTGGGGCCTCGGTGCCGGCGAGGTGCCGGGCCCGACCGCGCGTGCCGACGCCACGATCGTGGGACGCGCGCCACAACTGGCGCTCGTGGCCGGCAGGCGCCTCGACCCCGAGCCGCTCCTGGAGTCGGGGATCCTCGTGGTGGGCGGCGACACCGCGCTGGCAGAAATGGTGCTGCGGACGATGCGCGCCTACGTGTAGGGCCGCGGATCAGCGGCGCACGACGATCCGGAGCACCCGCCGCGCGACCGCCCCGAACCGGTACTTGTACGCGTAGTCGCCCTTGAGCAGGTCGAAGCCGTTCGCACCGTCCTCGATCGCGAGACGGATGTCCTCACCGACGAGCACCATCCCGGGGGCGAGCGCACCCCAGGACCGATCGAACGCCGAGTTATAAAGGTAGGAGCGGTCCCCCCACCGGAACCCGATGGTGCCGGCCGCGAGCGACCCCCCGACCTCGATGAAGTTCAACCGGAACGCCCCCGAGGACAAGAAGGCCTCCCCGAGACGCCGGAAGAAGATCTCCATCCCGGGGACCATGAACACGCCCTTCGGCCCCTCGCTCAGGTGATGAAGCTCCACGAATCGATCGAGCAGCGCAGTGAGGTCTTGCGTTCCGGCCGTGACGATCGACACCGGTCCGCCCTCGGATTCGAGCTTCTTGGCCTTGCGGCGGATCTCGTGGCGGAGCTTCGCCGGCAGCTCCTCGAGGTAGCCCTCCCACGTCGGCGGCAGCTCGAGATACGGCGCGACGCCGTCGTGATCGGGCGCCTGCTCGACCGAGAGGCCACGCCCGGTCGCGGTCTCGCCGAGCAGCTCGTACCAGCCCGAGTCCTCCGCGATCCCCCAGAGGTCGGCCGTCGCCCAGTCGTCGCGCGCGAGAAGCGCATCCCACAGCGCCGCGACGAACGGCGCCTTGGCCTCCGGCGCTGCGACAGGACCGAGGTAGTCGGTGACCTCCACCCCGCCGAGGAACCGCAGCTCGGTGCCGCTGCGCTCGAACCCGACGGCCGCGACCTGCCGACCGGCGTCGTCCTCGCCGAAGGCGAGCAGCAGATCGTCCGTCGTCTCGCCGAACTCCTCCCAATAGAGCTTCAGGAACGAGGGTTGATGGAAGAAGGTGCCTGCCGGATCTTGCTGAACGAGCCTGGACCAGTTGCGGCGCTGGAAATCCTGAGCATCCTCGGAGAACACGATCCGCATGGAGCCCACATGCTACGGACCGGGCGCGATCACCACGACCCGCCGCCGCCGCCCCCGCCGCCGCCGCCCGAGAACCCGCCGCCGAAGCCGCTCGACCCCGACCCGGCCGGCGTCGCGGTCATCGTGCCGCTCGTCGCCACGGCGAAGCCGTCGATCGCGTGCGCGAACCCGTCCGCCGTGAACGCGCCGGTTGACACGTACCACGGCACGATCGGCGCGGCGCCGCTCGGGGCTTGCGCAGCGAGGGCCTGAAAGGTGTGTGCCCATCTGTCGGTCAGCCCGAAGACGATCGCGTACGGCAGCATCTTGGGGAACTCGTTCTCCTGTTCCGCCCACCGCGCGAGGTACCGGTCTGCCGTGTCGATCACGCGCCGGTAGCCGCGGAGACGCCGCAGCATCGCGGTCCCCTTCGCGGTGCGGGCCGGCATGCGGCCCGCGCCGAACCAGAACACGATCCCGACGAGCAGCGCCGAAAGGCCGATCAAGCCAAGGTGCGTGGTCGCCGCGAGCCCAACCGTGATCGCGAGCCCGAGCACGGTCAGCCCGAACCCGATCAGCCGCCACCGAAGGCGGACCCGGTCCGGCCGGATCGTGAACCATCCCTGGCCCCTCGCGTCCGCATACAAGCTGTCCTCGACCTTCGACAGACGCTCGGCGAAGGTGGTGCGAAGCGCGGACAACATCGTTTCCTGGCCGTCGCGGAACAGGCCGTCCAGCAGCATCCGCTCGTACGGCAGGAGCCCCGCATCGTCGGCGTCGGAGCGCACGAGCCGCCAGTCGGGCTTGCCGAAGAAGCCCTCCTTCGGCACCTCGTGGATCTGCAGGAATCCCCGGACGGCGAGATCGACGATCGTCGCGCTCACGTCGAGCGTGTTCGCGTGCTCGTCGATCAGCGTGCCGACCTGGCCCGGCCTGATGCCGTCGGGCGGCGCGAACTCCACCGGCCCCTCGGCGTCGGCGTCGCCGAGGGGCACCGGCTCGGACTCGCCGGAGGGATTGCCCATGATCTGGTCGACCTGCGAGCCGCGATACCGACGGTCGCGCCCGCGCCTCCAAGCGAGGAACCCGAACCCCGCGATGCCGACGACGGCGAGGCCGGCCGCCGCCGATCCGGTCACCGGTGTGACCGCGAATGCCCGCTGGGGACTCCAGCGCTCGTCCAGGATCGGGGGCTGCACGGCGACCGCGCCCTTCGTGATCCCGACGACGACGGTGAGCCCCTCGTACGGGAACAGCTGCGTCTGCGCGAAGCGGGCGGAGTCGCCTTGGAACGCCGACGCATCACACCGCTCGCTCGAGCCCTGCTGTCCTCGGAAGCACGCGATGCCCGAGATCTCCCCCGGCGTCGACACGTGGACGGTCGCGCGCTGGATCGGGACGCCCCACTCGTCGCCGATCGCGTTCCAATAGAGCTCGTCGCGTTTCCCGAAGCTGTTCAGCGCACCCTGGACCGTGTACGCGATCCGGTACTCGTGCGCGCCGGTGATCAGCTGGTCGGGGTCGCCGATCTTGATCTCCGTCTTCCCGTCGCCCGCATCGCCGGTGCTGTATCCCACCGGCGTTCCGGGTGAACCCGTCACGCTGTCGACGCGCAGCGGCATCAGTCGGTCATACGTGTCGTCGTAGTGCAGGCGCGTCGGGATGTCGCGGAAGATGCCGTGCCGCTGTTCCGAGCCGAAGTCGTAGTCGATCGTCTCGACGATCGTGAGGTCACCGTCGGGCTGCACGGTGATCTCGACGTCGTAGCTCTGGATCGTTTCGAACGAGCCGGCCACCGCAGGCGTCGGGCAACCGACGGCGCCGAGCGACAGGGCGCCGACGAGGACGAGCACAGAGGAAAAGACGCGGCGCACGCCCGAAGCCTATGCGACGCTCGGCGGTTGAGCGCGACGCCGCCGGATCAATGCGCGTGCGCGCCGGTGGCCGCGCCGTCGCCCTGCAAGGCGTCCTGCAGAACGTCCCACGCGAGCACGGCACACTTGATGCGGATCGGGTACTTCACGACGCCCTTCAGCGCCACGAGGTCGCCGAAGGTGTCCTCGTCTGGCTCCGCCTCGCCGGCCATCATCCCGCGGAACGAGGCCGCGAGGCCGAGTGCGTCGTCGACCTTCCTGCCGGTGACGGCCTCCGTCATCATCGAGGCCGAGCTCTGCGAGATCGAACATCCGGCGCCCTGGAACGTCGCGGCCGTGACCACACCGTCGTCAACCGTGACCGCGACCTCGATCTCATCGCCGCACAGCGGGTTGTTCCGGCTGCACGTGGCCGTCGCGCCCGGAAGCTCCCGCTTGTTCCGCGGGCTCTTGTAGTGATCGAGGATCACTTCCTTGTAGATATCGTCCAGCGCCACCGCGATGCCCTTCCGTCGTCTGCGTTCAGCCTAGAGCGCGAAGATGGCGCCCGCCCGCTCGAGCCCGTCGAGCAGGGCGTCCACGTCCCGCTTCGTGTTGTAGAGGTAGAGCGACGCGCGGGTCGTCGCCGGCACCTCGAACCGGCGCATCACGAGCTGTGCACAATGGTGTCCCGCTCGGACGGCCACACCCTCCTCCGACAGGATCGTCGCGATGTCGTGCGGGTGCACGTCGCGATACCAGAACGAGATCTCCCCGCCCCGGACGGAGACATCCTTCGGCCCGATGATCCGGGCGCCTGCCTCGAGCAATCCATCGATCGCGTAGGCGGTGAGGTCCTCTTCATGACGGCGGATCTCGTCCATCCCGACGCCCTCGAGGTAGCGCACGGCGGCCCCGAGCCCCACCTGCTGCGCGAGGTTCATCGTGCCGGCCTCGAACTTGTACGGCGGCTCCTTGAACGTTGAGCGGTCGGGATAGACCTCGAGGATCATCTCGCCGCCGCCGAGGAACGGGTCCATCGCATCGAGCAACTCCGCACGGCCGTACAGCCCCCCGGACGCTGTCGGACCGAGCATCTTGTGGCCTGAGAACGTGAGGAAGTCGCAGCCGAGGTCCTGCACGTTCACCGCGTGATGCGGGACGAACTGCGCCCCATCGACCAATACGATCGCGCCGACGGCGTGGGCGGCGTCGATCAACTCACGCAGCGGCGGGAACGTGCCGAGCGCGTTGGACATGCCGGTGACGGCGAGGATCTTCGTGCGCCCGGTCAGCAGCGATCCGAGGTCCGACAGGTCGAGCAGCCCGTCGTCGGTCAGCGGGATGTAGCGAAGCGTCGCGCCCGTCGCCTGGGCCGTGAACTGCCACGGCACGATGTTCGAGTGATGCTCCATCTCGGTCAGGAGCACCTCGTCGCCGGGTCGTAGGAACTTCCGCCCCCAGCCATGCGCGACGAGGTTGATCGACTCGGTCGTCCCGCGGGTGAAGACGATCGTCGACGAAGACGGCGCGCCGAGGAACCGAGCGATCGTGTCGCGTGCTCCCTCGAAGAGCTCCGTCGCCTCCTCTGCGAGCGTGTAGATGCCACGGTGCGCGTTGGCGTTGTGCAGCCGGTAGAAGTCGAGCTCCGCGTCGATGACCGACTGCGGCTTGTGCGATGTCGCGGCCGAGTCGAGATACACCAGCGGCCGCCCTCCGATCTCGCGGGAAAGGATCGGGAAGTCGCGCCGCACGGCCTCGACGTCGAAGGTCATGCGCGCGGATGCTCCTCGTCGTGCGCGGCGGCCTCCTCCAGCCCGAGCTCCCGGCGGATCCCTTCGTAGCCGGTGTCTTCGAGTCGATGCGCGAGCTCGGGACCGCCAGACTTCACGATCTTGCCCTGCATCATCACGTGGACGAACTGCGGGGTGATGTAGTTCAGCATCCGCTGGTAGTGGGTGATGATCAGCACGCCGAGGTTCGGGCCCGCCAGCTCGTTCACCGACTCGGCGACGACCTTGAGCGAGTCGATGTCCAAGCCGGAGTCGGTTTCGTCGAGCAAGGCGATCTCCGGCTCGAGCACCGCGAGCTGCAGCACCTCGTTCCGCTTCTTCTCCCCGCCGGAGAATCCCTGGTTCACGTAGCGCTGGACCATCGAGTCCTCGATGTCGAGCCGGTCCATCTGCGTCTTCATGTGCTTGCGGAACTCCAGCGCACTGACCTGGCTTGCCTTGGTCGACTGATATGCGGTCCGCAGGAAGTTCACCACCGAGACGCCGGGGATCTCCGTCGGATACTGCATCGCCAGGAACAGCCCGCGCTTGGCCCGCTCGTCGGCGGTCAAGCCGGTGATGTCCTCGCCGTTCAGCTACGACCGAGCCCTTCGTCACGGCGTAGCCGGGCCGGCCCATGATCACGTTCGACAGCGTGGACTTGCCCGAACCGTTGGGGCCCATCAGCGCGTGGATCTCGCCCTGG
>C688J18823_10001493_pt1 | contig 14448 bp, 15 predicted proteins | sample HopSoiMetagenom1_FD_18823 | JGI IMG/M metagenome (IMG submission 18823)
AAACGTCGCCTGCCGCGTCGGCCTTGTTGGCGACCAACAGCACGGGCGTCGGGCTCCTGCGCAGGCGGCGGGCGAGCGCGGCGTCTTCGTTCGTGATTCCGGCGTGCACGTCGACGACGAGCACGATGAGATCGGCGGCGGCGATCGATCGTGCCGCCTGCTCGCCGGCGAGCGCCTCGAGACCTCTCGCGCGATCGACGTAGCCGGCGGTGTCGACCAGGCCGAACCGGCGGCCGCGCCAGGTCGTCTCGAGCTGGATGCGATCGCGCGTCACCCCCGGCGCGCCGTGGGCGATCGTCGCTCGCTTGCCGAACAGCCGGTTGACGAGGGTCGACTTGCCGACGTTCTGGCGGCCGACGATCGCGATCTGCGGAGCGCGGCTCATCCCTCCTCCGCCGGCCAGATGCGACGCGCGGCTTCGACCGCCGCATGGAGCGTGCCGTCGATCGACAGATCGGTCGTGTCGATGATGACAGCCGCCGGCGCCGGCTCGAGCGGGTTGGTTCTGGCGTCACGAGCGTCGCGCTCCGCGAGGGCGGTCCGAACCGCGTCCGTGTCGAGCGCACCACGCTCGTCCGCGCGACGGGCGCCGCGACGCTCGGGGTCGGCTCGCAGGAAGAGCTTGAGCGGCGCGTCCGGGAAGACGACCGTGGCGATGTCCCGACCCTCCATCACTGCGCCCCCGTCGCCGAGCCTCCGCTGCATGTCGCGCATCACCTTCCGAACGGCTGTATGCCGTGCGACGAGGGAGACCCTCGACTCGACATCCTGGGTCATCAGATCCGCATGACCGTAACCGTCGACCTCGAGCTCGGCGGGGTCGGCGCCGCGCAGGGTGAACCGCAACCCTCGCGCGAGGTCGACGAGGCGTCGGGCGTCATCCGGCCCGACATCGGCCGCGAGCGATGCCGCCGCCAGCGCCCGGTACATCAACCCGGTGTTGACGTACGGGATCCCGAGCGCGTGCGCGAGGCCGCGTGCAAGCGTCGACTTGCCGCTGCCTGCGGCGCCGTCGACCGCGACGATCATGACCGGGCCGCTCATGGAGCCTCGATCCGCGCGCCGAGGCGCTCGAGGGTCGCGACGAACCCGGGGAAGCTGACGTCTGCCGCGTCCATGCCGTCGATCCTCGACGGCCGGCGTCCAGCGAGGGCCGCCACCGCCATCGCCATCGCGATGCGATGGTCGCCGCCCGACGTGGTGCGGCCACCGTCGAGTCCGCCGCCTGCGATCACGAGATCGCTCCCCTCGTCCGCCGCCGCACCGCCGAGGTCGCGGATGCAGCGCGTGATCGCGCCGAGCCGGTCGCTCTCCTTGACGCGAAGCTCGGCCGCCTCGAGGAACCAGGAGTCCGCACCGGCGTGCATGGCGAGCGCGGCGAGTACAGGCACCTCGTCGATGATGAGCGGAAGTTCGGCGGCCTCAACGCGGACGGCGCGAACACCGTCGCATCGCTCGACCTCGATCGATCCAACTGGCTCCCCGACGTCCCAACCCTCGACCACACATTCGGTCGCGATCCCCATCCGCCGCATGACGTCGAGGAAGTGCAAACGGCTCGGGTTGAGGCCGACACCGGTGATCGAGATGCGCGATCCTGTGAGCGCGGCAGCCGCGATCAGGAAGGCGGCTGAGGACGGGTCGCCCGGAACGCGGCCCTCGAACCCATCGTGCTGATACCGCCGGACACGGACCTCTGTGCCGTCGCGCTCCACCGGCGCGCCGAGCGCTTCGAGCGCTCGTTCGGTGTGGTCGCGCGTGGCCGCGGTCTCCCGGACCGATGTCCGCCCGTCCGCCGCGATGCCCGCCAACAGGATCGCGCTCTTCACCTGCGCGCTCGGCACCGCGGGCGAGAACGACTCGCCGCGGAGCGCTCCCCCGCGAACCTCGACCGGTGGATGGCCGTCCGTCGTCCCGACGGAGGCACCCATCGCCCGCAGGGGGCCGGCGATCCGCTCCATCGGTCGTGACGAGAGGCTCCGATCGCCGACCAGGACCGACGTGAACGGAGCGGCTGCGAGGACGCCGCAGAGCAGACGCATCGAGGTCCCGGAGTTGCCGCAGTCGAGGGTTCCGGTGGGTTCGACGAGGCCTGCACGACCGTCACCCTCAACATGAAGGGGGCTCGAAGCGAGAACCTCAACCGCTGCGTTCCACGTGGAACTGCCACCCTCGACGTTGGAAGGAGCGTCTCGAGCAAAGACGTCGAGCGAACGTCGAGCGTTCGGGGAACCATCGACAAACATGCGGCCGTCGAGCGCACGTCGAGGGAACGGGGAAGGGCGACCAGACGGCTCGAGCCCGTCGCCGTCGCGGAGAGGATGAGCCATCGATGCGCGATCGACTTGTCGCCCGGGACAGCCGCGACCCCCTCGAGGCGCCCTCCCGGCTGGATCACAACGTCCATGCGGCCTCACGCCAGCCTGGTCGGGTCGTATCCGGCGTTGGATAACACGTCCGCGGCCGATCCAGCGGCGGTCGCCGCGACGGTGAGGTGCACCGTTCCTCTGCCGCCTTCAGGCGAGTGCACGATCTGGATGTCTTCGATGTTGACGCCGCCCGCCCCCAGGACCGCCGTGATCCTCGCGAGCGCGCCGGGCTCATCCGGGATCTCCACCTGCCAGACCGCGACTCCGGCCCGCACGGTCGGCTTGGCCGAGAGGCCGAGCCGGGCCTGCTTCGCGGCGTCGAACGTGGCCTCCACGCCGGCGGCGTCGCCGGCAGCGATCCGGTCGCGGAGGGTCTCGAGCCGCTGCACGAACAGATCGATCGCCCCGGCCACCTGCTCTCGGTTGGCGACCAGGATCGCGCTCCACAGCGTTGGATGGGACGCGGCCAGGCGCGTCAGGTCACGGAAGCCGCCCGCCGCCAGCAGCAACGCATCGGTCTCGCCGGCCTCGCGATCGACGGCGGTTGCCATCAACGTCGTCGATGCCACCTGCGGGAGGTGGCTGACGACCGCGACGAGCCGGTCGTGCCGCTCGGCATCCATCACGACGGCGTGCGAACCTACGGCCTCGACCCAGGCACGGAGCGTTTCGATCACGACGGGATCGGTCTCGGGCGTCGGGGCGAGCACCCACACGATGCCGTCCACAGCGGAGGGGGAGGCGTGCTCTGGTCCTGAGCGCTCGCTCCCGCCCATCGGGTGACCTCCTATGAAGCGGGAAAGATCGCCTGGCGCGACCGCGGTTCTCACATGATCCATCACGCGGGTCTTCACGCTGGCGGTGTCGGTGACGATGGCGTCGGGCGCGGCAGCCAGCGCCGCCACGACCGCCGCGGGCACGGCGCCGATCGGCGTCGCGACGATGACCAGCTCTGCAACTCGGACGGCGTCCTCGAACGATGCGGCCGCGGTCAGCCGGCCGACCGCAGCGGCCGCCGACAGGATGTCGGGGTTGATGTCCCAGCCGACGACGTGGGCGCCGGCGCGGCGCGCGGCCAGCGCGATCGATGTGCCGATCAGCCCGGTGCCGATGATGGCGACGCGGCGAAGTTGGGGCGCCGGGTCAGGACGCGGCATCGAGGTCGTCCCGCAAGCGCTCGGCCCCGTCGAGGTAGACGTGGCTGACCTCGCGGAGACCGAGCTCGGTGTGGAAGTGTGCAAGGATCCGCACGACCGACGGCATGGATCCGGCAACCGGGATCTCGCGGGCGCAGAGCAGCGGGATGTCGCCGAGGCCGATGCGACGCGCGGCTTCCGCCGGGAACGCGCTNGAGAGATCTTCGGTGGCCGTGAACAGGATGCTGATCAGGTCGTCGTGCGCGATCGCGTTCCGCGCGAGGAGCGCCTCGAGCAGCTTGGCGGTCGCGGCGTGGAGGCTCGCGGGGTCGTCGCCGGGCACGACGATCGCCCCACGGGCGGCGCGCACGTTCACCGGTTCCTCCTCGATCGGTCCACGATGCGGCCGGTCACGGGCCGCGACGAAAGGCTACAGGGCGTCGCTGCCCTGACGTCGCAGGCGTCGTTCCGCGCGGGCGACGAGTCTGCCGAGGTCCAACAGCTCATCGGGTGTGAGGTCGCGGTGCGCGCCCGGAGCAAGCCCCCCGAGCCGCACGGGCCCGATGCGCACGCGTAGCAGCCTGGCGACCGGGAGCTGAAGGGCCTGGAGCATGCGGCGTACCTCTCGCTTGCGTCCCTCGGTCATCACGATCGAGAGCTGCGCTCGCCCGGGCCGGGTGTCGACGACCCGTACGGAGCGCGCCCGAGCCGGACCATCGTCGAGCGCCACGCCGGCGCGCAAGGCTGCGAGGTGGCGCCCGGCGGGCGCACCGGCGATCTCGACCAGGTATTCCTTCTCGATCTCGTACCGCGGATGGGTGAGAGCGTTCGCGAGGTCCCCGTCGTTCATCGCGAGCAACAGGCCCTCGCTCTCGAGGTCGAGCCTGCCGACGGGGAACACGCGGGAGCCTTCCGAGGGCAGCAATGAGCGCATGTCCGGTCGACCCTGCGGATCGCGCATCGTGGTCACGACCCCCACCGGCTTGTGGAGCGCGAGGTAACGAACCCTCGGGTCGAGGTTCACGGTCGCGCCACGGACCGTCACGACGTCTGTCGTGACGTCGACCTTGTCCCCGATGGTCGCGACCGTCCCGTTGACGGTTACCTTCCCGGCTGCGATCAGGTCCTCGGCCGAGCGCCGCGACCCGAACCCAGCCCGTGCGAGCGCTCGTTGGAGCCGCTCGGCGGGCACCGTCAGCCCTCCAGCGGGTCGGGCTCGCTCTCGTCGGCATCGTCCCTCTGGTCGCCCTGCTGGGCATCGGGCTCACCGCCGGCCTGAGCGTCATCAGCGTCGACGTTCCCGCGTTCGCCGCCAGGCTCGACGTCGTTCGGCTCGTCGCGGGCCTCGGCCTTGTCGGGGTCCGCAGCGNGCTCCCGCGCGCCGGCCGGCTCGGCGGACGCATCGAGCAGCGGCGCGAGCGACGGCAACGCGGCGAGCGACGCCAGTCCGAGCCGCTCGAGGAACATCGGTGTGGTCGCATAGAGCAGCGGCCGCCCCGGGCCCTCATCCCGCCCGGCCTCCTCGACCAGTCCTCGGTCGACGAGCGCACGGAGCACGCCGTCGGCGTTCACGCCGCGGATCGCGCTCACTTGGTGCCGGGTGACCGGCTGCTTATACGCCACGATCGCGAGGGTCTCCAGGGCGGCCTTGGTCATCCGGGCCTGGCGTGACGACAGGACGAACCGCTCGACCACGGGCTGCGTCTCGGGATCGGTGAAGAGCCGCCACCCACCCGCCACGTTTCGAAGCACGAGCCCGGATCCGCGTTCGGCGAGCTCGTTCTGCAGACCGGCGCACAGGTCGTCGACGGTTCGACGGTCGACTTCGAGCGCCTGCGACAGCACCGCCGGCGTCAGCGGCTCGTCCGAGACGAACAGGACCGCCTCGAGCGCGCGCGTGTCGATCGGGGTTCCGGTGCTCATCGCTTCCACGCCACCTCGACTTCCCCGAACGTCGTCGCCTGCTGAAGCTCGACCTTTCCGTCACGGTACAGCTCGAGCAATGCCAGGAAGCGCACCACGACATGCATCCGGTCCTCGCAGTCGGCCGTGAGCTCGCGGAACGTCGCTTGACCGTGATCGATGCGGGACAGATGCGCCTCGACGGCCTGGATCGCGTCGTTCACCGTGAACCGGATCGGCGTCACATGCGACAGGTCGACGCTCGGCGGCGGCCGCAGCAGCTGGGCCGCCAGCGCGGCGATCCGGTCGGCACTGACCGACGTCATCGGGTCCGGATACAGGTGCGCGAACTCCGGCCCGGGACCGATGTCGCGGGCGAAGTAGGCCGCCTCGTCCTCCAGCCGGCGCGCCACCTCCAGGGCGACCTTCCGGAACGCGCGGAGCTCGATCGAGCGGGCGTACGCAAGGTCGGGCGAGCCACCGAGCAGATCTTCCTCGTCGAGCTCCGTGCGCTTGGGCGTGAGGCGTGACACCTTCAGCTCGAGGAGCACCGCGCAGATCGCGAGGAACCACGTCGCCTCCTCGAGGTTCCACGTCGCCGTCTCGCGTGCGTAGCGCAAGAACCCGTCGGTCACTGTCGCGATCGGCACGTCGCATACGTCGACCTTCTGGTCCAAGATCAGGTCGGCGAGCAGCCGGAAGGGACCTTCGAACCCGGGGATCTCAACCGCGAACCCCGTCGGCGCCGTCCCTTCTGCCGCCGCGTCCACGCTCACCCCAGATGCATCGCGTCGCGCACGATCTCGATCATTTCCCTGGCGATCGGTCGAACGGTGTCGGCCCCGGCGGCCAACACGTCCCGAACGACGCCCGGCGTCGCCGCCAGCTCGGCGCGGCGTTCACGGAACGGCGCGAACGTCTCGACGAGATGATCTGCGAGGATCGTTTTGCAGTCGACACAGCCGAGTTCGCCGGTCCGGCACGTCACCTCGATCCGATCGACGTCGTCGGGCGAGAACTTCCGATGCAGCGCGAAGATCGGGCAGATCTCGGGGCGACCAGGGTCTCCCAATCGCAGCTTCTGCGGGTCGGTGATGAACGACCGCACGGTGGCGCGCACGGTGTCCTCATCGTCGCGGACGCCGATCGTGTTGTCGAGCGACTTCGACATCTTGCGGCCGTCCGAGCCGGGGAGCAGCGGCGTGTCCGACAGCAACGGCTGGGGCTCCACGAGCACCTCGCCGTAGAGCCGGTTGAACCGTCGGACGATCTCGCGGGACAGCTCAAGGTGCGCCACCTGGTCCTCCCCCACCGGGACCAGCTCGCCGCGGACGATCGCGATGTCGACGACCTGCAGGACGGGGTAGCCGAGCAGTCCGAAGTTCGACACATCGCGCTCGCTCATGTCCCGCAGACGGTCCTTGTAGGACGGGACGCGCTCGAGCCAGCCGAGCGGCGTGATCATCCCGAGCAGCAGCGCCATCTCGGCGACCTCCGGGATATCGGATTGCCGGTAGATCACCGCGCGATCGGGATGAAGCCCGGCCGCGAGCCAGTCGAGGACCAGCCCGTCAACGAACGCGGGAAGCTCGTCCGTCCGGTCGTAGTGCGTCGTGAGCATGTGCCAGTCCGCGACGAAGAAGTAGCACTCGTAGCCTGCATCGGCTTGCAGCGCAAGCATATTCTCGACGTTGCCGGCCCAGTGCCCGACGTGGAGGGCGCCCGTCGGTCGATACCCGGTCAGCACGCGCTTCGTGCGCGTCGCGAGGGCGGGTTCGGTCACGATGGCGGGATGATAACGCGGCCTCTGTACGCGACTTGGGACGCGCGCGCGTCACCGCGGCGCGCAGCGGACGCCCGAGGCGAGCTGGCACAGCGCGTCGACGAGCCCATACACGATGCCGTTGATCACGCTGGCCAGCACGAAGATCGCGAGCAGCACGAACAGCGGCAGATACCGATCGGCGTCGCGGTAGACCCGCGCCGCATCTGCCGGTAGGAGCAGACCGACGAGTCGCGCGCCGTCCAGACCCGGGATCGGCAGCAGGTGGAAGATCGCGAGACAGAACTGCGTGAACTCGAACGCGCTGAGGATCAGGATCAACGTCACCGCGCTCGGGGTCGAGATCAACCGGAGCGCCAGCCCCGCGATCGTGCCGAGCGCGATGTTGGCGCACGGGCCGGCCAGACCGATCAGAACCTGATCGCGCGTCGGCCGGCGCAGGTACGACGGATCGATCGGCGCAGGCTTGCCGTACGCGGCTGGCGGCGGATACACGCCGGAGGCGGTGGCCCACAGCACCAGGATCAAGCCGGGGACCAGCCCGGTGCCGAACGGGTCGAACCACGACCGAGGGTTCCACGTGAGCCGGCCCCACAGCCGAGGCGTGGGGTCGCCGAGCCGAGTGGCGACGAAGGCCCGAGCGTATTCACGTACGATCATGCCGACGAACAGCGACCCGGCGATGTACAGCGCGCTGCGGATCGAGAACCAACCGATGCCGGCCACCTCCTTCGCTCATCGTCCGCCCGTCGACACGGCCGCGGCCGGGCTGGGGGCACGATACCGGCCGGCGCCGCGCGCCGCCCGCAGGCCGCAGGCCGGCGAATCTCAGCCGAGCCCGATCGCGGCGGCGAAACTCTCCCCGATCGCGAGCGGCGCGGTCACATCGAGCGCCTCGAGCACCGTCGCGCCGAGGTCGGCGAACGTCGACCGCGTGCCGACGTCGTACGGACCGCCCTGGCATCCGGCGACGAGCACCGGCACGCGTTCGCGCGAATGATCGGTCTGGGCGGTGGTCGGATCGCAGCCGTGGTCGCCGGTGAGCACCAGGAGGCCGTCGCCGAGCGCGTCGCGGACCTCGGGCACGCGGCGGTCGAACGCCTCGATCGCGCCGGCGTAGCCCGCCGGGTCGTTGCGGTGCCCGTACTTGGAATCGAAGTCGACGAGGTTCGTGAACACCAGGTCGTGCGTCGCATCGTGGAGCGCGGCGATCGTTCGGTCGATCCCGTCGTCGTTCGAAGAGGAGTACTGCGCGTCGGAGAGGCCGCGGTGGTCGAAGATGTCTTGGATCTTGCCGATCCCGAGGACGGATCTTCCGGCGGCGACGAGATGATCGAGCGCGGTGGGTCCGGGTGGGGCGACGCTGTAGTCCCGCCGCTCCGGTCTGCGCACGAACGACCCCGGCGTGCCGTCGAACGGCCGGGCGATGACCCTGCCCACCCGATGCGGACCGGCGAGGAGGCCGCGCGCGATCTCGCACCATGCGTACAGGCGCTCGAGCGGCACGACATCGACGTGCGCCGCGATCTGGAACACCGAGTCGCCGCTCGTGTACACGATCGGATCGCCCGTCGCGAGGTGCGCCTCGCCGAGCTCGGCGACGATCTCGGTCCCCGACGCCGGGACGTTGCCCAGCACCCGGTGCTCGATCGCCGACGAGAACGGGCCGATGACCTCGTCGGGGAACCCGTTCGGATACAGCGGGAACGGCGTGTCGAGCAAGACGCCCATCATCTCCCAGTGCCCGGTGGTGGTGTCCTTGCCCGCCGAGACCTCCGTCGCGCGACCATGCGCGGTGCCGGGCTCCGCGCGAGGGACGACCCCTTCGATCGCGGTCAGGAGGCCGAGGCCGAGCGCGCCGAGCGCCGGCGTATCGAGCCCGCCGACGGCGTGCGACACGTGGGCCAGCGTGTTCGAGTCGGCGTCACCGTATCCGTCCGCGTCGGGTGCGTCGCCCACTCCCCACGAATCGCACACCAGGACGCAAACCCGAGACACGCCGGGCCGAGCCACGTCAGCCGACCAACTTCTTGCAGTCGATGCACAGCGGTGTCCACGGGATCGCGTCGAGGCGCTCGTCGCCGATCGGGTTGCGGCACCGTTCGCACCGTCCGTAGGAGCCATCGTCGAGCTTGACGATCGCGCGCTCGACGTCGCGAAGGTTCGTGCGGAGCGAGCGAGCCATCGTCATGATGCGCTCCCGTTCCTCGGTGCTATGCGACCGATCGGCGAAGCCGGTGTCCGCGTCGAACGCCACCTCGTCCGCGTCCGGGTCGGCGCCCAGCTCGTCGATGTCACGCCGCAGCGACCGCTGCTGGTCCACGAGCGCCGTCCGACGAAGATCTGTCGCGGCCGTGTTCATCTGGCGCTCGCGCTCCCCGCCGCGGATCGGCGCGCCCGCGGATGCGCGGTGTAGTACGCGGCACGCAGGTGCTCGGTCGTCACGAGCGTGTAGACCTGCGTCGTCGCGACGCTCGCGTGCCCGAGCAGCTCTTGGACGACCCGGACGTCGGCGCCTCCTTCGAGCAGGTGCGTCGCGAAGGAGTGGCGCAGGTCGTGCGGTGTGACGACCCGCGTGATGCCGGCGCGGGCGCGATGCGCATCAAGCAACCGCGAGCACGACTGCCGGGTGAGCCGCCCTCCGCGTGTATTGAGGAACAGTGCCGCGCGCGATCGCGCCGTCGCGAGCGCCGGCCGTCCGCGGGTGAGGTAGGCCGCGACCGCGTCCCGTGCCATGCGCCCGATCGGAACCAGACGCTCCTTGCTCCCCTTGCCGAGCACCCGNACGGCGGCGTCCTCGAGGTCGACATCGTCGACGTCGAGCCCGACCAGCTCCGAGATGCGCAGGCCGGCCCCGTACAACAGCTCGAGNATGGCGCGATCACGGGCGGCGACGGGCGTGGCATCCCCGGGCGCCTCGACGATCGCCGTCACCTCCTCGACGGTCAGCGGGTGCGGCAACGCGCGCGGCAGCCGGGGGCGCACAACGCCGGCGGTCGGATCGTCGGCGGCGAGCCCCTCGCGCACGGCGAACCGGTGGTACGTCCGGACGGTCGACAGGATGCGTGAGACGGTCGTCGCCCGGTACGCGTCTGCGTCCGGTCCGTGCGTGGATGCCGAGATCGAGGCGATGAACGCGCGGATCGTCTTCGCGTTCACGACGTCTAGGTGATCGACACCGCGATCGGCGAGGAACGCGACGTACCGCTCGAGATCACGCCGGTAGGCGGCGAGCGTGTTGTCGGCGAGCCCGCGCTCGACCGTTAGATGCTCCAGGTAACGGCGCGCCACCGCCTCCGGGTCCGCCATTGCGCCAGCCTACGGCGGGGATGCTGCCACGTCCCGCAACGCGGGAACCGCTGCAGCCAAGAGCAATGCGAGCGCCGACGTGGCGTTGCGCACCTTGCCGTCGCGCGCGGAGATGACGGCCCGGTGCAGCGGCAGACGCACGACCTCGATCCCGTCCTCGGGCGCGCCGTCGGACGCCGCGTCGGTCCACGTCCAGAACAGATGCATGTACTCGTCGGTGAACCCCGGGGAGACGTACGTCCCGCCGAGGAACGACGCGCCGCCACTCCGATAGCCGGTCTCCTCGTGCAGCTCTCGCTCGGCGCACGTGAGCGCGTCCTCGCCGTCGATGTCGAGGAGCCCAGCCGGAACCTCCAGGAGACGGTCGCGCACCGGCGGGCGGAACTGCCGGACGAGCACCACGTCGCCGTCGGGCGTGACGGCCACTATCCCGACGGCGTCGTGCTTGTGGATCACCTCGTAGTCGCCGATGCCGGGCCAGCGCTCCACCTCGACGCGGAGATAGTCGCCGGCCCACGCGACGCGGGTTGCCGTCGGCTCGGCCATGGGCCCTCAGCCCAGGACCGCGGCGGGGCGTTCGGCCGTTCGCCGCACGCGGTGCTCAACCGACGCGCCGACGAACGTACGGAACAAGGGGTGCGGACGCGTCGGTCGCGACCGAAGCTCCGGGTGGAACTGCCCGGCCACGAAGAACGGATGTTCGGGCAGCTCGATGATCTCGGCGAGCCGACCCTTCTGCGACGAGCCGCTGATGACCATGCCGCCCGCCTGCAGCGCTTCGTGATACGTCGGGTTGACCTCCCAACGGTGACGGTGCCGTTCTTCAACGACGTCGGCGGCGTAGGCGGCCGCTGCGCGCGTACCGGGCTCGATGTAGCACGGCTGCGCCCCGAGCCGCATGCTCGCGCCGAGGTCGGTCACATCCTTCTGCTCGGGCAACAGGTCGATCACGGGGTGGACGGTCGCCGGGTCGAACTCCGAGGAGTTCGCGCCGTGGAGGCCGCATACGTTGCGCGCGAATTCGACCACCGCGCACTGCAGCCCGAGGCAGATCCCGAGGAACGGCACGCGCTCCTCGCGCGCATATCGCACGGCGTCGATCTTGCCTTCGACGCCGCGAACGCCGAAGCCGCCCGGGATCAGGATGCCGTCGACGTCGTCGAGCACCGCCGCGGTCGCCTCACCGCCGAGGTCGTCCGAGGCGACCCACCGGATCCGGACGTCGGCGCCATGATGGAAGCCGCCGTGGTACAGCGCCTCGATCACCGAAAGGTAGGCGTCGCGGAGATAGACGTACTTTCCGACGACGGCGATGTCGACGGGCTCGACGGCCGCATGCACCCGCTCCACGAGCCCGTTCCATTCGCTGAGGTCCGGCTCGGCGTCGATCCGAAGGTGCTCGCTCAACAGCGTGTCGAGGCCCTCGCGGTGCAGCACCAGCGGCACCTCGTAGATCGACGGCGCGTCGGGCGCGCTGACCACGCCGGCGATCGGCACGTCGCAGAGCAGCGAGATCTTCTCCTTGACGTTGCGGCCGATCGGCCTGTCGGACCGGCAGACGATCGCGTCGGGCTGCAGACCAAGGGACCGCAGCTCTTTCACGGAGTGCTGGGTTGGCTTGGTCTTGAGCTCGCCCGAGGGGCCGATGAACGGCATCAACGACACGTGCACGAAGGCGCACCGGTCGCGTCCGACCTCGTTGCGGAGCTGGCGGATCGCCTCGAGGAACGGCAGCGACTCGATGTCGCCAACGGTGCCACCGACCTCGACGATCTGCACGTCGGCCTGCTCGGTCTCGGCGAGCGCCAGGACCCGAGCCTTGATCTCATCGGTGACGTGCGGGATCACCTGGACGGTCTTGCCGAGGTAGTCCCCGCGTCGTTCCTTAGCCAAGACCGAGGAGTAGACGGCGCCGGTCGTGAAGTTGGACCCACGATGCAGATCGGCGTCGAGGAACCGCTCGTAGTGGCCGAGGTCGAGGTCGGTCTCTGCCCCATCATCGAGCACGAACACCTCTCCGTGCTCGAACGGGTTCATGGTGCCGGGATCGACGTTGACGTACGGGTCGAGCTTCTGGAGGACGACCTTCTGTCCGCGGGATGCGAAGAGGCGTCCGAGCGAGGCTGTGGTGATGCCCTTGCCGAGACCGGAGGCCACACCACCCGTGACGAACACGTACCTGGTGTGCTCCTTCACCACGGGACCCGACTGTAGCAGACGTCGTGGCCTGCGCTGCGCTCATCGGCGTCGGTTCGCGCCGGTCGGCTCACCGCGCCTCCGCCCGCACCTTGACGGCCTCGTCCAGAAGCTCCTCAGCATGCGACAACGCGTGCTCGGACGCCTCCATCCCCGCAAGCATCCGCGAGAGCTCCGCCACGCGGTCGGGGCCCTCCAGCACGCGTGCCGTCGCGGCGCCCTCCCGCTTGCGAACGCCAACGTGCAGGTCGGCGAAGCACGCGATCTGCGGCAGGTGCGTCACGACAAGGACCTGGTGGGTGGCCGCGAGCCTAGCCAGACGTCGTCCGACCGCGAGCCCCGCCTCGCCACCGATGCCGGCGTCGATCTCGTCGAACACCAGCGTCGGCACGTCGTCGAGAGCGGCGAGGACGCTTCGGCAGGCGAGCATCGCTCGGGAGAGCTCGCCCCCGCTGGCGACCTTGGCGAGCGGCGCTGCGGCCTGACCCGGGCCGCCCCGGAAGCGCATCTCGATGCGATCGGTGCCGGTCGGGCCCGCCTCGTCGATCTGGTCGACGAGGATCTCGATCGATCCGCCCGGCATCCCGAGGTCAACGAGGTGTTCGGTCAGCGCCGCGGCGACGGACGGCGCGGTGGCGACGCGGATGCTGTGCAGCTGAGCGGCGAGCGTGGTCACGACTTCGGTCGCCTCCTCGACCTCGGCGGCGATCGACGCGAGCCGCTCGTCCGCCGTCTGTAGCGATGCGAGCTCGGCGCGCGCCTCATCGAGGAAGATCAACACGTCGATGTCCGTCGCTCCGTACTTCCGGTGCAAGCCCTTCAACGCCGCCGCGCGGTCACGGACGTCGGCCAGCCGTTCGGGGTTGAGTCCGACGCGCTCGCGGTAGGCCCGCAGCTCGCTCGCCAGGTCGCCGATCTCGGCCGCAAGCGCGGCAGCCCGATCGCCGAGCACCGCGGCGCCGGGATCGAGGCCGGCGATCGCGCTCACGTCCCGCGCCGCGGAGGCGCACTGATCCGCAGCGCCACCGTCGTCGGCCAGCGCCGCGCCGGCAGCGTCGGCAAGGTCGCGCAGCCGCTCCGCGTGACCGAGACGTCCCTCCTCGGCCTCGAGCGCGAGTGTTTCGCCGTCGCTCGGACCAACCGCTTCGATCTCGCGGACCTGATAGGCGAGCAGGTCGATCTGGCGCTCGCGGTCGCGGGCGGCCTCCGTCAACGCGACGAGTGTTCGGCGCCGTTCGAGGAGGCGCTCGTACGCATCGCGGTACGCGGCTGCGCGCGCCACCTGATCGGCGCCCGCCGCACGATCGAGGAACGTGGTCTGCGTGGCGCCGTCGAGCAGACGCAGAGAGCCATGCTGGCCGTGGATCTCGACGAGTTTCGCGCCCATCTCGGCGAGCGCCGCCGAGGTCGTCAGTTGTCCGCCGATCCGCGCCGAGCCCCGCCCGTCCGCAGCGATCGCCCGGGCGAGGATCACCTCGCCATCCTCTGCCCATTCCGCTGCGCCATCGGGCGCGTCGAACCGCGCCTGCACCTTGGCCGCGCCGTCTCCCTCGCGGACGAGGTGCGCACCGCCTCGCGCCCCGATCGCGAGCGACACGCCGGTCGCGATCATCGTCTTGCCGGCCCCCGTCTCACCGGTCAGGACGGTGAGCCCGGGGGCCGGCTCGATGTCGAGCTCGCGGATCACACCCAGACCCGTGATGTGGAGCTGTCGGAGCACGCGCGGATACTAGCCCGCACATCCGACACGCTT
>C688J18823_10001495_pt1 | contig 14441 bp, 4 predicted proteins | sample HopSoiMetagenom1_FD_18823 | JGI IMG/M metagenome (IMG submission 18823)
GACCAAGCAAGCCGAACCGTCTCCAACCGAGAAAGCCGAGTCCCCGCCCGTAGGCACCTTTGATCCACCCCTTCCTGGCCAACTTGATGCTCGCTTCATCACCCAGTTCGTCGAGCGCCATATCACCTCCCTTAACCTCGAGTTCTTGGCCTCCTATCCAGACCCTAGGGCTCTAGGCGGTAGCACTACCAAGAAGGCTATTATCCGGTTTGCCCCTACGAACTTCACTTCGCAGATGACTGTCGAGCAGCTCGCCAAGGATAGTGAGGGAAGGTACGCCGAGACAGACGTACGCCAGCTAAGTGCCGAAGCGGTAGGCAACCTGTATGAACTAGTAGGCATGGATGGAGCTGTTGCGCAACTCTACCGCTTTACGTTCTCTTTTCGGGCCTTATTCGACTCCCAGGGCACGCCAACGAATCTGCTCGGACTAGGCATCTTTACGGACAGCGAATACGGTCCACATACCCACAAGATACACGCTATCCGCGACGCACTGCGGCAGGACACGCCTGTTACTATCAGCTTCTTTACGCTGGCTGCGCCTTGGGTGGAATCGCGCCTGGCGAGTGTGCTGGCCTCTATGGACACGCAGCGCCGACACAGCCCGGTCTACGACTGGTGCCGACAGCGCAGGGTCAATCTCCAACTTGGCCAGCAGCTTGAGAAGGAAGAACGGCCCGTGGTAAAGATCCCCGCACGATACCAGTTCGATTTCCCTGACGAGCTCTTTGTCGTCCACTACTATGGCGCGATTTATGAGCTAGAGGCTATTCCTAGTAGTGCGTACGTGGACACGGTCGTGCGTTTGGTCGAGTTCGCCGATAGCAACCAGCGCGCCTACCTCGCTCTCATCGAGATGGCCGAACATCTCCCCCTTCGAGTCGACGCACGCTTTAAGCTACAGTTCCTTGGCGAGAACGCCGACGAGGATGCGGCCTGGAACGGCCTTGTCGTTCCGCCGCTCCCCTACGCCAACGGCCTAGAGCTTACTACTTTCCTCCGCCGGCCACATAGCACGGAAGAGGGCTGGGTAGAGCATCCCGTGTTGGCCGACGCCCATATCATCCATAGCGGGGGACCTGATCGGGACACGAGAGCTTTGCAAGCTGCCTTGCGCGCACATCCTGGCATTCGTGCACGCGTCCGAGTCGAGCACCCAAAGAGCAGCCACCAGCGCGAGGTCAATACCGTGCGAGAAATCTCCCACAATCAGGACCGGTACGAAACCGAGACGCGGGCCTTGCTAAACAACGATCTTCTGTCGCTTCCGCTGCATAACTACTTTGAGAAGCTCGTAGCGTACTACGGCAGATATACCGTTCTCCAGGCTATTGACTTGGTCTGCCAAACCCTTGGTCTTAAAGACAACCAACTGCGCTTCTTTACCATGCTTGAAGAGCTACGAGCCGGAATCGCGGTTGTGCAGGGAAGTGGAGGCACGGGCAAGTCCCTCTTAATTGAGGCCCTCGTCTTGCTCCACTACGTCCTGGGCGTAGAACACGACGACCCCGAGAGGGAACGGGGATTCAGCAACCAGCTGTGGATCGTCTCCCCCCTCAATCGGCAACTAAACGACCTCGCTGGGCGCGTGTACGAGACGCTCTGCAACCGCTACCACCAATTGCAAGACCACGGTCAAGAGGTCGGGCATCCAATCGTCATCCGCCGCCACATGCGCGAGACAGAGACCGGCGTCTGGAAGAAACCCGCCATGGACCAGCGCAAGGCACTCGGTATCGGCCGAGATGCAGAATATATCCCCTTCTCCTCCGACGATCCCGAGATAGTGGAAAGCGACATGTTGCGCCTCTCCGTTGAGTTGAACATCCGCCGTGCCTACCTCCAGAGCCAGGAGGGCTGGGGCGATAAACGACTGAAAAAGGTTGATCTCTCCGAGGGCCAGTGGATGTTGCACTTGGCTGGCGAGCCCATAGACAAGGACGGAAACCTCCATCCCATCGCTGACCCGGACCCCGACAGGTTCTCCCACTTCCGTCAATTGCTCGAGGATTTCGCGAGGGGCAATGTCACGACCGCTGAGGAGAAGACCGAGCTCACCTTGGCCGCCAACCAGGTAGTGTCTGCATTGGCCAAGATGGCGGATGTTATCCTTATGACACCACACGTACTGTCAGAGCACCGCTCCTACAGCATCAGCACACCCTACGCCGTCCTTCACGACGAGGCTGGCAAGACGACCGAGCGTGCGGCGCTGGGCGCGTTCGTCTGGAGCAAGCAGTCGCTCGCTGCCGCCACCATCCTCTTCCACATCCTCTTCGGCGACTTCACGCAGCCTCGGCCCGTCCTGCGACCCGGTCAGGACGCGCCCTTCCACGAGCAGGTTACGGTCCCGCTATTCCTGCGTTTTCTCCTCGGTGGCGCGACCCAGCTCTGGCTAACCCTGCAGCATCGTTATGTTAGGGACATCGCAGATCTAGTAAACGACATCCTGCCCGGCGAACAGGTGCGTACCGATGCGTCTGTCGAGAACCTCCCACGCCTTGACTTGGCCAGGAAGTTCTTCCATGCTATGGGCTTCTCCCGCACCTGCGGCTTCTTCGACACCAACAACAGCAAGGCCCTGGTCAACGACGTCTCCAAGTCCACGTTCAATCTCGCGCACGCGGATCGTGGCCTCTACCTTGCGCTCTGGGCCCTTCGGTTTGGCTTCGACGGCGAAGACATCGGCATTGCGGTGCCCTACGTCGCCCAGCTGAACGTCTACATCTCGGGCCGGTACGAGCTGATGAGGTGGTGCAAGCAGCAGGCGGAAAGCGGCGCGTCCGAGTACGTAGGCGTTGCAGAGAAGATTGCCAACGTCGAGATCTTTACCATCGACGGCATCCAGGGTGCGCAGCTCAATATCGTCATCCTTGATACTACCGTTGCGGGGCCCCTAGGCTTTATGGCGGATACGAGTCGTATTCACCTTGGTGTCTCTCGTGCGCGCGTCGGCCTCGTACTTATTGGCAACCACAAGGCGTGCGCCCAGGCTGCTACGAAGGAGGCCTACTACCGGAAAACCGCCTATTACAAGGTCGTGCACCATTGCCAACAGCGGGGCTGTCTGGTAAACCTGGACAATAAGAAGGATGCAGCCCAGCTCAGTAAGATTACTATGCCGACGGAATTCGATGCTACGCTTGCTGGTGTCCACGGTCCGCGTCCCGACGACATGGAGCCCTTTGACTTGGGCGAGGACACGCCGTACACTGGTTGTCCTCCAGACTTGGTTGGCCATTCAGGAACGTCGCGAAATCAAATTGGTCAGGGTGGTAGCAAGAACGGCGAGGGTAGTAGCAAGCATGGCGCTGTTGGCGGCAACGGCGAGGGCAGTGGTAAGGGCTGGGGCGCTGACTACGGGTATAGCGGCGACCGTAGTACCGAGCAGTGGTTGAAGACCGACGCTTGGATCACGTACGGCGACGAAGGCAAGGGCAAGGCTAAAGCCATGGAGTGGTGAGTACCTATCTACGACGACGTTGGTTAGGACCATTCGTTGTGGCTAGAGTAATAGCAATGTCTATGGGGCTCCGAAGTAGAAGTTAGGAATAACATTCCTCCTGATAAGGATGGTCTCTTGATAGAACGTGCTGTCGTGAATTAAAGCCCTATGCCTGCTCTATAAGAGATGGGTGCGCCCAGTAAGGCTGAGGTGGCTAGAGACAAACCCGTATGAATTTACATATCGTGGTGGAAACTCGCATGAATTTACTGGCGTCAAATCACGGGGATCGGCCGGCAATAGGGCTACGGTGGGCCGGGTTCCTCTTTCTTCTTTTCTCTCTGTCGCTTCGCTCCGGTGACACCTGCTAGGCTTGGGGGTTCTCCTTTATTTCCTTCCTTTCTGCCTCGTAATCCCTAACAGGGTAGGGGGTTTGCATAATATAATAGTAGTCTACTCCCCCTCTTATACACCTACTATCTCTCTTAACAATGTGCTAAAAATTGATAAAATACCCAACACATCTTGTTACTCTCTATCCCGCCCCACCTGATTTTCCTCGTTAACCACCATAGTACCTTTTCGAACGGTAATTCTCCCCTCCACACTACCCCCTCCTCCTTCATCCGATCCTGTACCCAACCCGTAAACTCGTCGTCCCATCTTGTCCAAATTGACGCCATGCATGCCAATAACACCCCTTGATACTGACAATGACTGCCACTTCTCTTCTTCCAGCCTCCATCCGCCACGCTTTCGAATCCATCGCATATTGCCTGTGGAACCCCGCACGCAAAACAGCATGAAAACTTCTCCCACTGGACCAAGCTCTCTATCATCTCTAAGGCCTTTTGGACGTCCTCCGCCCCCGCTCGCACGCAATCTCTAATTCCGTGACCTGTACCAGTCTCCCCCCATACTCTACACCATTGGCAGCCCTCCTTCCATTCCTCTAGTCTGTCCTCTAGCTCTTGAATCTGTATCGCCTCCTCGGACTGTGACGCCCTCTCCCTGTGCGCTGCTGCTCTCCGCGTTTCTGCTTCTTGCTCGAACGACACCCGTTCATCATCATCCAAACCGCTCCACCGCCCTTCCTCTCCTCTACGCTCACCCTCTCCGGCCATGACTCTCTCACTACACCAACGGCACTTCTCCTCTCCCTCCTCGCAACCTATCCTATCTTCCCTCCCATCCATCTCCCTATCCAAAATAACCCTCACGCAGCCCTTTCCACTAATAAGCTCATGCATTTCCTCGTCTACACCACCACCACATGGGCTCTCCCGCACTCGTCCCGCTCGATCGTAGGCCACGCCCCTCACGATGATGGCCTCGCTCTTTGCTCCATCTCGCCCTGCCCGACCGCTCTCCTGCGCGTAATCTCGCAGCCTTCTCACGACGCCAACGTGAATCACCACGCGGATTGTGGGCGCGTTCACCCCTAAGCCCAACGCATTCGTCGCGGTAAACACCTGTTGTCGGCCCTCTGTCAACTGGCGTACCAGCTCGGCCTTTTCGCCCCTACTCCCCACTTGCCGGTGATAACAAACGCAGCCTAATAACTTGGCGAGTCGGACCGTCTTCTCCACCGTATCGCAATATACGATAATCTGGCCCGGCATCGGGTGCTGCCGCTTCTTCTCCTCTACCAGTCTTACCAACACGGCATCCTCCTCCTCCTCCTTCCGGTCGTACAGCCGGACCCGGTAGGCAACGTTCTTTCGCGTGGTCGACCCCCGGAACCACTTGCATTTCTCCTTAGCTGGCAACCCCATTAGTCGTATAAACTCGCCCTCGTCCCGGGGCCGCATGGTCGCCGTCAAATACACCAACTGGGCCTCTGCTTTGACCAAATCCCGCAACGCCAACATCCGCGTCCGCCATCCAGCCGTGGAATCCAATACGACATGGCATTCGTCGATGACGATCCGATCCAACCGCCCCATGGCTCGCTGCCGATTGATGAAGTTGCCAAAACTTTCACTAACGGCCGATTCGGGCGTAACCAACACCACGGATGCCCACTCGTGCGGTTTGCGGCTCTCCCACTCGGCACACTCTATCCCGGCCTTGACACACTGGTCCTTCAAATCGCCCCGCAATGAGACCAACGGCACCACTACAATCGTCACCCCGGCGGAGCACGCCGCCGGCAACATAAACGCCATGCTCTTGCCCGCGCCCGTGCCCATAATTACCACGACTGGGCTCTGTTGTTGCATGACCGCCTCGATCGCGTCCCGTTGGACGCTTCGAAACTCGGCGCCTTTCCCAACCAAACCCTCCAACTGCGCCTGGATGTCGACCGCTCGCATGCTCTTCCAACGCCGGAACTCCTCTTCTATGGCCTCCTTTCTGGCCTCCGCCGCCCGCGTCCCTGGCTGGGGACGCACCTCCAACGCCGACCCGAATAGCAAAAAACGATGCCACTCCATGCTCACCCGTCGCAACGCCAACCGCCGGGCCTCGGTACTGAATGGCGACTCGGTGATCGGCCGCCCATAAACCGAACCACCTACCTTGGACGTATGCCCTGTCTGTATGTCAAACGCCTCATCCTCGCTCTCCTCGTCTTCGTCGGCCTCGACTACCGCCTTTATGACCGCCTTGTCGTTGATATACTTGCGGTAAATGGCCTTGCTCCCGTGTCTCCAGATCCTAATGTTCATTTTCACCCCCAACCACCGTAGCGAAACCCGCTGGATCGCCCGCCGAACCCGGTTTGTGTCCCATTTCTGTGGTCCGCGTAATACGCGTTCCCCTTCCCCTCCTCCTCGATCTCCCGGTTCTTCCTCCTCTCCTGACCCTCCCTCTTGCCCTCTCCCGTCACGATCCGCCTGAACCTCTTCTTCCCCGCCTTCCAACCGCCTCCTTTTCCTACGCCGCGGCATCTCCCATGGCTGCTCTTCTGCGGGCTCCCATATAAAGGGACTGGCCTCTCTTACCTTGCCTTTCTCGACCGCGCCCTCCAGTTTCCTCCAAAACGGGAGGACTAACCACAAATAATAAAACAACAGCTCCCCTACCTCCCGTGGCAAATAGCGGTGAATCACCTTGGCCTTTGCACTGGCGCCGATGCCCTTGTGGTACATGGTGACATATACCATCAATCCATCCTCGATAAATATGCCGCGGCCCTCGCTGTTGGGGCTGTTCATGTACTGGACGGTAACTACCTCCGTGCCTCGCGCCGGCGATCCCCCCGTCATGTGCGCCAGCACCAACAAATGCGCTAGGAACGCCTGCATGTCTTTTTCATACTTCCTTGCTGCTCCCACTCTCCACACTACGCCCGAACCTTCTGGCATGGATGGATCGGTGGCCCGGACGTCGACGAACATCTCTCTCAACCTCTTCTCCTGAACGACGCGCCTGGCCATCCATTCCTTCCCATCTACGCCTCCGAACGTGTTGCGCTTGTCCTGGAAAAAATTCCACCCGCATCGCATCTCGGCCGGGTTGTCCACTAAGCCATCCCATTCAATCCCCGGCAATACGGTAGCACCATCCCGAATCCGGCCGTCTTCGTCCATGTCTAGTCCCAACAAATCCTTGTGCAATTCCATCCGCGCCGTCTCTACCAACCCGTAGATCATGGACCGCAAACCGGGCATCGTAAACTGGATGTGACCGTACAATAACGTATCGCCTTTCCACTGGATGACCCCGTCTGCATTGGTGTTGAATCGAATCTTCATTCCATACGTGCGCAACCGCAATAGCCAATCCATCGGGCTTGGTCTGCCGCCATAGCTAGTCAATGTCATGAACTCATTGGCCATCTCCTTGACCAAGTCAAAATGGCCTGGGGCCAAGTCCTCGGCGTCGTCTTTGGAAAACCCCTTCTCCACGAACTCGGCCACGTGCCCTTTCCGCTCGGTCGCCGCGCTATACAACACCAACATCTTGGCTACGGTAACAATGGCGGAAATAATGGGCGTGTATGCCAATGGATCCATCCACCCACGGTCGCTGTCCACGCCCAACACCGCGGCAGCGCTAACCAGTACGCTCCTATACTCGTCGTCCTTCAAACGGTGGTCTAACAGTGACATCAAAAATGCCAAAACATGGCTGTCTAACAACACTTCGTCCTCTTCGCTCTCCGTATCCTCCTCCGTCAGCGTTTCCCCGCCCTCTTCGTCGTCATCCCTGCCCACGACCTGTTTGATTTTCCACAGCCACCTTGTTTGCCCCGCGGTTAATTGATACCGCGGCCTTTTCCCCCCTTCCTCTTCGTCTTCGTCGCCGTCTCTTTCTCCCCTACCCTCTTCCTCTCCCTCTGTAGCGTGCGCTGCCACTTCCTCTAGCTCGTGGGTTCGCCAGATATACCTGACTATGGACAGCCAGCAGCCACTATACCTGAGCATGGTCTTGCGCGTCTGACGCGCATAAAACGGCTTCTCGTTAGTGTCGCTCCCCATTTCGCGGCGGTTGACGTAGTTCATGGCTGGAAACCCAACCACCTTCGCGCATGACGCCTGTTGCGCCCTCCAAATGACCATCTCCACGGCCAAACATACCCGGGCTAGCGCCTTCTCATTCTGCTTGGGCTTATGTGTCAGCGCCAACAACCACCCGCGGTCCAAACGGCCCAAGTGGTGGGCCCACTTGGTCCGACTTAACCACACATGCGTGAGATACCGGTTGCTGTCTGGCTCGATTCGGGCATTCGCATCCTGGTCCGCCCTGTCTAATGCTGTGGTTGTCTCTTGGAATGCAGCCTCTACCCGCCGCTTGGCGGGCCCATCCTCCTCATCCCCTTGGCTATCCTCGGACTGCACTTCAAACAACCGCCCCAATCTTCCCGCATTGGCAAACTTCTGGCAACATATTCCTTCAGCCCACATCTTATTCGTTTCTACTTCTTGCCCTTTTGGTGCTCGTCCTCTCTTCCGTGAATTCTCCCACCCATGGTCCTGGCGGCAATGTCGCTGAATATCCTGTACGGTTCGGCGAATATAACCACACAGTGTCCCGTCCGCTTTCGTAGCTATACACTTCAGCCCATCCCGCCAAACTGGTAAATAAGGCACGGGTTCCGATGCTCGGTTTGGGTATACAACTTCGTCTTCGTGCCCCGCCAGCGCCTCCATTCCTTTTGCTACTTGTGCCACCCCGGCCCGCGTGCTCGGCACCAAGTACGCATGTCTGGTATCCAAGTGGCTTGCTACGTGGATCCCTAATACGCCAATGCGGCATTCTCTACAAACAATAATGCGATACCTTGGGGTACAAGCGAAGAGGGCGTTGAATTGATCCATGGCTCCGAGTAAATGCAAGTCTAGGGCCTCCGGCCACCTATCTTAATACTCCCGCGCACTTCAGCCCCTTCTCATCTTCTGACCTCACGCCATCCGTACCACCGCCACATCATTTCGCGCCGGAACCCCCGTCTCCTCTGATTGGTTACCTGATGTGATGTGGTCGTGATAACCTCCTTCGGGCCCAGCACGGGCCTGCCTCACCAAAACCCAGACGACGACGACACCCACCTTGATTCTGCACCACACAGCACTCGCATCGGAAAAGCAAGTATACCATTCGAATCGCCGTGGTTGGTTGAGGGGTTGCAGCCACTTCCTCAAGCGTATAGGGTGTATTGGGGCACTCAGGTGGCGTCGCTTGAGTACCGTTCCTGCCAGACCCGGAACTCAGGGCATCAATACTTGACCATAACCCTCGGGCGGATTTTGATCTCTTCTCTTTCTCTATTATACAAGTCTACCAACTTGGCCATGTTAGCGCCACAGTCGCCGGAACCATGCTGGTCCCATCTCCCCAGCCAAGCCGCAGAACGGCAAGATGGCGGCCCCCGAAGCTTTCCTAAAGCCAAGGATGCAGAGTTCTCGGAGAGATACACCTATGTTGCACACCACGAACCGTACCAGAGATTATTCTTTCGGAAGACGGCAGGCCCAAGCTCCAACCCCTCCAATGGTTACAGCGCTGGGTGGTTGATCCCCGACGACACGGCCGGGTGTAATCCCGTCTTCGTTGCGCATTCCACCCTGGCTGCCCTCTGGCTACTGCGCGAGACGCTCCCAAACAACACAGTCTCGGATGCAACCTGGGAACATCTGGCTCGTGGAGCCTATCTCCTTAGCCAGGACACCGAAGAGGATATCCCTCCCTCGGCGCAGAGACGGCGTACTAAGCGCCCCGCGCCACCAGACCAGACGCCAGGCCAGACGCCAGACCAGACGCCAACTCCCAAACGTGCCAGAGCCGACCTAGCATCCGATGCATCGAGCCCGGTGAGCCTACCTCCCGATCCTAGTAGCGGGACGCATAGGCCATCCGAAGGCGCAGATGTTGGCAGCGGGCCAACTCGAATTACTACCGTAACCAACAACAACCGTCGCGAGGAGCGCAGGCGCGAGCAGAAACGTAAGGCCCAGGCCCTAAAGAAGAGGCGTGCTATTGGTTTGATAGCACCCCCTGCAGACGCCCCCCCTGCGGAGCATTTTGCCTACGATTCTCTAGACCCTAAGGATGAGTCGGGCATTGCGTGGATTCTCAAGCAGCCAGTCGACAAACTGGACTTCTATCAAACTGCCAGGTCCCCCTACGCTACGGCCATCAGCATGCTCGAGAAGGCATACGCCCTGGGCAACCCTGCTGCGCAATACCATGCTGCTTCTTTTATACAGTGTTGGCGGTCTCGCGGGACGCCTTTCCCAACTCGCACTACGCCCTCTTCTTCTCCTGGGAATTCATCGGAGCTAGTTAGAAGAACCACCTTGCCATCGAGGCATAACGACAGCCTATCTCCCCCTAGTAATGCCGACAGCTTCCGCCATGCTTGGGACACGGTCAACCACTACGAAGGGCAGCTCGCTGCCGTTCACATTCAATATCGCTGGGCAATGGCCTTCCTAGGCCGCACATATGCTGAGAAGATTGACCTGCTTAAGCAGGAGGACCAAGCGGCAGGTAGAGGTCAAAACCAGAGTCGTGACGGCAAGGGCAGGCTCCGAACAGAGGCCATGGCGTCTCTGCTGCCGCTGGTGTACGATAAAGTAACATTCAAGGAAAAGAATATCTTTAAAAAGCGGCTGCATCGGGCAACTCGATGGTACGAGGTTGCTCACAAACTCGGTTGGGGTAGTCTTTGTCTTATGCCCCACGACCTGATCCCAAACACATGGGTGGAGCAGACGCTTCGTGTCAGAGAGCTCCCTATCTGGCTTGCTCTTGTAGAAAAGGTAAATTCAGACGCGTGTACGGCTAGCAAGGCACTTGATACTTGGCTGGGCTCGGAAAGCATTGCAGGCGGCCCGATTGACGGAAAGCAAGCACTCCGTATTGAGGCTGAGCTTCCCACCACCATATACGAGGTAGAAGAGGTACAGGATAGTGAGGGCAGTGAGGGCGACGAGGATTCTACGCCTACACAGCCTCGAGCTATCGTATTAAGCGCTGAGCCTACTCGACCATGGCGTCAACTAACCCTGCTTGAGCTGCTCAAGCCGCCGCAGTAGTTCTTGTAATATTGTCCTATAATACGTAAACTAATGTGGAATGGCACTATATCCTAGTCGACTCCCAAGTCCTGAAATGTTGATTCCAGCAAGGTGTGCTCTCTAGCAACCAGAACGGAGCCCATGCCTCTTCCGCATGTGCGCTTGTCCTTACGAGCAAATGGCTGAAGCTAGGCAGAAGAATCTAGGCTTGCCTAGTGCGTGGGTGTCTCTCTATATCAGAAGGGCGGCCAAAGGTGCAATTGGCACATCCCATAGAATGGTTCGTGGTGGGCCCAGCTAATCCCTATCGTAGCCTCGAACGTAGGGTCGTCGACCTCCGTGGGCTGGAACGGATAGTGGTAAGGAATGAGCTGCTGGCTGAGTTGACTTGGGTCGCCAGACAGGTCGTCGCCTCTACGTATCGACTCCTAGCAGTTGGTCCAGATTAATATCACAAGAATCTATTTCTAGTCCAAGGCGACGTCGCGTAGGCTAAAAGGAAGGGCAAAGTTATAGAGCAGAAAGAATAAACTAGGTAGTATAAAGGTAGAAGAAATTAAAAGTAAAAAAGTGGTTGACGATTTCGCCGCCCTTGGTAAGAGATCGCTTGCTTGTCGGCTTCCGTTCCTTGCGGAAGTCAAGGGCACGTGCGTACCGTTCGGCTATCGCACGGGCCTGCCTCACCAAAACCCAGACGACGACAACACCAACATGAATTCTATACAACGCAGCACTCGCATCGGAAAAGCAAGTATACCATTCGAACCGCCGTAGTTAGTTTAGGGGTCGCAGCGACTTCATCTAAGCGTATATCTCCTGCCCTAACCATTACTGATTTAGTTTGTTTTTAAATCAGTTAAGCCCCCTGTCCTTCAGCGTGCACGACCCATTTTTAAATCAGTTTGACCTTAACTGGTTATCCTATTTATGTTAGGACGACTAAAGTTGGCTGCTATAAGGCGGCGCGCGGGCCAACGCCAGCTAAGCACGGCCATCCTTACCAAAACTAAACCTTGACATTAACCCACCCAAATCAACGCAATGCCACGACTATATTATTAATCTGATACTAGGGATCAATTTGGCGCGTCTACAACCCTAATTCTACGTCTTCGCATTCATTATTTATATTCGTTGTAGGTTAGTTGCTCTTCGGCGGCATCCTGCGTTGTGGCGCGCATAGTCCGTGTGAACTCGCGCGGTGAGTTTACTAGTGTAGCTTCCTGTGTGGCTTCCTGTGTGGCTTCCTGTGTGGCTTCCTGTGTGGCTTCCTGTGTGGCTTCTTGTGCGGCCTCTTGTGCGGCTTCTTGTATAGCTCCTTGTGCGGCTTCCTACCGTATTGTGTGCTGTTGTGTAGTATTGTAGTATTATTAAGTTCATTTTCAAGGTAAATGTAAATTTATTATCTATAAACACAAACCCTACTATAGCCTTTTCAATCTAGGTTCATACATTTTTAGAATACCCTCGTGTACATTGGGCTTACCCCATAACTTCCTATCCTTTTCTATGCCAGCTCGCATTTGCTGTTCTACCTGCCTAACTACCTTTAGCTGTTTTCTCTTCTGCTGCTCAAGAGAGTCATCGTCTGATGTTAGCTCTACCTCGGCGTAGCTATCGGCCTCTGAGTCGGAATTTGGGCTGGCATTACGCTTCCGTTTACGTAAAATTCGACGAGAATGCTGCAGGACCTCATACTTTTCAAGCTCCTTATTTAGCTGGATGCTGCAATGTCCTACATCCCAGCTTTTCATAGGCTTGCGCTTCCAAGCTGGGTCTTCAATAATATCTTTGATTTCGAAAACGAGTACTTCCTCCTTCCTTACCGCACAGGGGACCTGCTCTACTGTAGTATTGAACTTGTTCTGCAGAGTAAGCAGCCGTATGTAGAGATCTGCCTCTGATAGCTCTATAAGATGCTGCTTTGGTTGGACTTCGTACGGCATGTATTCTAACCATGTACTAGATGGTAGGCCCCAATAATCGGCGGGATGGTGCTTAATGTAAGACGCGGGAAGAGGCTGTGGCACCCCTCCATACTGCTCTAGCCGTTCGTAGTATGTATGGAGGCCGCGGTGGAAGGTGGGCCACCAGACTACCTCACCAGACTCTTTGCATTTACGCATGAAGCTCTGCTTCTGAGGATAGGGGAGTAGCCAGTGGCTCTGGAGGAACGTACGCTTCAGACTCTGCTTCCAGGCGCGAGCTTGGTGTTTTCCCCTGACCAAGTTAATGATGCCAAAGCTTTGTTGGTACAGCATCCGGTATGGCTTGTCGCTCCAGCCCTTGCGCTCAAACTGCCCGTCTTTCCATTCCCATAGCCATGAAAAAAGGGTGTGCACGCTCTTGACCGCCAGCCGGTTGCCCGAGGCCAGTTTGGGAGGTTGATGCTTGCTCTTCAGGACTCGGTTGACGCTCGGCCAACATAGAGGGACCTGGCCAGCCAAGGCCGCCCCAACCTGTTCTTTAGGTAGAAGATGTCGAATGGCAGAAAATACGTCTTTGCGGAAGGCACAGAGGCAAAGTTGTTCAAGATATTCCTCCAAAACGTCCAAGCAGGCTGGCACGGCGCTAAACTCCGTCATCCATTGGCGCGTCTTGTCTACGCTGATGAAATCAATACGCACATCTCGGATCTGGCTGTAGCGCGCATGATAGGCCGCTTGCATGGATGGATTGTTGAACATCATGTACTGAGCGAACGGCTGCCGGAACGTCATTGTCCCCCAATCCACCTTGTCCATGAACCAAGCATAGCCATATTGTTTCATGCTGTCACGAAACCCCAAGCCTTCATACCGCCGCAGCCCGTCTGGATGGTTGGCGTTCCTCTCTAACCGCACATCCTGCCAAAGGCCCCCAACCCGCTGGATCAGGCCACCGGAGTAGGAGAACTGGAGACATCGCAAGAACATAAGCATGATTCGGGTATGCTCCCACGTGACAAAATGGCGGTCGTTGAGGCCGTAGACCATCTCAAACCCAACGCAGAATTTATTCACATTCCATCGCAACCAGTTCAACAGGGTGGGAGTTGTGAACGTGTAGTAGGAGGGATTGCGGTCTTGCGCCAGTCGGAATCGTTGCGTGTGGAGCTGCCGCTGTTCGAATCGAGCGTCAATCCGCCCAAATAACGGCTTCGAGACACGATGCTCCTCCCGCGTGCCAAAGCACTTCTGCATTGATCCTGAAATGGCGTAGTGACAGCGGAGTTTGGTGTAGAGATACGCCCGGATCAACGCGATAGGATCGTGGCTGAGGCCCGCTCCAACCTGTTGCCATGTCTTCCGCAGCTTAGGGTCGAGCGCCAGCGTCTCTATAGCCGCGTTGGTGAATGGATAGACGTTTCCTGCAGCGAAGACCTCCTTGATGCTAGGGTAGAACTGACTATATAGCAGGCCGGCCGCGCGGCTTTTCGAACCCCGATGGCTCTCGATTGTCAGACTTCCGCTATCGTGTAGCATGCTAAAAGGGTAGAAAGTTTTCTGATGCCCATCTACTTCTTAGCCGTGCCAACCTTGCATCCA
>C688J18823_10001496_pt1 | contig 14440 bp, 13 predicted proteins | sample HopSoiMetagenom1_FD_18823 | JGI IMG/M metagenome (IMG submission 18823)
TAATTAATTGGTGGTTTAATTAATAGTTGGATTGAGAAAAAGAAACAGTTGTTCGTTACTGTTTCTTTTTTTTTGTTCTCAATTTAACATCAACTATCGATCTTCACTAAAGTTACAGTTGACAAAGCTTATGAATTTACAATATATACTAGAACTAGTTGGCACCTGCTTTTTGTCCATTTCCGGATCACTTGCAGCCAACCGAAAATCCAAACCTGATTTATTTGGAGTAACCATTATTGGTTTTGTTACTTCATTAGGCGGTGGAACATTAAGAGATGTATTACTAGGTAGCCATCCTCTTGTTTGGATTAAAGATGTTAATTTTATATACGCCGTATTAGCAGGAGTTGTACTTGCCAACTTTTTTTACAACCCCTTAATTAAATTAAGAAGAACTTTTTTTCTGTTTGATACCATAGGTATTGCCATGTTTACCATATTAGGAACCAGGAAAGCTCTTCTATTTGATGTTAATCCTATTATTGCAGCCATTATGGGTATGTTATCCGCTGTTATGGGAGGTGTTTTAAGGGATGTATTAACAAATGAAATTCCTATTTTATTTAGAAAAGAAATTTACGCTACCGCTTGCTTGGCCGGCGCTACACTTTACCTTTCCCTACTCTACTTTGGAGTCGATGCTACTCCAGGAATGTTAATTGCGATTGTCGCCATTCTGATTATCCGGATATGGGCCATTAAATACAATATTGCTTTACCGAAGTTTAGAAAAGAAACAGTTGATAAGTTCTCAGCTAAATCTTAACTTCTAGTTCAAAATTAGTATCAGGTATTTTAAATTTTTAAATATAATCTTCCAACTGTTGCTCGTGTTGAAGTGTCAACACGGTATTTTTTAAATAGTCGGCAAGCAATTCTTCAACGTCTTCTGCTAATGAATAATACTCCGTATCCAGTTCATCCAATACGTCTACAAAATCTTCATCCCAATTTTTAATTTGTTCCAAAGAACCTTCAAATGCATGTGTTCTAAATTCATCAGGACTATATAATTCGCAGTTTACTTCATTTAATGCACCTTTCAAAATCATAAAACTTTTAATCGCTTTTATGGTCCATAGATTTTCCAATGCCAAGTAAGCAAATTGCCCCTGTGGCTTAGAAAAAAATAAATGAAAACCACCTTTAAAAAGTTGTTGATGAAAATTTACAACCGTATAAATCACCTGTAGATGTTCAGGTAAGTGAAGGATATGATTGTACCAGGCATCTTTATCCTTAAGAATGGATTTATCCAAATCTTTTATTGCCTCGTTGTAGTAGATGTCGATTAATTTCCGGTTTTTCATGGTGATTATGTTTAATGAAGTTTATATTTTATCCGTTTAAATGGGAACTATAATTATTCAAGCAATGAATAACAGACTACTATTTTGACCAGGATAAAGCAACATATAAAAAAAAAGAAAAAGGAATTTTTGCCGTTAAGCTTATGTGAAGAATGGGTTAACCCACCTACGCTAAAGCCACGGTGGATAAAAGGTGGATGATGTGAGAAACGCCAAAGGTTTTAAAAACCTTTGACGTTTTATATGTTCAATGCGAATCTCATCTCTAATATCTCATATCTATTTCGTACTTTTATCCTCTACAATAATCATAATTGATATGTCTTATTTAGTTGCCCCTTCCATTCTATCTGCAGATTTTGCAAATATTCAACGTGATGTTGAAATGATCAATAAAAGTGAAGCAGACTGGTTTCATGTGGATATTATGGATGGTATGTTTGTTCCCAATATCTCTTTCGGGTTTCCTGTAGTAAAGGCTATTAAAAAGCACGCGACGAAACCATTGGATGTTCATTTAATGATTAATGATCCTGATCGTTATTTGCAGCAGTTTAAAGAAGCCGGAGCAGATATATTATCGGTGCACTTAGAAGCATGTACGCATTTGCACAGAACTATTCAAGCTATTAAAGCACTGGGGATGAAGCCAGGTGTGGCTATTAACCCACATACATCTATCCATTTATTAAGCGATGTTATTGCAGACATTGATTTGGTATGTATGATGAGTGTTAATCCGGGTTTTGGCGGCCAAAAATTTATTGAGAATACCTATGAAAAGATACGTTCTCTAAAACAACTCATTGAAGAGAAAAAATCACCGGCACGCATTGAGATTGATGGTGGCGTTGATTTAAACAATTATAAAAAACTGATAGAAACAGGAGCTGGTGTTTTAGTTGCCGGTAATACTGTTTTTTCTTCGGCAGATCCGATTAAAACAATAACCCAACTTAAAAAAATCTAATGCTACTCGTTCGTTGTAAAGAAGCTATACTTTATACATACGAACAAGTAGCGTCCTTGTTATCCTTTATTCTCATTGACTTCACAGGCTTTTGCATTTCTCCAAGCCATGTAAACGGAGCCGGCAAGCAAAAGAAGTAATAGCACACCGGAGCCAAATGAAATTTTTTCTCCAATAACATATGCTTTGGGTTCAAATTTAAATTCAACGGAATGCTTACCTGCCGGGATACGCATTACACGCAATACCCAATCTCCAGAAAAATGTGGTTTTAATTGACCGTCTACGTATGCATTCCAGCCGTCCTTATAATAAATTTCGGAAAAAACAGCTAATTGCTCAGTTGTAGCGTTGGATTCATATATCAAATCGTTTGCTTTATAATTCGTTAGTTTAATACTAGCAGAAGTGTCAGGTTTTGGAATAAAGCCAGCTAATTCATTCTCATAACGTTTATCGATAACAACTGTTGTAGAAGGATTGATTTCGCCTACTGCTTTTAATTCTTCATCAGCATTGTTAACGATCTTGGCCTCTTTAACAAACCAAACATTTCCGAGCGCATGCTTATTTGTTAACGGTTGCGATTCTGTATTATAAATTAAATACCGCATATTTAACATATTTAAAACACCCTGCTGCGCAAACATACTGTCCAGTGTAGATTCGGTTGGATTTGTTTTAAATGCATTATTAATATTTTGCAAATTGGTGTTAATTTGATGCTCAATCAATTCCTGATAACGTCTAAGCTTAGCAGCATGATAACCGCCAATTGTTTTATGATAATACGAAGCTCTTGCACTATTAAATGGACCGTTTGGATCTGATAAATCAAGCACCCTGTAACTGATGTCCTTGTCTTGCAATATAGCCTTATCAGCTGCTGTTTCAGGAAATGGATTTTCTACTTTTTGTTTATTGGTAAAATTTTTATCATTCAAAAAAGATTTATCAACCAATGTCAAATCAAAAAGAATAAGGATACCCAAAGCGGGAATCAAAATGGTTTTATTAATCTTAGCAGTTGAAAACAACCAAATCAATATTCCAGATGCGGTTATAAACAAAAAGCTTCGAATGGCTTCTCCTTTAAAGATTGCAACACGTGCTTTCTCAATATTATCCATAATTTGCTGTGCTACTCCATTTCCGTTATTTTTTGCGTAACTATCAAAAATTTCACTGTCTCGTATCCACGTAAAATTTGTTAATGTTTCTGGCATTAAATAGAATAATAACGACAATCCACCGGTAAGACCAAAAGAAATGAAAAATGCATTTCGAACAGTGGATTCTTTTTTAATAAATGGTAATTTTATTTTTTGTTTAAAAAAATTAGGTGTTCTTATTAATTTATCCAAGGCTAATGTAGCGAGAATTGGAATGGCAATTTCTGCTAAAACAAGCGCCATGGAAACGCTTCTGAACTTATTATACATGGGTAAATAATCCAAACAGAAGTCGGTGAACCACATCATGTTTTTCCCCCAGGAAAGCGCAACAGAGAAGATAGTAATGACTAATAGTGTCCATTTCATTCGACCCTTTACTACGAATAAACCAAATACAAATAAAAATACAAGGATTGCCCCGGAGTATGGGCTTGAAAAAATTGGCTGAGCACCCCAATATTGAGGCATGTTTCCAACTACTTCACGCATTTCCGTATCAACCTCTTTTAGCGCATTTTTATTTTCTGCGATCTGGAAACCATCGGAACGACCTTTAAATCCGGGGATAAGCAAAGTTAATGTTTCACTTCTTCCCATACTCCATTGCGTCACATAATCTCTATCCAAACCGGATGTTTTATTCTGTTTTTCAGATGTCAATTCAGAAGGCCCTCGAATTGTGGATTTACCGTATTCGTAAATATTCCAGAGATGGGTGATGTTTGTGCCTACAGCCAAAACACCTGCCAGTACAAACACACTTAACATTTTTACTATTGCTTTATATTGCTTTAGCTTGATTAATTCCACAAATTCGAATATAACATACACCAGCAACAGTAAAAACAAATAGTATGTTATTTGCGGGTGATTGGCATGTATTTCCATGGACATAAAAAAACCTAATACAGCTCCTCCAATTAAATATCTTCCCCTGCATATCAAAATTACACCAGCAAATACGGCAGGAGCGAAAGCAATAGCGATTGCTTGTATATTGTGACCGGCTTCGATGATAATAATAAAAAATGCTGAAAATCCATAACCGATAGCACCGATAATACTCAGCCATTTATCAACTTTTAATACCAGCAATAGTATATAAAAACAGAACATATAAAGGATGATCACATTAGCTGGAAAAGGAAATTTTAAAAATAAATTATCCCGTATAGGTACCATAATATCCGCCGGATATTTGATTGCAATTAAATAAGAAGGCATCCCACCAAACATCGAGTTTGTCCACAATGGTTCCTCGTTATATTTTTCTCGAAAATCAACAATCTCTTTTGCCATTCCTTTAACTTGAACCATGTCACTTTGCCAAAGGGTTTTCCCCTTAAATGCAGGGGAAACATAAAAAAATGTGATGATTATAAATGTTACTAATGCAATTGCAATAGGCAAAATCGATTTGAAATTGATGTTTTTCATTTTAAAAATTTATTAAGATCACAAATATAACGTAATAACTAAAACAGTGGGAAATCCCCAATAATTATTCATATAACCATTACATTTATAATAATTCAGTAGTTTTACAGTCGAAAAAAAAATGTATGAAGAAAATTTTTCTAAGCAAGATAGACGCAAAAGCGCCAAAAAAATTTAATAAAGAGCAAACCAAAAAAGAGTTGCTAAAATTAAAATCGCGTCTTGAAGAATTACAAAACCGCTTGTATGCCGAAGGAAAACATGCTGTCCTAATTGTGTTACAAGGCATGGATGCTTCGGGGAAAGATGGTGCTGTAAAAAATGTGTTCGAGTCTATTAATCCTCTTGGTTGTAGAGTTTTTCCATTTAAGCGACCTACTGAAATTGAAATGAAACATGATTTTTTATGGCGCATTCATCAGGTTGTTCCTGAAAAAGGAATGATTCATATTTTTAACCGTTCTCATTATGAAGATGTTTTAATTCAAAAAGTTCACAAATGGGTGGACGAAAAAACTATAAAACAACGGTATGAGCACATTAACAATTTTGAAAAGCTATTAGAAGAAACAGGCACAAAGGTGCTGAAATTTTATCTTCATATTTCGAAAGAAAAGCAATTGGAACGTTTGGAAGAGCGTTTGACGGATAAGACGAAAAGATGGAAACACAACGATGCTGATATGAAGGAAAGAGAATGTTGGAATGACTATATGAGAGCTTATGAAAGTGCATTTGAAAATTGCTCTACTGCTACCGACTGGAACATTGTGCCTGCAGATCAAAACTGGTATAAAGAGTATTTGATTGCAAAAAAAGTAGTAGAGACCCTTGAAGCATTAAATATGAAATATCCGGATTTAAAGAAAGAACAGACTGTTTAATACATCATGCATGCAAAAGATCAGACATTATGAAAATTTACATATCCCACTTTGGCTGTTAAAAGATACCTGCTGGATGCTGCAATGGAAAATTATGGGTGCAATTATGATCATTCCTACAATTACCATCGCCATTATTATTACAATTTTTTCGTTTCGTGATAAAAGTGATGAATTTTGGATTAACATGGCCATTTGTTTTTGGATTGGAGCCAATTCGTATTGGATGATCTGCGAGTTTACCAAGCATGAAGCAATAAAGGATTATGCTGGTTTTCCGTTTTTGATAGGGATAATTTGTGTGGCCTATTTTTATATACAGCGGATAAGAAGGAATAAGTCAGTAATTGACTAACAAAAAACGATAATGGTTTTAAAAACCATTATCGTTTCCCATGTTGGTTCTTTCACCCCCTTAATTTTTACATACTCTTTTTTAATGCAACCATTTTAAGCGCCGTAACTGCTGCTTCATCCCCTTTATTACCATGCTTTCCTCCTGCTCTTTCCTGCGCTTGTAAAAGCGTGTTGGTGGTAAGCACTCCAAAAACAACCGGCTTGTTATATTTCAAGCCGACGTTGGTAATGCCATGTGCCACAGCATCGCAAATAAAATCAAAATGTTTGGTTTCTCCTTGTATTACACATCCTAGTGCAATAACTGCCTCTATTGATTTATCCTCACACAAAAACTGAGTTGCCAGTGTCAGTTCAAAACTGCCAGGCACTTTACTAATGATAATGTTATCTTTTTTTACGTTGTTTTCCAGCAACGTTTTAATTGCTCCGTCAAATAAAGCACCTGTTATTTCTTCATTCCACTCGGCTACAACGATTGCTATGCGCATATCTGCTCCATCTGGAATAGCATTGCCTTCAACTATTGATAAATTTTTTTCTGATGATGCCATAGTTATTTTCTTTAACAAAAAAGGGTGATCTTTAAAATCACCCTTTTACTAGTTCAGTATTTCTTTACTTATAGGTTGCCTAAAGCTTTTGCTCTTGCTATGTATTTTTCAATCTCTCTTCCTTCAGATGTCTCCGCAAATTCATTTTTAATTCGCTCATACAATTTCAAGGCATCAGCATAGTTTTGTTTATCTTCATTCGCCATTGCTGCTTTTTTAAGATAAATAGGAGTTGTAAACTTATTGTTGCTTTGTTCAGCCGCTTTTATGTAATAGGTAATTGCTTCATCTGTTTTTCCTAATTCCAGGTTTGCATCACCAATTGCTCCTGTTGCAATAGGAGCAACAAGTTGATCTTTGCTGTTAAATTCCTCCAGGTGCTCAATCGCTTCCTGATATTGTCCTTTTTTCAGGTAACAGATACCTAAATAATATTCAGCTAAATTACCTGAAGGTGTTATGCTATAGTCCTCTACAATTTGAGAAAATCCAATACTTCCTGCTTTAACATCCCCATTAATTGCTTTGTCTAATGAGTCTTTTTCAAAAAAAGACTCCGCTTTAAACATTTCTACTCTTGCCTTTACTTCTTCTCCGGCTACATACCAGTTTTTATAAGCAAAATACCCACCAATCAACGCTACAATAGCAATGGCAATAATGGACAAGCTCTTTTTGTTTTGTTCAATATAAAGTTCCGTTTTTGAAAACGCTTCTTCTACGTTGATAACCGGTTCGTCTGTAATTTGTTGTGACATAAGTCTTTTTCTTTAATGGATTGCAAAAATAAGTTTTTTTACAATATTAACTACAAATATGACCTAAAAAGATGTTTTTTAGGTATTTTTACAAAAATATCCGGAGGTGTTAATTCCTTATTAACCCATGTATATCTGTTTAGTAGGTAGAAACGACTTGATTCATGTTTTTAAAAAAATTATCCGTTTTAAATTTTAAAAATTATATGGAGGCTGAATTAGAGTTCAGTAGCCATGTAAACTGTTTTACGGGTGACAATGGAGAGGGCAAAACCAATATTTTGGATGCCATTCATTACCTTTCCTTTTGCAAAAGTTTTTTTAATCCGATTGATAGCCAAAATATTTTACACGAAGCTCCATTTTTCCTTGTTCAAGGGACATATAATGTAGAGGGAAAAGAAGAAGAGATTTATTGCGGATTGAAAAGAAGTCAGAAAAAACAATTCAAGCGGAATAAAAAAGAGTATTCCCGTTTAGCTGATCATATTGGTTTATTCCCATTGGTCATGATTTCTCCAGCTGATTCGGAACTGGTAACAGAAGGGAGTGAAAGCCGCAGAAAATTTATGGACAGTGTAATTGCGCAGTTTGACAGAGAGTACCTGGAAAAACTCATACAATATAACCGGGTCCTCTCCCATAGAAATATGTTGCTGAAACAGATTGGGAATAATCAACCATTTGATAACGATTCATTAGAAATATGGGATCATCAGCTGATTGAATACGGGGAATTCGTCCATCAGAAACGTAAAAATTTTATAGCCAATTTCATTTCCATTTTCCAAAAATATTACGAATTAATTTCCGGTGGTAAAGAACAAGTTGATTTAACGTACATCTCCCATCTCAATGATATTTCTTTTAGGGAAGTACTTCAAAAGGCTTTGCAGCGCGATTTGGCGATGGAATACACAACAGTTGGTATTCACAAGGATGACCTGGAGTTTAGAATTGATGAGTATCCGTTAAAGAAATATGCTTCCCAGGGGCAACAAAAATCTTTTTTAATTGCATTAAAATTGGCCCAATACGATTTTATCAAGCAAGTAAAGCAAGTTACTCCCATTCTTTTGTTGGATGACATTTATGATAAACTGGATGATTTTCGTGTAAAACAATTAATGGAACTGGTAAGCAGTGATCATTTCGGCCAGTTATTTATTACCGATACACATCCAACTCGCTTGGCAGAACTTTTTAATTCAACGAATGTAGATTTTAAATCTTTCCGCATCAACAAAGGAAATGCTCTGGAATTATCCACTTTAAACAAACCACAATTATCTTGAGTAAGCATAACGAACATACATTAAAAGAAGCTATTGAACAATTATTGAAGGCCTATAAACTGGATGGTAAATTAGCCGAACGAAAATTGATTGGATCCTGGGAACAGGTAATGGGAGCTATGATTGCAAAGCATACAACGGATTTATATATTAAACACAAGCAGTTATTTGTAACACTTGATTCGGCAGCATTGCGAAATGAATTATCGCTTGCAAAAACAAAAATTGTAAAATTATTAAATGACGAAGTGGGAAGTGAAGTGATTACGGAAGTCATATTGAAATAATTTTCAATAATTTTAAGGGTATATTCATATTAAGTATCATCATATTCTTAAAATTAAAAAAATGAAAAAATTCAGCTTCTTATGCCTAATGGCATTCATTTCATTTATTTCGCTTACCGCGCAAACAGACTCCGTACGCATTCGACAGATTTACACAGAAGCACTCAGCAATGGTAAAAGTTATTCAAACCTGGATTATTTAACCAATAAAATTGGTGGGCGTTTAAGTGGTTCACCAGAAGCACAAAAGGCTGTAGAATGGGCATTCAAAGCCATGAAGGAAGCCGGAGCTGATACTGTTTACCTGCAAGAATGTCTGGTTCCGCATTGGGTGAGAGGCGCTAAAGAAAGCGGAAAAATAAGTTCTTCCAATGCTTCTGAAAATAAAGAATTAACTGTTAATGCGCTTGGTGGTTCCATTGGTACCCCGGTTGGCGGTTTATTAGCGGGCATTGTAGAAGTAAAAGGTATTGAGGGCCTAGAAAAATTGGGAAAGAGCAATATCGAAGGGAAATTTGTTTTTTTTAATCAAGTGATGGATCCTTTGGCTATAGAAACATTTGAAGGCTACAGAGGAGTTGTTCAACAGCGTTGGGGTGGTGCTTCGGAAGCTGTGAAGTTTGGTGCAGTTGGTGTCATTGTGCGTTCCTGCTCTTTACTAAAAGATGATCATCCCCACACTGGTTCTATGAGTTATGCAGATACTTTGCATAAAATACCGGCTTGCGTAATTAGCACCATGGGTGCTGATTGGCTAAGCGACCATTTAAAATCAAATAAAGAGTTGAAGTTCAATTTGAAAATGAATTGTAAAACATTGCCGGACGAAAAATCTTACAATGTAATTGGTGAACTAAAAGGAAGTATGCAACCAGCTGAATACATTGTAGTTGGTGGACATCTGGATTCCTGGGATACAGGCAAAGGTGCACAGGATGATGGTGCCGGTGTTGTACAAAGCATAGAAGTGCTTCGTATTTATAAAGCTTTAGGTATAAAGCCTAAACGCAGCATACGGGCCGTTGCCTTTATGAACGAGGAAAATGGCAACAGAGGCGGAAAAAAATATGCAGAGATGGCCAAACTAAAAAATGAAAAACATATTGCTGCTATTGAATCCGACAATGGAGGCTTTAGCCCTCGCGGATTTTACAGTGCTGCAACACCTGAAATAAAAACTAAGATAAAAAGCTGGAAGCCCTTATTCGAACCGTATGGTGTGTACGATTTTAATAGCGATGGAGCTGGTACTGATGTTAAACCATTGCTAGAAAGCGGTACTACCTGTTTTGAATTAAAACCGGATTCTCAACGTTATTTTGATTATCACCATGCTTCAACGGATAGCTTTGAAACCGTTAACAAAAGAGAACTAGAACTTGGAGGGGCTGCAATAGCTGCGTTGGTGTGGGTTATTAGTGAGAATGGGTTCTAGCCCCTTCTCAAGTACTTTTTTGAAAGTTCCAAAGTTTGGAAATAGTTAATAAGCAACTCGTTTTAGTTGTATATTTCGCATGAATACCTGGACAGATTTTCTTGTTTTTGCAATTGCCTGAATAAAATAATCATCAGCAACGTGAAAAAATATATATCCCCTCTCCTCAAACCCATACTATTTGGGTTTGTAACATTCATTTTTATTTTAGCTATTACATTGATAATAGCTAACCAGCAAATCAATTCTCAGCAACAAAAAGAGAAGGAAGAGCTTGCACGGGAATTACACCACGTAAAAGATCGTTTTCGTAATATTTTATATTCTGATATTACTGCGGCAAGCTCACTCGCGATTTTTTATAAGCAATATGCTGTCATTAAAGATTTTGACAGCATAGCCGCTGAAATTTTAAGATATAATAAATATGCAGAAACATTACAACTGAATGTCAACGGTTTTATTACTAAAGTATACCCAATAGAGGGACATGAAAAAACAATTGGCTTGGCTACTAATGACACCATGCGTTTGCAAGAATCCGGACTCGCCTTTCAAAAAAAATCTATTTATTTTGCCGGTCCACGCAAATTAAGAGTTGGTGGAATCGGTATATTGGGAAAGGTCGTTATAAGAAAGAATCAAAATAGTTTTGCCGAAAGTGTCGTTTTAACAAAGTTTGAAACCATACAAAATGCGCTTGACCTGGATGTGGATTCCATTCATAGGTTTTCTTATTGGCTTATTAAAAAATCAGATAAGAAGGATTCTACAAAATATTTCCTCTCAAAAGAACGGCCTTATAATATTAGTCAAGCTGTTTTTACAGACATACCTGAAGGTAACTGGACATTAGGATCGGCCTATAGCCTTGATTATGCTCCTGCATCACCACCTTTCGTTACGCTTATCCTTGGGGGATTATTGGCTTTATTGAGTTCTATTCTTATTTATAGAATTTCATCACAACCTTTTCAACTAAAAATAATAATCGCAGAGAAAACAAAAGAACTTGCCGATCAGGAAAAATATTACAGAACGCTTATTCAGACTAGTACGGATGCTATTGTTCTTTTGGATAAAACAGGAAAGGTGCTTTATCAGACATCATCAGCAGATCGCATAATCGGATATACGTTTGAAGATATGCAACAGATGGATGGTTTCTTATTAATTCATCCCGACACAAGGGTTAAGGACAGTAAAGCGTTTGATGAATTTATTCATAAAACAGGGAGTGAGTTAAAAACAAATCATCAAATAAAACACAAGCAAGGTCATTATATATGGATTGGAGGAACATACCTTAACTTATTGCATGATGAAACAGTCCATGCAATTGTACTAACCTATTCTGATATTACGCAACGAAAACATATGGAAGAAGAACGTCAGCGTTTATTTGAAGAGCGTCTAAACATTATTGATAATCTTACACGTCGGAATCAGGATCTGGAGCAATTCTCCTTTATCGTGTCCCATAATATCAGAGCACCACTTGCAAATATTTTAGGATTAACAAATATGATCAATGATCAAAGATATGAGGAAGCTTTAAAGGAAAAAGCAATAGAAGCTATTCAAATTTCAGCAAAAAATCTGGATGCAATTCTATTTGATCTGAATGATATTTTACAAGTCCGCAGTGAAATAGCTCAACAGAAGTCATTCGTTAATTTATCTGAAAAAGTTAATAAAATGAAGGAATTGTTCGTAGACATGATTCAAAGCCAGGGAGTCACAATAGAATCGGATTTTACACAAATAAATTCTTTTAATACAATCAAATCATATATCAATCATATTTTTCACAGCCTTATCAGTAATAGTATTAAATATGCTCAACCGGATGTAAAACCGCATATAAAAATATGGTCAGAAAAAATAAATGAAAAGATCATTTTGCATTTTAAAGACAATGGTCTTGGTTTTAATCTTGAACGAGATGGTAATTCTGTTTTTGGATTGTATAAACGTTTCAATTTAAATATAGAAGGAAAGGGAATGGGTTTATTTATGGTAAAAAAACAAATAGAATCGTTAAATGGCACCATCGAGTTGCAAAGCAGACCCAATGAGGGAGCTCATTTTATTATAACTTTCCACAACGATTAAAAATAGTTCAAATTGAATTCAGCATTTTTTCAGTTAACGGCTTATTGAAGAACAAAGCATTCTGCGATATAAGCTCTACTCTTTGTTTGTCACAAGGATCAACAGAAGAGGTAAGTACTGCTATTTTACTTTCATTAAATTTATTCCCTAATAATTTTTTTATTTGCTCCAGAAACTCAAATCCATCCATAACAGGCATATTTAAGTCGATAAAAAAAACCTCAGGAAAATTAACATTATTTGATTCCACCATATTTCTAACAAAATCAAGTGCTTCTAAAGGTTTATTATTAACCTGCACTTCCTTTGAGAAGTTGCAAACTTCAATCAGTTTTCGATTTAGGAAATTAGCAATGTCATCATCATCGAGTAGCATTATAAAATTATATTTAAACCTGTTCTTACCCTCTTTCATAGAGTTATTGTTTTATAATTCGTTTAATAAAGTGACACGCTTATTTTAAATAATCCATTTATTCCAGGTTGGTCATTAACCGTTGCATAATAATTTCCATCTGCTACCCTTATTCCCGGGTCATAATAAGTCTGGTTCAATAAATTTCGTATGCTGAGGCTTGCCCTTACACGGTTATTAAATAGTTTATTCGTACTGAATACCAGATTTGTATTGAAATACCCATCTACTTTTCCAAGTGGGTTAGTCGGTAATACCGTTCGATCCCCTACACAATTCTCAATAATGGTTATTGAAAAAAGTTCCGCGATATAGAAAGAAAAACCAATATTACCTTTTACCATTGGAATATTGGGTATAACGGATGTTATTTTTCCATCATACTGCGTACCCTCCTGATAAGTAAAATTCAAAAATGTTGAATATAATTTTGAAAAAACAATGTTCATTTTTGCTTCAAACCCTTTGATCGAAGCAGTTCCATCATTTTGATTCTGAGTTAAACCATTTCCCACAGATACGTCCTGGATAATAACATCCTTAAGCTGATTCTGAAACAAGTTTACCTGTACCGACAATATTTTCAGGGGAGCATAAATAATATTTGCTTCATAGGTTTGAATTTTTTCGGGCTTCAAATCCGGATTAGCTATTCTCCCACCGGTCGTAGTAGTGTATAGCTCAAAATTGGTAGGTGCCCTAAAAGCACTGCCATAAAGCAGTTTGAAGGTAAGCTTATCATTAGGTTGGTTAATCACTCCTACTCTTGGATTAATTGTTTTTCCATAAACACTATTGTGATCGTAGCGCCCGCCAAACGTAAAGTTTGTTTTGCTTAGTAAAGTGGTGTTCCATGCATATTGAAGATAGACACCTATATTATTTTGAATTGTATATTGTCTTGGTTTGAAGGTGGCGCCCATATTCGTAAATGGAATGTTTCTAATTGTATCAACTTTAGTATCAGAAACTACTCCCCGGAATCCACGTTCTAAGTTATCTTGTGAGTACTGGATTCCTGCTAAAAGCTGATGATGTGTTGAAAGAGAATAATTAGCAGACAGTTCACCCCCAGCACGATTTGCATAATAAGCTGCAAGAGCCTTACTTATAACATTTGTTCCTGGTAAATTGGTATAGATGTATGTTTTATCCGACAATGATGTTTCCCTGTATTGCGCTCTTGCAAAAAGTGTAAGCTTTGAGTTGAGTGTGTATTCACTTTCTACAAATGCGGTATGGGAAAAAGTTTCAGCCAAAGAAGGAGTCATACCATTAAAATCCGCCTGTAGCATTCCGGCTTTACCGGTGTTTTGATTTGGCTGAGAAGGAAGCCCGAGGAGCTGTGTTGGTGATGCAAGCGCTTCTCCCCAACCACAAGGTGTATGGTAGGATCTTACACCAAGCGTTGTTTTACTTTTTTTTACCGTATAACTAATATTTCC
>C688J18823_10001497_pt1 | contig 14438 bp, 13 predicted proteins | sample HopSoiMetagenom1_FD_18823 | JGI IMG/M metagenome (IMG submission 18823)
ACCCCGCCGTTCCGCATATTTCGCAATGGCCGCGCGCTGGAAGCACACGAACTTCCGATACAGATGGCGACCTTCCGCGGTATTGAAGTGCGGGACTTCGAGCAGGACGTCGTTTTCGATGATGGCACGATCCGGCATTTGATCGGTAATGCCGCTCCGCTCCGGGATGCCGGCGGGAAAGTCTATGGAGCTGTAGGCGCTTTCATCGACATTACGACGCGACGTAACATGGAAGAGCAGATACGCCGCATGGCGCATTTCGATTCCCTTACCAATCTGCCGAATCGCATTCTGTTGATGGACCGGCTGGAGCAAGCGCTGGCGATTTCGCAGCGCAACCATTCAAAGACTTCAGTGATTTTCATGGATCTTGACCACTTCAAGAAAATCAATGACAACCTTGGCCACCACGTTGGCGACATGCTGCTGCAGCAAGTGGCCGAGCGCATTCGTGGCGCCTTGCGCGAGGTGGACACGGTGTCCCGGTTGGGAGGCGACGAATTTGTGATGGTCCTACCGGAGTTGCGCCATACCGAAGATGCCACCACGATCGCGGACAAGTTATTGCGTGCCCTGGATGAGGATTTTTTCATTACCGGCGAAAAAATACGCATTTCGCCCAGCCTGGGCATCAGCATCTATCCCGATAATGCAAATGAGGCCGGCACGCTGATTCGCCTTGCGGACAAGGCGATGTATCACGCCAAGCAGGCCGGAAGGAACACGTATCGCTTCTATGACGAAGCGATGAAGTCCTGAGCGGGGAAATATCCCCTTCGCTCGCTAAGCTTGTAGAAAATCAAAATCGCAACCGGCATCCGCTTGCAGAATGTGCTGTTGATACAGCCGGGCATAACCTCTTGCGGGCAAAGGCGAGGACGTCAACGTCTTGCGGCGAATCGCCATCTCGGCATCGCTTACCAATAGATCAAGCGTCCTGCGCTTCACGGACAGGCGCACGCGATCGCCGCTTTTCACCAGCGCCAACGGCCCGCCTGAGGCGGCGTCCGGCGTAATATGCAGAATCACCGTGCCGAATGCGGTGCCACTCATACGGGCATCGGATAGCCTGACCATATCCTTCAATCCTTTTTGCGCAAGCTTCTTCGGAATAGGTAAATAGCCTGCTTCCGGCATTCCGGACGCGCTGCGCGGACCGGCATTCTTCAATACCAGAAAGTCGTCCTTGGTGACATCGAGCTCTGGCGTGTCAATGCGGGCGGACAGATCTTCCAGGGACTCAAACACCACTGCCCTTCCCTCTTTTTCAAACAAGCCCTCATCGGCTGCCGCGCGCTTGAGGATGGCGCCACCGGGTGCAAGGCTCCCAAACAGGGCCACCAATCCTCCCACCGGACTGATGGGTTTTGATCGCGCGCGGATGACGTTGCGATCCACGAAGGCAACCGGACGCGATAGCCTGTCGCCGACGGTTTCGCCGGTTACGGTCAGGCAATTGAGATTCAGCAGTTCTTTAAGTTCGGCAAGCAACGCACTCATCCCGCCAGCGGCGTGAAAATCCTGCATGTAGTGACTGCCTGTTGGCTTGAGATCGATCAGTACCGGCGTTTCGTCGGACAGGCGGTTGAGCCGCTCCAGCGACACCTTCACGCCGCGGCGCCCGGCGATTGCCGTCAAATGGATAATCGCATTGGTCGATCCACCGATGGCGAGCAGCACACGCAGTGCGTTCTCTACCGATTGCTCCGTCACGATTTCGGAAGGACGCGGACCCCTGGTTTCGATCATGCGCATAGCGCAAACGCCGGTGGCTTCCGCAGCGCGGATCCGGTCGGCATGCACGGCCGGGATCGCGGCGGTATCCGGCAGGCTCATTCCAAGCGCCTCGGTCACACACGCCATGGTGCTGGCCGTTCCCATGACTGCACAGGTGCCTGCCGTGGTGGCGAGATTACCTTCGATTTCATCAATGCTCGCGTCACTGACTTCGCCGGCTCGATATTTTCCCCAGAAGCGCCGGCAATCCGTGCATGCGCCAAGCCGCTCACCGCGAAAAGGCATCGCCATCATGGGACCCGTGACCAGCTGAACTGCGGGCACATCGGCCGAAATTGCACCCATCAACTGCGCCGGCACGGTTTTGTCGCAACCTCCAATCAACACGCAGGCGTCCATCGGTTGCGCGCGAACCATTTCCTCGACGTCCATCGCCATGAGATTGCGGAACATCAGGCTGGTCGGACTTAAGAAAACTTCCCCGAGCGAAATCGTGGGAAAGTCGATTGGCAGTCCACCGGATTTCAGCACGCCGCGCTTCACTGCCTCTACCAACTCTGGCACATAGCGATGGCAGTTGTTGAAGCCGCTGGCGGACTGCGCGATGCCGACGATCGGACGGCTCAGCATGTCCTTCGAATACCCCATGGACCGGGCAAAAGAGCGCCGGAGATAGGCGGCAAAATCCGGATCGCCATAATTGGTGAGATTGCGGCGAATGCCGCGCTTTGCATTGTCGTCAGCCATGATGTTGTGTCCGGAAATGAGCGGCTATCATATGTTTTACCTAAGTCTCACGCCAACCGGAGAGTTTATGAGAATTTTGTTTGCCATTATTTTGCTGGGTCTATTTGGCTCGGCTCACGCGGAGTCGCTTGCGCAGGATTTCATCGGTTCACGCGTCCGTCTTGATGCGCGCGCGACGGAACAGGTTGCCAACGATGTCATGCGTGCCATGCTGTTTGTCGAAATGGAGGATGCAGATTCCGGAAAACTGGCACAGAAGGTCAATAACACGACCGATGATGCGCTGAAGTTAGCAAGGACCTTCGTTGCACTGCATGCCAGGACGTCCGGCTATTCGACTTACCCGGTCACCGAGAACGCCAGAATCGTGCGTTGGCGTGCGCGCTCCGAAATGACCATCGAGGGCGAAGATTTCCGAGCCTTGACCGACGCAATAAGTCAACTGCAACGGCTGATGCAATTAGGCGCAGTGACTTTTTCCGTTTCCCCCGCAACGCGAGCCAGCGCCGAGCAAACGCTTATGCAAACGGCCATTGCTAATTTTTTGCGCAAGGCAGACACGGCCACCAAGGCATTCGGAGGGCTGCAATTCAAGGTCACCGACGCGACGGTTGCAACCGAAGGCGCGAACATGCCGTCGCCAAGACCGATGGCCTCGATGAGATCCGCGGCCGCGGACAACGGCCCTGCTTTTGAAGCCGGCATTAGCCACATAACGGTGATCGTCGACGGCTCTATCTCCATTACGCGCTGAAGGCGCACGCCAGGCTTAGCGCCGCCAATGAACCTCGGCTGCCGTCTTTTCTCCCACCAGTGCGAAATCCAGTGCTTGCGGAATCTCGGACCGCGTTTGCGAGATTGGGATACGCCCGCCCATGATTTCGGCGAATTCCTGCGGGTACAGTGGAGATTGCCCGGGGGAAGCATATCCGTCAGGGTAAACCGGTTGCGTCGTCGCGGGATCGTACTTGTCCGTTGCGCCGAACGTATGCAGGATCTCGTGGGCAATGATTACGTTGTTTTCTTCGGTCATGTGCGATGCGGCGAACACGCGTGCGATGCCGATCAGGCCCTCCTTCAGACCGACCGAGTGCTCCAGCCTTGGCGTAGCTGCGGGATCGAAGTACACGGCGAACACGCGCACATCGGGCTTCGGACCCGCGAAGCTGTCGTTACGCCACGCCCAGAAGCGCAGTCGCAGGCTCCACAGCATGATCTCCAGCATGGCCTCATTGCGCGGCGTTGCGGGCGGTATTGAATTGACGAGCGGTCCGAGTTTTACGCTCAAAGGATTTGCAAGTCCGACGGCGTAGCGCTCCGCCTCGCGGCGAGTGAATTCGACGATCGGGGAAAACGCAGCGGCGTTAAGCCTGCCGATGTAGGCAGAGGTGGTCTCGTGTCCATCGCCGTTAATGGGATAGACCACCACGTCGACTGTCCGAGTCCACTGCGTGGTCAGCGTCCGCTTTTGCCAGGCGCTTAGCGCCACCGTCGCCAGCACGAACAGCAACACCGCGACACGCAGCGCCTTCATCGCGATGTAATCAGATGCGCTCTATGACGGTAGCCGTCGCCTGGCCATGGCCGATGCACATGACCTGAAGGCCCAGCGTGCCGCCGGTAGCCTCAAGCCCCGCCAGAAGCTTGGCCAACAATCCCGCACCTGTTGCACCGAGTGGGTGACCGTGCGCTATCGCGCCGCCCCACGGATTGACTTTCGCCATATCAGGCTTCAATTCTTCTGCCCAGGAAAGTACCACTGTCGCAAATGCCTCATTGATTTCGATCCAGTCCAGGTCTTGAATCGTCAGCCCGGCCTTGGCCAACGCAAGACGCGTGGCGGGAATGACGCCGGTAAGTTGCAGCGTGGGATCCGAGCCGACCGCAACGCGCGCGCGAAAACGCGCTTTGGGTTTCAGGCCGTCCGTCCGAGCCGCGCGCGCGCTCGCCAGCAGAACTGCGGACGCGCCGTCTGAAATCTGACTGGAATTTGCGGCCGTCACCACGCCTTTTCCCTCAGGACGGAAAGCAGGCTTAAGCGAATTCATCTTCGCTTCATCAATCTGCGCGCGCACGCCTTCGTCACGCTCAACCGTAATTGACTTGCCTTCCGGCGATACGCCATTAACCGGAATCAGCTCGCGGTTCAATCCGGATTTTTGCGCGAGCGCAGCGCGGCGATGGCTTTCCTTGGCAAAGTCATCGACCGCCTGCCGCGACAATTTCCATTTGTCAGCGACGCGTTCGGCGCTTTCTCCCTGATGGATCAAATTGTGGCGCTTAAACAACTCAGGATTGAGCGCTTCGAAACCAGTGACCTGAGCACCCAGTCCGATGTCCAGAAACATCGGCACGCGGCTCATGCTTTCCACGCCACAGCCAATCACGTAATCCATGTCTCCGGCAGCGACCGCTTGTGCGGCAAAATGCACTGCCTGCTGGCTGGAGCCGCACATGCGGTTCAAGGACACGCCAGGCACGTCGATAGGCAACTTGGAAAGCAATACGGCCAAGCGTGCCGGGTTGGCGCCCTGTTCCCCGGCCAACGTTACGGTACCGTCCACCACGTCTTCGATTTTGCGTGGATCGACGCGGGCGCGTTCGAGCAGACTGTCCAAAGTATGTGCCAGCAACGTATCCGGTCTGTATTCCCGCAAAGCGCCGCCACGCTTTCCAAATGGAGTGCGCACGGCTTCGATAATGACTGCTTCGCTCATCATAAACTCCATTGCATAGTGAAGAACTAACCAACCGTCGTTGAGCGACTAACTATATATCGATCCAGTGGCCGCGTTGCAAGACCCCTGCAGATCTGAACTTCCTCGCGCTCTAGCCCGCGAAATGTCGAAATGATCGCAGAAAAATCGTCACAAGCTGACTGAGATTGGACCTTCCATGCCGCTTTTGCCGGCTCGACAACAATATCACCGTGCGCCCTGTGTCAGCTCAGCAGCGCATGACACTTTATAAGTCTTTGATGGCGGCCGGATAAGCAGCAGGATCGGCTTTTCGACGTTGCTGCACGAGGCGGCAACGATATGCCATGCAACTACCTGGCACGCGAGTTGCGCTTTTGAACATGGAATGCATCCCGCAATTGGATTGCGGCACCCACAATTCACAAACCAACAAGGAAAGAGAAGAATGAAAGCAGCTTTGAAGCAGTCTCGTGTCAGCATGCTCATCTGCGCCGCTGTTTCGGCGGGCTTGCTGGTGTCCAACGGAGTCCAGGCTGGCGGCACGACGCCTCTTACGGTGAATGCGAAGATCTCCGGGACGTGCAAGGTAACTACCGCCCCCGGAACGCTTGACTTCGGCACCATCGACCCGTCCAGCGGGGTCAACGCTACCGCATCGACCACCTTGGTGATGAAGTGCAGCAACGGCACAACTTCGACGGCTGCAACCGACAACAACGGTGCATTTTTCTCCGTGACAAAACGCATGCAACACTCGGTCACTACAACATCGTTCTTGCCCTATGCAATTGTTTATGTGAACGACGCGGGGTTTGCGGGTGCCGGCTTTGCGGCCGCAGCCCCTTCGCAAACCATCACCATTAACGGCACCATAACTCCGGCGCAATTCGCACCGGCGCTTATCACTACGGGCGCGCAGCTTTATGCCGATACCGTAACGATCACCGTAAACCCGTAATTCCTTGTGGCAAAATGCGCGGCATGAAAGCATGCTTTCTTGCCGCGTTTTTCATTCTGGGGCTCCACGCGGGGATGTCGGTTCATGCGGCCGGCTCAAATACCGTGAGTATGTCGGCGACGGTTATTGGCACTTGCAAGGTCACCACACCGCCCGGCATCCTGGATTTTGGCAACATTGATCCTTCGGGAACCAGCAACGTGACTGCGTCGATTACCTTCTCGATCAAGTGCACCAAGAATACTGTGTCGACTGCCGCAACCGATGATGGCGGCTCCAATTTCCTCGGCTCCAAGCGCATGAAGCATTCGGGAACTCCGACTGCATTCCTACCATATTCCATTTCTTACAGTGGTGACACTGGCTTCACCGGGCAGGGATTCGGGCCAGCGGCGCCAGCGCATAACGTGACGGTGAACGGCTCCATTTTGCCGGCGCAATACCAGAATGCTCTGGTGACTGCTGCCGGGGAGATTTACTCCGACATCGTGACTATCACGGTCAACCCTTGAGGCTTGTTCCGGCCAGAATGGTTGTCGCACAGATGAGCAAGAAAATTCCTGTGCAACAATTCTTGCAATTCCTGCGGGATCGCAGCGATGGCGAAATATGCCGCTGAGTAATCTGCTGAAACGCGGTATCGCTTGGGCGCTGTTTGCATTTACGGTTGCGCCGGCCGTTGCCGGCTTATTTAGTATTTCGCCCATCCGGCTTGACCTCGATCGCCACAACAAGACCGACAGCATAACGATAAGCAGCGACGAGCCGGAAAAGAAGATACAGATGCAGGCCAAGCTCATGGAATGGACACAGGACGCCAAGGGCAATGATATCTACGTGGAAAGCAACGACTTGATTTTCTTTCCGCGTATTTTTGCAATCGATAAACTGGATCAGCGCGTGGTACGAGTCGGGTTGAAAGTGCCGGCCCCAGCCACCGAAAAAGCATACCGCCTGTTTATCGAGGAACTGCCGCCCCCTGCTGATCCTGGCAAGAAGGGTGCTCAGGTTCTGTTCGTACTGCGCTTTGGCGTCCCCGTGTTTGTCCGCCCGGACAAAGAGCAACTGGCTGGCACGATCGAAGGCATGGAAGCCACACCGACTGCCGCGGTCATCATCGTCAGGAATACCGGCAATCAAAACTTTCAAATCCAGTCGCTTCGTGTCAAATCCGGCCCGGCCTACGAACAAGAAATAGTTGGGGGTTATGTGCTCGCGGGCGCTACCAAGCATGTCATTGCGCAATTTCCTCCCGATACCTGCAGAAAGCTCGGCAAGCTGCAAGTCGTGATGACAACCGATCGAATAGGCACAGTCGCGCGGGACTTCGACTGGGACACCAGTCGATGCGAAATAAAATAATGCAGTCGGCGTGTACCTGAGCCGAGCGCCAGATCGCGCGCAGGCAACCTTCCGATCGGTCTTGATCTGTGCCGCCATCACTGCTTTTTTGCATTCGGCACATGTTTCGGCGCAATTAGATCAGCGCGATGCTGCTGCTAACACCATGCCTCCAAACGATGGTAGCAGTACCTCCGTGGCTGCACCGGAGGACTCCCTAAACCCTAATCAGCTCATCGAGATTGTGCTTAAAGTCAGCCTCAATGGCGTTCCGCAGGGAGACTTTCTAGTCTACATGAGCGACGAGCGCGCTTTCTTCCTGGCTGTCCGAGACCTGGCACAGATGCGAGTTACAAAAGTCACAGGAAGAACGTTTACCATCGCAGGCGAGACATACACATCCCTCAAATCGATCCCGGGAGCAGCGGTTGAATTCAACGAGAAGACACTCACCCTAAACATGCAATTACCACCGGAAATTTTGCCAAGGGAAAGCTTCGATTTCGGTGCCAGGCTGCCCGCGACTCCGATACAGCCGCGCGCCCCGGGCGGATTTCTGAATTACCAGGTTGGCCGCACGTTCACGCAAGAAGGCCTTGATACCTATAACGGTGCGAGTGAACTGGGCGTCAATCTGGGCGAATTGTTGCTGTTGGACAATCATTCGTACACCACCCACAGCGGGCAGACGCACGCCATCCGGTTGCAAACCCAACTCATCTACGATCAACCTGAAGAACTGCGCCGCTGGACGTTTGGCGATTCGGTAGCCTTTTCGGGCGAACTCGGCAGCGCGTTCAATTTCGCAGGCATTGGCGTGTCCAAGCTCTACCAGATCAACCCCTACATTATCAAATCGCCTCAAGCTGGCTTTAGCGGCACCGTCGCGCTGCCTTCAACTGTTGATGTCTACATGAATGGAGCCCGCGTGCAGTCACAATCGATTGCACCGGGGGCATTCAATCTGCAGAACCTGAACTACCAGGGCGCTATCGGCTTGAGCAACCTGGAATTCGTAATCAGAGATCCTTTCGGCCGCGAACAGCGGGTCAGTTTTCCATATTTCTTTTCCGAGCAATTGTTGGCCAAAGGCCTGCACGAGTACAGCTACAATTTGGGCGCCATACGCAACAATTACGGTGTAAAGAGCAACGACTATGGTTCGGCGGCAGTGTCCGCTTTTCATCGCTATGGCGTAAATGATTTTTTTACGTTGGGTCTGAGCGGCGATGCAACGGTCGATCACATAAATTTCGGCCCACAGGCCTCTTACAATACTGTCAAAGCAGGGATCATCACCGCCGGGATCGCCGCAAGCCGCGACAACGAGGGTACGGGCCGGTCGGGCTTTGCCGGCTCCATCAATCATTCGTTCCTGTACGGTCCATTCAGTACGCAATTTTTTGCGCGCCGGTTTACCGAGGATTACAGTGTGCTCGGGTTTACGCCGCTCGACCAACCCAAGTTCCAGGGATCTGCCGGCATCAGTTATGGCAGCGGGTATACCGGTAGCATAAGCCTCGGCTACGCGGTACAAACAGTATTCGGCGGGGCGACGGACCAGCATTCGACCACGCTGGGCTACAGCCGCACGCTTTCGAGCAATCTTTTGATCTTCGCCAACGTGAGCCGCATAGTGGATACTTCCACTGGCTACGCTTCATTCCTGGGAATTTCCTATTTTCCCGCAAGTGGACTACTGGCCAACGCAAGTCATGTGAAGACCAAAGACGGTGCTACCGCAAGCCAGCTTGAATACTCCAAGACTCCACCCATCGGAGAGGGCATTGGCTACCGCGTGCTTGCGCAGCGTTCCGAATCCGGAAGCAGCGTGAATGAAAGCATCTCGCCTTTTGTCCAGTACAACGCACGCTCGGCGATTCTTATTGCCCAGGGCACGCAATTTGTAAACACCAGTAGTTCGGGGGTATATCAACTGTCAATTGCGGGCGCCGCAGCGTATATCGGAAACGATGTGTATTTCAGCCGTCCAATCAACGACAGCTTTGCTTTAGTGAACATCGATCCACCGCTGTCCGGCGTGCGCGTGCTGAAAAGCAGCGCAGAAATCGGCGTCACTAATGCAGGCGGCACGGCATTTGTTCCAGATCTCGGCTCCTACCAGGTAAATGACGTAGCAATCCAGTCCAAAGACATCCCGCTTGATTATGCGGTGACCAAATCCGCACAGAAAATCCGGCCGCCATTGCGTGCCGGTGTGGTGGCCCGTTTCGACATCATGCGTGTTCGCGCGATTACCGGGCGGTTGCAAATCCGAAGCGATGACAGTACACGGCCGCTCGAAAACTATGAGTTTGTGCTTACCGGTAAAGCAGCCACACTCCGGCTCAGCACGATACGCGGAGGAGATTTCTACGCTGAAAACGCGGCGCCGGGACGCTACTCCGCAGAGTTGCACGTCGAAGACAAAACCTGCAGGCTGGAATTGACTGTACCGGACAGCCATGAAATTGTTACCGATCTTGGAGAGCTATTCTGTGAGACCGTGCATTAGATTTTGGTTGTTTGGTGCGCTGGCAATCCTTCCTGGCCTAGGCCACGCGGCGTTGTCATGCTCGGTGGTCGGCGTGTCTTTGAACTTCGGAAATTACGACGATTCATCCGTCGCAAATACGGACGTTTCCACCACATTTTCCGTAAGCTGCTGCCGCAATCCGCCGGGCAGCAACGCAACGCTCACCGTGACTATTGGGCCTAGCGCCAATTCGACAGCCGGGAATCCGATTCTCACGCGCCAGATGAAAAACAGCAGCAATGGCGATGTAATGACTTACCAGCTGTACTCGGGGTCGTTCGGAGGAACAATTTGGGGCGACGGCGTGATTGGTGGATCGGCCTGGGCGCAAGCGATCACCACCAATAGTAATTGTCCCTTTTTGGCGTCGATTCCCGTGAGCTCCGCAATATTCGGCCGCATCTTTCCTCAACAGGCAGTCAGTGCCGGAACTTATGGCGATACTGTCACCATAACGATTCTGCCTTGAGCGGAATCACCCGCGACCACTGCAGCCGCGGCCGTTGACTAAGTGACGTTACGGCTGAAACGAATCGTCCCGTTTTGCATCCCTTCCTGCACCACGGAAATGCCTCCTGCCGCGATCATCCATTCCAGACGGTGGTCGCGATACTGACGCACTACTTGACCGCTTTTCAGCATCTGCCCGAGGTCGGGCATCTTGTCCAGTGCTGCCTGCATCTGCGCTTTGACCCTGGCCACACTATCGCGCTGGTTAACGCGATTGAACCAGGCGAGCAGCTTCGATCCCTTGCGCGGTAGATAACCGTACCCGGCCGAACGGTTCAAATAGGGTATCACCGCGACATCTCCCCAGCCGAAGGCCTCGCCATTCATCCAGCCCCGATCGCCGAGCTGGCGCTCGAGCCAGCCCTGTAATTGTTCAATATTGTTTTTCGCGTAGGCAGTCAACTTGTCTGCCAGTATCCCGGCGGCGCGCTGGTAACGAAGCACTTCGAACGTTCCCCAGTTGTTTTGCTCGTATTGAGTATCCATGACGTCTTCGATCATGCGAACGCGTGCGCGTTCCGCCGGCGCTTTCGGCAACAGCGGCGGGTTGGGCCATTTGTCCTCGATGTACTCGAGTATTACTGTGGAGTCGAACACACTGAAACTGTCATCAATTAGTGTCGGGACTTCGGCGCGTGGATTCGATTCCACGAATTCGCCACCGGCTTTGCCCACGGCCATTCCATCGGGGATTGCGGTTTGGTATTCGATATTTTTTTCATTCAAAGCGATCTTGACTTTCATCGCATACGCCGACAGTGGATGCTCATAGAGCTTCAGCATTTTCTTCTCCTCGACATTCAGTGACCTTGGCAGCGCACGCGAACGGGATTCACGGCACCAGAACAACCTTACCGGTTACGCGCTTGTTCAGCACTTCATTGAGTGCTTCGGCCGCCCGCTCCAGTGGATAGACGGCGTGGATATGCGGTTTGATTTTTTCCGCAGCGTACATGGCCATCAGTTCCCAGTTGTTCTCCCGGTTGTGTTCGGGCTCGTTCCTGGTAAAAGCACCCCAGAACACGCCGACGATCGAGCAGCCCTTCAACAGCGTGAGATTCAGCGGCACCTTGGGAATGTCGCCGGCCGCAAAACCCACCACCAGAAAACGGCCGTTCCAGGCCATGTCACGAAGCGCAGGTTCCGAATAAGGGCCTCCCACCGGATCGTAGATCACATCGACGCCTTTGCCCCCCGTGAGCGCCTTTACGCGCGCGCGCAGGTCTTCAGATCCGTAATTGATGACCTCATCCGCGCCGTTGTCCCGGCATACTTTCAATTTCACATCGCTCGAGGCCGCCGCGATGACGCGGGCGCCCATCGCCTTGCCTAGTTGGATCGCAGCGAGCCCGACGCCGCCAGCGGCACCAAGCACGAGCAGGGTTTCGCCTGCCTTGATGTCCGCCCTGTCTTTCAACGCGTGATACGAAGTCCCGTAGGTCAGCACGAAAGCAGACGCGGGGACGAAGTCCATGCTTGCGGGCATGGCAATGGTGCGATCGGCATCCACCACCATCTCCTCGGCGAAGCCGCCCCAGGTATTAAACGCAATGACGCGATCGCCGACTTTTACTCGCGTTACGCCTTCACCTGTTTGCTTGACGAGGCCGGCCACTTCTCCACCGGGCGAAAACGGCATCTCCGGTTTGAACTGATATTTGCCCTGGATGATCAGCGTATCGGGGAAATTTACGCCGCACGCCTTTACGCTGATGACGACCTGTCCGCTGCCAGGGGTCGGCGAAGGCACATCCTCGACCACCAGCTTCCCGGGCAATCCCCATTCCTTGCATAGAACAGCTTTCATGGTTCTCCAGATCAGTGCAGTACGGTTTAGGCTTGGGTGCCGCCTTTGATCATTTTCTCGACCTGCTGCCAGCCGGCTTCTGCCATCGGCCGCGCGCGCTTGCCTTGTTCCAGCGCATGCGCGCTCGCAGCGGTTCCATCTTTGACCCTGCCCATGATGCCTTGCAGGATGCCGGCCAGGCGAAACATGTTGTACGCCATGTAGAAATCCCAGTTCGCGATTCCATCGCGTCCGGTGCGCCGGCAATAGGCGGCAACATATTCTTGCTCGGTCGGAATACCGAGCGCTCTGAAGTCGACCCCCATCATGCCGCGGAACTGTCCCGGCGTAAGCCGCCAGGTCATGCAGTGATAGGAAAAATCCGCGAGGGGGTGACCCAGCGTGGACAATTCCCAGTCGAGCACAGCAAGAATCCTGGGCTCGCTCGAATGAAAGATCACGTTATCCATGCGGTAGTCGCCATGGACGATGGTCGTTTCATCACCAGCCGGAATATTCTTCGGCAGCCACTCGATGAGGTTTTCCATGGCCTCAATGTGCTCGGTCTCCGAGGACCGGTATTGCTTGATCCAGCGATTGATCTGCCGTTCGATGTAATTGCCAGGCTTGCCATAGTCGGCCAGCCCGATCTTTGAGTAGTCGAGGGAGTGCAGCAATGCGATCACGCGATTGAGCTCATCGAAGTAAGCGCCCCGCTCCGGCGTGCGGATCTGTGGCAACGACGGCTCCCACAGCACGCGGCCCGCCACATAGTCCATAACATAAAACGCCGTGCCAATGATTGCGTCGTCCTCGCACAGGCAATAGGTCTTTGCAACTGGAAATCCGGCACGGTGTAGCGCGGTTATCACGCGGTATTCGCGATCCACCGCGTGTGCTGAAGGGAGCAGTTTGCCGGGCGGTTTGCGCCTCAGCACATAGCGGCGGTTTTGTGCCTTCAGAAGAAACGTCGGATTGGACTGGCCTCCCTTGAACTGCTCGACATCTAGTTTGCCGGAGAAGCCTTCCACATGTTCATGCAGATAGCGCTCGAGACTAGCTGTGTCGAAACGATGCCGCTCCGGCACGGGCATCGTGCCGATGAAATCGTCTTGCATGGGAACTGTTGTCCTTCGCTGGAGGCTGCGGCGAGAATACCACCCTCGCCAAACGGGTGGCAACGCGACTAGAGCGCACCATGCTGCATGCTAGAATCCGGCGACCTCATTGCCCCGACATTCATCCAACCATTCAGCCATGAAAGTCTTCAAGGATCGGGTCGCTGTCGTGACGGGAGGCGCAAGCGGGCTAGGCCGTGCCATGGGACTGCGTTTTGCGCGCGAAGGCATGAAGATCGTGCTTGCGGATATCGAAAAAGACGCATTGAATCGGACCGAAAAAGAATTCAAGGACGCGGGCCATAGCGTATTGGCCGTGCGAACCGATGTCTCCAAAGGTCGTGACGTTGAAGCCCTCGCCGACAAAGCCTTCGATATGTTCGGCGGCGTGCATGTCGTCTGTAATAACGCCGGAGTCGCGCCGGGCGGTACGGTCTGGGAACAAACGGAAAAAGATTGGCAGTGGACGCTGGGCGTAAATGTCTGGGGCGTCATCCACGGCATTCGCGTATTCGTGCCACGCATGCTGGAACAAAACGTGGAAGGCCATGTCGTCAACACCGCATCGGTCGCAGGACTGCTATCCCTGCCCGGCATGGCCATGTACTGCGTGTCAAAACATTCGGTGGTCGCACTAACCGAATGCCTACACCATGATCTGGCCGAGTTCGGCGCCAAAGTCAGGGCTTCCGTACTGTGTCCTGCATTCGTTCCCACCGGGATTTCGAATTCGGAGCGCAACCGGCCAGCCGGTTTGCGGGACGACAAGTTCAAGTCCGCAGTAGATTTGCAACGCGAGGAGCAACTGCGTCATGCAGTCAAATCCGGGCGGGTTTCCGCGGATCAGGTGGCCGATCTGGTATTCCAGGCCATCGCAACGGACAAGTTCTACATTCTCCCGCATCAGCGCATAAAGCCCACCATCGAGACGCGGCTGCAGGACATTCTGCTCGAGCGCGATCCGACCAATACACTAAATCGTAAACCGACCTGACAATCAGTCCAG
>C688J18823_10001498_pt1 | contig 14432 bp, 8 predicted proteins | sample HopSoiMetagenom1_FD_18823 | JGI IMG/M metagenome (IMG submission 18823)
TCGGACAAGCCAAGGTTTCCACTTCCGCGCATGAAGCATTTGATTTAGGATATTTACGCAAAGGAAAAGACATCGTTGTTTTATCCCGTAATCGCGTATTGACAGAAGCAAAAGCGAATTGTTTGGAACTTGCAAATGAAGGATATACCAAACCTGCAGCTCGTAAAGATATTCGTGTATTAGGAAAACAAGCATTAGGCTTGGCCTACTTAGGTGCAAACTCCATGCAAGTTGGAAATTATATCAGTGAACACGATACAAAAATTTCACAAAAATTAGCCTGGGTATTGTGCGGTGGTGATTTATCTTCTCCTACACTTGTAAGTGAACAATACTTACTCGATCTGGAAAGAGAAGCATTTTTAAGCTTGTGTGGGGAAAGAAAAACATTAGAGCGTCTTCAGTCTATTATCACAGGTGGCAAAGTCCTTCGTAATTAATTAACTTATTAAAAATCTAAATTACTATGAACGCATATATTGTTAGTGGATTTCGGAGTGCTGTAGGGAAAGCCAACAGAGGGGGTTTTCGTTTTACTAGACCCGATGATTTAGCTTCTGATGTCATTAAACATTTAATGGCTTCTGTTCCATCGGTGAATGCAGAGGAAGTGGACGATCTTATTGTTGGAAATGCAATGCCTGAAGCAGAGCAAGGTTTAAACATGGCTCGTTTAATTTCATTAATGGCATTCAATACAGATAAAGTTGCCGGTGTTACCATGAATCGTTATTGTGCATCCGGCTTGGAAACAATTGCTACGGCTTCTGCAAAAATTCATGCAGGCATGGCTGACTGTATCATTGCCGGAGGTGCTGAAAGCATGAGCTTAATCCCAATGGGAGGCTGGCGTATCGTACCTCATCCGGGGGTTGCACTGGAACATCCGGACCATTATTGGGGTATGGGGTTAACAGCTGAAGCAGTTGCGAAGGAATACAACGTATCCCGTGCTGATCAGGATGCATTTTCATTTGCATCTCATCAAAAAGCGATCAATGCGATCAAAGCAAATAAATTCAAAGAGGAAATTGTTCCGATTAAAATAACGGAAACGTATGTTGATGAAAATGATAAAAAGCGCACGCGCGATTTCATCGTTGACACGGATGAAGGGCCTCGTGCAGATACAACCCTGGAAGCATTGGCCAAATTAAAACCGGTGTTTGATGCAAAAGGAAGTGTAACGGCAGGTAACTCTTCACAAACAAGTGATGGTGCTGCTTTTGTAATGGTGGTCAGTGAAAAATTCTTGAAAAAACACAATTTAAAACCCATTGCCCGAATGGTGAGTTATGCTGCCGCAGGTGTACCGCCTCGCATCATGGGAATTGGTCCAATAGCAGCTATTCCAAAAGCATTGGCATTAGCAGGATTAAATCAGAATCAAATCGATTTAATAGAATTAAATGAAGCATTTGCTTCTCAATCGCTTGCTGTTGTGAGAGAATTAAAATTAAACCCTGAAATTGTTAATGTCAATGGAGGTGCTATTTCATTAGGACATCCATTGGGATGCACCGGTGCTAAGCTATCGGTTCAACTGTTTAATGAATTGCGTCGCAGAAATAAAAAATATGGTATTGTAAGTATGTGTGTAGGAACAGGTCAGGGTGCAGCTGGTGTATTTGAATTATTATAACCATTTTTCAAAACCAACGTACATCAAGTATAAACTGAAATTAAACCGCTTAACCTTTCTCAAACATGGAAACAACTAAGCTTAACACCGAAAAAAATATGTCAACATTAAAAGGGGGAGAATTCCTTATCCGCGAAACAGAAGCTAAAGACATTTTCATCCCTGAAGAATGGAATGAAGAGCAGTTAATGATTGCACAAACCTGTCGTGAATTTTTAGCGCAGCATATAGAACCTAACTTAAATCGTATTGATGCGCAAGAGGAAGGCTTAATGGTTGACTTATTAAACAAAGCAGGTGAACTTGGTTTACTTGGAATTTCAGTTCCGGAAGAATATGGTGGATTTGGAAAAGATTTTACCACCTCTATGTTGGCTACAGAAATACTTGGTGCCGGACATTCCTTTGCAGTAGCGATTTCCGCACACACAGGAATTGGCACATTACCGATATTATATTATGGAAATGATGCACAAAAAGCGAAATACATTCCCAAACTATCTTCTGGAGAATGGAAGGGTGCTTATTGCTTAACAGAACCTAGTGCAGGTTCTGATGCGAACTCCGGAAAAACAAATGCGAAATTAAGCGCAGATGGAAAACACTATATCCTAAACGGACAAAAAATGTGGATCACCAATGGCGGATTCGCTGACATATTTACCGTGTTTGCAAAAATTGATAACGATGAAAATTTAAGTGCATTCATTGTGGAAAAAACATTTGGTGGTATTTCTTTAAATCCGGAAGAACATAAAATGGGGATTAAAGGAAGTTCTACACGGCAAGTATTTTTTAACGATTGTAAAGTTCCAGTGGAGAATTTATTATCGGATAGACAAAACGGATTCAAGATCGCTGTAAACATTTTGAATTTAGGACGTGTAAAATTAGCTGGTGCTGCGGTTGGTGGATCCAAGGAAACAGCAACAAAATCTGTTCAATATGCAAATGAACGTCAACAATTTGGCAGACCGATTTCCAAATATGGAGCGATACGTTATAAACTAGCTGAACAAGCGATACGTATTTTTGCAAGTGAATCAGCAACATACCGTGCAAGTCAGAATATTGAAGATGCTATCACATCATTGGTTGCAGGTGGAATGGATGAAGCAAAAGCAAAATTAAAAGGTGTTGAGCAATTTGCAGTAGAAGCTGCTATCCTAAAAGTACATGCTTCAGAAGCACTGGATTATGTGGTGGATGAGGGAGTTCAAATTTATGGCGGAATGGGTTATAGTGCTGAAGCACCTATGGATCGCTCCTATCGTGATGCCCGTATCAATCGTATTTTTGAAGGAACGAATGAAATTAACCGTATGCTAACGGTTGACATGATGCTAAAGCGTGCTATGAAGGGAGAATTGGATTTAATGACACCGGCTCAAAAAGTAGCGGGGGAATTGGTAAGCATCCCCGACTTCGGCTCTTCAGAAGAAACACTTTTTTCAAGGGAGAAAAAATATGTTGCCGGGTTCAAAAAAGCGGCCCTGATGATTGCCGGAGCTGCTGTACAAAAATTAATGATGCAGCTGGGTAAGGAACAGGAAATTTTGATGAACATTGCAGATATGCTGATTGAAATCTATGTTTCAGAATCGGTACAACTGCGCGTTGAAAAATTAGTTTCTTTAAAAGGAGAAGCATCCTGCAAAGAGCAACTCGATATTATGCGCGTTTATATCAATGATGCTGCGGATCGTATTCATAAATCGGGAAAAGAAGCGATTAATACCTTTACGACTGGTGATGAGCAGCGAATGATGCTGGTTGGGTTAAAACGTTTTACAAAAACGGAATCATTGAACACAACAGAAGCAAGAAGAGTTATTTCCGCAAAATTAATTGCAGAAAATAAATATTGTTTTTAAAAAATAAGAAAAAGCATTGAAACGTCAAAGGTTTTAAAAACCTTTGACGTTTTTTATTGGCCTTTTCTTTATAGGAGTAATCCAATACTGGATTGATCCAAACCAAAAGAAGGAGTATCCAAGACGACTAAACACATCCGAAAATTCTCCCTTTCCAAAAGAAAACCTTATTATATTTGTAATATGGAAACTGAAATCCACACCACCTATTACTCTTCTCCAGTTGGTCCCATTGAAATAACCGGGAACGATGAAGGCATTCTCGGTGTTTATTTTGTGGATGCCAAGAAAAAATCATCTAAAGAGGTTCATCCTTGTTTAAAGGAGTGTGTATATCAATTGGATGAATATTTCAAAGGTATACGTACAGAATTTGGGTTAAAGCTGAATCCTAAGGGTACAGCTTTTCAGCAAAAAGTATGGACACAATTATTAACTGTTCCTTTTGGAAAAACAGCTTCCTATCTTGATATTTCAAAATTAATTGGTGATGTGAAAGCCACGCGTGCCGTTGGAAATGCAAACGGTAGCAATCCCATTTCAGTAATTATCCCTTGCCATCGCGTCATTGGATCAAGTGGTAAACTTGTGGGTTATGGTGGGGGAATCAAAAAGAAAGAGTGGCTGCTTGAACATGAACGGAATATTATTCATGGTAAACAAACAAAGTTATTTGATCTGTAGACCTTCGCTCTTCGTCAACCGGAGTTTTAACGTAGGTTGAGAAGCTTCTGCGCAGTAACTCTTCATATGAGGGCTATTAAACGTCAAAGGTCTTAAAGACCTTTGACGTTTCCCTTTAAATTAAGATTATCAAACTATAGGAATGCAAAAAGGCTTCGATACATACCTATTCGAAGCCTTTGCTTATATTAAAAATGATAATGCTATTCTAATTTCAATACCCAAGCATCTTTGTATTCTGTTTTGAATTTAACCAGTTCTGTTTCCGCATCGGATTGTTTCTCTAAGCGGGTTCCAAAGACATAGAATGTTTTTGTTTTGCTATTTTGTATAATTTGGGTTTTATTATATCCTTTTATCAAGTTTGAATTCTTGAACTTATTAGCATTTTCCTTGTTATTAAAGCTACCAATTACAATGTAATAACCACCCATAATTGTTAAACCTGTTTCATCTACAAACGAATTGGTTGTTGCTGTACGCATTAAATTTTCAGTTAAATTAGGCTCATGCGGTTTCTTTGCCGGATCCTCATCAAATTTTCCATTTCCAATTCGTTCGGTTTTCATTTGTGCCAACTCATTTTTTATACGTTGTAGTTCGGCTTCGTTCGTATCTGCTTTAGTTTTCAAGGTTTGAAGTGCCTCTTCATATCCAAGATCACTAGGCTTTTTTGGAGTTTCCTCTACTTCTGTCATACCACCGGCATCTTTTGGAGCATGGTTACCAAAGCTAAAACCAAGTAATAATTCAGATGAAGATCCCACGTATGATTTAACATTATTAATTCCCAAATCATAAGCATAACCAACACTTAAACCTTTAAAGCGAACACCGGCGCTAACGGCAACAGCATTATTACTATGATAAGTAGCACCGATCCAACCAATTTTTTTCCAATCCAATACTAAATTTCCATCGTATTGAATAGTTGAATTTTCATAATACCTAACCATTACCAAGGGATAAACGGTTATTTGTTTTTCTTTTACAATGTCAATAACATATTTTAAAGAACCTTGATAACTGCGTTCTAATTTATACGAAGCATCTTTACCTGCTTTTGAATCGTATTTAATTCTATTCGCAAACAATTGAGGGACGGATGCACCTATTTCCAATTTTTTCCATCTATACGCCATACCAAAATCGGCACTAAAAACTGTTCTACTTTGTGAACCCATTGATAAATAAGGATCTTGCATATCCCGAACAACTACTTTCGAAAAATCAATTCTATTATTGATAACACCAACAGCAACTCCAAAAAATAAATTGTTATCGTTGTCATTCAGTTTTAGCTTATAAGAATAATTTACAAAAGCACCCATTCTGCTCATGATGTCTGTTACATCCGAGTTCAGATTCAATCCCAAACCAACATTTTTTGCCTGAATCGGTCCATCAACTGTTAGGTAGCTTGTTTGTGGAGCACCTGAAACACCAGTCCATTGAGAGCGATGCGTTAAAAAAGCATTCACCTCATCCTTTGTACCTGTCAATGCCGGGTTGGTCACGAACTGATTGTTATAGTATTGACTGCTAAGTGGCATTTGTTGTGCAAACGCTGAACCTGTAGATAAAAGCAGTACAAATTTTATAATTGAATTCTTCATAAGACGTTTGTTTTTGTAATAAAACTTTCAAAAATTAAGTTTATAAATTAACTGCTATTTACTTTGTCCTAATATTGTTATTGGGCCTTTATAGACTTTTTTGTCGCCTTCAAATCGAATCACATAATAGTACGTTCCATCTGCCAGTTTTTTTCCGTCCTGCGTTCCATCCCACTTATTATCATAAGAGCTCGACGTATATACTTCTTGTCCTTGTCGTGTTAAAATCGTCACCTGAGTATGCGGATAGTTTTCAATATTTTCAATGATCCAGGTATCATTAAATCCATCTCCATTTGGTGTCATCAAGTTGGTAATAACCACATGGTAATCATTCAGAACAGTAATGGTTACGGAATCAACCGCTGTACATCCATTCACATCGATCACAAATAAATTATAAGTTGTTGTTACCAATGGTGTTGCCGTTGGATTTTCCAATGAAGCATCATTTAATCCGGTTGATGAATACCAGCTCCAGGTAGCGATTGTAGTACTAGCTGTAGGGTGCAGCATTACGGATGACCCAAGGCTGATACTTGTATCATTTCCTGCAGACAATATTGGAGGAGGATACACATTCACATTTACAGAATCACTTGCTTTACATCCGGTAACCTGATCCGTAATAACTAGTTTATAGTTTCCAGTTGAATTTACAGTAGTGTCTTTTGCAGTGCTTGTTGAATTCCATAAATAAGTATATGCTCCGGCTGTTGCCATTAAGGTAATAACATCACCGCTACATAAATTAAATTTTCCGCTAGAAGATGTAATTGTTTTAGGAGGCAATGCATTTACTTTCACTGGTATCAGTAAGGTATCTGAGCACCCTAAATTAGAAGTCGCTTGTAAACTGGCCATATAGATTCCATCTGCAGGATATACATGTGTTGGGTTTCCTGCAAGAGACAAGCCTCCGTCACCAAAGTTCCAAACTTGATATAAAATAACACCGCCGGAAATAGTTGATGTATTTTTAAATATCGTTGGAGTGCCTAAACAAACTGTATCTGCTGTAAATGCGACCACAGGTGTTGGTATAAGTGATATAGTAGAAGTAGTTGATATTGCTGCTGTACAATTTCCACTTTGCACAACGGCTCTGTAAGACGTTGTTTTTGCAATATTAAAATACGTATAGGTTGATGTTGTATTTGCAATAGCTACCCAAGTCGTACCACCATCTATAGATGATTCCCATCTTAAAATACTGCCTACATAACCTGTCAATGTTAATGTTCCGCCATTTGCACCTTCACATGCTCCTGATGAACCCGTGCTTAATGTTCCGGCAATCGTAGTTGGATATACTAATATTTGCACCTGTGTCGAAGTATCAATGCTACAAGTCGCATTTTGTACAATTGCTCTATACGAAGTTGTTTGAGTAAGATTAGTATATGTTAATGAATCGGTTGTATTTACAACTGCTGTCCATACAATACCACCATCAATGGATTTTTGCCATCCTAAAATATGTCCTCTATATCCTGTCAAATGAAGTGTTTTAGAGTTTATTCCCGAACAAACACTATCATCCTGTGATACCACACCGGCAATCGTACCTGGATTTACATAAAGGGTTCCAATCGCAGATGTATCTTTACCACATCCTGTAGATACAATTACCCTGAACCATGTTGTATCTTTTACATTGGTATAGCTTAGTGTTTTTGTTGTGACAGAAATTAAATTCCATGTTACTCCTCCATCCTCTGATTGCTCCCAATGATCAACTGTTCCGAGTGAACCGATCAATGAGAGTGTTCCATTATTTATCGTATCACATACAGAAACATTTGGAACAGTACCTCCAACTGCACTTGGGTTAACTGTAATTGTTACATGTGCTGATGTATCAGCTGCACAGTTTCCAGTTCTTACTTTTGCATGATAAATAGTCGTAACCGTTACATTTGTATAAACCAATGAATCGGTTGTATTTGCAATAGGTGTCCAGGTAGTTCCGCCATTTGTAGATGACTCCCAACTATCAATTATTCCTACATATCCCGTTAAGCTGATTTTTCCAGTATTAGCTCCTTCACATACAGCTGCATCTCCGGAAAGTGTTCCTACAATAGGTTTTGGATTAACATACACTGTACCGACTGAGGATGTATCCTTACCACATATACTGGTTGTCACAAGTACTCTATACTGTGTGGTATCTTTTATATTGGTAAAATTTAATGTAGGTGTTATATTGGAAATAGAATCCCAGGTAGCTCCTCCATCTGTTGAATATTCCCATCGTTGGATTGTTCCAACAGAACCGCTAAGTGTTAATGTACCGCTATTAGTTGTATCACAAAAAGAAAGCGAATTCAATGTTCCTCCATTTGGAACCGGATTCACCATCAGGTTAATTATGTTTGATGTATCCGCAGAGCATACGCCACTTTTTACAATCACACGATAAGATGTGCTTGCTGTAATGTTTAAGTATTTTAATGAATCAGTTGTATTTGCTACAGCTATCCATGTAGTTCCACCATTTGTGGATTGCTCCCAACCTGTAATTGTCCCTGTATATCCTGCTAGTTTCAGAGTACCGGAATTGATACCAGAACAAATTGTATCACTTACTGATAAGGTACCTGCATCCGTTAATGGGCTAACAGCGATGGTTGTAACTGTTGATGTATCATTACCACAACCAGCATTTCCAACAATTGATCTGTATTGTGTTGTTACTTTTACATGGGTATATGCTAATGAAGTAGTTGTATTCACGATAGGTGTCCAGGTAATTCCGCCATTTGTGGATGATTCCCATTTCAATACCGGACCTACAGAACCTGATAAAGTAATTGATCCACTGTTAAGTGTATCACAGTAGCTTACGTTTGGTGATAATGTTCCTCCGTTAACAGGATCCTCTACTCTTATTGTAACAACACTTGATGTAACTCCATTACAACTTGCATTTTTTACAGACACCCTGTATGATGTAGTTGTTGTCAAATTCAAATAAGACTGTGTCGTACTTGTGTTCCCCAATGTTAACCAGTTAATACCACCATCGGTTGAAAATTCCCAATGTTGAATTGTTCCGGTATAACCTGCTAAGGTTAATGTTCCGCTATTTGCGTTTTTACAAACAGTGTCTGATGAGGAAAGTGTTCCGCCAATGGAAGCAGCATCAACAGTAACAATTGCAATAGAAGATGTATCATTGGAACATGCACCATTTTTTACAAGTGCTCTGTAAAAAGTAGTTGTTACAATGTTTGTATAATTTAATGTTATTGTTGTATTTACGATAGAAGCCCAGGTAGTTCCACCATTTGTAGATGATTCCCATTTTTGAACTGTTCCTGTTTTTCCGGTTAAGGTCAGCGTTCCGGAATTATTACCACTACAAACAGTTGTATTACCAAGTACGGTTCCCCCAACAGATAACTGATTTACAGTTAGCGTTGCGACTGAAGAAGTAGCATTGTTACAATTTCCATTTTTAACAATTGCTCTATATAATGTGGTTGATGTAATATTCAGGTAATTGTTGGTTAAGGTGGTATTCGCAATTGCATTGTACGTAACACCATTATCAACCGAATATTCCCAACGCACAACACTGCCTGTATTCCCAGCTAAAGTAAGTGTTCCAGAATTGTTTCCATAACAAACACTTGTACTTGACGAAACGGTACCACCCACAGAGGGTACATCAACTGAAATCGTATCAATCGAGGAATTAGCAGTAGCGCACAAACCGCTTTTTACAACAGCTCTGTAATAAGTTGTTGCAATCAAATTGGTATATGATTGAGAAGTTGTTGCATTCACAATTGGTGTCCAGGCTATTCCATTAATGGAAGATTCCCAATTTTGCACCGTACCAACATGACCACTTAACGTGATGGTACCAGAGTTACTACCGCTGCACACTTGGCTTTTAGGTGTTGTTGTTCCTCCCACCGAAACGGGAGTTACAGTGATGGTTGCCGATCCGGAGTTAATTGCTGTACAGGAGCCATTTTTTACGTTTGCGCGATAAATGGTTGTTGCGATTAAATTATTATAGGCTTGGGTAGTTGTTGTATTTACAATATTGGTCCAACTTGTTCCACCATTGGTTGAATATTCCCAGTATTGAATCGTTCCGGTATGTCCGGCTAAAGTTAATGTTCCGCTATTCGCACCACTACAAACGGTGGCATTTGCCGTAACATTTCCGGCAACTGTTGAGGAAGCTGTACTAATTGTTGCTGCACTTGAATTTGAAACTGCACACACTCCGCTTTGAACCACAGCTCTGTACATGGTTGAAGTAACAAGGTTGGTATAGGCATTCGTTGTCGTTGCGTTAGCGATATTCGTCCAGACAGTACCACCATCTGTTGAGTACTGCCATCTTAAAACACTTCCCGTATGGCCTGCTAATGTAACATTACCACTATTGGATCCTATACACACGGTAAGAGCAGCGGGACTAGTAGTTCCTCCAACAGATAATGCATTCACACTAACAGTTCCTGTTGATGAAAATGCAGAAGCACAAGATCCACTTGCTACTTGAACTCTGTATTGACGTGTTTGGAGTAAATTTAAATAGTTAATTGATGAACTGGTCACAGCGGTATCATTCCATGAAACTCCTCCATTTGTTGAATATTGCCATTTCAAAATAGCTCCAACCCTACCGCCTACTGAGCTAAGTGTACCACTGTTACCTGAAATACAAACAGAAGTACCTCCTGTTATTGTTCCTGCAACAGTGACCGGGTCAACTGAAATGGTGGCCACTGCTGAATAAACAAGAGTACAAGCTCCATTCTGAACTTGTACTCTATATTTTGTAGGAACTGTTAAATTGTTATACGACTGTGTTGTTCCTGTATTGGAAATGTTAATCCACGTACCACCACCATCTGTTGAATATTGCCAACCGAGTACACTTCCCGTATGTCCCGACAGTGTTAATGTACCGCTATTACCACTAAAACAAACACTTGAAGGGGCTGTAATGGTTCCTCCAATAGAAGGAGAGATTGCATTTACACTATATCCCGTGTACGTATCATTACTAGGTGTTGGGTCTCCCGCAACGGAAACTGTTGCATCAAAAGAATAAGTACCAGGAACAGAAAGATCTGCTTTGGTAGTAAATGTATAGGTAAAAGAAGTATTCTGAGGGATATTTGGTGCTGGGATATTTTCTACAACCGGTGCCCCGCCATTAATAGTATAGGAAACATTGAAAGGAGTGGTTATACTTCCTGGTCCATAATTAAATATCCGTATCGTTACATTTTCAGTGGAAGTCAAAGAGCAACCAGAAACAGGTGAGGTAAAACTTCCACTAGGTGGAGCAAGCGCGGCATCTTGTTGCCCTACTGAGAATTTACTAATCAAAACAAGCGATAGTAACGTAATTATTTTTTTCATAAATAAAATTTTGAATTTGAATAAATTTTCAGTATATTAATTCAATTTGAAATTTATACGAACAATAAATATTAGGGTTACGAATATGTTATAATTATAGTTAAACGGTAACTTAAGGTGTACTAAGTGAGATGGGTATAATTTTCCCGTTCATTAATTTATGAGCATTTAAACAAAAATCTGCAATGAAGTTAGCCATTTCAACTGCAGTGACAGGGGCTTTATAACCTGGAAAAGCTTCTTCCAGCATTTCCGTTTGAACAGCCCCCAGAGCCAAACAATTAATCGAGATGTTTTTTTCCTTCAACTCTTCTGCCAAACACTCTGTAACACATACCAAGGCTGCCTTACTCGAGCTATAGGCCGATAATCCTGAAAATTTTACACTTCCCTGAACACCTCCTATGCTACTGATATTTACAATGTGTGAACGTTGTTTCCCAACCATGACTGGCAGCAACTCCTGAATGAGGCATAGCACCGAAAATACATTCACATTATACACATATTCCATTTCTTCTCTTTTGATGACAGAAAACGGTTTATTTAAAATAGCACCGGCATTGTTCACGAGGATATCAATGGATGTGGCCGTCTTCAGAATGGTTTTTACAGCGGCTTTCAATGATGCATCCGTCGATAAATCACATTCTACCGGTATCACATGACAGGTTGGGTTGATGCGTTTACACGCGGTTGTTAATTCTTTTAGTTGATTGACATTGCGTGAAAGTGCAAAAATAGTATGTTGATTATCCGTACAAAGATGTTTTACCAATTCATATCCTATCCCTCTGCTTGCTCCCGTAATTACAATATTCTTCATAGTTTGTCTGAAATTTGTTTTCAATCAAAGAAACCATTTTTTACTAACTTTACCAAGCCAATTAAAAAAGATGAAGCGTCTCCCCATCAACTTGCTTTTTTGTATCTTGTTTTTGATGCTCTTTAGCCCAGCTCATGGGCAGGATAGCACCATGATCAGAAAACACCCTTTGAAACCAAAGTTTATTGATCGCCTTTATACAGGAGGTAACCTGGGGCTTCAGTTTGGAAGAGAAACATTTGTAGAAGTTTCTCCGATAATTGGTTACCGCATCACCGATAAATTTTCTGCAGGTATTGGTCTTTCCTATCAATATTATCGATACAAGGATATTCAATATGAATTGGAAAGTAATGTATATGGAGGTAAGTTGTTTGGAAGGTATTTTTTTACAGATTATTTATTTGGATATGGGGAGTTTGAACATTTGAATTTGGATGCATTTGATTTCTATCCACAGAAAAGAAGAGTGGATGTGGAAAGTTTATTGGCCGGTGGCGGTTATTTCCAGCGCTTTAGCGAAAACAGTAATTCGGGTATTTTTGCAATGATACTTTATAATTTTACAGAGTCGGCGTATACACCGTATTCAAATCCGATAATAAGAGTGGGGTTTAATTTGGGGTTTTGAGAGAGTAATATACAACCATTTAGAATGCACCTATTCGTGCAACTTACTCCTACTGTGTTATTACCGCTTGGTATAACCTTTTCTGCTACAGGAGACTTCGCTTATTTTTGATCGGTAATTAATTCTATTTCATAATCTATATATTTTATTGCATTTGTATCATTTACTTCCTGGTTGTCGGTATAAAGATTTTTTGCATCGTTCAATTTTTTTAATGCTTGTAAACGTATACTTGATTCTATTTTTTCAATACAGTTTTCAATTAAATCAATAGCCATTTCCCTGACCTCAAAATTTCCACTAATAACTAAATCAGTAAAAAGCAGGAAAAAGTCTTTAACATCAAAACCTTGTAAAGCATATATTAAGCTTCCTCTATTATTTTCATTTTCGGGTCGTTGTATAAGGTCAATTATTTTAGGGACAACTTCATTCGCTTGCAGGTCACCTAAACTCATAGCTGCCGCATCTCTAATAAATGGATTTGGGCTATCCAAAAGCTCCATTAATAAAGGTTTTACTTCATTAATTTTTTTTTCTCCAGCTTTAAAAATTGCAGCTCTTGCAATATCTTCGTCAGTTGATTTAATGTCATTAATGAGCTCTTGTATTTTAATTTCTTTTTTCATAATCAATTATTATTTAGGGCCTGTAGGATAGCCAAGGTTTTTCCAATCTTCTAATACTTCATTTAAAATTTTTACATTCAAATCGGTTCCCCATGCCTTCTTTCCATTGGGATCTTTATGCCACCAATTCCAGAAATTTTTATCTTTGATTCCAAAATCTCGATCTCTATAACCTTGTTTTCCACCTTTAAATTTGGACATATCCATCGTAGGTGGATGATCTAGGATAAATGCACCAAGATAAACAAATGGAATTATAACATCATCTATAACTCCAACACCTGAGGGATCATCTGCCAATAATCCTATCGATATTATATGTGCCATATCCATATATGAAATCCTCCCTCCACCTTGCGCAGCAGTTATTTCACTTGGCAACAATAGATATTCTTCCCAATTTACAGTTGCACACGCTCTCATACCATCATCTAATATCTCTGTTCTCACCGCATAACGTTGAACCTTTGTGTATTTTGATTGAAGAATCCTCAACACATCTCCTTTATGAGAAACTAATTGGCCTTTATAATAAAGTTGACCTGTATTTTTATCATAGTAATACCCCATCCATTTTTGGCTAATCGCTGTATATCCTCCTGCTTTTAAAAACCAACTTCCTGAGACTGTTGATATACCTGGAGTTCCTGGTGACATGGTTCCAAATGTACCGTCACCATCACCCATATCCCAGTCATCCTCTGCACTCATTCCGGTAGGATCTGTGTAGTGAATTGGATTATTCATCAGGAAGCTATATGGACTAACATTAGCAAACATATCAGCCAATGGATCTATTTGAAATGTCCTTCCTATCTGCGGATCATACATACGCGCATGGAAATCATAGCTAGATAATCCATTCTCTGTAAACTCCATTCCATTAAACAAGTAATTATTTTTTCCTCCGGAACCAACATAGGATTCGAACGTATTTCCCAATGGATAATATTCATCTTTTTGTAAAATGAGGGGGCTGGTACCGCTTGCCGTATACGTCATTCGAATATTACCAACCTGGTCCTTCATAAAATAATCATAACGGTAAGCTGTTCCGGTATTGTATACTCTTCCTTCTGCTGTGGATGCAAATTGTACCGCTCCGTTCAGGTATTGAACACTACCTAAATAGT
>C688J18823_10001499_pt1 | contig 14422 bp, 16 predicted proteins | sample HopSoiMetagenom1_FD_18823 | JGI IMG/M metagenome (IMG submission 18823)
CNANAACTCTCCGGCAGCTGCCAGTAGTCGCTGCCCATCGCTCGACAGACCGCGGCGTACGCAGCGGTGTGTTGCGGCTCGAGATCGATGATCGTCTCGTCGAAGTCGAAAATGGCGGCGGCGATAGACTTCATGTGTGCCAGATTTTCAGACCGCCATCATTCGCGTGACCATCGTCGGGCTGCTCATCATCGGAATCGGATTCACCGGTCTCTACTTCGTCTTTCGTTCGTTCGGCGAGGAGAAGAATGAACGGCGCCCGGTGTTACTCGGCTCCGCGCTGCTGCTCTTCATCTTCGTCTGCTGTCTGCTGCTCTACATCTCCTCCCGTTAGCCGGCACGGCCGGCAGCGTTGGTTGCCCAAGGCTTCTTCAGGCTTTCTTACCGAATTCTCACGCCGCGCAACTCCTTAGACCGCGCCGGTCTTCCGCAGGCGATTCACTTCCGCACGTGTGAAGCCGAGCTCGCGAAGAACTCCGTTCGTGTGCTGGCCGAGCTCCGGCGGCGCGCTGTTCGCCGGCATCCGCTGACCGTCGAATCGCACCGGATACCCGACGGCTTCGTACGCGCCAATGACCGGATGTTCGAGCGTTGCGATGAGCTTCTCGCCCGCGGGCGATCGCAACGCTTCGAGCACGCCCTGCACGAGCGAGCACGGCACATTCGCCTTGCGCAGACGCGCGAGCCAGTAGCGCGCGGGCTTCGTGCGGAAGATCTCGTCGAGCAGCGGCACCAACGTTCCACGATGTTTCACACGCGCGGCGTTGGTCGCGAATCGCTCGTCGCGCGCGAGCTCCGGACGCTCGATCACCATCGTGCAGATCTGCTCGAAGTGCTTGTCCGTCCCGGCGCCGATCGCGAACGCGCGGTCCTTCGCATGAAAGAGCTGATACGGCACGATTGACGGATGCTCGTTGCCGTAGCGCGTCGCCTCCTTGCCGGTGACGAGCACGTTCTGCGCAACGTTCACCAGCGACGCGAGCGTCGAACTGAAGAGCGAGACCTCGAGCCGCGATCCGCGTCCGGTCCGCTCGCGCGCGACGAGCGCCGCGTTGATTGCACCGAATGCGTGATGCGCCGTCAGCACGTCCGCGAGCGCGACGCCTGCTTTGCTCGGCTCACCGTCGATCTCGCCGGTGATCGACATCAATCCGCTGCCCGCCTGAGCGAGCAGGTCGTAACCCGGAGTCATGGCCTCGGGTGTATCCGAATCGAATCCGCGAATCGAGCAGACGACCGCGCGCTCGTTCGTCGCGAAGTCGATCGGCGCTTTCAGAAAGTTCTCGACCACAACATCGGCGCGCCCGATCAGCGTTTGCGCGATCGAGCGGCCTTCGTCCGACTTCAGATTCAGCGTGATCGATTCCTTGCCGCGATTGATGGAGAGGAAGTACGCGCTGATGCCGCCGGCGAACGGCGGTCCCCAACGGCGCGTTTCGTCGCCGCGGCCCGGCTCTTCGACTTTGATCACGCGCGCGCCGGCGTCGGCGAGCATCTGCGTGCAGAGCGGACCGGCGAGGACTCGGGAGAAATCGGCGACGAGGATGCCGTCGAGAGGACCGCGCTTCACAGGTATTGCTGTTTCAGCGCGTCGAGATCGGCGAGGGTGCGGCGGAGGATGTTGACGACTTTGTGGATCTCGGTGCCGTACGTCCGGAGCTCGGCATCGCATTCCGTCATGCCGTAAACGGCTTCGTCTTTTTCGAGGCGGTCGCGCTCGAAGCGGAGGCGTTCGGTGAGCTCGTCGATCTCGGTCAGGAGGACGAAGTTGATGTCTTTTTCGCCGAGGTAGCGCTTGCATTGCGGGCAGTAAATCGAGTGGTCTTCGGCCGATTCGACCAGCTCGAAAACGAACTGTCGCTCGCATGTCGGACACTCGAATACTTCCGGTAGCACGTCATCAACCTCCGCATTGATTGTGCCACCAAACCATCGGAATGCGTTGCTTGACCATCGTGTTTGGCGCCGTGTAGCATCCCCTTCCTTCGCCTACTGGGAGATCGTTCAATGGTAGGACAATCGGCTCTGGACCGATGAATCGGGGTTCGACTCCCTGTCTCCCAGCCAGCGGCAACGTGCCCTCGCACCGCCGAATTGTCCGTCGATCGCTCCGGAGTGAGCGGTTCTCTGTGTGCCGGTTTGCCCACCTCAAAGCCATCACAGGCATGCAAACGCCGGGAGACATTCTCGTGACGATGACAGGAGCCATCCAACGCAAAGCTGTGGTGTGACATCCTCGTCCTGATCTCGTTCGGACGGAGTGAGAAATGAAGATCAGCCGCCGATCCTTTCTCAAAACTGCCGCAGCAATCGGTGCGTCGCTCGCATGGGTCGGACCGGCCCGCGGTTCGCGTGTCAAATGGCATGAACGGCGTGATCTCTATCCTCAAGGGGTTGCATCGGGCGATCCGGACGCGCACAGCGTCATCCTGTGGACGAGGCGTCCGTTCGCCGAGGGCACACGCCAGATCCTGACCGTCGAGGTGGCCGAGGATGAGGCATTCAGCCGAGTCATCGCACATGCGAAGGCACCGATCTCGAGCGCCGCGGACTGGACCGCGCGCGTTCTGCTCGGTGGACTCAAGCCGGCGCACACGTACTGGTATCGATTCACCGATAGCGACGGAAATGGCAGCCGGGCCGGCCGCACGATCACAGCGCCGTTGCCAGACGATCCCCGCACGGTGAACTTCGCATTCGTGAGCTGTCAGGATGTGAATGAGGGCAAGCTCAACGCCTATCGCCGGATGATTTACGAAGATGAACGCGCTCCCGCCGGCGAACAGCTCGACTTCGTTCTGCACCTTGGTGATTTCATCTACGAGGTTGTCGAGTATCCCGACGAGGTGAAGACACGCTACGACCGCACGATCTACGAAGTCGCGCGCATCCCGGACGGTCACAAGGCCGGCAACTTCCACATACCGCTGACCGTCGATGGCTACCGGGCCATCTACAAAGGCTATCTCGCCGATCCCGACCTCCAGGACGCTCGCGCGCGCTGGCCGTGCTCGGACACACGGACGTCAGAACGTACGCTGATGCGTTGTTCCATCCGCCGCGGTGAGACCTTGTTCGCGTAAGCGATTGATGTCTTTCGCCGGCGCATTTCCGAAGAAGCGTCCGTACTCGCGCGTGAATTGCGAAGCGCTGGAGTAGCCGACGCGGCGGCTCGCCTGTCCCGCGTCGAGCATTGCGGCGAGCATCAGGCGCCGCGCTTCCTGCAGCCGGAGCGATTTCTGATACTGCAGAGGGCTCATGCCGGTGACGGCCTTGAATTGCCGGTGAAACGACGTGACGCTCATGTTCACCAGCTTCGCCAAATCTGCAATGTTCAACTGCTGATCGAAATTCGTCCGTAACCACGACACGGCGTTCGCGATTCGCTGCACGCCCGAACCAGCCGTCCCGATCTGCGCAACCCGGCTGCCCATCGGACTTCGGAGCAGCCGGATCAGAATCTCGTCGCGCACGAGCGGCGCGAGCAGCTCGGCATCGGCCGGCTGCGCCATCATTTCGAGCAGCCTCGCCGCCGCATCGATCATGTGTGCGTCCATGTTGCCGACATAAAGCGATCGGGTGTCGCGCGACGGGGGCAGCCCGTGCGGAAACACCTTCAGAGCCAGCTCGGCGATCTTCTCCGCGTCGAGATCGATCATCAGCAACAAATACGGTTCCGCATGGCTCGCCCGCGTAACACGGCCGGCCATCGGCACGACGATCGAGTACACCACCATCTGTCCCGCTTCATAACCGTACGTGTCGTCGCCGATCATCACGACTTTCGCGCCCTGCGCAACGATGCACAGGGACGCGCGCTGCAGGTAGTGCATCGGCTCCTCATTCGGCCGCGACACCCTGGCGACGCGCACACCGGGAGCGCGAAGCTCGACGTTTCCATCGTATGGAGCAAGAGCGCCGATCAACTTCGCCAGCGTCGCAATGTCGTCATCCAATTGCCTCGCGCGCATCATTCAGCGTTCGATTATGGCCATGTTCCCCTCATCGTGGCGTTCACCTGCTGCGGGGGTGAGGTTGTTCAGCCGCTCGATCTGCGCGGCGGTCAGTTCGAGCCGGTCGGCGGCGGTGTTCTCTTCGACGCGGGCGACCCGCTTCGTGCCCGGAATCGGGGCGATGTCGTCGCCCTGAGCGAGCAGCCAGGCAAGCGCCACCTGCGCCGGTGTCGCACCGGCCTCAGTGGCAACGGCTTTGACTTCATCGACGATGCGCAGGTTGTGTTTGAGGTTCTCGCCGGTGAAGCGCGGGTTGGTCTTGCGCCAGTCGTCGGCGGACAGCTCGTCATTGGAGCGGATCTCACCGGTAAGGAAGCCATGGCCGAGCGGTGAGTACGGGACGAAGCCGATGCCCAGCTCACGCAGGAGGGGCAGCAGTTCGGCCTCCGGGTCGCGCGTCCAGAGAGAGTATTCAGTCTGGAGCGCGGCAATCGGGTGAACCGCATGCGCGCGCCGGATCGTATCGGCGCCCGCCTCGGACAGACCGATGTATCGAACCTTACCCTCGGCGACCAGCATGGCCAGCGCACCGGCGGTATCTTCGATGGGAGTGTTCGGGTCGACCCGGTGCTGGTAATAGAGGTCGATGTGGTCGGTGGCGAGCCGCTTCAGCGATCCCTCGACCGCGGCGCGAACGTTCGCCGGACTGCTGTCGATGACGCCCGGGCCGCCACCGGAGTGGGAGACGAGACCGAACTTCGTCCCCAGCACGACGTTGTCGCGGCGGCCCTTGATGGCTCGGCCTACGAGCTCCTCGTTCGCGTAAGGACCGTAGATCTCCGCGGTGTCGATGTGCGTGACGCCCAGGTCGAGCGCGCGGTGAATGGTGCTGATGGACTCGGCCTCGCTGCCTGCTCCGATGTTGTAGTAGCCAGCCATCGACATGGCGCCGAGTCCGATGCGGGAGACGTCGAGCCCGCCGATCGAGATGTGTTTCATGGTGATTTCCTCCATCACCAGATCTAACGTCTCAGCGCGGTGCGATCGTTGACCGATCCTTCCAAGGTTTTGCACGATCCTGCCAATCGAAAGACGTGAATGCGCTGGATCGCGATGGAGCCAGCGCATCCGTCTATCATCCTCTGATGCGTTTCACCCTCCTGCTCGTCCTTCTCACGACGACTCTCGCCGCGCAGACGACCGAGCATCACAGTCACGCCGCCAGCGCGTCGGAGATCGGCGAGGTTCGGTTCCCGACCACCTGCGCGGCGGACGCGGCGAAGTCGGTCCAGAGGGGCATCGCGCTGCTCCATTCGTTCTGGTACAGCGAGGCGGAGCGGAACTTCCGGCGCGCGAGCGAAACTGACAGGCAGTGTGCGATGGCGTACTGGGGCGTGGCGATGAGCCAGTACTACCCTCTGTGGCCGGCGCCGCTCACGCCGGAACGGCTGCGCATCGGCAGTGAAGCGATCGATGCAGCGCGCAACGTGACTGCCGGATCGCCCCGCGAGCGCGCATACGTCGACGCGCTCGGCGCGTTCTACGAGCAACCGGCCGGCACGGCGGTGCACGATCGCGCGGTGAAGTACGAAAGCGCGATGGCTGCGCTCACCGCGCAATATCCGGATGACGACGAAGCGGCAATCTTTTACGCGCTCGCGCTGAATGGCGCGGCGCTTCCGACCGACAAGAGCTACACCCGCCAGAAACAAGCCGCAGCGATTTTGAATCGCCTGCTGCCGGCGCATCCCCGCCATCCCGGCATCATTCACTACCTGATCCATAGCAACGACACGCCGGAGCTGGCGCCGCTCGCGCTCGACGCGGCGCGCGCCTACGCGAAAATCGCGCCGTCGGTGCCGCACGCCCAGCACATGCCATCGCACATCTTCACGCGCCTCGGTTTATGGGACGAGTCGGTTGTCTCGAACCTCCAGGCCGCAAAAGCGGCGCGGGAGCATCAGGAAGTCGACGAACAGCTGCACGCGATGGACTATCTCGAGTACGCCTATCTGCAACTCGGCCGCTTCGCCGAGGCGAAGCGCGTCATCGATGAACTGTATGCTCTGCCGTCCCAGCAGCAGCCCGACACGAAGATCACGTTCGCTGTCGCTGCGATCCCGGCGCGCTACGCACTCGAACGCCATGACTGGCGCGCTGCGGCGGCGCTCACTCCGTCGGCCGGCGGCAACCCTCGCACCGCAGCACTGACGCAGTTCGCCATCGGCATCGGTGCTGCGCGATCGGGCGATGTCGCCGTAGCGAAGCGCGCCGAGGACGCGTTGGCCGGTTATGTCGACTCGCTGACGCGCGACGGCGACAACCTCTGGCGCTCGCAGGTCGCCGCACAGCAGATGGGCGTCGCGGCGTGGCGTCTCTTCGCGGAGGGGCATCGCGGCGAGGCCGTAACGATGATGCGTTCCGCGGCGGACGAAGAAGACCGCTCGATCAAGCCGGCCGTCACGCCCGGCGCGCTACTTCCCGCACGCGAACTGCTCGCCGACATGCTGCTCGAGATGAAGCGCGCAGACGATGCGCTCATCGAATACAAAGCCGTGCTCGCGGTCGCGCCGAATCGCCGCAATGCGCTCGCCGGCCGAACGCGATCCGGCGCGCGCTAGACGCCGAGCGTCCGCCGCAAGTACGGCGCGGTGCGAACCGGACGCCGGAGCGCTTCAGCCGTCTGATCACGGTGGGACCGTCGCCGCGCTACATCAACGACATCGGCTACATCGGCGGATTCGAGCACGCGGAACGGCGACGAGATCCCCGTGCTGCTCAATGCGACACGCAACGACCGCGATCTGCGCGCGGCCAACGACTGCGTTTGTCTGCGGATGATCCGGCGGCACGAATACGAAGACCAGTTGCTGCAGGCGCGGCGTCTGGCCGAGGAGTCGAGCGCGGCGAAGGCGAAGTTCCTGTCGATGATGTCGCACGATCTGCGGACGCCGCTCACCACGATCTACGGCAACGCTCAGCTGCTCGCCGCCGAGGCCGAGCGCCTCGCACGCGATCAACTGCGGGCCATGCAGGCTGCAGATGACACTGATGACCGACATCCTCGAGTTCGCGCGCGCCGAATCGGGACAGATCCAGATCCGGACGGAGCCGGAGTGCGGCGGCCATGCCGCCGCTCCGGTGCGCGCGGCCATGCCGCGCGAGGGGCGGGCGGCATGGCCGCCCTTGCGGGAATCAGCGGCGGCATGGCCGCCGCACTCCGTCAGTTGGCGTGATCGCGCATGACGACGCCGTCGCGGATTTCGGAACAGCTGCAGCACATCTTCGCGCCGTTCGTCCAACTCGTTGCACGGCCGGAGCTCACACCCGCGGCGGTTTGATACCCTTGCCTCGTGTGCAAGACCATCAAGCAGCGCGTGAAATTCAAGGCCGACCCTGCGACCGTCTACGATTTGCTGGCCGATTCGCGAAAGCACAGCGCGATCACCGGCCGGCAAGCGGTCATCAGCAAGAAGATCGGCGGGACGTTCTCCATCGGTGAGAGCGATGTGACCGGCGTCAACGTCGATCTCGTCCCCGGACGGCGCATCGTTCAGGCGTGGCGGCATCGTCGATTCCCCGAGGGCATCTTCTCGATGGCGGCGTTTACGCTGAAGCCGACAGCCGATGGCGGTACGGAGCTGGTGCTGACCCATCGCGGCGTGCCGAAGGAGCTGATCCCCGAGACCGAGCAGGCCTGGCGCGATCAGTACTGGAGCAGGATCAAGGCGTACCTCGATCGGCGCGGTTGAGATGCGGAAACGGCCGTCGTGGGATTCGTTTGTTCAGAAACGGACACAATGAATCCCAGCCGTCGCCGCGCTCCCAACAGACGACCAGCAAATCGTCCGGCCGATTCTTGAAGTACTCCAGCACTTCCCGATTGTGCTGTTCGTATCGGAGCGCGGATTTCTCGTAGTCCCATTGATCCGGCGGAAAGCCAAAAACGTCATTCCACCAGTCCGGCGGGACGAAGTCTTTTCGTCTGATGCCCTGGCGCTCGTGATGCTTCTTCAGACTCGCGACATACGCGTCCGTGTCTTTTCTCAAGGTCAGGACGAATTGGCTGTTCGGGAATCGCCGATCGAGCTCGCGATAGAGGAAAAACCACGGCCAGTCTTCGAATGTCTCGTATTTCTCCGCCTCGGCCAGCACCTCGTCCAACTGGTTCTTTTTCGCCAGAGCGGCCAGGCGCATGTCGAAGGAGCGGTTCTTCAGCCCCAGCTGCCGGAAGCAGTCACCCAACGTCTTCGTGCCGGTCTTCGGAAGACCGATGCCGAACACCTTGCGCCGGCGGGCGAACCGCAGGAATCTCATCGACCCGTCACCCGGAACATGAGACGGTGGCGCCACTGTGCGGCGAAATCCGAGGCTCGCTCGATCGCTCCCGGTTTCTGCCGCAGCGGAATCGACCCATTGAGCACCGCCTCGAACATTTCCGCGTAGCGAGACGCCAGGTGGCGCCAGTCCCAGGCCTCGACTGCCATACGTGCGGCGCGGCCCATCTGTTCGCGGAGCCGGGGATCATCGCGCAACCGGCGCAATTTAGCGGCGATGTCGTCGATGTCGCGCGCGACGAAAAAGCCGTTTTCGCCGTCGCGAATGAATTCCGGCATGCTGCCGACCGGAGTGGTGACGACAGGCACTCCGCAGGCCGCCGCTTCGAGGCACGGATTCGGCCCGCCTTCGCTGCGACTGGCGCAGACGTACACGTCCAGCGACTGATAGAACTCGCGCATTTCTTCGGGATTGCGCCAGCGCTCTTCGCGTGCCGCGAGGCAGAGCTCCGCACCGTCCACCGCGGCGACGGCGGGCGCGATGAAATTCGGGACGCCGCGGTGTTCGGCCGTGTGGTTTTTCAGGCTGCCCGCCCAGCCGACGCGCAGCATACCGGCGCGGGGCGGCGCGGCGACGGGGCGGTAAAAGTCGGTGTCGACGGCGTTTGGTGTGTAGAACACCTGGCGCTCCAGCGTCGCTTCGAGCCGCTTTGCGAGCTTGAGATTGATCGCGAATACCGCGCGCGGCAGCTTCGACAGCATGGCCAGCCCCGGCTTGCGCCACGCACCCTCGAGCTCATATTCGCTGCACGCGCCGAGGATGAGCCGGTCGCTCGCACGCCTGAATGCGCGCGCGAGGTGCCGCATCTCATCGATCTGCAGCCAGAAATGCACGAGCACGAGATCGGCGGACTCGATGTCGGCCGCGGTGACTTCCGATTGATAACGCGTCACCAGCCGGTAATGCCCGGCGAGCGCGGTGGCCAGTGCCCGGGTCTTGAGGTCATGCGCCCAATTCGGGCGATTGACGATACAGAGAACCCGTGGCTCGCTTGCGCGTTTCGGCCATTCGATCCAGTGCTGTCGTCGAGGCGCCGACGCATCGAGATCGCCGTCGCCGGCGGTGAAGCGCAGCTCGACCTGAGACGGCAGACGGACGTCGTCCCCGGTAACCCGCGCACGCCATCCATGCCAGCCGTTCCGAACCTCGGACGCATCGTAGGTACGGTGCACATATTTGCGGAGCATGTGCTCGTGGCTGAGGATCAGGTAGTGGCGAAGAAAGAGCCGCTGCGGCGAAATGCGCCGGCCGGGAAATTGCGCCTGATGGCCGCCGGTAGAGACCAGGTCGACGCTGCGATTGCTCTTCCACGCAATGACGCGGTGCAACGGCCGCGGCGCGAACGGGTAGTACCAACGCATGGTGCGACGGAAGTCGGGATGATCGTGGTCCGGCGACTCACGCGTCGCCACGAACGCCAGCTCGTCGAATTCAACGGCGTTGTAGCCGGCGGCATCGGCCGCTGCTAGCGCTTCCGTCAGCGTCTGACCCGGACGTGAGGACTGCGGGATCTCGTCGGGATCGATGTTCAGGAACCAGTCGGCGGACAGCTCCCGCGCGAGCTCCTCTTTGCGCGCGAGGATCGGTTGCCAGCGGTAGGTGCCGTCGCGTGGCAGCGTTTCGATGCCGCGCAGACCGCGGCCGAGGTAGCTCTTCGCGATCTCCACCGTGCGGTCGGTCGATTCGTTGTCGCAGAGATACGCCTCGACGCCGTTTGCGAAGAGGTGCTCCAGGCACGTGCCGATGAAACGCTCTTCGTTGTACGCGGCGATGATTGCCAGCACGCGCTGGGACATGGTGGCCCGATGATAACTTGAGAGAACATATCGCCGGCTTGAGCCCCAAAGTCACCGTCCTCATCCCCGTTTACAACCGGGAGCGCTTCATCGATGAGGCGATTCGGAGCGTCATCGATCAGGATTTCCAAGACTTCGAGCTGCTCGTCGTCGACGACGGCTCGACCGATGGAACTCCCGATGTTCTCGCGAGCTCGAAGAGCCGCGACGCGCGCATCGTGGTGGTCACGTCTCCCGTCAATCAAGGCATCCCCGCCGCGCTGAACCTCGGCCTCGCCCATGCGCGCGGAACGTACGTGGCCCGACTCGACAGCGACGATCTGATGGTGCCGCGCCGCCTCGCTGAACAGGCGGCGGTGCTCGATGCGCATCCCGAGGTCGTGCTCGTGTCGTGCGCGTATGACATCGTCGATCTCGCGGGAAAGCATGCCGGCCGCTGGAAACGCGACGAGCCGCCCGCGGTCACGGCCTTTCTGCTCCGGTTTTTCAACGTCGTCGGTGGTGGCGGTCAGGTGATGTTCCGGACCGCCGATGTAATGGCGGAAGGTGGATATGCGCTCGACTATCAGACGTCCGAGGATTACGAGCTCTGGGTTCGACTGCTGCGGCGGGGGCGAATCGAGACGCTGCCCTTTGTCGGCATGATCAAGCGCACGCACGCGGAGCAATCGAATGTCCGGTGGAGGCACATCAAGCGCGAGAAGTGGACGAGCATCATGCGTGCGGCGCTGCAGCCGTACCTGCGGCGTTCCGTCAACGAGGAGGAGATCGCGGCGCTGATCACGATGTGGCGGTACGACGGACGCGCCGGCATGGGCAGCATTGCCGACCGGGTGATGCGGGAGGCGTTCGCCCGATTTCGAAGCGAGGTTGCGGATCGCAAACTGCAGGCATGCGCCCGGAGAAAAATCGCGCGGCAGTGGTACATCGCAGGGCGCTACTTCCTGTCGGATGGTCAGCCGATCGAAGCGATGCGTTACTTCGCACGTGCGGCGCGCTGGCTCCTCACTCCACGATCAGACGCCACTGCTTGACCGACCACGGTCGCGCGTGCGGCAACGTCTCGTCGATCGTGGCGACGACTTCCGGCCACTTCTCGTGGTCATAGTCGTCGCCGGTCAGCCAACCGCCGCTGCGCACTTTCGGCAGCCACGCAGCGATGTCGGCGATCAGGCTCTCGCGGTCATGGCGCGCGTCGAGATGCACCCAGGCGAGCGACCGGTCGGCGAAGAAGCTCGCGGCGCGGACGGAGTCGGAGATGAGCAGCGAGACCGTGTCCGCGAGACCGCAGTGGACGACGTTGCGGTGCAGCGTTCCGGCGAACGTGCCACCGCCCTTTTTGACCCAGACGGCGTGAAAGTCCTTCTGTTTCCGCCCCTCGATGCCGCTGCCGCGACAGGTGTCGATGCCGACGACGAAGAGCCGTTTTCCGCTTTGCTGCACGAGCTCTCCGAGGGAACAAACACTCCGTCCGAGGAAGACGCCGACTTCGACGAAGCGGCTGCCGTCGTCGAAATGCTGAACGGCCTCCTCCTGGCCGGATCTCCATTGAAACCAGCCGTAGATCTGCTTCCAGTGTGTCGGTTGTTTGCGCCTCCAGAACATTGCGCGCAGTGTAACGTCGCGAGAATCGGAGTGAGTGGTACCCTTCCGCGCGTCCCGTCCGGACCTGGCCTCATGCCCCTGACCAGCGTCATCATCCCGACACACGACCGGCCCCAGCTGCTCCCGCGTGCGGTGGAGAGTGCCCGGAGAGCCGGCACGGAGATCGAGATCATCGTCGTCGACGACGGCTCGACGGACGAAACGAGCGCCGTCTGCAAGTCGCTTCAGGACATTGTTTACGTGCGGCTCGATCAGCGGCAGGGCGTTGGCCACGCGCGCACGGCCGGCATCGCGGCCAGCTCGGGCAGATACATTTCGTTCCTCGACGACGATGACGCGCGGATGCCGGGCTCGATCGACCGCCAGCTCGCCATTCTCGAAGCGGCCCCGGACGCCGGCCTGGTCTACGGCCAGATCCATCGCGCCTCGCAGACGCTCGCGGTCAATGGCCGGCCTCCCTTTCCGCAGGCATGTCCGAGCGGCGACATCTTCTGGACTCTGATCGGCAGCAACATCCTCCCCTCGGGCTCGATCCTGGTGCGCCGCAGTGCCATCGACGAGGTCGGCGGTCTGTTTCCCGAAGTCGCGCCGGCGGATGACTGGGACCTCTGGCTGCGAATCACCGAGCGCCATCCGGTGGCGGTACTTCCCGAGCCGGTCTCGGTCTATCGCGAGCCGACGTTGTGGTCGAAGCAGGGATCTTCACGAATCGCGGACGGGCTGCTCGCGGCCGATTTCCGCGTGCTGCAGCGCTGCGCGACGCTCCCGCGCGTGCAGGCGAATCCGCGGGCGTTTCGCCGCGCGATCCGGCGCATGAAAGGGAGCATCTGTCTCCGCCTCATCGCCGAAACGGTGGAAGCTGCACGGCGCCGCGACTCGTATGCATTCGTCACTCTTCGGCACCTGCTCTCGACGCCCGCAGCATTCGTGCACGCGGTGATGTCGCCGAACGCCTGGAAGAAACTGCGCGCGTGCTTCCTGTCGTGATCTGCGTCGCGGGGATGCCGCGCTCCGGAACCTCGCTCGTCACGCAGTTGCTGCACCGATGCGGCGTGCACCTCGGAGCGCCGGAGCAGCTGATGCCCGCCAGCATCAACAACACGGACGGCTTCTGGGAAAACCTCCGCTTCGTCGCAGTCAATGAACGGCTGCTCGCAGCGAGTTCCGGCAGCTGGTTCTCACCACCTGCGACCCTGCGCCCGTCGCCCGACATCACCGCGGCCGCGCAGTCGGTCATCGCGGAATTCAAAGGACAGGAGCCGTGGGCGTGGAAGGATCCGCGCAACGCGCTCACGCTGCCGTTCTGGAAATCGCTGCTGCCGTCGATGAAGGTGCTGATGTGCGTCCGGCATCCGGCCGAGACGGCATCATCGCTCGCTGCGAGCACGCTGTTTCCTCGCACGTTTTTCTGGGAGGTAACGCGTCGCGATTCGTCGATCCGGTTGCACGAGCGGCTCTGGGGTGTCATCCGAACTTCGACATCCATCAGAAAGCGCCGCAAGGTGATCGAGGAAGTCGGCCTGGAGCTCTGGCGCATCTACAACACGAGCATTCTCGCGGAGACGCGCGAAGAGGACCGGATCGTGGTGCATTACGACGCGATGCTGACGAATCCTCGGGCGGAGCTCGATCGCATCTGCGATTTCTTCGGTATTCGGGTATCCGACGATGCGGTGCAGATCGTGTCCCCACGCCTGCGGCATCAACACGCCGGCCCCGCGATCCTGGATGCGGACCTCGCCGCGATCTACGCTGAGCTCTCGCGCGAGAGCACGATCAGCACGAGAGGCGTGCGTTCAGGCTAGGCCACAAACGCAGCGGGCCGCGCCCGCCCGCCGGAGGCGCTCCCGTCGCCCCCCCGGAACCGCGCCTGCCACTTCTCCTTGTCGACGCCGAACACAATCAGCCAGAAGATCTCCACCGCTGCGACGAGCAGCGCGACGACCGCGATGACCGTGAACGATGGAAAGCGGAGCGGCGGATAGAAGAAACGCAGCCAGCCTGCGCCGGCGATCATCCCGGCAATTCCGAGCGCGCGAGGCAGAAACGTGGAGCGGAACACGAGATATCCGTGCAGCACGCCGCTCACTCCGAAGAATGCGAGCGCCATTGCGGCGCCGCGGTCATTGATCCTGAGCAACAGCAGCGCGAGCGCGCGGACCTGATCGGGACTGAATACGTTCCACACGTTCGTCCCCGACAAGACAAACAGCGGAGCGACATAGAACAGGCGGCTCATCGTCTTGATGATCGCGCCGGACAGATCGACGAATGCAGCGACCAGCGCGAGATTGCGGCTCACGGGACTGAGCAACAGATAGAGCAGCGCCGCCGTCGCGATCTGACACGTCATCTCGATCAGATAGACGGTGAAGCTCAGTTGAAACAGCGAGCGATTCGCGAGGATGTTGTTCGCGGTCAGTGCAGCGTCGGAAAACGAGATCAGTCTGTTGCTGACGAACGCCTGCGCGAAGATGCCGCCGGCGATCGTCATCAGCATCAATACGCCGGCGGCTCTTGCCGTGACCTGAGGTTTATCCATGTGCAGCACTCTCGCGCCTCTCATGGACAAGGGCCACCTCTTTGCGACGGATGGCGGATTCGCGCGGACGAACGGCGGTTTGCCGGAGCTCAACGCCACGCGCACCCCTCGTCATCCCGAGCGTAGTCGAGGGACCCGGGGGTGTGGTGGCTCGCGAATCGAGCCTTCCATCCCCCAGGTCCCTCGAC
>C688J18823_10001500_pt1 | contig 14409 bp, 11 predicted proteins | sample HopSoiMetagenom1_FD_18823 | JGI IMG/M metagenome (IMG submission 18823)
CGCATGGTTTGACCGAGCACCGCTGGGGGAGAGAAATGGCGACAACCCGCCCAGGCACGCCTGAAGGGGGTGCCAAGTGAATTTCAACTGGGTTCTGGACTCCGTGGTCCAACAGATCCCGGTCGGCGAGCGCGACAAGACCGCGCTCAGCTTTGACGGCCGCATCCGGCTGACCTACGCGCAATTGCTTGAGCGGTCGCTGGTCTACGCGGGCGCGTTGCGCGAACTCGGCCTCCGCAAGGGCGACCGTCTGGGACTGCTGATGTACAACGACCCTGAGTACATGCCGCTGTATCTCGCGGCCGCGCGGCTCGGGGTGATCACGGTCCGGCTCAACTTCCGGCTCGCGCCCACCGAGGTCGGCTTCATTCTCAGCGACTCGGGCTGCTCGGCCGTGATCGTGCACAGCAGCCTGCTCGGCAAGCTCGAGCCGGTGCGCGACGAGCTCTCTGTGGCGAGCTACGTCGTCGTACCCGACTCCGAGAACCCGCTGCCCGATTGGGCGCAACCGTTCGACGCCTTGCGTCGCGCCGCGCCGCTCGACCCCGCTGACGCGCCGGCCCTGGGTCTCGAAGATCCCATGGGTCTGATCTACACCTCCGGGACCACCGGTCTCCCGAAGGGCGCGATCTGGACGCACGGCACGACGCTGGCCACGGCGACGGCCCAGGCGCTGAAGTGGGGTTTCTCGGAGCGTACGGTCTCCTTGGTGCCAGGGCCGCTCTACCACGTCGCGGGCTTCGAGGCGGTGATCGCGCCGACCCTGCTCATGCACGGCACGGGCGTCTGCCTGGCGTCGGGCGCGTTCACCGTCGAGCGCTGGCTCGATGTCGCGATCGAGGAGCGCGTCACCGATGGGTTGTTGTTCTCGTTCAACCTCAACGAGCTGCTGCGCCTTGACGACCTCGAGGAGCGCTACCCGGAGTCGATGCGTCACATCATCACGGGCGCCGACACGCTCATGCCCTGGGCCGTCGACGAGTTTCATCGCCGGCTACCCGGCGCCGAGCTCACGCAAGTCTTCGGGTCGACGGAGACCGGCGCGATCGTGTGCTCGCTGGAGCACGACGAGTTCGAAGGCCAGACCACGAGCGTGGGACGCCCCCTGCCGATGAACGAGATCCGCGTCACCCGCCGCGATGGAACTCTGGCGGAGGCGGACGAGGTCGGCGAGATCGAGGTTCGCGGCGCCACGGTGTGCGCGGGCTACTGGCAGCGTCNCGAGGCCAACGAGGAATCGTTCGTGGNCGGCTGGTTCCGCACGGGCGATCTCGGCTTCGTGAATGGGAAGGGCTATCTCACGCTGGCCGGCCGCGCGAAGGACATGATCCGCAGCGGCGGCGAGAACATCTACCCCGCGGAGGTCGAGAAGGTGCTGACAAGGCATCCCGGCATCCAGGACGCGGCGGTTATCGCGGTGCCCGACGAGCGCTACGGCGAGGTGGGATGCGCGGTGCTCGTGGTCATTCCTGACAGCGGCCCTGNCGATGACGAGGTGCGGGCGTACTGCCGCGAGCGCCTGGCGGGCTACAAAGTGCCCAAGCACTTCCTCCGCGCCGACGAACTCCCGCGCAACGCCTCCGGCAAGGTCTTGAAGTACGTCTTGCGCGAGCAGCACAACGGCGTCGGGGCGGTGGCCCGATGAGCAACTCGGTCGCGGCAACGACACGGCAGCCCTTGTTCGTCGAACGCCTGCCCGTCGAGGGCACGTGCCCGCGCTGTGGCGAGGCGGAGCTCCGAAGCTACGCCGTCAATTCCGAGGGTGGCTGGTTCGACGTGGTCAAGTGCCAGCGCTGCCTCTGCTCGGTCGAGCGCGAACGCGGGTCGCGACTCGGGCCCATCCAGCCGCTCTCTGACTCGCTCTAGGAGGACTTCACGATGATCGCAGTCGACGTGGGTGGAACCTTCACCGACGTGGTCTCCTTGCGCGACGGGGAGATCCGGACGGCCAAGGTCTCCACGAACTACACCGACGTCACGGCGCCGGTGCTCGAGGGCGCGGCGACGCTCGGCGTCGAACGCTCACAGGTCTTCAATCACGCAAGCACACATGGGCTCAATGCGGTGATCACCCGGCGCCTGCCCAAGATCGGGTTCCTGGCGACCGAGGGGCACCGCGACATCCTCGACATGGGCCGAGTCCTGCGCCCACCGCATGCGTTGCTCGATCCGCGCTGGCGGCGCAGCTTCGGCGACGCGGCGCGGCCGCTGGTCCCGCGCTACCTGCGACGAGGCATCCGCGAACGGATCACCGCGGACGGTGAGGTGTTGTTCGATCTCGACGAGGCGCAAGCGCGTGAGCAACTCGCGGTCCTCGCCCGCTGCGAGGTGGAAGGCGTCGCCATCTGTCTCATCAACGCGTACGTGAACGCCGCGCACGAGCAGCGTCTGCGCGAGCTGGTCCGCGACGTCCTCGGGGATATCCCGTGCTCGATCTCGAGTGAGGTGTCGCCGCTCGCCAAGGAGTACCCCCGCGCCTCGACAACGGTGATCGACGCGCAGATGAAGATCATCTACTCAAGTTACTCCGCCCGCCTCGAGCAGGGGCTGGCCGATCTGGGCTTCACCGGCCAGCTCAACTACGCGGACTGCGCCGCGACGCTCGTGCCGTCCAGCGGTGCCATGGAGCAGCCGTTCCGGATCGTCTTCTCGGGCCCGGCGGCGGGCACCGTGGCGAGTGCCCACTTCGGCGGCATGATCGGCGAGGCGAACCTGCTCTGCGCGGACGTCGGCGGCACGTCGTGTGACATCAGCGTGGTTACCGACGGTCAGCCGTTCGTGAACACGACGTTCGAGCTCGAGTGGGACCTGATCGTCAACGCGCTCGCCAACGACATCACGGCGATCGGGGCGGGCGGCGGCAGCATCGTCTCGATCGGCGCCTTCGGCGAGATCCAGGTGGGACCGGGGAGCGCCGGGGCCGATCCGGGTCCTGCGTGCTACGGGCGCGGCGGCACGCAGCCGACCACGACCGACACGTGCGTGATGATCGGGATCATCGACCCGACCGCGTTCGCCGGCGGGACGCTGCAACTCGATCCCGAGCTCTCCCGCCAGGCGTTCGAGAATCTCGACACCGACCTGACGCTCGCGCAGCGCGTCCGCTACGCCTACGAGATCGCCGTCAACAACATCGCCGAAGGCCTGTTCAACGTCGCAGTCAAGCATGGCGTCGACCCGCGCGACTACAGCCTCGTGGCGTACGGCGCGGCGGGACCGATGGTGCTGCCGGCGACCCTCGACGTCATCAATTGCAAAGAGGTCATCGTCCCGCCCAATCCCGGGTTGTTCTCCGCGCTCGGGTTGCTCTCGGCCGACCAGGTCTTCGCCACGAGCCGAAGCGCCTACACCGTCCTCAATCCCGACGTCGCACCGCAGATCGATGCGCTCTACGGCGAAATGGAGACGCAGCTGCGTGAGCGGCTCGGCGCGAACGGCCAAATCACCCTGGAGCGGACCTTCGACGCGCATCTCGTCGGACAGAGCTGGGACACGCCGTTCGTGCCGGCGCCCGCTGGCACGATCGACGCGGACGCGATCACGACCATGATCGCGGCGTTCCACGAGAGCTACGAGTCCCGCTCGGGCAACCGCTTCGAGTTCGTGCCCGTCCAGGGCGTCACGTTCAGGGTGCGCGCAGTGCTCGACACACCAAAGGTCGAATACCCCGTGATCCCGGCGCGCGGCGACGAGCCGCTGATTCCCACCGGCACGACGCAGCTGCACTATCTCGGCGACCTCGACGAAGGCGAGGAGGCCAACGTCTATGACCGTTCCTCGCTGCGTGCCGGCGACGTCCTGGAGGGTCCCGCAATCGTCAACGAGCGCCTGTCGACGACGCATGTGGGCTCAGGTCAGCGCGCAACGGTCGGGCGCTACGGCGAGCTGATCATCCGACGGAGGTGAGGTCATGAGAACAATCGAGAATGTCGCTCGCCTGCGCGAGCTGTCCGACGACGAGTTCCGCGCGGCGTACAGCTGCGACCGGTTCACTGCCACGGTCATTATCAACCGGCTGCGATACGTCATGGAGCACATGTCGACCGGCCTGTTCCGGGAGGCGTTCTCCCCGATCCTGCGTGACTGGTACGACTTCGCGTGCACGCTCAGCGGCCCGCCCGAGGCCGGCTACCCGATGGCGGTCGTCTCCAACAGCCTGATGGTGTTCCTCGGGACGATGGCCGACGCGGTGCGCAACACCGTGGAGGAGTTCGGCCCCGAGAACCTCTCGGAAGGCGACGTCCTCATCTGCAACGACCCCTATCGCGTGGGCACGCACGTCAACGACGTCCTGTTCGTGCGCCCGGTGTTCGTCGAAGGCCGCCTCGTGTCGTTCGTGAACATGTGCGCGCACCAGCTCGACATGGGTGGCACCGTGCCGGGTGGCTTCTCCACAAACAAGCTCGACGTCTACGACAACGGCCTCGTGATCCCGCCCACGCTCATGTGGTCGCAGGACAAGCCGGTCCGTTCGACGTTCAGCCTGATCTTCGACAACGCCCGCTTCGGCGGTCTGCTCCTGCCCGACTTCAAGAGCGTGTTCGAGCAGCTCAAGCTCGGAGAACGGCTGGTGAAGGAGAACATCGAACGCTACGGGGCGGACGCGTTTCTCGGCACGCTGAACTATGCGTGTGACACGTCGGCCGAGCGGATGCGCGAAGCGATCGCGCGCATCCCGGACGGCGACTACGTCGGCGCCACGCTCGTCGACGCCGACGGCATGGACGATTCGCTCGAGTACGTCGTCAAGGTCAATCTCCGCAAGCGCGGACAGGACATCGAAGCGGACCTGTCCGGGACCTCTGAGCAGGCGCGAACGTGCATCAACTGCGGGATCCTCGACGCCAAGACGTCGATCGCCGTCGGCTTGACCATGCTGCTCGATCCCGAGGTGCCGTTCACATCGGGTACCTGGCGCAACATCGACCTGCTGGCGCCTGCCGGGTCGCTGCTGTCGGCTTTGCCGCCCGACGGCGCGATCTTCTTCTACTGGGAGACCGCCGGGGCCATCGTCTCGGCGATCTTCGACGCGCTCAACCCGGTGCTCGGCATCAACGGCGTGGGCGGCGACTACGGCTCGACCAACACACACCTCGCCAACGGCGTCCGGCCCGATGGCACGCCATGGGCGAGCGCCACACAGTGCGGCGGTGAGCATGGGCCGTGGGGCGCCACCAAGGAGGGGGACGCCGACAGCTACACGGTGCTGTTCACGGTCAACAACCTCGACGCGGCGACCGAGACGATCGAGCACGACGTCCCGGTCGTGCTCCTGCGCAAGGAGCACGCGATCGACACCGGAGGCCCCGGCGCCCACCGCGGCGGCGCCGCCCACCTCAAGGACAGCCTGTGGCTTGCCGACGCGGACCATCACCTGTCACCGCTGCGCGACAAGATCCCGAGTGGCGTCGGAGCAAACGACGGCGTGCCGGGCCCCAACGGCGGCATGTGGTTCTTCCCTCCGCCTGCGGACGGTCTCCCCAGCGACCTCGTTGGCACCTCCACCGAGGTCTACGCCGACAGCGAACCGGTCGCCGGGCTCCTCGACCCAGAGACCAAGGCACTGGACCGCGACGGCGCATACCACTATTTCGCCAGCCGGCCCGTCTGGAAGACCCAGCGCGGGGCGATGCTGCGCGTCATCACCAACGGCGGCGGCGGATGGGGCTCGCCCTTTGCGCGCGACCCCCAGCGCGTCCTCGCCGATGTGCGCGACGAGTACGTCAGCATCGAAGGCGCGGCACGCGACTACGGCGTAGTAGTGGTCGGCGACCCGCAGCGGGACCCCGAAGGCCTGCGCATCGACGAAGCCGCAACCGCCGATCTCCGCTCAGGAACCTGAACGGATGCGGGTCATGGGTCCCCGGACACTGGTCTCGGCCGCGCGGCGCACCGGCGCCACCGCGCGCAACGCGGCCGAGGTCCTCCGCCACGGTGGCCTCGAGATCGAGGACGAGAGCGCGCCCTACGAGGTCGTGCTGCGCCGCCGGATGTACAAGCTGCGGCGCTATTTCCCCGACGAACCGGTCGGTGCAGACCTGCCGGCGATGGTGCTGGTCCCGCCGCTCATGTTCACCGCGGAGTCGTGGGACCTGACGCCGCGCTCGAGTGCTGTGCGTTCGCTGCACGCCTGCGGGATCGACACCTGGGTCGTTGACTTCGGCCGTCCCGAGAGTGAACCGGGCGGCCTGGAGCGCACATTGACCGACCACGTCATCGCGCTGAGTGACGTGGTCGACGAGGTGCGCGAGCGCACAGGTGGCAACGTGATGCTCAGCGGCTACTCGCAGGGCGGCATGTTCGGCTACCAGACCACGGCCTACCGGCGTGGCGACGGCATCGATTCGATCGTCACCTACGGCTCGCCGGTCGACACCCGCGCGCCGCTGCCGTTCCCACTCTCGCCCGAGTCGGCCGCGCGCCTCGCGCAGGGGGCGCTCGACAGCGGTGTGCTCAAGTACGTGTCACCGCCGCGCTGGCTCAACGTCGCGTTCTTCAAGCTCCTGGACCCCGTGCAGTCGGCACGCGGCGAACTGCACTTCCTTCGGCAGTTGCACGATCGCGATGCCCTGCTGCCGCGCGAGCGCCAGCGTCGCTACCTCGAGTGGGAGGGGTACACCGCCTACTCCGGGCCGGCGTTCGCGGAGCTGTTGGAGCAGTTCCTCGTTCACAACCGCATGGTGGAGGGCGGTTTCGACGTCGGCGACCGGCTCGTCACGCTGGCGGACATCGACCGGCCGATTCTCACCTTCGTCGGGGAGTCCGACGCCATCGGCCATCCCGACTCGGTTCGCGCCATCGCGCGGGCCGCGCCGCAGGCCGACGTGTACGAGATGACACTGCCCACGGGGCACTTCGGGCTGATCGGCGGAGGGATGGCGAACCGGGTCACGTGGCCCAGCGTCGCGGCCTGGGCGCGCTGGCGCGCCGGGCAAGCGCCGCTGCCCGAGGCGATCCTGCCGGCCGATGAGGTGAAGTCGACAGCGGTCCCGACTCGCGGCACCGTGACCCGGACGCTGCAGACGTTCACCGATCTCGGCGTGGGCACGGCGCGCACCGCGCTCGGTACGGCGAATCGGGCGCAGGCGATCGCCCGGGAGAGCGTCGCGCAACTTCCGCGACTCGCGCGCCTGCAGAGCTTGCAGCCCGATACCACGATCTCGCTCGGCCTGCTCCTCGACGAAGCCGCTCGCCGGCGGCCGAACGACATCACGCTGCTCTTCGGCGACCGCGCGATTCGCCAGGACGAGCTCAAGCACCGCGTCGACAGCGTGGTCAAGGGACTCCTGAGTGTGGGTGTCCATCACGGAGACCGAGTCGGAGTGCTGATGAGCTTCCGGCCCTCGTCGTACAGCGTCGTCGCGGCCATCAGCCGGCTCGGCGCCACCGCGGTCCTGCTGCGGCCGGACGGCGATCTCGACGCCGAAGCGCGCCTCGGCCGGATCTCATGGCTGATCTCGGACCCCGAGCATGCGGTCGGGGCGAAGCCGATGCCGGGCGTGACGTGGTGCGTGCTCGGCGGCGGCAGCGCTCCCCGCAAGCTTCCCGCGCACGTCATCGACATGGAGCGCATCGATCCCGACGATGTGGCCGTGCCTACGTGGTATCGGCCGAACCCGCGGCGCGCCAACGAGGTGGCGTTCGTGCTGTTCACCGGAGAGGGCGCCCGCACGAGGGCGATGCCGATCAGCAACCGCCGCTGGGCGCTGTCTGCGTTGAGCACTGCGCGCGCCGCTGCTCTGCGGCCGAGCGACACCGTCTATTCCACGACGCCATTGCACCACTCGTCCGCGTTGTTGATGGCAGCGGGCGGAGCGATCGCCTCGGGCGCGCGCTTCGCGCTCGCGAGCGGCTCGGACCCGGACACGTTCTGGCAGGAGGTGCGCCGCTACGGCGCAACCCATGTCACGTACACGTGGACGTCACTTCGTGCCATCGCGAATGCCCCGGAACACCCGAACGAGCGCCATCATCCGATTCGCCTGTTCATGGGGTCGGGCATGCCGCGCAACCTCTGGCGCCAGGTGCTCGAGCGTTTCGCGCCTGCGCGCGTGCTCGAGTTCTATGCGTCCGCCGTTGGCGAGGCGATCCTCGCCAACGTCAGCGGCGCCAAGATCGGCGCGGTCGGCGGACCGCTGCCCGGAACGACCGACGTGAAGGTCGTTGCATACGACGTGGAGCAGCGCCGCCTCGTCAGCGGCGACGATGGCCTGGCCCGCGAGTGTGAGGCAGACGAACCTGGCCTGCTGGTCGCACGCCTGGACCCGTCGATGCCGGTCCACGACTCGCCCCTACGCAGCGTGTTCGCCCGGGACGACGCGTGGCAGTCGACCGGCGACCTGTTCACGCGCGACCGCGACGGCGACCTGTGGCTCGTCGATCCGGTCGACAGTCTGATCCAGACGCGGCACGGGCCCGTTGCCCCGTCGCGCATCCGCGACGCGCTGACGACCATCCCCGGCGTCGATCTCGCCGTCGCCTACGGCGTGGCCAAGCGCGGCGCGGAGGTCATCGTGGCCGCCATCACCGTGCTCGACGGAACCGAGCTCGAGCCAGCCGAGTTGGAATCCGCGCTTCGCGGTCTCGACCCAGACCAGCGCCCGCAGTATGTGCAACTCGTTGCCGAGATCCCGTTGACCACCTGGTCACGGTCCCTCTGGGGGCCGCTGCGAGAGGCCGGGCTGCCGAAGCCGGGTGGTTCCGCGCAGGCATGGCGGCTGGCTGACGACCGTGAGACCTATGAACCTTTGACCCAACGCAGGTCCTGATGCCGGGTTTACGAGGCTCGCGGTGTATACACGTATTTGTCTAATGATGCGCATAGATCATGGTAGGGTGGAATCATGAGCTTGAACTTCGACGACCGTCATCTGTTCGTGGCCTTCTCGACGTTCACGGGCGATCCCGCGCCGTTCGATACCTGGTATGACGAGGAGCACATCGCTCAGATCCTCAGCGCGCCCGGAATGATCGGTGCCCAGCGTTTCGTCCTGGCCGACACCAAGCCGCTGCCCGGCTCCGAGTCCCTCGACCTCGGCCACTTGGCCCTGTACGACATCGACGGCGATCCGAAGCCGTTCCGGGAAGAGGTCAAACGACAGTTGATGTCCGGCGAGATGGTCCTCCCCGACTTCCTCGTGCCGCCGTTCAAGACCCTGATCCTCAAGCCGGTCAGCGTCGCCTTTGAGCCCGAGCACGTCGACAACTCGCTCGATCGAGACGACCGTCATCTCTTCCTCGCCTGGGTGCGACACACGGGCGACGCGGCGACGTTGGGCCGGTGGTACGACGAGGTGCACATCCCGCAGGTCCTGTCGGTGCCCGGCATGCTCCGCGTGCAGCGGTTCCGCCAGGCGGATGTCAAACCGCTCCCGGGTGTGGTGACGCCCGATCTCGATCACCTGACCCTCTGCGAGATGGCCGGCGATCCCGCGCCCTTCCGCGAAGAGATGAAGCGGCTCCTGGTCTCCGGCGAGCTCGAGTTCCCCGACTTCGTCGTCCCGCCCGTCGCGACCATGTTCATGCGACCCGTCAGCCCCTACTGGGCGGCAGCCGGGTCCCCGGCCGCCTAGCGCACGCAAAGTGGACGCACAAGCGCAGCGTCTGCCCCCGCACCATCGCGCCTGCTATGGCTGCGGGACGGAGAATCCGGCCGCGATGCCGCTGCGCTTCGAGCGCAGCGGCGAGCGTGTGCGCAGCGAAGTCGTCTTCGGCACGACGCACGCGGGCGCACCCGGCTACGCACACGGAGGCGCGGTCGCGACTGCGTTCGACGACGCCTTCGGCACGCTTCTGCTGGCGGTCATCGACGAGGTCGGCGTCACGGCTCGCCTCGAGGTGGATTACCGGAGGCCCGTCGTCCTCGACGTGCCGCTGCGGTTGGAGGTCTGGATCGCCCGCCGTGAGGGCCGCAAGGTGTATCCCATGGGCGTCCTGCTCGAGGGCGAGGAGCTGATGGCCGAGGCGTCCGGATTGTTCGTGATCGTCCACGACGACCACTTCCCGACACCGGCCAGCGAATGGCTCGCGCTTCGCTCGTCGGGCGATCCGGGACTGGCGCGCTGACCGTGCCTGTCGCCACCCGCTACCGCGCCCGCACCGTTGCCCTCAAGGACGGTGCCCGCGTGACGATCAGGCAGATCCGCCCGCAAGACAAGGAGCTCGTCAGCGACGCGTTCGAGCGATTGAGCAGCGAGTCGCGCTACCGCCGCTTTCTCACCCCGATGCCGTCCCTGCCCCCCGCACTGCTCGAGTACCTCACCGAGGTCGATCACGTCCAGCACGAGGCGCTCGTCGCCATCGCCGTTGACACCGGTCAGCTCGTGGGCTCGGCACGCTACATCCGCGACGAGGAGCTCTGGGAGCGAGCTGAGGTCGCTGTGACGGTCACGGACGACTGGCAGGGGCGGGGTGTCGGGCGTCTGCTGCTCGAACGTCTGACTGCTCGCGCCCGCACGGAGGGGATACGTGCGTTTACCGCGCTGATGCTGGGTGACAATCGTGTCGCTGTCGAACTGCTGTCCGAGATCGGCGAGTCCGCCTACGACGAGGCGGATGGTCCCGAAGCGCGATTGGTCGTCGACCTTCCGGCCCGGCGCGGTCTCGGCGGCCAACTTGCGGAGATGCTGCGGGCGGTTGCGGCCGGCCGGCTCAGCCCGGCCGGGAGCTCGCGTATCCGCGAGCGGGCCCCGGGCTGGCCGGTGGATCCGGGACGTGCGCTGCGCTCTGTCGTGGTCGGGACCGACGGGTCCGACGGCGCCGGTCATGCCGTCGCGGCGGCAGTCGAGATGGCCGCTCGGTTCGATGCCGCGCTGCACATCGTCAGCGCGTACGACGGCGACGACGCCACGGCTGCGGACGCGGCCTTGAGCTCGGCCGCCTCCCGGGCCGGCGACCTACGGACGAAGGCACACGCGCGACAGGGCGATCCGGTCGGCGCGATCATCGACGTCGCCAAGGAGGTCGAATGCGACCTGATCGTTGTCGGCAACCGCGGGATGAACTCGCTGCGGCACCTGATGCCGGGCAACGTGCCCAACGCGGTCTCACATCACGCGCCGTGCAGCGTGTTGATCGTCCGGACGACGCGATGACCACTGAGTTGGGCATCGTGCTGATCGGCCCGCCCGGCGTGGGCAAGGGCACTCAGGCCGCCCGCCTGCGCGAGGAGTTCGAGCTCACGCACATCGCGACCGGCGATCTCCTACGGGAGCATCGGGCCGGCGGAACCGAACTCGGACACCGTGCTGCGGCATACATGGAGCGAGGCGAACTCGTGCCGGACGATCTGGTGCTCGCCATGGTCCAGGAACGGATCCTCTCAAGCGTCCGCTTTCTCCTTGACGGATTTCCGCGCACGCTCAGGCAGGCGCGCGCGCTCGCCGAGGCGTTGGACGGCGCGGGTCGCCGCCTGACCGCCGCGGTCGCCATCGAGGCGCCCGACGACGTCGTCGTCGAGCGGATCGCCGGCCGCGCCGACGGGCGCGCGGACGACGATCCCGCGACGGTGCGGCAACGGCTGGAGGTCTTCCGTCGGTCGACGGCACCGGTAATCCACTACTACGACGAGCTCGGCCTGCTTCACCGCATCGATGCCACGCGGCCGATCCCCGACGTCTACGCGGACGCCCGCCGGCTGCTGGCCGGGCTGGCGCGCTGACGGGTCGGCGTGCCCGGGTCGATCCCGAGCAGGCCGAGCAGCGCGTCGCCGGCCTCTTGGGGGACGAGGTGCCCGACGCCGGGAAGCTCTTCGTGCTCGGCGTCGCGGATCAGCTCCGCCAGCCGTCGGCCATTGGCGGGCGGCACCAAGGGATCGCTGCCGCCGTGGACGACCAGCGTTGGCACCGAGAGCCGTTGCAGCCGCCGCGGTCCGTGCCAGGAGCTGAACGCGCGGGCCTGCATGAGCACCATCGGCCACGGCGTGACCCGGTGCAGCATCTGCCAGGCGAGCTCCTCGACGAGCTCCTGGGGAAAGTCCTCACCCGCGAAGCCGGCCAGCGTTCTCCAGTACTCATCCGGATGGTGCGCGGGTGTGAGCAACCCGAAGAACGGCAGCACCGGATAGGGATGCGCAGGCGCGACCCGCGCCGGCGCGGGTGGTGTCGTGGCCACCAGGACGAGCCGCTCCACGCTTTCCGGATGGCGCAGCGCGAACTCTTGCGCGATCTGACCACCCATCGAGACTCCGAGCACCACCGCCCGGTCGAAGCCGCAGGCGCTCAGCACGTCGCGAGCGTCGTCGGCCATATCGGCGATCGTGAACGGGGCCGGCGCCAAACGCGACCAGCCGGTCCCGCGATTGTCCACCCGAATGACCCGGTACCGGGCCTCGAGGCGGCGCAGCCACGCCGACGGCCAGGCGAGCCCACTCGCCGTCCACCCGCTGAGCAGCAGCAACGGCGGCCCGGAACCGCCGACATGCCAGTTGACGACGGGAGCGGGACGCGCGGCGTCGGCCAGCACGACCGCCGGGCCGCGAAGCCTCACTCCGTCCGCGTGCTCACGCCGGCGGCGCTCAGCCGTGTCTGCCGTGAGGCCGACCGCAGACATCGGGCCGGTCAGCAGTCGGCGCGCGAGGAGCTCGCTGCGGATCGCGAAGCCGGTGGCGACGGCGAGCGACTCGCGCCCCGCCAGCCATGCGACTTCACGGCTGGCTCCACGCAGTGCCCAATCTGTAAGCCGTCCGCTCATCCGCATCGCCTACCCGCAACTTGGTCTGGACTAACCATGCGCATAGTTAGTACAGTATCGCGAATGGCAGAGAGCTTGGATCGTGGCCGGTCTCGCCCGGGGACCGCGCTGGCCGGTGCGTCGTGGTGATGGCGCAGCCGGCAGCCACGGATCGCGCCGTCGTCGTCGACGGCTTGAAGCTCTTCACCCGGCGTCGCCCTGGGCGAATGCGTCCGCCCCTGGTGCTGTTGCACGGCATCGGCGGAACGCTTGAGGCGTGGGGGCCGCTGGTGAGTGAGCTCGTGGACCGCGATGTCGTCATGATCGACCCTCCCGGTAGCGGTGGCTCCGACGTCCCTGACTTTCCGCTGCGCGTGCCTGCGGTTGCGGATCGGTACTGCCGAACGCTGCGATCGCTGGGCGTCGAGCATGCCGATGTCCTTGGGTTCTCTCTCGGGGGCCTGGCCGCCCAGGAGCTTGCGCGCCGTCACCCCGAATTGATCCGGCGGTTGATTCTCGTCAACACCATCATGGGCGTCGGCTCGAAGCTGGGGAGCTGGAAGGTTCGGCGCACGCTGCTGTCGACGAAGCGCTACACCGACCGCGCATGCGCAGAGCGGGATATGCCGGTGCTCGCCGGCGGTCGCACGGCGCGCGACCCCGCTGTGCTGGCCGCCATCCTCGACGCCCGCGAGTCCCACGCGCCTTCCTGGCGGGGCTATTACTTCCAGCAGTGGGGGATGATGGGATGGAGCAGCCGGCAGTGGTTGTCTGAGTTGAGAGTGCGGACGCTCGTGCTGCAGGGCGGAGACGACCCTGTGGTGCCGGCTGCGAATGGCGAGATGCTGGCGCAGCGGATCCCGGACGCCGTGCTCGAGCTCATCCCGGAAGCTGGTCACATGCTGCTCTTCGACGAACCCGCCACGGCCGCGCCGGTCATCGAGCGGTTCCTGGCCCGCTGAGTCGAGTAGAGACTGGTGTTTTCGCCCCCCGTCGCGTCCTCTCTCTCCTCCGCGACGGAATCAGCGGGAACGACCAGGACCGTCTTGCCGGTCGCCACGCCCATGTGGCGGCCGGCGGGCGGCGGTCCGTCGTGTTCCGACACCCACGACCCGACGCAGCGCAGTTCCGCTGTGGTCGTGGAGTAGCCGACACAGTGGACTTCGGCGTCTTTCTCCCGGCGACGGGGCGGGCCGCCAGCCGCTCCGGGCTGCTCAACGCGACGCAGACCGCCGAGGATCTCGGGTTCACTACCGTGTGGGCGGCCGACCGTCTCGTCATTCCCTGGAAGATCGAGACGCCGTACAAGTACAGCGCGACCGGATCGTTCTTCGTCCCCCCGGAGGCGCCGGTTCTTGAGCCGTTGACTGTCCTGGCCTTTCTGGCCGGCGCCAACCAGCGGGTCCGGCTTGGCATCAGCGTGTTGGTGTTGCCCTACCGCGACCCCCTCTACTGGGCCAAAGTGGCCGTGACGCTCGATCAGCTCTCCGAGGGGCGCTTGGTCCTCGGCGTCGGCGTTGGCTGGATGCAGGAGGAATTCGCCGCCCTTGGCCGTGGGGACCTCTATGGGCCTCGGGGGAGCGTCGCGGACGAGCACCTGGAGATCTTCAGCACGCTCCTTTCGGAGCAGCACGCCTCCCACCGGGGGGACTTCTACTCGTTCTCCGACATCGCCTTTGAGCCGAAGGGCCACCGTCCCGACGGCCGCATCCCTGTCTGGGTCGGCGGCGAGGCCAGGCC
>C688J18823_10001501_pt1 | contig 14408 bp, 17 predicted proteins | sample HopSoiMetagenom1_FD_18823 | JGI IMG/M metagenome (IMG submission 18823)
CTCGCGCGGCATGGCCGCGCGTTCCCAAAGCGGCGGCATGGCCGCCGCACTCCGGCTTGACGTCTCTGAACATGAAGCGTAGCGTTGCTCCCCTCATGTTCTGCACCACATTCTGTTGTCGGCCGACAGGTCCGTTCGAGGCGCCTTAGGCGACCGCCACTCATCGTTTTCGAACCGGACCCGCGCAAAACAGCGCGGGTCTTTTGTTTTTTGCGCGAAAAGGAGAATCGACACATGCACGGCAGGATTTACGGCAACATCACGGAACTGGTCGGCAACACACCACTCGTTCGAGTGAACCGCATCGTGCCCGAAGGCGCGGCGGAGTACATCGTGAAGCTCGAATCATTCAACCCGCTCTCGTCGGTCAAAGACCGCATCGCGCTGTCGATGATCGAAGACGCGGAGCAGCGCGGGGAGCTGCAGCCCGGCTCGGTGATCGTCGAGGCGACGAGCGGCAATACCGGAATCGGCCTCGCGTTCATCGCCGCGGCGAAGGGCTACAAGTGCGTGCTGGTGATGCCCGACACGATGTCGGTCGAGCGCCGCAAGCTGCTCGAGGCGCTCGGCGCGAAGCTGATCCTCACGCCGGGAACGATGGGACTGGGAGAGGCACTGAAGGTCTCGCGCGAGTACGCGGAGAAGACGCCGAATGCCTGGCTGTCGAAGCAGTTCGACAACCCCGCGAATCCGAAGGTCCATCGCGAAACGACGGCGCAGGAGATCCTGCGCGACACCGGCGGCAAAATCGACGCGCTCGTCGCCGGCGTCGGCACCGGCGGCACCGTCAGCGGCACGAGCCAGGTACTGAAGAAGCACGACTCGTCGATTCTGACTGTGGCAGTCATGCCGATCGAAGCGCAGGTGTTGAAGGGTGGAGCGTTTGCGCCGCACAAGCTCCAGGGCATCGGTCCGAGCTTCATCCCCGCGATCTACGACGCGAGCGTTGTGGACCGCGTGTTCGACGTAACGTTCGATCAGGCGGTGCAGACCGCGCGGCGGCTGGCGAAGGAGGAAGGGATCTTCGTCGGGATCTCGTCGGGCGCGATCGCATACGCGGGACTGGAGATCGCGAAGGAGCTCGGCGCCGGCAAGCGCGTGGTGGCGGTGCTGCCGGACACGGGCGAGCGGTATCTCTCGACGGCGCTGTTCGAGTACACGGATGTCGTGAATCAACCCGCGACGTTGCCGCAACCGGCGGCCCAGCCGCAGGCCGCGGCACCGGCTGCACCTCCCGCGTAATGCGCATCGCCTACGCGTGTGCGTTCGTGCACGCAATCGCGACGCTGCTGATGGCGACCGTCCTCGCTCCCGGACTCACCGGGGACGGTCGCCTCGCGTACATCGCGTCGCATCGCATCGCGTGGACTGCATCGTGGATGGTGTGGCAGCTCGCCGCGATCACACTCGTCGCGATGTACGCGGTGTTCTCGCGCAACGCGGCGATCATCGGCGCGATCGGCGCAGCGATCGACATCACCAGCGAGTGGCGCTACATCCTCGCCGGCCCGTCGCGCACGCTCGACATCGCGATCGGCGGATTCGCGAACGGCTTTTATTCGCTCGGATTGCTGGTGCTGCTGCTCACCCGGCGTGATGCTCCGCGCTTCGGATATTTCGTCGTCCTCGCCGGATTCGCATTGAGCCTCGGCTCGTTCATCGGCAATCAACAGATCGAGATCGTTGCGACCGCGATCCTCTTTCCGTCGTTCATCGTTTGGGCGATCCTTGCCGGACGTGTTCATGCCGAGCGAAGTCTCCATGACGGTGTCGGAACGTAGCCGGCTCGCTTCGCTCGGGACGCCATGAAGATCATCGTCCTCGGCGCAACCGGCGTCTTCGGCCAGCTCTTAGTGCACGAGCTGCGCGGCGCCGAAGTAATTCCGGCGAGCCGCGCGACCGGCACCGACATGCGCGATCCCGATTCGATCGCGCGCCTTGCACGCGGCGCATTCGCGGTGCTCTGCGCCGCGGGACCGTTTCAGTCGTTCGATCCGCAATCCGTGCGCGCGGCCATCTCCGAAGGCGCGCACTGGCTCGACATCAGCGACGATCCGCACTGGTTCTTCGCCCTGCTCGACGACGCAGAGCTCGACGTGCTCGCACGATCGAAGCACGTCGCAGTCGTCCCGGGCTTGTCGTCGCTGCCCGCGATCTCCTGCGCCCTCGTCCGCACCCTAGGAGCGCGGACGTCTCGTCCGCAGTCGCCGGGCGAGACGCGCGTCACGATCACCCTCGGCATCGGCAACCGAAACGCGAAAGGCGCCGGCTCGATCGCGAGCGCGATGACCGGCGACGGCCGCACGATCCTCACCCCCGATCGCGAGCTGCTCCGCCGCGAAGGAATCGACGCGCGCACGTTCGTGAAGTTCCAGCTCCCCGGCGCCGCGCTCCTGTTCAAGCTCGCGAAGATGCTGCATTTGAAACCGGAGACGCTCAGCCGCATCTCCGCGCCGTTCAGCCGCGCCGGCAGCGACGCCAGCTACGTCGAAGTGGTGAGTGACAACGGAACGATGCGCGTCGATGCACGCGGTCAGCGGCTCGCGATCCTGCCGATCGCCATCCTCGCGAATCGATTGATCGATGGATTGACGCTGGAGGGAGTGCTCCCTCCGCACGAAGCGATCGCCGACCTGCTCGATGCGCTCACGAATGCCGCATGTGTCGTGGCGTCAACTGCATCTTGAGCTTGTCGAACTTCGCGCGCTGGTCCGGCGTCAGCACGCGCTCGATCTCCGCGTTGTTTTGATCGATCTCCTGCCGGATCTGCGGGCGCACGGTGTCGCCGATCTGCTGCATGCGCGCGGCGTGCGCTTCGAGGATCTGCTTCACCCGCTGGCGCTGCTCGGGTGAGAGCTCCAGCTCGTCGTCGAGCTTGTGCAGGACGCGCTCGGTGATGGCGTGCGCGTTGCGGTGCGACGGGCCGCGATGCAGCAGCCAGATGCGATCGCCGATCGCGCCGATCGCGATTCCGCCGAGGAACGCGATCAGCACGACGACGATCGCGACGACCTTCGTCTTCGTGCCGCGCGGCGCCGTGACCGGATCAGTCGTCGACACCGTAGAGCTCTCCTGCCATCGCCACCTCGATCGGATTCGACGAGATGCCCGGCTCCGGCGTTGGTTCCTGATGCTGCTGCGACCAGGTGAGGCCGATCGTCACGCTCAGCACGAGCGCGGCGAGCGATGCAGCGACCGGACGCATCCACGCGGCGAGCAGTTGCGCGACCGTCGGCGGGCGCGCGGTCACGCGCTCGCGCACACGCGCTGCGATGCGGGCGGCGAGAAAGTCGTCACCGTCGTACTGCAGCGGTCGCGCATCTTCGCGCAGGCGTTCGAAGAATTTGTCGTCAGTCATGGGAGCCCTCGTACAGGTCGGCGAGTTGTTCCTTCAGCTTCTTCCTTGCGAGCGAGAGGTGCGATCGAACCGTCCCTTCGCTCAGGTTCATCATCGATGCGATCTCTGCGTGATCGAACTGTTCCACCAGGTACAGCCGCGCGACGACGCGTTGATTCTCCGGCAGCGACTGGAGCGCGGCATCGATCCGCTGCGCCAATTCACCCGACAACGCTCCGAGCTCCGCGCTGTCGCGGCGCGCCGCCGGCTCCACGTCCGTCAACTCCTCGTGGCGGAAACGCGAGCGATGCTTCACGACGTCGAGAGCGAGGTTTGTCACGATGCGATAGATCCACGGTCCGAACGGCTCGCCCTCCTTGAAGCGTCCGATGTTCTGGAACGCCTTCACGAAAGCCTCCTGCGCGAGATCCTCCGCATCATGCGCATTCCGCACGATGCCCCACGCGATGGATACGACCCGTTTCGAATATTTTGACACGAGGTAGTCGTACGAGCCGGCATTGCCACTCCGAACTGCCTCGATTGCACGGCCCTCGAACGGATCGTCCTGCGTCAAGCGCTCCCATTCTGTACCAGTAAGGGTGCCCCTCACCCGGCCTGCGGCCACGCGGTTTCGCCCATGGTCGTTTACTGCTGGTTGTGCATCGCGGCACGCTTGGCGATGAAGTCCGCGACTTTCGCGCGCTGATCGGGCGTGAGGACAGCCAGCGCCTTCGCTGCAGCGGCGAGCGTGTTCGCTTTCAGGGTCTGTTCGGCGGCGTTCTGCCGATCGAGCAGCGCCTGCGCCGCAGTGACATTGTTCGGATTGTTGATCAGCGTCTGCGCGACCTGCAGCATTCCGCCGCGGACCTGCTGGCGATACGGCGCGTTCTGCGCGCGTAGCTCCGTGACGATCGTCTTCAGCTGATCGGTCTGCGCGTCGGAGAGATCGAGGTACTGCTTCGCGCGCTCCAGCCGTCCAAAACCGAATTCGCGGAGGGGGCAGCCATGCATGCCGCCATGCATGCCGCGCGCGTGTTGTGCGTAGAGAAACGGAATGCCCGTCAAAGCGATAATCGCCAGGCTGGCGATGAGAATTACATTGCGCTTGCTCATTGTGTGGTCTCCCTTTTCTGGCGCCTGTTGCGAGTACGACCGCTCTGCCGTTTCGTTGAATCCGCGGGCGCTATAATCGACGCGCTTCGTTCATTCGGCATGAGATCGCTCCTACCCGCTGCGTTGCTCGTTGTTGCAATACCAGCCGCAGCTCAACAGCTGCTGACCTGCCCCCCTTCGCCCTCGGCGTCCACACGTGCATGCGAGCTCTTCCACTACCACGTCGCGATGTACAAGCCCGACACGCGGCAGTTCACCGAGGTGTGGGGAACGAATCAGTTCGCGTCACAGGCGGCGTGCGATCGCGCGCGCGATGCGGCGATGAAGCGCAATGCCGCGGTGGTGTCGTACCTGAAGCACAGCGACAGCAATTACGACCTCGATCGATTCGGTCCGTGTCATTGCGACGGCAGCATCGATCCGGCGATGCCGACGTTTCTCAATGACGCGCAGCGCATCGCACAATTGCGAACGGCGGAGGAAATTCGTCAGCGCGTGCGCGAGCACCTGCTCGATGCGGGGTTGACGAGCGATGCGGAGCTGATCCGCAGTCTCTATCCCGCGCCGGTTCCGAATCCGCTGATCGGCGGACCGAGAGTCGTGCCGCCGCCGCAGGTCGCGCCCGTCGCGCAGCTCGGATCGGCGGCGGATCTGAAGGTGACGAAGGCGATCGATGCGTCGAAGCCGGCGGTGGCGAGCATCGATCTGCCGCTCGTCGATGTGTTGCCGCCCGGCACGCCGGCACCTCCACAAACCGCGTCCACTCCTCCGTCCTCTCCGTCGTCTCCGTCTCCCGCACCAACTCCCGAACTGCCAACCGTCACCGTCGAAGCACCTCCGACGACGCAAGCCGCTCCGCCCGAGCCCGCCGCGCCCGACACATCCGCGGAAGATGCCGCCGACAACTTCATCGGCTACGAAACGCAACGCATTCAAAACGTGCTCAAGGCCGCGTCGACGATCAACGACGAATCGGTAAAGTCGAAAATCTTCGAAGCCTGTCTGCAGCGCACGCAGCTCCTTTCGAACCTCCGCGGGCTCATCCTCGGCGCCGGCACCCACAGCCGCCTCGCGGCCGATGCCGGCGCGGCGAAGAGCGAATCGGAGCGCGTCGCGTTCGTGTCGAAACTGTTCGGCAGCGAGATCGCGCCGCACTGGGCGGCCAAAGAAGCGACCGACGTGATCGTCGACGGCGCTCCTGACAATCCGGAAAAATTGCTGCGCGACCGGCAGTCGAACGACGAGCAAAAACGGCGCGCGCTCTACTTCCTCCTCGCGCGCATCACCGCGACCGAGGAGCAGCAATTGTGGTTGTCGACATTGATTGATGGGCTCTTGCAATGAGACGAGACAGCAGACAGCAGATAGCAGATAGCAGGAGAACCGCGGCTCGTGCGGTGTGCTATCTGTTATCCGCTGTCTTTTATCTGGCGCTGCCCGTGTTCGCGCAGGAAGCGTCCCAAACTCCCGCGAACAACGACGATTTCACCAAGGCTGTTTTCTTCGGCCGCAAGTTCGCCGACATGAATGATTACGCCGCTGCGTACGATCAGTTCGCGAAGGCCGAATCGCTGCAGCCCGACAATCCCGCGGTCCTCTACGACATGGCGGTGCTGCTCGCGAAATCGGCGCGGTGGACCGACGCGCAGCGCAAAGTCGATCGGTACTTGCAGCTCTATCCCGCCGGCGCGGAGAAGCCGCTCATCGACAAGCTGCAGCTCGAGCTCGAATTTCAGCGCGAGCTGCAGAAGAAGAAAAAGGCCGATGAGGATTACGTCGAGCTGTTCAATCGTGCGCGATTCCTCTACGGCAAAGCCGATCTCGATGCTTCGTTGAAACTCGCGCAGCAGGCGGAGCAGCAGCGTCCGACCGATCCCGCGCCGGTCTACAACGAGGCCGTGATCTTCGAAAAGCAGGGCGATCTCACGAAAGCCGTCGAGCGCTTCCATCGCTACTCCGAGCTGGAGACCGACGCCGATGCGAAGGCGGGTGTCGATCAGCGGATCTTCGCACTCGACAGCGAGATCGACGACATGAAGACGAAGATCCTCTGCCCGTTCTGCGGACTTCGTCTGCCGATCGGCGCCGGCTGGTGTCCGCGCTGCTGGCACGGTCCGTACTTCACGTCGTCGCCTCTGTGGAGCTCGTTGCCGTGCACCGACGGCGCGTCCGCGACGCGTGCGACGTACTTCTCCGAGGATCGCTTCAATCGCAACGATTCGCTGCCGTGCCTTTTTCCGGGAACGATGCTCGACTCGCTGCGCTACACGCCGTCGAAGCAGCGCGCCATTCAGGATGCGCGCAAGACTGAGGGTTGGACGTACAACGGCGAGATCATCCAGGGCCGTCCCGACGTGAAGTTCGTGCAGGGCGCGGAGATGCTCGAGCGCGTGCTCGCGACGAACAGCGGCGAAGTCCTGAACTACGCCGCGCACAAAGCGGGCGATGCGTGGCTGCTCGATCGCGAGGACCTGCTCATCGACGGTCAGAAGTACACCGTGCGCTACACGTTCGACGCATCGAACCGCATCGCTCATCAACAAGTTGACTATCAGAACGCCGCCGCCTGCAATCACCTCGTCACCATGACCGCGGATTACGCGTACGCGAACGACGCACTGTCGACCGTCGGGATCAAAGGCGGCTACGAGGGCTATGTCGTCGAAGGCTTGCCGAAGACCGACTGGCAGACGAATGTCGTGTTCTCGTACGACGACAAAGGGCGCCTTGCGAAGCAGGAAGTCGTCGTCGCGTCGCTGCAGAAGCAGTACGCGCAGAAGCCGGTCGGCGCGGTGCGCGATGAGCTGTCGAAGGTGTATCCGTCAATGCGCGCGAAGCGTCCCGTCGAAGGTATCAACCGCGGCGACTTCTGCGCCACGAACGGCACGCTCCTCCTCGGCAACGCGATCGATCTGCGTCCGTTTTATGCGATGGCGCCGGCGATCAACTGGTCGTTGCCGTACGGTGTGATGCGGGCGGTGGTGACGTTCACGTACCCCGATTCCTATCGCATTCGCTGACGGAGTGCGGGCGGCATGGCCGCCCTTACAAAGAGGCAGCGGCGGCATGGCCGCCGCACTCCGGCGCTACTCCGAGTACGGTAAACAGAACGGATCGTCCTCCGAGCACGACGCAAATTCGAACTGCACCGGCACGCGCTGGCGTCGGCGATCAACTGGTCGTTGCCGTACGGTATGATCCCGATTCCTATCGCATTCGCTGACGGAGTGCGGCGGCCATGCCGCCGCTGCCTCTTTGTAAGGGCGGCCATGCCGCCCGCACTCCGGCGCTACTCCGAGTACGGCAAACAGAACGGATCGTCCTCCGAGCACGACGCGAACTCGAACTGCACCGTCGCATGCACGATCCCGTACTCGTGGGCCAGCATCTCGTTCACCGTCGCGAGCATCGACGACGTGGAGCGCAGCGGCACATCGCCGACCATCAGATGACACGACATCGCGGGCCGCGCCGGGCCGATCGCCCAGATGTGCAGGTGATGCACGCCGGCGATGCCGCCGATGGCGGCGAGTGAGCGTTGCACTTCATCCGGATCGATGCCGGACGGCGTGCCTTCGAGCAGCAGATTCGCGGCTTCGCGGAAAATGCCCCAGCTCGACCAGAGGATCAGCAGCCCGATCACCATCGACATCGCCGGATCCCAGAACGTCGAGCCGGTGAAGCGGATCAGCAGCGCGGCGACGATGATGGCGGCGCCGGAGAGCGCGTCGCCGAACATGTGCAGCACGGCGCTGCGGATGTTCATGTCGTCGCGTCCTTCGCGCACGAGCGAGAGCGTGATGCCGGCGTTGAGCGCGATGGCGACGATCGCCACGCCGATCATCCAGCCGCTGTCGACGCGATGAGGCGTGCGAAACCGCCGCACCGCTTCGATGAAGATGAAGATCGTGAAGGCGACGAGCGTGCCGGAGTTCACGAACGCGGCGAGGATACCGGCGCGCTGATAGCCGAATGATTTCTCCATCGTCGGCGGACGCCGCTCCAGCCGTACGGCGATCAATGCGATCACCAGCGCGAGCGCGTCGGTGAAGTTGTGCAGCGCGTCGCCGATCAGCGCGAGCGAGCTCGCCCACACCCCGGCCGCGAGCTCGAGAACCACGAAGAGCATCGTGGCGATCGAGGCGATGACGAGCTTGCGCGTCACCGCCCGGGGCTGCGCGTGATGGTGATGATGCATACGCGGATTACCGCGTCGATTTTTCCACTTTCTTCGACTTCTGTGCGACCGCTTCGGCCATCGACACGCGCTGCTGCTTCAAACGCTCCGCCAGCGCGGAGTCGGAAGTGGCGATGATCTGCGCCGCGAGCACGCCCGCGTTGCGCGCGCCGCCGATCGCGACTGTCGCCACCGGAATGCCCGGCGGCATCTGCACGACGGCGTACAACGCATCGACGCCGTTCAGCGCACTTCCCGCAAGCGGCACGCCGATCACCGGCTTCGTCGTGAACGACGCCACGACGCCCGGCAGATGCGCCGCCATGCCCGCGCCCGCGATGAACACCGCGCAGCCGTCGCGCTCGGAGTCGTTGATGATCTGCTTCGTCCGCTCCGGCGAGCGATGCGCCGACGCGACCGTCATCGTGTACGGCACGCCCGCTTCATCGAGCGCCGCCGCCGCCTGGGACATCGTCTCCGCATCGGAGTCCGAGCCCATGATGATGAGGACCCAAGGTTTGTTGTTCATCACTGTGTCATCCTGAGCCGCGAAGACGGCGAAGGACCCGTGTGTCGAGCGCGATGAACGGGTCCTTCGGCGTCTTCGCGCCTCAGGATGACACAACGGAGCTATCCGTTGAAGGTCGGATAAAACCCGCTGTCCATGCGCTTCTGATGCAGCGCGCGCAAGCCGATGTCGGTCCGGTACCGCGCGCCCTGGAAGCGCACCTTCGACACTGCCGCATACGCGTGCTGCAGCGCCTCGGTCAGCGTTGCCGCGCGCGCGCAGACACTCGCCACGCGCCCCGCGACGTTGATCATCTTCGAATCGCGCTTCACGATCCCGGCGTGGAACACGACCACCGAATCGTCATCGATCGGATCGATCGCTACTTCCTGCCCTTTCTGGAACTCGTCGGGATAGCCGTCGACCGCGAGCACGATGCACGCAGCGGCTTCCTTCTTCCAGCTCAGCTTCGTGTCGCCGAGGTTGCCGCGGGCGACCTTCAGACAGATGTCGGCGAGATCGTCCTCGAGCCGCATCATCTGCACCTGCGTCTCCGGATCGCCGAAGCGGCAGTTGTACTCGAGCACCTTCGGGCCTTCCTTCGTCAGCATCAGCCCCGCGTAAATCACGCCGGTGTACGGCCGGCCTTCTTCCGCCATGCCGTTGATCGTCGGCAGGATGATCGACTTCATCACCTCGGCCGCGACTTCGCCGCTCAGCACCACGGCAGGTGAGTGCGAGCCCATGCCGCCGGTATTCGGACCGGTGTCACCGTCGAACGCTTTCTTGTAGTCCTTCGCCGGCGCGAGCGGAACGCAGCGCTTGCCGTCGGTGATCGCGAGGAACGACACCTCTTCGCCGGTCAGGAACTCTTCGACGAGGATGCGAGTCGCGGCGTTGCCGAACTTCTTCTCCTCGAAGACGAGCTGGAGATACTCCGCCGCTTCGTCTTTCGAGTTGACGATCACGACCCCTTTGCCGGCCGCCAGTCCGTCGATCTTCAGCACTGCGGGAAACTTCGTCTTCTTCAGCGCATCGAGTGCTTCATCGGCGGAGTTGCATGCGGTCGCCTCGGGCGTCGGGATGTTGTACTTCCGCATGAACTCTTTGGAAAAGACCTTTGAGCCTTCGAGCTCGGCGGCGAGGCGGGTCGGTCCGAAGATCGGAAGGCCGCGCTTCTGGAACTCGTCGACGATGCCGAGCGTCAGCGGAAGCTCGGGACCGACGATGGTCAGGTCCATCTTCAGCTGTTCCGCGAAATCGGCCAGCTCGATGATGTCGGCCACGCCGATCGGGACGCAATCGGCCACCTGATCGATGCCGGCATTTCCGGGGGCGGCGTAGATTTCCGTGACGAGCGGCGATTGCTTGAGCTTCCAGCAGATCGCATGCTCGCGCCCCCCCTGACCCACGACGAGAACCCGCATGTGTGGAGAAGATTCTACACGGAGTGCGGCAGCTTGCTGCCGCCCCGGATTGCGGCGGCTTGCCGCCGCGTCTGCAGGATGCCGGGAAGCCAGCCCCTGCCCTAGACGTTTTCTGAGCAGCGCCCGTACTTGTGACACGATGGCCGCGGAACTCCGCTTGATGATCCCGACAAAAGACGCAGTCGAGCCCGATGACCGGCAGCTGGTTCGGACCATTCGGGAAGGCGACACGGACGCGTTCGAGACGCTCATTCGCCGAAAGACGTCAAAGGTTTACGCCCTCTGCTACCGAGTTATTGGCAATGCCGAGGACGCCAAGGACATCTCGCAGCTCGTCTTCATCAAGCTTTGGGAGAACTTGGAGAAGTACGACCCGCAGTACGCCTTCGATACCTGGCTGTATCGCATGGTTACCAACGTCGCCATCGATTTCCTGCGCAACAAACAGTCGCGGGACAACGCCGTGAACTCGAACCTGCGGCTGGTCAAAACGTCCTCCGACGCCGAGCAGGGTGTCGTCGTTCAGCGCAAAGAGATCGAGACCGTTTTCAATGCCGTTTCCTCCGTCCTCTCGCCGAAGCAGAAGGCGATCTTCGTCATGCGCGAGATGGACGACATGGCCTCGGCCGACATCGCGAAGGTCCTCGGATGCCGCGAGTCGACCGTACGCAACCACCTCTTCAACGCCCGGAAGCTCATGCAGCAGCAGTTGACCAAGCGCTTCCCGGAGTACGCACGACTCTGGAGCGAGCGATGATCGACTGCACGAAGTTCCGGGCGTCGTACGAGCCGGAGACGGAAAACCCCGAGGTGCTGGAGCACGTCCGCGCGTGCGATGCGTGCCTCGACTACGCCGTCTCGATCGATCCCGACGTGATGTTCCGCGCGATCGGCGGCGATGAGCTCGTGCCGCCCGGCGGCATCGACGCCTTCGTCGGCGATGTGATGCGCGAAGTGCGCCTCCGCTCGACCGAGAAGAGTGCGACCCCTCGCGTGGTCGCGTGGCCGCGCCGTCTCGCAGTCGCCGCGACGCTCGTCGCCGGCATCACCGGCGGCGCGCTGGTGTGGCAGCGTGGGCGCGTTGCAGCACCGCTCGCGCCGCAAACTCCCGTACACAACATTGCTCGTGTGATCACGACCAAGCCCGTCATCGAGAAATACGATTCTGACTCAGCGACCATCGTCGAGATGCCCACCGGAAGCGCGAACGACGCGCAGATCGTGATGATCATCGACGAGAAGCTTCCGGCGGATTTATGAATTTGAAGCGCTTTATGTCTCTCTGTTTTGCTCTTCTCCTCGTCTGCGGTGCGGCATACGCCGAGCCGCGCGACGGCGAAAAGGCGCTCACCGTTCGCACGTTCCAGTTCAAGTACAAGGACGCGGACAAAGCCACGGCGATCGTCAAGCCGCTGCTGAGCGCCGAGGGCTCGATCTCCATCCAGGCCGGCACGAACGCGCTGGTCATCACCGATCGTCCGGAGAATCTGAAGGAGATCGCGAACACGCTGGCGAAGTTCGACGCGGCGCCGCAGATGTTCCGCCTCGAAGTGCGGCTCGTCGCTGCATCGCGCGAAGGCAACGGCAGTGTGCCGGCTGAGCTGAAGGACATCGCCGGCAAGCTCGCGCTGCTCCGCTTCAATACCGTCGAAAGCCTCGGTTCCGCGGACATGACGGGACACGAAGGCGATCCCGGCACGGTCGCGCTGCAGAGCGGCTACAAGGCCGAGTTCCGCATTGGCGATTACGACGCGTCGTCCGACACGCTGCGCGTCAATGACTTCAAGGTATCGAAGATGGCCGGCGATCAGCTGACGCAGGTCCTGAAGATGTCGATGAACCTGAAGCTGAACCAGACCGTGATCCTCGGCGCGACGAAGGTGGCGAATGCCGGCCGCGCGCTGATGATCGTGGTGACCGCGAAACGATAACGATTTTCCCGCGACCCACTGTTGAGCTGTTGTGTGTTGAGGCGCTCTCCTACCGCCTCGCGCACAACAGCTCAACTGCTTTTGGGGGCATCGCGAGGTCCACGCGTTGTGTCCGCGATTCCACGCGTCGTGTCTTCGATTCCACGCGTTGTGTCTGCGATTCCACGCGTTGTCCCATCAATACCACTCGCCGTATCGTTTTTACCACTCACGGTATCCGCGATACCACGCGTGGAATCATTCATTCCACGCATTGTCCCAACGATGCCACTCACTGTCTCGTTGTTACCACTCGTGGTATCGGCGATACAACGCGTGGAACGAATCGTTCCACGCATGGCATCGTTGATTCAATTCACGTGACAGTTCGAGTGCCTCGCCAGTCGCCTCGCGGAACCCATTTATCAACATCCACAAAACATGCGCCCACGAGGGCAGTTTCGTGCGATCGGCTGTCTCGGACGGGAAAACGCGAAACCGGGCACTCCAATCCGATTGAAAGGAGAAGCGTCATGAAGGTATGGATCATCCTGACAATACTCTTGAGCGTAGGTTGCGCCTCGATCGGCCACGGCCGATACCAGCAGGTAGCCATCAATTCGAATCCGTCTGGAGCAAACGTATCCGTCGACTGCGGCAAGGGTACTCAGTCGGCTGGGCAGACACCCGCAACGGTCAACCTGAAGCGGAACGCCGACCCGTGCAAGGTAAATCTGTCAAAGGAAGGGTATGAAGACTCCAGCGTCGTCTTTGCGAAAGCGGTTAGTGGCTGGGTCTGGGGCAATCTCTTCTTCGGCGGAATACCTGGATGGATCATCGACGCCGCCGACGGCGCCATGTACAACCGCGTGCCCGACAGCGCGTTGGTGACATTGGTGAAGAAAGGCACCTAACGACAATAGCGCCTGTGGCGGCCGCGCGTCACGGCCGCCACATAGCCGATCGATTTTCTATCAGCCCGGAAGAACTGCCGAACGCGAGAGGGGGCTGCGTCGCTGGCCGACCCGGCGACGCTCGGCCCCGGATTACGGGGTCTTCGAAAAGCGTTGTCCGAAAGTTGCAGTACCATGCTCCCATGACGACGAAACTTCGATCCATTCGTACCGTTAGCCGCGCCGCCACTGTCAAGCGCAGCGATGTCGCCTCGGCAGCCAAAGAGGTCAAGGTATCGCGTGACGCAGACGCCGGTCGATTCGTCGATGTGAAAAGCAACCGGAAGATCACAGCGACGCGCAGCAAGTAGATGGTGGTCGCTTCATACGAGTACAGCGTCTTTGTTAACTGCCCGTTTGATGTCGCTTATATAGACACCTTTTCGAGGCCATCGTCTTCGCGGTTCACGACTGCGGTTATATCGCGCGGTGCGCTCTTGAGGTTGACGACGCAAGCGAAGTTCGTATCGAAAAAATCTCGAAGATAATCGCAAGCTGCCGTTTCGGCGTTCACGACATTTGCAGGACCGAGATTGACGCGGCCAGCGGTCTTCCCCGCTTCAACATGCCGCTTGAGTTGGGCATGTTTCTTGGGGCCAAGCGATACGGTCGCGCCGAGCAACGTCGAAAGATCGGCCTGATCCTGGACGTCGAGCGTTATCGGTATCAGAGATTCATTTCTGACATTGCAGGTCAAGACATCGCTGCTCACGGCGGCGAGCCATCACGTGCCATAAGAGCTGTACGAGATTGGCTAAGTAACGCGACTCCGAAGTCGGTAAGAATTCCGGGTGGCGCTGCAATAGCCCATCGTTACACCATCTTCCGCAGCGACCTACCGGAGATGTGCGAACGGTTGCAACTAAACGTTGACGAGCTCACATTCAACAATTACGTCGTTCAAGTTGAAGAATGGCTCAAGCTCAACGCGCAGGTGCCGGCGGGCTAACTCGCCGCAGAAGCCGACGAATGCCGCGCCC
>C688J18823_10001502_pt1 | contig 14403 bp, 7 predicted proteins | sample HopSoiMetagenom1_FD_18823 | JGI IMG/M metagenome (IMG submission 18823)
GCTCGCCCAGCCCCGCCAGTCGGCCACGGTCTCGGCCAGTGCCGCCTCCGGATCCACCGGGGCTGGCGGGGGCAGGTGCGAGGGCGACCAGGTGAGGACGAAGGGCACGCTTTCTCCCGGCCCCACCTCGAACTCCGCCACCGTGCTCAAGCCCTCGCCCCGCGTCTTCACCGGCGTGACCAATCGCAGGCGGTCCGGGCCGGCGATGGCCTGGATTCCGCCCTCGATGGCGGTGACCCAGGGAACGGCCGAGCCATAGGCGAAGCGGATGATCAGCTCCATGCGCATCCGCACGCGCCCGCGCTCGCCGCGGACCACGCGCACGACGTCCGGGGTCTTGTCGCGGATCGGCATCAGATCGGTGACGGTCACCGCTCCTTCGGCCGTCTCGTGCGTCGTCTCCAGCACGATGGTCTCATCCAGGTAGCGGCGGGTCGTCCGGCGCACCGGCCCTGCCGGCGCCAGCAGCCAGCGGCCGTCGCCCGGCTTGCCCAGGAGCGCGGCGAAGCAGCTTTCGGAGTCGAAGCGGGGAAGGCACAACCAGTCGATGGAGCCGCTCCTGCTCACCAGCGCGGCGCTCTGGCAGTCTGCCAGCATGGCGTAGTCTTCGATGGGACACGACATCGGGTCAGCCTACAGAATCAGCCGCGACCCGGCATCCAGCGAATCAGTGATCGTAGCCCTTGGTGCCGAAGAGCGAGCGGACGAAGCGCCAGGCGTCGTACGAGACCGGCGCCGCCAGGAAGGTGCGCTCCCGCAGCCGCCCCAGGAAGCTCGTGCGGTACCAGTTGGGCCGGAAGGCGATGCGGCCGCCCTCGACCTCGAAGGGATCGGGCTGCACGCTGCCCCCGTCCTCCCAGGTGAAGGCGAGCATGGGCCGGGGCCGGTCGGTGCGGTTGGGCATGCCGCGGTGCCAGAGGTTGGAGGTGCGGACGAGCAGGTCGCCTGCCTGCATGGAGATGCGCTTGCTGTTCCGCTGCGGCCTCTCCAGCGCGAACCGCCAGTACTTGTAGAAGCGCCGCTGCGTTCCCGGCACCAGCTCGATGGCGCCGTTGGCGATGTTGGTGTCCACCAGCGCCACGTTGGCGATGACGAAGTCGCGCGTGTAGGGCCGGTCCACGTGGTAGTGCTGCACCACGCTGCCGGGCAGGTTGAGGTTGCAGCCCACGTTGGGAGCGCCCACCGCTTTGGGGAAGAGGGCGCGGATCACCTGGATCAGCCCGCGCGATTCGAGCTCCGCATAGAGGAGCCGCGCCTCGCTGCCGGGGTAGCAGTTGAGGTGCCCGGTGAGGAGGCCGCCTCCTGTGAACAGCACTCCCGACTGCCGGGCCGCCTCGAACCGGTCGAGGACGGCAGCGGCCAGCGCCTCTACCTGTGAACGCGGCAGCGCGCCGGGCACTACGAGGTACCCGTCGCGCTCGAACGAAGCGCGGAACTGCTCGATCTCTGCGGGCGTGAAGCGCTCGCGGCCGGCAACGCCCGGCGGCGCCGTCTGCACTGCAGCGAATGTCACTGGAACCCCCCGGAGACAGCTTACTTGAGCCCCGGAGGGGCGTACAAGCGTGTCCTACCTCTCCCTCCTTTCGTCCTTTGGAGCGGTGGGCCAGGCTGCGCGCCGAGGGGGGCACTGTGCCGTCCCTTGGTAAGCTTGAAGCTCGCGCGTCTGGCGCGGGGGAGCATCGATTGGAAGTAGCGCGCGACGCCGCGGGTGCGGCGCAGAAGGGTGTGCCGCCGGCGGTGATCGCCGCGCGGTTCCTCGTGCTGGCGCTGGCCGCCGGTGCCGTCGTCGCGGGATGGGCGCTGGCCCGGCGCGCGCCGCGTGCGCGGATCGAGGCCGGCGCCGCCCGCTATGCCTGCCCGATGCATCGCGAGATCGCCAGCGCCGTCGAAGGGCAGTGTCCCGTCTGCGGGATGCGGCTCGAGCCCGTGGAGGCGGCCGCGGCGCTGCACCCGCCGCCCGGGTGGCTGCGCCGGGGAAGCATCGACCAGGTGCGGCGCCGCATCTTCCAGTACGAGATCGCCGACCCGGCGCGAGTGGAGGATGACGGGTCGGTGCATGCGGTGCTCTACGCCGACGAGTTGGAGGCGCTGGCGCCGGGAGAGCTGCTGACCTTCCGCGCGTCGGGAAACCAGGCGGTGAGCGCGCAGGTCCAACTGGCGGGGGAAGCGCGTCCGTGGGACCACGCCACCGAGGACGTGCGCCTCGAGGTCATCGATCCTGCCTTTATTGCGGCGGTGATCACCGATCACTTCGCCCAGAGCCGGGAGGTGATCACCGATCACGTTTCGCAGAGGCGGGACGCGATCGGCGCTCACCTCGGGAGTGGCCTTTCACCCGGCACCGCCGGTTGGGTGTTCGCACCGCCCAGGCCCCACCCGGTGCTGGTGGTGCCCTCCTCGGCGGTGCTGCAGTCGTCCGACGGGCCCTACGTGCTGGCGCTCTCTCCGGATCTGAAGATGGTCGAGCGCCGGCGGGTGAAGATCGGCCGCACCTTCCTCGGGCTCTGCGCCGTGGTTTCCGGTCTCGCCGAGCAGGAGCCGCTGGTGGCGCGGGGGGCCTTCTTCCTCGACGCCGCGCTGGGGCAGAGGAGCGCCGCCGGGATGGCGGTGGATCCGTGATCGGCCGCTGCATGTCGTGGAGCGCCGGCCACGGGCGCCTGCTCTTGCCGCTCGCCCTGCTCATCGCCGCGGCCGGCCTGCTGGCCCGCCGCGCCGTCTCCCGCGATGCGCTGCCCGAGATCTCAGATCCGCAGATCTCGGTGCTCGCCCAATGGATGGGCCATCCCGCCCGCGAGGTGGCCGCCGGACTGACCCGACCCATGCAGGCCGCGCTCGAGGGAGTTGCCGGCGCCACCGCGGTCCGCGGCACCTCCATGACGGGCATGGCCCGCCTCGAGCTCGTCTTCGCCTCGCAGCGCGACGCGGCCGCCGGGCGCGCCGACATCGTCGCGCGCATGGCGACCCTCGGCCCGCACCTCCCCGCAGGCGTCCGCGTGCGGGTGGGACCCGAGTCGGCCGGTGGCGGATGGGTCTTTCAATACGCGCTGGTCGATCCCTCGCACGGCGAGACGCAGCTGACCCTGCGCGTCTTCCAGGACGACGTGCTGCGGCCGGCGCTGGAGGCGATTCCCGGGGTGGCCGAGGTGGCGTCCGTGGGAGGGGCGCTGCAGCAGGCGGCGGTGGACGTCAGCCCCGGCGAGCTGCGGGCGCGGGGCGTGGCCTTCAGCGACGTGGTCGGCAGCATGGCCCACTTCCTCGCCGACGGCCCGGCCCAGGGTCTGGATGCGCTCTCCACGGCGCTGGTGCTGCGGCCAGGAGGGCCGGCGACGCCGCTGCGCGATCTGGCGCGCGTCCAGCTCACGCACGAGATGCCCGAAGGGCTGGCGGACCTTGGCGGGATCCTCCCCGCGGTGGGCGGAATCGTGATCGCGCGCCCCGATGCCCACCTGCCCGCGCTGCTTTCTGCGGTGCGCCGCACCCTCGACCAGCAGCGTGCCCACCTGAGCGGCGGCGTCCAGATCGTCACCGTCTACGATCGATCGGCGCTGGCGGAACGCATCGACAAGACCCTGCTGCGCGCGCTGGCGGAGGAAGTGGCGGTGGTGGTGCTGGTCATCCTGCTCTTCCTGCTCCATCCCCGCAGCGCCCTGGTGCCGCTCCTCACGCTCCCGCTGGTGCTCCTCGCCACCTTCGCGGCGATGTGGGCGCTCGACGTGCCGGCCACGGTGATGAGCCTGGGCGGCATCGGCATTGCGCTGGGGCTCGCTGTCGACGCCGACGTGGTGACGCTGGAGGCGTGCCACCGCCAGCTCGAGGCCGGCGGCAATGGGGACGACCGCAAGTCGAAACTGGCCGCCGCCGCCGCGGCGCTGGGGCCCGCCGTCCTGACCTCCCTGCTGATCACCGCGCTCAGCTTCCTGCCGGTCTTCGCCTTCACCGGCGAGACGGGCCGTCTCTTGCGCCCCCTGGCCCTCACCAAGACGCTGGTGATCGCCGCCGCGGCCCTGGTGGCGCTGCTGGTCGCGCCGGCGCTGCGCTCGCTGCTGCTGCGCGGCCCGGTGCTGCCGGAGATGGGCAACCCGCTCACCCGCTTTGTGGTGAAGCTCTACGCGCCCTTCGTGCGCTTCGCGCTGGCGCGGCCCGCGATCACCCTCTGCGCGGCGGCGCTGGCGGTGGCCTCCTGCCTGCCCATCGCGGGAAGGTTGGGCGGCGAGTTCCTGCCCCGCATCGACGAAGGCGACCTGCTCTTCATGCCGATCACGGCGCCGGGCGCCCCTGCCGGCGAGGTGGAGGCGCAGCTGCGCCGGATGGACCAGGCGCTGGCCGCCGAGAAGGAGGTGGCCACCGTCTTCGGCAAGGTGGGGCGGGCCGACACCGCCACCGATCCGGCGCCCTTCTCGATGGTGGAGACCACGGTGCGGCTCCGGCGCCACCAGGACTGGCCGCGCTTGCCCAGGTTGCGCTTCTACTCGCGCTGGCCGGCCCTGCTGCGCCGCTGGCTCGCCGCCGTCTTTCCCGAGGAGGGTCCCGCCACGCGGGCGGAGCTGATGGAGCGGCTGGACAGGGCGGCGCGGCTTCCCGGCTGGACCTCGGCGTGGACGGCGCCCGCGCGGGGGCGAATGGACATGACCAGCACCGGCGTGCGCACGCCGGCCTCGGTCCGCATTCGCGGAGACGACCCGGAGCGGGTGGAGCGCATAGCCGCCGTCGCGCGCGAGGTGGTGCTGCGCGTGCCCGGAACCCGCAGCGCTTTCTTCGAGGGACAGGGCGACGAGACCTCGCTGCAGTTCGTGGCCGATCCGCACGCGCTGGCGGCTGATGCGGTGGATCCGCGCGACGTCAAGCTCTCCGCCGACGTCCTTCTTGGCGGCGCCGCGCTGGGGGAGCTGCGCGAGGGCGGACGGCCGATGCGGGTGCGCCTCTTCCGCGATCAGAACCTGCGCGGCCCCGAGGACGCACTGCGCGCCGCCACCGTGCGCTCCGAGGGACCGTCGCGGCAGCCCATCGCCCTGGCGCTTCTGGGCAGGCCGGCGGCGGTGACGGGTCCGGCGCTGCTGCGCACCGAGGGCGGCGCCTACGTCGCCGACGTGGCCATCGACCTGGCCGCGGATGCCGATCTCGCCGGTTACGTGGCGCGGGCGCAACGCGAGGTGGATGCGGCCCTGGCGACGGGCAAGCTGCGCCTGCGGCCGGGCGAAAAGATCGAGTTCGGCGGCCAGTACCGGCTGCTGGTTGCCGGCGAGCAGCGCTTCCGCCTCATCGTCGGCGCGGTGCTGCTGCTCATGTTCGGCCTGCTGTATCTGATGTTCCGCAGCCTGGCGGAGGCGGCCATCGTGCTGGCGTCGGTTCCGTTCGCGCTGGTGGGGAGCATCTGGGTCCTCTTCCTGCTCGGCTACCCCCTCTCGGCGCCGGTCTGGGTGGGCCTCCTCTCCGCTGCCGGCCTGGCGATGCAGACCGGCGTGGTCACGGTGGTCTACATCGACGCCGCCTTCGCGCGGCGGCTCGCGGAGGGACGCATCCGCAGCCGGGACGACATCGTCGAGGCGCACGCGGAGGGGACGGTTCGTCGGCTCCGCCCCAAGCTGATGACGGTGGCGACCATGGCGGCCGGCCTCTTGCCGCTGCTCTGGGTAGAAGGCCCGGGCGCCGAGATCATGCGCAGGGTCGCCGCGCCCATGCTCGGCGGCCTCGTCACCAGCGCGTTCCTCACCCTGGAAGTCCTGCCTGTCCTCTACACCATCTGGCGTCACCGCCAGCTCCGCCGCGCCGAGCGGCTGGGAGTCCCGCTCGCGACCATGGTCGGTACGAGGTAGCCCCATGTCTGGACATGGAGTCGAAAGTCGGGTTGAGTAGGGTTCGGGCCGGGGGGCTGTCATTACAAATTACAATCGAACTGTAGCGGCGCTGTGTGCGCTGGCGCTGGCGGATTGTGGCCGCGCTGCACCAGAAAACGATTCCATCCGCCAGGACGCGGCGACCATCGCCTTCGTCCAGGTGGCCAGTGCGACGCCTCAATTGTCCGCTGCCTCCGTCAACGTCGCCTTCGCCGCCGCGCAGGGGGCGGGCGATCTGTCGGTGGTGATGGTGGGCTGGAACGACACCACGGCGCAGGTCGCCTCGGTGACCGACAGCAAGGGCAACGCGTATCACCTCGCCATCGGCCCTGGCGCCGTGGCCGGCGTGCTCTCGCAGTCGATCTACTACGCCAGCAACATCGCGGCGGCGGCGGCTGGCGCGAACACCGTCACCGTGACCTTCACGCAGGCGGCGCAGTTCGCCGACATCCGCATCCTCGAATACCGCGGCGTCGATCCAGCCGCTCCGCTCGACGTCGCAATTGGAGCCACGGGCAACAGCGGCACCAGCAGCACCGCGGCGGTGACCACCACCAACGCCAGCGACGTGCTGGTCGCGGGCAACATGGTCGCGACCAACACGCGCGGGTCGGGCACCAACTTCACCCGCCGCCTGATCACTTCGCCAGACGGCGACATCGCCGAGGACCGCATCGTCACCGCCGTCGGAGCGTACTCCGCCTCGGCGCCGCTGAACGGCTCCGGACCGTGGGTGATGCAGATGGTGGCGTTCAAGGCCGCCGGCTCCACGCCGCCGCCGCCCGACACGCAGCCGCCTTCCGCGCCTTCCGGGCTGGCAGCCACCGCCTCTTCCACGGGAATCGATCTCTCCTGGACCGCCGCGACCGACAACGTCGGCGTGACCGCCTACTTGATCGAGCGCTGCGCCGGCGCGGGCTGCGCCGGGTTCACGCAAGTCGGCACGACGCCCGGCCCGGCGTTCAGCGACGGCGGCCTGACCGCCGGCACCTCGTACAGCTATCGAGTGCGGGCCACGGACGCGGCAGGCAACCTGGGCGTGTACTCCAACGTCGCCAGCGCCACCACGCCGGCCGCCGCGACGATTCCCACGTTCGTGCAGGGCAACTTCGCCACGCCGCAGTCCGCGTCCAGCGCCGTGACGGCGGCCTACACCGCCGCGCAGCGCGCGGGGGACCTGAACGTGGTGGCGGTGGGCTGGAACGATGCCACCTCGCACGTCGTCTCGGTCTCCGACGGCGCCGGCAACGCCTACGCGCCGGCGGTAGGGCCCACCGTCCTGGCCGCCGGGCTCTCGCAGTCGATCTGGTACGCGAGCGGCATCGCCGCCTCGGCGGGGGGGAACACTGTCACCGTCCGGTTCGACGCCGCGGCGCAGTTCGTCGATCTGCGCATCCTCGAGTACAGCAATGTGGCGGCGGCGAGCCCGGTGGATGCGACGGCGGCCGGCACGGGTTCCAGCGCTACCAGCGCCACGCCGTCCGCCACGACGACCAGCGCCCAGGATCTCCTGGTGGCAGCCAACATGGTGCAGACCCTCACCAGCGGCCCGGGCCCTGCGTGGATCAACCGCATGATCACCAGCCCCGACGGCGACATCGCGGAAGACTGGGTGGTGGCTTCGCCCGGCACGTACACCGCCTCGGCGCAGTTGGCGTCATCGGGCGGCTGGGTGATGCAGATGGTGGCGTTCAAGGCCGCGGGGGCTTTGCCTCCTCCTCCCGACACGCAACCGCCCACCGCGCCCACGGGCCTGGCAGCGAGCGCGTTCTCTTCCACCCGCGTCGACCTCTCCTGGGCCGCCTCCACCGACAACGTGGGCGTGACCGGCTACGCGATCGAGGGCTGCACCGGCGCGGGCTGCACCGTCTTCGCGCAGATCGGCACTTCGGCCACGACCTCGTTCAGCAACACGGGGCTGACCGCCGGGACCAGCTACAGCTACCGCGTCCGCGCCACCGACGCAGCCGGCAACCTGAGCGCCGCCTCCGGCGCCGCGACCGCCACCACGCCCTCGCCCGACACGCAGCCGCCCACCGCGCCGGCGGGCCTCTCCGCCTCGGCCTCGGGGACGCAGGTCTCGCTCTCCTGGACGGCGTCCACCGACAACGTCGGCGTGACCGGCTACCAGATCGAAAGGTGCAGCGGGGCAGGTTGCGCGACCTTCGCGCAGGTCGGCACCTCTGCTTCCGCGAGCTTCACCGACGGCAGCGTCTCGGCGGGCGCCACGTTCGGGTACCGGGTGCGGGCCAGCGACGCTGCCGGCAACCTGAGCGCCTACTCGAACGTGGCGAGCGTCACCACGACGGCATCCACCACGCCGCCGGCCTTCGTGCAGGGCAACGCGGCCGCGCCGCAGTCGCCTTCGTCCACCGTGACCGTCGCCTGGCCCGCCGCGCAGAAGGCGGGCGACCTGGACGTGGTGGTGGTGGGCTGGAACGACGCCACCTCGCACGTCACCTCGGTGAGCGACGCCGGCGGAAACGCTTATGCGCTGGTGGCAGGCCCGGTGGTATTGGCTGTCGGCCTCTCCCAGTCCGTCTACGCCGCCCCGGGAATCGCGGCGGCCGCCGCCGGCGCGTTGGTGACGGTCCGCTTCGACGCCCCGGCGACGTTTGCCGACGTCCGGATCCTCGAGTACAGCGGCATCGTCGCGAGCAACCCGGTGGATGGCACCGCTGCCGGCAGCGGCAGCAGCGCCACCAGCATCACGCCTGCAGTGACCACCACCAACACGCTGGATCTGCTGGTGGCTGCCAACATGGTGTTCACCGCCACCGGCAGCGCCGGAAGCGGGTTCACCAGCCGCATCATCACCAGCCCCGACGGCGACATCGCCGAGGACAGGGTGGTCACTGCCGCCGGATCGTACGCCTCGTCCGCGGCGTTGAACGCTTCGGGCCCGTGGGTGATGCAGCTGGTCGCGTTCAAAGGATCTGGTGTTCCGGCTGCGCCGGACACCACGCCGCCTGCGGTGACCGTCACCGCCCCCTTCGCCGGCGCAACCGTGGCCGGCGCTACAACGGTGACGGTCACCGCAACTGACACGGAGTCCGGCATCCTCGCCGTGCAGCTTTTGGTGGACGGCAACCCCGCGGGCGTGCCCGACATCGCGAGCCCGTTTTCCTTCACGCTGGACACCTCGAAGTATCCCAACGGCGCCCACACGATCGGGGCCACCGGCTGGGATGGCGCGCGCAACGCCGCCACGGCCGCGGCGGTGTCGGTCACCTTCAACAACGCCACGCCGGGCAACCCGGCCGCCACGGGCCTCTGGTCGGGCACGGTGCAGACGCCCATCGTTTCGGTGCACCAGGCGCTCGCGCCCGGCGGCCACATCGTCATGTGGGACGGCCAGTCGTTCGGCGGGGACGCCCGGGTCTGGGACTACCTGACCAGCAGCTTTGCCGGCGCGGCGGCGCCCGTGAACCTCTTCTGCTCGGCGCACGAGCAGATGGGCGACGGCCGCATCTTCGTGGCCGGCGGCCACGGCGGCGGGGCGCACGTCGGCATCACCGCCGGCAACATCTTCGATCCCGTGACGCGGGTGTGGACCGTGCTGCCCGACATGTCGTTCCCGCGCTGGTATCCCACGGCCACCGCGCTGCCCGACGGGCGGATGCTGGTGGTGGGGGGCGAGTCGTCCTGCAACCAGTGCAACGTGCAGACGCCCGAGGTCTACAACCCGCTCACCAACGCCTGGACGCAGCTCACCTCGGCGCAGATGTCGTTCCCGTACTACCCGCACGTCTTCGTGCTGCCGGACGGCCGCGTCTTCGTGCCTTCCGCGGGCCGCGAACCCATGGTCAGCCAGATGCTGGACGCGACCCTGCATTCCTGGACGGCGGTGGGCGGCCCCGCGGTGGACGGAGGCAGCTCGCTCATGTACCAGCCCGGGAAGTTCCTCAAGAGCGGAACCTCCGTCGATCCCGACCTGACGCGGCGGACGTCGGTCGCCACCGCTTACGTCCTCGATCTCACGCAGCCGTCGCCGACCTGGCGGCAGGTGCCGGGCATGACCTTCGCCCGCGCCTACCACACGCTCACCTCGCTGCCCGACGGGAACGTCCTGGTCACCGGCGGCGGTCCCAGCACCGCCGCCACCGACACCGGCAACGCCACCCTCACCGCGGAGCTGTGGTCGCCTTCCACCGAGACGTTCACGCGGCTCGGCAACATGACTTCGCCAAGGCTCTACCACTCCTCTGCGCTGCTGCTGCCTGACGGCCGCGTAGCGATCCTGGGCGGCGGACGCTTCGACGATTTGACCGCGCCCACCGATCAATTCAACGCGGAGTTCTACTCGCCGCCGTATCTGTTCAAGGGGCCACGGCCAGCCATCGCGTCGGCGCCGGCGACGCTGGCGTACGGACAGCCGTTCACGGTCCAGACGCCGGACGCGGGGCGGATCGCCTCGGTGGCGATGATCCGGTTCGGCAGCGTGACCCATGACATCAACATGGGGCAGCGGTTCCTGCCGCTGGCATTCACGGCGGGGGCAGGGGCGCTTTTTGTTACTGCGCCGGTGGACCGCAATCTGGCGACGCCGGGGAATTACATGTTGTTCATCGTGGATACGAACGGGGTGCCGTCGGTGGCGGCGACGGTCCATTTCTAGCCGGCGGCTTGCACTTCGGCGCCATTGCTTCCAAATCAAGAAGCGGAGCGTGGCTTCCGGTCTTGGACTCGACGGAGCCTGCGGGCGCGCGCGAGGATGGACGAGACCAGGCACGGCGGACAGAAGACAGCTCATCCGACTGCTCGCCTCCTCTTGTCGATCGCGCTCTGCGTCTCGATCGGCTGCGGAACCCTGCGCCGCGAATCTGTCAGTTCGCCGGCGCGGCAGGACGGCGGGGAGACCGTCCTGGAGCACGACTGCGATCTCCGGATTGCACTCGCGTGCAGAACCCTGGGAGTGAGGTACGAGCAGGGAAGCGGCGTCACCCAGGATCTCGGTCGCGCAAACGCACTCTACGAGAAGGCATGCGACCTCGGCGAGTTGCCCGCGTGCTCAAACCTCGCGGCGAATCTGGCGCGGGGACGGGGCGGGCCGGCGGATCCCCCGCGGGCGGCCATGCTGAACGAGAAATCATGCGGCCTCGGTCTCGCTCGCGGTTGCCTCCTCCTCGGTCTTGCCCATCAGCTCGGTTGGGGCGTTCCGCAGGACTCGACGCGCGCGAGTCTGTCGTACGAGCGCGGCTGCGAACTGGGCGATCCGGTCGGCTGTTACGACCTTGCGCAACACTGCATGACCGGCGACGGCGTCGCCCAGGACTGGAAGCGCGCAAGCGCGCTCCACGAAAAATCCTGTTCGCTCGGCTACGCCGCCGCCTGTGTGAACCTGGGCGAGAACTACGCGAAGGGACGTGGCGTGGTCGTGGACTGGGCCCGCGCGAGCGACCTTTTCGAGGAGGCGTGCCGAAAGGGCGAGGGCCTGGGCTGTTACGACCTCGGTGTCGTTCTCCGCGATGGCACCGGCAGCATGCATCAAGCTCGCGCGCGGGTACGAGACCGGCACGGGCGTCGAGCGGAACGGCAGCAAGGCCGCGGAACTTCGAAACAGGGCCAGCGGGTTGCGGACGAACATTCCCTGCCCATCCGATTGACGGCAGCTCTCCGGCGAGACTGGCGTGAATCACGGCCCCATTTGAATCTCCGGGTCGTCAGCCGTCGGCGGCGTGCTGGAGCAGCCACGTGCGTGCCGCAAGGACTGGCGCGAAGTCATCGAGCGGCAAGCGCAGCCAGGCCGCCGACGAGCAGGGGTCGGCCCCCCTTGGCGCGACATCCTCGCGCAAGTGGTGGCGGAAGTTCTCCAGGATGTACTTGAGTGCGTTGGCCACCTCGCGCCGTGAGCCCAGCACATGCGCGTGGTAGCGGTCGGCGAAGACCTTGCCGCGCCGTGAGGCGACCCGGTTGAGCGCCCTGGCGATACGGACCGCAAGGCCCTGCACCCCCCGAGACAGGCTCTCGGCCCCCTCGGCCTCGACCAGGAGGTGCAGGTGGTTGCCCTGCACGGAGAAGTGCACGACGCGCAGCCCGAACCGCTCCCGAGCGTCGCGCAAGGCGCCGGTGATGGCCTGGAAGAGCCTCCAGGCTCGAAGAAAGCCGACCCCCGGAAGCGTCCTCATCGTGACGTGCGCCGGCTGCGAGCGTGAGAACCGCCGGCGGGCCAGGTGCGACACGCCGGCTTTGTCCTTCTTCGGCTTCCGCCCGGCTCCCGGCCTCTTGCCGCCCCAGGCAGGGAGCTCCATCTCCATTTGCTTCGGCTTCTTCATCGCCAATCTTGAATTAGCATTGTTTGGTAGAAGCCGTCAAGGGTCTACTGGGTGCGCACCCTACGCAAGGGCAGATCCGCTTTCTCGATCTCGTCATCGCAGAACTCGATGAGCGGAAGATCGACGATGTTGTCCTTGGTTGCTCAGGTAATCACCGGCAGATCGCGCCCGCGCGGCGGAACCGACTCGAACGCCCTGTCTCGCGTGAACAGCTGGGGGCCGGCGTCGGTCGGCCGGCCGCCGGCGTCAACCCGCGTGTTCCCGGTCCGCAGCCTCGAGATACATATACAGCCGCTCGCGGAACGACGGCCCGAAATCCAGGAATTGCATCCCCCGCCCATCGTCGGCCGCGCGCACCACCACCGCCCGCGTATCCGCCGTCCCCTTGCCGTCGTGCAGATCGAGCCGCAACTCCAGCGCTTGGCCGCGCCCCGCCGCATGCCCGTCACGCAGGAACAGCCCGCCGGAGCTGATGTCCACCGCATGCGCCGGCCCCGTGCCCGCCACCTCCACCTCGAGGTCCACGCTGTGCCGCGAAAAGCTGCGGTGCTCGCCACCGGCCCGGGCCACCGCCGCCTCGATGCGCTGCCGCGAGCTCGGCGGCAGGTCGACGAAGTTGGCGAGGAAGCCCGGCATCTCCGGCGGGGCCGCGGGATGCACCTCCGCCACCTCACCCACCACCACCTCCGGGCCCTGGCCGTCAGGGAGGTAGAGCGCCATCGACACGCGCGCGAGCATGCGCGGCAGCTTCAGGGTGCGCAGGACCACGCCTTCGGAACCGAGGGTCGCGGTGGTGGTCTGCACGGCCTGCTGCGCGGAGGAGAACAACACAGGGACGACAAAAGGGATCATTCGGCCGTCACGAGAGGAATCTTTCAACCCTACTCTCACGACGGAGTCATTACGCAGCGCGGCAGTCCCGCTGTGGAAGGACGCGCTACACTGAGCGGGTGGCGGGGTACGGACTGATCGTCCATCCGGACGCGGGCCGCGCGGAGCAGTACGCGCGTCTCGTCGAGCAGGCGGACCTGCGCGCGACGGTCGCGCGCACGGTGGAGGAGGGCCTCTTCCACGTGCGCCGGCTGGGCGCGCCAGCCATCGTGCTCCTCGACATCTCGCTGCCCGGCGAGGCCGAGATCGGCTTCTTGCGAACCCTCGGCGAGGTCATGCGTCCGAGGGCGGCACCGGTGGTGGCCATCGTCGATTCCCGCCAGACCTACGAGCTGGTGGCGCGCCACATGATCGAGCTGAACGTGGCCGCGCTGCTGACGCGCTCGCACAACCTCCGCACCATCGAGCGCGCGGTCCGCGCCACCATCGGCGCGCCTGATCCGCCGGCGCGGAGCGGGCCGGTGGTCACGGCGCCGGTGGCCCGACGTGACGCGCCGAAACCGCCGCCGCCTCCCAGCGAGGCGCAGGACTACGTGAGCGCGGTGCGCAATGCCGGCACGGCGCCGGAGCATCCGCTGGTGGCCGAGCTGGCGCGACGTCCGGCGCTGGAGAACGGCGCCTCGGACGCGGAGCTGCAGCGGCTGGCCGCCGACACCGCCTCGGTGTTCCGGGTGCCCATGGCGCTGCTCTGGCTCGATCGCAGCGAGCGGACCTCCTTCGCCGCCTGGCCGCGCCCGCAGCAGGACGCGGTGCTGCGCGGGGGAGGCGGCGACTGGCTTGCCCTGCGCAGTGCCATGGCGGAGGAGCCCCTGCACGTCGCGGACGCGGCCCGGCACCGCGTGCTCAGCCGCAACAAGCTGGTCGCGGACGGCAAGGTCCGCTCGTATGCCGCGGCGCCGCTGCGCGCGCGCGACGGCCGCGTGGTGGGCGCCATCGGCCTGGCCGATCCGCGTGCCGGCGGCATCCCTCCGGACCTGCTGGACCCGCTGGCGTTCTGGGCGCTGCGCGTGGGCAGCGACCTCCCGCCCCTGGAGGCGGAGCCGCGCCCCGCACAGACGGCGGCCTCGCTCGCAGCGGCCGACGGACCCCCGCAACCCGGCGGCGCCAAGCCGCCGCCTCGCAACCGGGCGATGGAGGCTGCCCGGGGGCTGCTCGCGGCGCTCGACACCGCGGTGCTGGTCACCACCGGCGGGGCCATCGCCTATGCCAATGCGCGCGCCCTGGATCTGCTCTTCATGGGCGAGCGCCAGCTGCGCGGGATGCGGCGGTCGGAGATGCTCTCGCTCCTCGCCTCTTTCACCGATGCGCGGCCGGAGGCGCTGCGCGACATCGCCTCGGCAGCCATGGAGCGCGGCCCGCGGTCCTTCGACCTCTCGATCCACGCGCCGCAGAGGCGGGTGCTG